>Ga0074044_10002488_pt1 | contig 16100 bp, 17 predicted proteins | sample BogForMeECP23OM1_FD_94443 | JGI IMG/M metagenome (GOLD analysis project Ga0074044, IMG submission 94443) | Bog forest soil microbial communities from Calvert Island, British Columbia, Canada - Bog Forest MetaG ECP23OM1 | ecosystem: Environmental > Terrestrial > Soil > Wetlands ...
CCGCATCCGCTCCGTCATATCCACCGCGCGAAAGCAGGGTTGGAACATCCTCCAAACCCTCACCGCAAACCCAGCCGCCCTCATCCACGCCCTCGCCGCCTAACCGACGGCTTGGGAGTTACCATTTCCGAGCAAACCGCTTGAGCCTCATCGAGTAACGCCTGGCGACGATCGTTTGCGCAGACCGTCATTGCGAGGAGCCGTAGGCGACAACGCAATCCAGAACCCGCGTCCTGCGTTCTTATGGATTGCTTCCCCCCTCGCTATGCTCGGGGTCGCAATGACGGCCGAGCAGTCGTCGCTTGCTGCGCACCTACTTCCTGGCGATCCCAAAGGAGATCGAAGAAGCCGCGATCATGGACGGCGCCGATCGCTGGCAGGTTTTTTCCGAATCTGTCTGCCGATCGTCTCGCCAGGCATTTTGACGGTCTCCGTCATTTCGGGCCTCAACACGTGGAATGAATTCCTGATCTCGTCCACTTTCCTGCAGAGCCACGACGCGCAGACTGCGATCGTTCGGTTCTACACGCTCGGCGGCCAATATACGAGCGACTGGGGAGAGATCATGGCGGCGGCGATCCTCATCGTGGCGCCCGCGGTCGTCTTTTTCCTCATCATGCAGCGCAGTTTCATCGAAGGAATGGCGAGCGGTTCAGTCAAAGGGTGAATGCCGTATTGAATCTCTCGGTCCTCTCATGAAGGAAGCGACAACGATGGCCTCTGTTCCTGACGACTATCTCGAACGCGTCTACGCCGGCGTCCTGGGCAAGCTCATCGGCGTCTATCTTGGCCGACCCTTCGAAGGTTGGACCTATCAGCGCATCATGAAGGAGCTGGGTCCAATCGAATATTACGTCCACGACCGCTTCGACGCGCCTCTCGTGGTCACCGACGACGACGTGTCCGGCACCTTCACCTTCGTTCGCGCCCTCGCGGAGCATGGGGTCAAGCCGGATATCTCAGCCGAGGACATCGGCAAGACGTGGCTCAACTCGATCATCGAGCAGCGTTCCATCCTGTGGTGGGGCGGCAACGGCAATTCGACCGAACACACAGCTTGGCTGAACCTCAAACGCGGCGTGCCGGCCCCGCATTCGGGTTCGATCGCGACAAACGGGCAGGCGGTCGCCGAACAGATCGGCGCGCAGATCTTCATCGACGGCTGGGCGCTGGTGGCGCCCGGTCAGCCGCGGCTCGCCGCGAAACTCGCCGAAGCCGCCGCCAGCGTCAGCCACGACGGCGAGGCGGTCCATGCGGCCAAACTCCTCGCGGCGATGGAGGCCGAGGCGTTTCTCTCCTCCGACGTCGATCATCTCATCGACGTCGGCCTGTCGGTCATTCCCGGCGCCTCGCTGATCGCCTCTCTTGTCAAAGATGTGAGGGCCTGGCGCGCCGAACTCCCCGACTGGCGCGACGCGCGCCAGAAGATCGAAGATCGCTACGGCTACGACAAATATCCCGGCAATTGCCACGTCGTGCCGAATCACGCGCTGATCATCCTCGCGCTTCTCTATTCGCGCGGGGATTTCCACCGGGCGATGACCATCGTCAACACCTCCGGCTGGGACACGGACTGCAATTCCGGCAACGTCGGCTGCCTGATCGGCGTGATGCACGGCCTCGAAGGTCTCGAGGGCGGCCCCGACTGGCGCGGCCCGGTTGCGGATCGCGCCCTCATTTCCGCGAGCGACGGCGGCTATGCCATCAACGACGCCGTGCGGATCGCATGCGATCTTGCCAGTCTCGGTCGGCAGCTTGCCGGCTTGCCGGCGCTAACGCCGCCCGGGGAAGGCGCGCAGTTTCATTTCTCCCTGCCCGGCAGCGTACAGGGTTTCATGGCCGAGCGCGACGCCGTCCAGAGCGATCTGATCTCCGTGGAGCACGGCGAGATCGAGGGTGAGCCGGCGCTCGCGCTGCGCTTCAAGGGGCTGGCGCGCGGGCGCTCGGGGGCGGCGTTGACGCCGACCTTCACGCCGCCGAACGTCGCCGACATGCGGACCTATGACTTGCAGGCCAGCCCGCGAGTCTATCCAGGGCAAACGGTCAAGGCGCGTCTCGTCGCCGACCGCGCCAACACATCGACGGTCGTGGCCGCGTTACGAGTCAAGGTTTACGGGCTCAATGACCGGCTTTTTGATGTCGACGGACCTTCGCTCGCGCTCGCGCCGGGCGCGAGCGGAATTCTGCATTGGACGCTTCCCGACCTCGACGGTCAGCCGATCCAAAAGATCGGCGTCGCGCTGACGTCGGCCGACGCGAGAGCCGACGGAACTGTCTGGCTCGATTATCTTCGCTGGGACGGGGCGCCGACCGTGACGCTTCGCCGACCAAAGGAGCCGAGCGAATTCTGGCGAAAATCCTGGGTCAACAATGTCAGTTTCTTCAGCAAGAACTTCCCGTCGGCTTTTCGCATCTCGCAGGACCGCGGCAACGGCATCATTGTTTGCGGCGCCCGCGATTGGACGGACTATCGGGTCTCCAGCGAAGTGACTGTGCACCTGGGGTCGAGCGCCGGCCTTGCAGCGCGCGTCCAGGGCCTGCGGCGCTATTACACCCTGCAGCTGGAGGCGAAGGACAAGGCGCGTCTGATCAAAGTGCGCGACAACGTGTGCACGGTCTTGGCGGAGGCACCTTGCCATTGGAACCTTGAGAAACCGATAACGCTGGCGCTCGAGGTTCGCGGCGAAGAGATCACGGGCGTCGCCGGCGGAGTGGCCTTGCAGGCGAGGGACGACAGCGGCGCGCCTTTCGAAAACGGGGGAATAGGCTTAGTGATTGCCGAGGGTGCCCTCTCGACCGATCAGGTTCATATTCAGCCGCTATCGGGGGCGCCAGCCGCTCGTCGACCCGAGCCGGCAGAGGTCTGATCGAAACACATGTCGTCATCGCGAGCGTAGCGAAGCGATCCATCAGACGAAGGCATCGCCCGTCGAGAGACGGGCGGCCTTTAAGACCACCCTATCGGCGCGACTCTGGATCGCCACCTCGCTTCGCTCCTCGCGATGACGATTTCGCGAAAGCCTAAACCACCCAGAGCCCCGGGAGCTGCGCGGCAAGCCATTTCGCCAGCGCCGCATTGACTTCCACCGGCTTCTCCTGCCCCATCCAGTGACCGGACACGATGGTCGCCTCGGTCAGGTTGTCGCAATTGGCCCGCATGGGCTCGGCGAGTCGCGAATCGATCGTTTCGCAAATGGTATCGTAGGCGGCGTGCAGGAAGAGCACCGGCATTTTGAGCCTTGAGCCGTCATTCGCACGCGCGGCGTAGGCGAGATTGGCTTCGGAGTTCATGTACCAGCTGTCCGGGCCGAAGAACCCTTTGCGCTCGAGCGCGACGACATAGCGGCGCTCGTCCTCCTCGCTCAGCACGGCTGCGTCGCGCGGCAGATCGGGCGCTGAATTCCGCGCGCCAAACCAGCCGCCGTTGACGCGGACAGTGGCGGTGCGGGCGGGCTTGCCTTTGCTTGCCGGAACGCCTGAGCGGAAGAGCGCTCGCACCGTCGCGCCGACGTTGCTCTCGAAGCCTGCCTGGGCGGCTGCGAAATTCTCCCGGTAGAAAAGTTGATAGTCCCACTGCGCTGCGGGAAACCGATCCGCGGGATAGATCGTTCGGTCAGCGAGCGGAACGACGGTCTCGACCGCGAATCCCTCGGGCAGGTAGGGCGCAGAGATTGGCGACGGCGTGGCACGTTTCCGGATGATGCCGGGCGATCGACCAAACGACCGGCGCCCCCCAATCGTGGCCAACCCAGATCGCCTTCTTTGCGCCGAGAGCGCCCAGCAGCTCGAGCATGTCCGCGACGATCCACTCCATCGCGTAGTCCTCGTGGCGCGGATAGACGCTCGAGCGCCCGTATCCGCGCATGTCCGGCGCCACGACGCGAAAGCCCAAGGCCGCGAATGCCGGAAGCTGATGGCGCCAGGAGATCGAAAGCTCCGGCCAGCCATGCAGGAAGATGATCGGCGTCGCCTCCGCCGAGCCGCACGAAAGAAAGATTGTCGTGTGGCGCGCGCTCTTGGCGAGATATTCCAGAACCGGGAAGCTCATGCTCGTCTCCGATGCTGTCGCGGCTCTGCTATCCTGAGGCAGGAAGGCGGCATGACCCAGCCGCCGACAAGCCCTAATCCAGCGCTTTGCGCCGAGGGCCGGTGAGGGCAAGCGCGCCGAATGGGGGCTGCCCCCTATAGCTTTTGACAATCCGCAACTTAAGGTCGAATCACAAATTGTTGACGCCCGCTGGCGAGCTGGAGAGCGCCAAAAGCGGCCTCGTTCGCGCGGATGTCCCATCGTGCGGGGCCTCGGAACATTCAAACGCATCGTCGGTTTCAGCCTCGCCTCTCCAAGCCGCTCCGTCGCATGTCGAGATCCGTCAACGCACCCGTTTCCGGTGTTCATGCGGTCGCCTACCGCATTCCGACCGACGCGCCGGAGACGGACGGCGCTTTCGCCTGGGACGCGACAACCGTGATCGTCGTGCACGCGCAGGCGGCAGACCGGTCGGCAATCTCCCGCAAGCGCGACGACATTTTTGCTCTCAGTTGACGTGAATCAGTGCCCGGAGCAGGCTCCTTCCAAGATGGCCCAAGGGTAGGTCGGGCGGCGGTCAGGACCTAATCGGATTCAGTGCGGCAGCCGCGGGCTCGTGCAGGTTCGGCGACAGGGTCATGTTTGACCACCAAGGCTTGTCGATTAATAGGCTGGCTCCGTGGAACCGCTGTTAGAGCGCGGGCGCGAGCTTGCGGCGGTGGAAGAGCTGCTGCGCCAAGGCGGCGGCTTTCTCGCGATTGAAGCTGGGGCCGGTCTTGGTAAGACGGCGCTGATGCAGGCAGCCTGTCGGCGAGCACAAGAGCTTGGCTATCAGGTCCTGCGCGCTCGCGGGGCGGAGCTCGAGGAGGACTTCGCCTTCGGGGTCGTGCGGCAGCTCTTTGAGCGACGACTGGCGAGCGCTGTCTCCGAGGAACGCGAGGCCCTGCTCGACGGCGCCGGCGCCACAGCGAGGTCGTTACTGTTCGAACGCAAAGCTGGAGCGACGGCCACTGATTCTTTGTTTTCCGTCCTGCATGGACTCTACTGGCTGGCCGCCAATCTCTCGGCCGCCCGACCGCTGCTGCTCGCCATTGATGACGCGCATTGGGCCGACGAGCTCTCGTTGCGCTGGCTGGTCTACCTGGCTCCGCGACTGGACGGGCTACGGTTGGCGCTGCTCGTTGCGCTCCGCCCCCAGGAACCAGGGTCGGCGAAAGCGGCGTTGCTGGCGCTACGGTCGGAGGCGACGATGCTCCTGCATCCAGCCCTGCTTAGCCGAGCCGCCGTCACCACCCTCGTCGGCGCTGCAATGGCCGGCGGATCCCACGATCAGATCAGCGATGCGGTGTGGGCGGCCAGCGGCGGCAACCCGCTGTACGTTTCCGAGCTGCTGCGCGGCTTCAAGCTTAACGCGCAAGAGGTGGCCGAGCTCGACCTAACGGAGCTGTTCGCCGGCGGCCTCGAGGGGATCGGGCGGCGGGTGGTCGCCCGGGTGCGGAGCCTTGATCCATCCGCTCTACGCCTCGCGCAGGCGCTGGCTGTTCTCGGGGACGGCTGCGTACTGCGTCACGCGGCGGCGATTGCCGGCCTGGGCATGACAGACGCCATCCGGTTGGCCGCCGGTCTTGTTCGGTTGGAGGTGCTGGCGGATGCGCCCCCTGGCTTCGTCCATCCAATCATCCGCGACGCCCTCGAGGCGTCGCTGGGCGGCGAAGAGCGCGATGCGGCCCATCGCGCCGCCGCCCGCCTGCTCCATGCGGATCGAGCCGCCGCCGGACAGATCGCAGCGCATCTCATGGGGCTGCAGCACGCCGGCGATAACTGGGTGCTGACGCGGCTGCAGGAGGCCGCGCAGGAAGCGATCGAGAGCGGCGCGCCCAAAACGGCAGCCGACCTGCTGAACCGCGCGCTCGCCGAACCGCCTTCCGCCATCGGTCGGATTGGTCTTCTGCGCCAGACGGCCCGTGCCGAGGCGAGCGCAGGGCGCGAAGCGGCGTTCATGCACCTGGCCGAAGCGCGACGGCTGGCAACCGATCCACGCGAGCGAGCCGAGATCGCGCTGGAGGTCGCGGAGGCCTACGCGGCGCTGTTCCGGTGGGCCGACGCGGTCGAGGCCATCGCGCAGGCGCTGGCGGAACTCGGCGAGGCCGACAAGCAGCTCACCGCCCGTCTCGAGAGCGAACTCGTGATTTGCGGCCTTCATGACGCGCGCTGCGCGGCGCGCGTAAAGCCAGTGCTGAAGCGGCTGTATTCCCCTTTGGCGGGCGAGAGCCCCCTGGAGGAGGCCGTTGCTGTCGCGCAGGGTATGGCAATGGCTCTGGCTGGCCAGCCAGCTGCGGAGGTCGCTGTTCCCCTGGAAGTGGCTCTCGCGCGCGCACGATCGCCGACTGCGAACTGGGACACCCGCGCTGCCCTGCTATGGACTCTCGTAACCGCCGAGCGCTTCGGCGTCGTTGAGACCGCGCTGAAGCCTATGCTTGCCGAGGTGCATCGCTCGGGAAGCGCGCGCGGCCTCGTTGCAACCTACAGCACTCTCGGTCTGCTCAAATTGCCTCCCGGAGGCGGACTCGGCAGCGCGGGTGGCCTTGCGCGTTCTGCAGGAGGGCGATTTCCACCCCGGCCTCCCGTTTGCCGCGACTGTGCTGGCCGACGTGGCGATCGAAGCCGGCGAGCTTGATGAGGCAGAGGCGCTGCTGGCGCTCCTGCCCAAGGAAGGTTGGCGCACGGGGGTGGGCACTGTCCTCATCCTGGCCGCTCGTGGTCGGCTTCGGCTTGCCGAAGGCAGGCCGACGGAGGCGCTTGCCGACTTCAAGATTTGCGCCGCGATGTTCAGCCCCGAAACCTGGGGCATCGACATCCGGGACGTCGGCTATCTGCACGCCCGCGCGGGCGCCGCAATGGCGTTGTTGCGCCTTGGCGACCGTGAGGGCGCGCGCGATATGGCGCAGGCCGAGCTGGCCGACGTGAGGGTATTCGGAGCGCCGCGTGCACTCGGGATCGCCTTGCGCATCACAGGCCTCGCGCAGGGCGGCGCCACCGGCCTTGAGCTGTTGGCCGACTCCGTCGCCGTCCTGCGTAATTCGCCGGCGCAGCTCGAGCGAGCACACTCACTGGCCGAATTGGGCGCTGCGCTGCGACGAGCTGGTCACCGCGCCGCCGCGCGAGAGCCGCTCGCCGAGGCTCTCGACCTTGCGGCCCGCTGCGGCGCCCGTCCTTTGGCAGCCCGCGCGCGCGAAGAACTGAAGGCCACCGGGGCCCGCCCGCGACGCGAATGGCGCACCGGCCTGGAAGCGCTGAGTCCCAGGGAGCTGCACGTTGCGCGCCTCGCCGCCGAGGGCCGGTCGAACAGCGAGATCGCCCGCCAGCTCTTCGTGACGCTGAAGACCATCGAGGGCCACCTCGCGCGCGCCTATACGAAGCTCGGCATACAACACCGCCGCGAGTTGCGGCCCCTTCTCGAAAAAGAAAAAACCAGGGCGCCTACCCTCTAGCGAAGGATTGGTCGCCTGCGCGACCCTTCGGTCTGCTTTTGCTTCAACCGAGGGAGAGCGATCATGACGATGACTGCGCGTGAGGCGTTTGAGAGGGGAACGCACACTTTCAACGCTCACGACATGGAGGGCTTTGCGGACGTGCTTGCCGACGACGTGGCATTTGCGGCGCCGGGCGGCATGCGCGGCGTGGGAAAGGCAGCCTGCGTCGCGTTCTTCGGCGGCTGGTTCGACGCGTTCCCGGACGCGCATGTCGATGTCTTGGCTTGCCACATCCTCGATGACGTCGCGATCGAGGAGGGCATATTCACGGGCACTCAGAACGGGGTGCTGCAGAGTGCAACGGGAGACATTCCGCCAACCGGCCGTTCCGTCAAGATTGACTACATCCAGGCGCTTCGTTTCCGCGACGGAAAGCACGTGTCGTTCAACCTGATGTTCGACCGGCTACTGATGCTCGAGCAACTCGGCCTCGCAGGTCAACCACCCGTCCTGGCCTCGGAAGCTCTGGCAGGCACACTCTAATAGTTTGCGCCGTCCAACCTTGCTGAAGGGCGGGTCCTGCACGGGGAACGACGGCGCGACGATCCGGCGCGCGGGACCTCGCGCGCCCGCCGGCGCGAAGCCAGCTCACATGCCGGGAATTTTTGCGATTTCGAAGACCTCGATCCCGCCGAATAGCCGCTCGCGTGGCTCGGCGCGCCCTTGCGACGATTTTCGAGCCGGGCGCAAACGGGGCGCCATTGGCGCAACGGGTGGGGGCCGGCGTTCGTTACCGGCGTGGCGGTCGGCGCAATCGCGACCTATCCCTACTATGACGACTGCTGGGCCTACGAGCCGGTCTATGACGCCTACGGCAACTACCTCGGTCAGCAGTACGTGAACCTCTGCCTGCCGTAGCGGCCGTAGCCGACAGTTCATGCTTGCGCCCCCCTGGGCTTGCTAAGGATGGGGCGCGGGTCGCGCTGTTGCCCGCAGCACCAAAAATACCGCGCTTCGGTTGATGCCGATCAATGCGCATGACGCGCGAGAGTCTAAAGGTCGCAAGATTAAGAAGCCGCGGAAACGCCGCCGGGAAGCGGGGGCGTAAGAGTGCCTCGAAGCGAAAGGAAACGTCATGGCGAAATATATCACGCTGATCAATTTCACAGAACAGGGCGTCCAAAAGGTCAAGGACACCGCCAATCGCGCGAGCCATTACAAGGACCTCGCAGCAAAACTTGGCTGCACGATCAAGGAGATCTGGTGGACGCACGGGCAATACGACGCCGTCTCGGTCGTCGAAGCGCCGGACGACGCCTCGGCGACCGCGCTGGCGATGAGCGTCGGCAAGCTCGGCTACATTCGCACGCAAACCCTGCGCGCCTACTCGGCGGCGGAGCTCGCGCCGATCATGGACAAGGTGGTTTAGGACGAGCGGCCGGCGCATTGTCCAAGGCATGAAGAGGGCGGGCGACAAGCCCGCCCTCGAGTTGTGGGAGGCAGGCGGTCTCCGGCAAAGGGGGAATCTTGGCTCATCGCGCCTGGTCGAGCGCAAAATTCGCCGCACCTGTTCTTTCCCTGTTATCCGCGAATTGTTTCCCTGTTACGGGCAAATTGCTTCCCTGTTATCTCCCCTGTTCGCGCGCAGCGCGATTTGGGTTGAAGACCTTGAATTCAATAGCCTTTTTCCACGAAACCGCGCCCTGGAGGGGCGCGGCTTTCCCTGTTCTTTCCCTGTTACCAGGGAAAAACAGGAGTCGCTGTAGCCGCGCTCGGTGAGCGCGGCTGACGCGGCTAGCGGCCGCATCTACAAACCCCGGCCGGCGCTCAGGCCGCATATTCGTCGTGCAGCCTCACCCAGCTCATCGGGAACGGCAGGCCCTCCTCCTGCCGGCCGAGCGGCGTCAGATCGAGGTAGTTGTAGGCCGGGTTCAAAATGTCGAGCCCGCGGGCGAAACATGAATAGGCGTGATAAACCGCGCCGTCCGCCTTGACGAAGGCGCTGACGCCCGGCAGGTCCTTCATCGTCCCGCTCTTCGGGGCATAGTTGTAGGTCGCCGTCCCGGCTTCGATATCCTCGTCGCGGAACGAGACGGCGAAATCGTAGTTGAAGTCGCCGTCGCCCGAGGAGACCCAGGGAAAGCTCCAGCCCATCTTCCGCTTGCGCGCCTCGAGCTTCTCCAGCGGCGCGCGCGAGACCGCGACAAAAGCGGTGTCGCGCTGCGCCAGATGCGCCAAAATTCCGTTGAAGCCGTCGGCCCAGAACGAGCAGCTCTTGCAGGGCTTCTCCCACTCGGGCGCGAACATGAAATGCTGGACGATCAACTGCCGCTTCGGGCCGAAGAGGTCGCTCAGGGTCATGACGCCCTCGGCGCCCTCGAATCGGTACGGCTTGTCGATCCGGACCCAGGGCAGCGCGCGCCGCTTGGCGCCGAGCGCGTCGCGGGCGCGGGTGAATTGCTTCTCTTCCTCGAGCAGCGCCTTGCGCCCGGCAAGCCACTCCTCGCGCGTGGCGACGGTATGGTCGAGCATCTTTGCCTCCTTTCGGGTTGTCAGTGTCTGGTTCAAAAACCCACCGCCCTCGTCCTGCGGCGCCCCGAAGGGGCCTCGAAGGACGATCCGGTGGGGGGGCGCCCGCGGCACCGCCAGCGCCCTCTGGAGCATCCTTCGAGGCCCTTTGCTTTCGCAAAGGGCGCCTCCAGGATGAGGTCTATGACTTTCCCTCACGCGGCGGGCGGCTGGGTCGCGGCGACGTAGCTCGGCCGCTGCGCGAGCTTGTCGGTGGCCCGGCGCAGATCGGGGAACGAGGCCATGAGCTCTTTCCCCTCGGGCATCGCCTTGACGTATTCGACCATCGGGACAAGCAGGATGTCGGCGAGGGTCAGGCTGTCGCCGGCGAGGAAGTCGCGCCCGCCGAGGGCGCGGTCGATCGGGGCGAGCACCTTGCGGATCTCGGGCAGCGCCGCGTCGATCGTCGCGCGATCCGGCTTGCCGTCGGCACCGCGCGGGAACACGTATTGCAGGACGTAGCTGCGGACTATCGCCGGATAGCCGTAGCAGTTTAGGACGCTGATCCATTGCTCGGCCTTGGCGCGCTCGACCGGGTCGTTCGGCATTAGCGCGGGGCCCGGCATGGTCTCATCGAGCTGGCGCATGATCGCGCTCGTCTCGTAGAGCGAGAATTCGCCGCAGCGATAGGTCGGCATCTTGCCGAACGGGTTCAGCGCGAGAATCTCCGGCGACTGCGGCGGATGCGTCTCGAGAGCGCAGGCGACGCCTTTCTCGGCGAAAGCCATGCGGGCCGAACGGACGTAGGACGAACGGTAGTCGCCGAGGATGGTCGGCGCCGGCGTCTTCGGCTTGGGCCGGCCTTCGAGCGCGGCGTCCAGCCCGTTGAGGCTCGACCGCCAGCCGTGCTCGTGCCGGTCGCGCGAATCCTGATCGAGGAAGCCCGTCTGTTCGAGCGTGAGGTCGGTGCCGCCGTCGCGCGCGGCGAAGGTCAGGGTCACGATCGTCTCGGGGCCGCGCGAGGCTCCATTGAGCCAGCCCCAGGTGTAGACCAGCCGCTCCGGAGGACGGATCTCCCGGAATTCGCCGGTCACGACGTGCACGCCGCCCGCGGGGCTGTGCATCTCGACCCGATACTTGCCGCCGACGCGGGCGTCGACGTCGCAGTGCGGCACGGTCATGTTTTCGGGGCCGTACCAAGCCTGCACCAGGCTCTTCTCGGTGAAAGCGGCGAAGACGCGCTCGGGCGGCGCCTTGAAATGTCGCTTGATGACGAGACTATCGGTCGGCATGGGCCTCTCCTATCCCTTGGGTTTGGACGGATCCTGAGCCTCGAGCAGCGCTTCGAGCCGGTCGAAGCCGCGCTCCCAGAAGAGTCTTGTGTCGTTGATCCAGCGCTCGGCCTCGGCGAGCGGGTCGCGGCGGAGCGAGCAGACCCGCCAGCGCGCGTCGACCCGCCGCTCGATCAGCTGCGCCTGCTCGAGAACCTTCAGATGGCGCGAAATCGCCGGGCCGCTGACGTCGAACGGTTTCGCCAGCTCTCCGACCGTCGCCTCGCCCGCCGCCAGCCGCAGCACGATCGCGCGGCGGGTCGGATCCGCAAGGGCGGAAAAGGTTTGGCTGAGCTCGTCCATGCATGTCATTTAACACATCGGTTAATTGATGCGCAAGCGTTTTTTGCCGCCGCTTGCGCGGTCGAAGGCGGAAGGTTGATGCTTGTCCTGGCGGCGCGCAGACGCCGCAATAGCGGCTCCCCGGAGTTCCCTGCTCCCGCTCCAAAATTCCCTGCGGATTCCCTGCTCGGCTGAAAAAATTCCCTGCTTCGGCACACACGGAATTCTTGTGCAGGACGCTGGAATCCTTCATCTTTTTTAGGCGGTTCGGGACGAGAAACGAGAGATTCCCTGCAAAGTGGGGAATTTTTCCCTGCTGAGCGCGGTCGGCGGCTGGCAGAACGGCCGACAATTTCTCCGCGAGTCGCGACTGTTCCGGCGGCTAGGCCGCGAGGACGGAAGCGTGCCGGAGGACCGTCGCGACGACGGTGAGGATAACGATCCGGCCGGACTCGTCCAGCACCCAGATCTTGCAGCCTGGCTGGTCGAAACTCTTGGCGATTCTCGCGATCCCGGGCCAGGCGGCGCGCGTGTCCGACAGTCTGATCGCCCGCTTGGCGGCGATGACCGCGCCCTCTAGCAGCACTTCGAAATCATAGAGGTGCATGTTCCGGCCTCGTCCGTTCGACAAAGACAGGCGCACGACCCGATTATGGACCGGTCCCGCACGGCTGTCGCGCCCTCTCTCCAACATTTCAATTACGCTTTCGTGAAAGGCGCATGCGCCATTTGGAACGTTAGCCTCCGCGGGCGTTTCGCAGTAAGATGGCGATCACGCCGACGACCCGAACAGGGTTCGGCGCATCCCGTTTCCAAGGCCGGCCTATCCGGCGCCGTTCGGAGCTCCTCAAACTCCGAGCGCAAGGAGGGAAGTTTTTTGCCGCGCCCCCAACCATCTGAAAGCGCCCTTTTTCTGCTGGCGGGAGACCTGATGAGCTCGCCCCCCGTCGTCGCGGCCGAAACCGCTTCCGTCCGCGAGGTTGCGCGGCTGATGCTGGATCACGGGGTCGGCGGCGTCCCGGTTATCGACGCCTCGGGCGCGGCCATCGGCGTGGCGAGCGACGGCGACCTGATGGGCCGCCGGGACAGCGACGGCCGCCGGGACTGGTGGCTCAGGATGCTCGTAGACGGCGCCCCGTCGCAGCACATGTTCGGTCCCGGCGGCGATCGCCCTGTCCGCGCAGTAATGTCGGCGCCGCTGATCACCATCTCCCCGGGCGCGCCCGTCCAGGAGATCGCCGAGGCCCTGCAAGCCCACCGTATCAAGCGGCTGCCGGTGATCGAGGACTGCCGGTTGGTCGGGGTCGTCAGCCGGGCGGACCTGCTCTGCGTCGTCGAAAGCGTGCCGAAGACCCGGCTCGAAGAGGAAAGCGGCGCTGGAATCCTGCGCTTTCTCGAGTCTCTGATCGGCGGCGCTTCACTCCGCGGCGTTGTCGACCGGGGCGGCGGCGGACCGTCCAGGGAGGCGCCGCAGGCGCAAAAGCCACGGGTGTTCTCCGCCTCCGCCTTTCGCAACAACGTCCGCGCCTTCAAGGCGGAGACTTACGATCGGAGACAGGCCGCGCGGCGGGAGGCGGAGCTCGACAGGCGCCGCCAGATCAAGGCCCTGCTCGACCACCACGTGAGCGCGCAATTGTGGCGGGAGCTGCTCGAACACGCCGAGCTCGCCGCGCGCGGCGGCGAGCAGGAGCTGATGCTGCTGCGCTTCCCCTCCGACCTTTGCAGCGATGGGGGCCGCAAGATCGACGTGGTCGAGAAAGGCTGGGAGGAGACGCTGCGCGGCGAAGCCGCCGAAATCTATGACCGCTGGCGGAAGGAGCTGAAGCCGCAGGGGTTCGGGCTCGCCGCCCGCATCGTCAGCTTCGACGAGGAGGGCGCCATCGGCGACATCGGCCTCTATCTGACCTGGGGGGAATAGGGGCGCCTCTCGCTCAGTCGCCTATTGATCGCCGTCGGGCGCTCCCGAGACGCTGGCGCAGAAGACGTAGCCGACGCCGCGCACCGAACGTATCAGGGGGCGGGCCGGATCAAGGTCGACCTTCTTGCGCAGCCGCGCGACGAGGGTGTCGATCGACCGGTCGAAATAGGTCCAGGCGCGTCCCCGCAAATCGCGGAGCAGCGCGTTGCGCGACAGCGTCCGCCCGGGTTGGCGAAGGAAGGCCGTCAGGAGATCGTATTCTGAAGAGGTGAGAGCGACAGGGCGGCCGGCGGGGCCGACGCACTGGCGCGTCACGACGTCGACCGTCCAGCCGTCGAAGCGCCATCGGCTCGCGCGCGAGGTCCTCGACCCCGCAACGCGTTCCGTCGTAAGAATCTCGATCTCCCCCTGGCGCAAGGCGCTTTCGATCGTCGCGAGATCGGGGCTGTCGTCGCCGGCGAGAACGAGGATCCGCATTGACTGTCCCCCATTCGATTCCGCCGTCGGCGGCGATTCATCGTGAAGTCGATCGAATCGTCGCACATGTTGACAGACTGTCAATAATTAACGTTGGGGAAGCAGTCGAAATTATCTTAGGCCGCGTTGATCGACCGTCTTCACCTCGACTCGTCCTAGTCCTTGCATAACCGATTGCTTCAGACATGAGCGATGGTTTGAGAGATGACATTTGACTTAACGCTGCTGGACCGCGTCCTGGCTGGAGATGAAGTAATGAAGAGAATCATCTCTGCTTGTCGCCGACCCTGCGGCCGCTCCCCGCACATATAGCGATCGACGGCGATCGTTCGACTATGAGCGAGCGCAAAACGGTGTAAGAACGCAGCGAACCCTCCGTCTCCGGGTGATTCGGGCCGAATCGATGCGCAGCATTCCCGTCGATGTCCTCAGGGCGTTTGTCGCCGTCGTCGAGGCGCGCGGCTTCACCCGGGCGGCGGAGGAGCTTGGCCGCTCGCAGCCGACCATCAGCCTGCAAGTCAAGCGTCTCGAGGAGCTTGCCGAGGCGCCGCTGTTCGAAAAGGTTGCGCGGTTCGAACTGACCCCGGTCGGCGCGGTCTGCTTCGAATATGGAAAGCGTCTCATTCGCCTGCACGACGACATGCTGGAGGAGGCGTCGCGCCGCAGGACTCCGGGCGCGCGGCTTCGCGTCGGCATGTCGAGCGAATTCGCCGCCCGTCTGACGCCGCGCCTCGGCCGGCTGCGGGCGGAGGTCGCGGCCGAGTCGGGATACGAGGTGATCACCGACGCTTCGGATTCCCTTATGGCCGCCTTCCGCCAGAAGGCGCTCGACATTGCGATCGTCGTCGGCGACGAGCGCGATCCCGGCGACGCCGAGCGCTGGCGTGCGCCGCTCGGCTGGTTCGGCTCGGGGGTCGCCGCGCGAACGCTAAAGAAACCACTGCCGCTCGTCGTTCCGCCGCAGGGGACCGTGCTGCATGAGGCGGCGGTCGGAACGCTGCGCGACGCGGGGCTGACATTCGACATCGTTTGCGCCAGCGCCGATTTCGTCGTGCTCGCCTCCGCCGCTGCCGCCGGACTCGGCGTCGCGCCGATGATCGAGGGCTTCGCGCCGGACGGATTGAAGCACTGCGCAGACAAGAGCCTTCCCGCCCTGCCCCCCATCACGCTCTCGCTCCTCGCCCGCTCCCCCGCTTTGGCTTCGGCGGGCCGCCAATGGGTCGCGGACGCCGTCGGGACGCTTCAGCCGCTGTAACGCCCTGGCGTCGCTTTTTGTCACAATTTGACACACTTCGCCGCGCCGGCGCGTGGCAGCATCCGACGCGTCCCTTGAATCGTCACCGAGCGAGCGTCGGCCATGCAAAAACGACTGAGAGGCAAGATCTTCGCCGCGGCTCGGCGCGCCAAGCGCGTCGCGCGCGAGCAGGACGAACTCGCCCTGCTCGCCGAGTTCATGCGTCACGGTTCGGTCGCCGCGCTCGCCGGCGCGATCGCGAAGCGACTGGGGGGGGGGTCGAGCAAGGGGAGCGAATCTGATCGCCCGAGCGGATCTAGACGAGGGGCGTGACGGTCGCTGACGCCTTGCCGCTCCCTCAATCACGGTTGTAAATTGTGTTTCAGTCCTTCCTCGCCGTTGCGGCGCCGAGGCCTCGCCGGGCTGCGTCCGGCATCCGTCGAGGCTTGCGTCCCCGAGCGTCCGGCCGGCAGGCCGAGAGCGGGCGGCCTTCCACACGCTTAGGTTTGTGTTAACCATTTAACGGATACATAAGACAATAAGCCTCGAACATGATCAGCTCGCCATGTTGGCGCAGCCTCTCGTGTCGAAACCAGTCCGTTACTTGTAGAGCATCGCAAAGATCAACAAACACTGAATCCAAAAGCTCGGCTTTTGGGCTATTGTTGGTGATCCATTCGAAAGGTTCACCTTCCTTAGAGTTTGGCTTGGCTTAAGCGTAACCGTTGTGCGTCCGCGTAGGAGGAGAGTTCACGCTGTCTATTCGGGCCTTCGGAGCTGAACTATGTATATCATCATCGACGATCGCGACATCGTGGCGGGCGGCTACGCCCTGGGCTTTGATCGCGAG
>Ga0074044_10002489_pt1 | contig 16099 bp, 18 predicted proteins | sample BogForMeECP23OM1_FD_94443 | JGI IMG/M metagenome (GOLD analysis project Ga0074044, IMG submission 94443) | Bog forest soil microbial communities from Calvert Island, British Columbia, Canada - Bog Forest MetaG ECP23OM1 | ecosystem: Environmental > Terrestrial > Soil > Wetlands ...
ATAATCATCATGTTCGGCTCCTTTCTCCCGAGCCTTTTGGTTGGTTCGCACCACCAAAGCTTACTCGGGCCTGGGAGCCGACATTGTTATGGAATCAATTACACCAGCGAACCTCAGCCGCCCCTTCTCTCCAGCTCGGCCCAGCGAGCGTAGAGAGCATCAAGTGCCTGTTGAGCTACGTCTAGCGCGGATTGCGCAGCTACCAGGCGCGGAGCATCCGTCGCGTTAGTCGGATCTTCGAGTTCCGCGCGTTTGGCTTTCACCAACTGCTCGGCTTCTTCCACTCGCTGCTCGATGGTCGCGTACTCCCGCGCTTCCAGGTATGAAAGTTTCTTCTTAGTTGGCGCTGTCGATTTCGATTCAACTGGCGACTGCGAACGCGCCGCCGTTGCGGCCTCTGGCTTCGCGCGTTGCGCTTGCCATGCCTCCCACTGCCCGTAGTCGGCGAAAATGTCGGCTCCGCCGTTGCCGTCCAGTCCGAGGACGATGCTGGATACGCGGTCGAGCATATAGCGGTCGTGCGTGACCAGCACGAGCGAGCCGGGAAAATCGATCAGGCTTTCTTCCAGAATTTCGAGCGTCGGAATGTCGAGGTCGTTGGTGGGCTCGTCGAGCAGGAGAATGTCGGCGGGCTGGAGCATGAGCTGCGCGATCAGGACGCGCGCGCGTTCGCCTCCGGAGAGGCGTCCAACCGGCTGACTTAGTTGCTCGCCGGTAAACAGGAATCGCGCCGCCCATCCGGCCACATGAATTACGCGATCGCGATAGACGACCGAATCGCCGTCGGGTGCGAGCGCCCGGCGCAGAGTCACGTCGGGATCGAGGGTGTGGGTCTGGTCGAAGTAGACGATGCGCAGCCAATCGGCGCGGCGGATCTCTCCGCCGGTTGGCGCGAGGTCTCCTTGCAACAAGCGGAGCAACGTCGTCTTGCCGCTGCCATTCGGGCCCACCAGGCCTACGCGCATTCCAGCCGTGAGGATGAAGTTAAGACCTTCAAAGAGTGCGCGGCCTCCCATGGTGCAGGTGACGTCCTGCAGTTCGATCAGTCTCTTGGTCTTGCGGTCGGTGGCTGAAAAATTGATTTGGGCTGTGGTGCTGCGGGTTCTCTGATTCAGGTCGGCTAGTTCTCCCATGAGCTCGCCGGCTTTGCTGATGCGAGCTTTGGATTTGCGGGTCCGGGCTTTCGCCCCCCGGCGGAGCCACTCGATTTCCCCGTGAACGAGATTCTCGAGCGCTTCCTGACGCCTGGACTGCGCATGCAGGAACTCTTCTTTTTTCTCCAGAAACGCGCTGTACTTGCCATGGACGCGAAGCGAGCCATCGGGATAAATGCGACTGAGCTCGACCATGTCGGTGGTGACATTCTCGAGAAAGTAGCGGTCATGGCTCACGATGACGCTGGCGAACGCCGCCTGCTCAAGCAGATCTTCGAGCCACGTAATTCCGGGAAGATCGAGATGGTTGGTGGGCTCGTCGAGCAGGAGGATGTCGGGATGCTGCACCAGGGCTTCGACAATTGCGAGCCGCTTCTGCCAACCGCCGGATAGCTCGGTCGCCTGCGCTTCGAGATCTTCAAAACCGGCGCGGCCGAGAGTCTCGGCAAAGCGCGCCCCGCGCTCGGTTCCGGAGACGCCACACAAATCGAGCGCGCTTTCAATCACCGAGCGCACCGTGGCTCCGGGTTTGAATCGCGAGTCTTGCTCGACACAAGCGAGGCAGGTTCGTTTGCGAAATGATACTTCCCCGCTGTCGGGAGAGACTTCGCCAACCAGAATTCTTAGCAGGGTGGATTTGCCCGACCCGTTCGGGCCAATCAGGCCGATGCGGTCTCCGTCAGAGATGGTGAAAGAAACGTTCTGGAAGAGCGGATTTGCTCCGAAGGCTTTCGTAATTTCCTGCGCGTTGACAATGGGCGGCAATGACTTGCGGTCTCCGGGAGGTTCAGGTTCTGTTTGAGAGTAACAGTTGCGAGGGGTTCAACGCTGAACCTATTGGGCGATGCCTTTTTGCTTCAGATCCTCGGCAGCTTGGGCCACATTCTCCGGCTTGCCGAGATCGCGCCAGTAATATTCATCGGTGCGGAACGCGAAAATCTTTTCTCCCTGGGCAGCGAGACGCAAATAGGTGGTGAGGATGGAAAACGCGCCTTCTTCGCTCATCATCCTCAGCAGACGCGGAGAAATAACGTGGATGCCGGAAAAGGCCAGCGCCTGCGATCGCTCAACAGCTCGGACGAGTTCATGTTCCTGATTGGTATCCGTTCGCCGGCCGCAGAGCTGAAGCTGATCGTCGAACAGGAGGTAGCGAGAGGTCTTGCGGTCCTGCACCGCCAGGGTCGCCAGCGCCTGGTGCTCACGATGAAATTGCGCCATCCGCCCAAGATCAATCGTGCTGAGGACATCGACATTGTGCACAAGGAAGGGCCCTTCGGAACCGCTGGAATCTCCGACAAAAAAAGTAAGCAGCCTTCTTCAAGCCGCCACCGGTGTCGAGCAACGTCTCCTCGCGCGAGACTTCAACGCGCATGCCGAAGTTGTCGTTCGCTTTCAGGTACCCCACGATCATGTCGGCGAAGTGGTGAACGTTGATGATCACCTCGCTGACTCCAAAGCCGCGCAGGCGCAAGAGCGTGATCTCCAGCAGCGTGCGGCCGTTGATTTCGACGAGCGCTTTGGGGCGATCGTCGGTGAGCGGGCGCAGGCGCGTGCCCAGGCCGGCGGCGAGAATCATTGCTTTCACAGGTCTATCGCTTTCACAGATCAGGCGCTTTCACAGATCTATCGCTTTCATTGGTTCAGTTGCTCCTGCTCGCGATGACGCACGACCACTTCCAATCCATCTTTGGATTTGGCGGATTTGGCGCGCAAATGTTTGGCCAGCTGCTCCGCCAGATAGACGGAGCGATGTTGTCCGCCGGTGCATCCAAACGACACCATCAAGTGCTTGAAGCCGCGGCTCTGATAGGTGCTCACGCTTGCGTCGACCAGCGATTTGGCGTGAGCGAGAAACTCATGCACGCTCTCCTGCTGATTAAGATAGTCGATGACCGGCTCGTCTTTGCCGGTGAGGGTCTTGAAGCGCTCTTCGCGCCCCGGATTCGGAAGGCTGCGGCCGTCGAAAACGAATCCGCCGCCATTTCCCGACTCATCCTGCGGCAGACCGCGGTGAAATGAAAAACTGAAGACGCGCACCGTCAACTTTTCCGGTTGGAACGTCGAAGTCAGACCCTGCAACTTGTCCGAGGCCACCATGCTCTTGAAGGCTTCCATCAGCGTCGGCAAGGCGATGGGCAACTCCACATTGTGAAGCAGCCAGCGCAGGTTCTTCAGCGCGTACGGCACGCTCTGCAGGAAATGTTCTTTGCGCTCGAAGAAACCGCGAAATCCATAGGCGCCCAGGGCCTGCATGATCCGCACGTAAACGTAGGGGTAGTAATACTGCATGAAGGCGGCGCGATCGAAATCGAGGAAACCGTCCAGGCTGTCGAGATAACGCTCGAGCAATTGCTGGCGCAGATCCGGGGGCAGGTCGGCCTTGGCGTCGTACAAAAGAGACGCGATATCGTATTGCAGAGCGCCTTTGCGGCCGCCTTGGTAGTCCAGGAAAAATGGCCCGCCGTCGCGCAACATAACGTTGCGCGATTGGAAATCGCGATACAGAAAATAATCGCGGTTCGCGCTCAACAGAAATTTCGTCAAGCGGCTGAAATCGTGTTCGAGCGCCTGCTCGTTGAACGGTATGCCCGCAAGCCTGAGAAAGTAGTATTTGAAATAATTCAAGTCCCACGCGATGGACTGGCGATCGAAGCTCGAACGCGGATAGCAAACTTTGTAGTTCAGGTCGAGACCCGCTTCGATTTGAAAGCGCGGCAACACTTCCACCACTTTGCGGTAGGCCGCGACTGCCTCGGGAGCGATGGTCGCTCTGTCGCGATGGCCCGAGAGAAACTCAAACAGCGTGGTGTTGCCAAGGTCTTCTTCGAGATAGGCGCCGTGGTTCAAGTCTTCGGCATAAATTTCCGGGACCGGCAGTCCGTGCTGGCGAAAGTGGCGGGAAAATTCGAGGAAGGCGACATTCTCTCCGCGCACGTCATACAGAATTCCAATCGCAGTGAGTTCTTCGCTGGAAAGCCGGATGATCTTGCGGCCCGAACCGCCGAGTTCGCCCTGCAACGGCTGCACACAATCGACCGGTGAGTGGAAATGCCGCTCAAAAAGTTGTTTGAGAACTTCCATGAATGTGAGTTCCAGCGATTCTCTACCCACATAAGATAACATCGGGCATGTGGAGAGCCGGGCGTCCCCGCCCGGCTGAACGGGCGAGGCGCCCGTTCCTCCACCGTCAAACAAATCCGGATGCTAGCGAGGCTGCTGGAATTCGCTGGCCCGCGCTGATGCCGTTTCGCCGCCGTCGGGCACGATGAAGGCATCTACACGCAGGCCGTCCGGCAGTTGGGCGCCGGGGTCGAGTTCCACGAGGGTTTCCAGGATCTTGGTGTCAACTTTTTCCGTGGGCTCGTCGGTGCGCACGTTTTTTGGCCCTAGTTGCTGGCCGACTCGCACCACTCGTCCCCAAAACTTCCGCTTCCCGAAGGCGTCGGCGGTGACGTAGGCTTTTTGCCCGACGCGGACTTTGCCGACATCGGTCTCATCAACATCCACGCGGACGCGCAGCGTTTGGCGGTCGCCAATGGTAAGAATGGGATCGGGCACGGTCGACGAATTGGAAACGCTTTCGCCGCTGCGATGGTGCTTGCGCAACACGGCGCCCTCGATGGGCGCGCGGATGAAAGTCTTCTCGTAGCGAGCCTGCGCTTCTTCGAGTTGCGCCTGCGCCAGTTGCACATCGGCTTCGGCGAGCGACCGGTCTTCCTCGCGCGCGTGATCGTCAACCAGGGAATGCTGCTCCACTTTGGCCTGGTATTGCGCCTTGGCAACGTCGGCCTCGCGGGCGTAGCGCTCCATTTCTTCGCGCGAGACTACGCCGGCGGAATAGAGCTGCTGACGCCGCTTCATCTCCGCTTGCGAATTTTCCATGACCGCCTTGGCCTCGTTCACCGAGGACCAGGCTTCGTCCCGCTCCTGGCGGCGAGCACCGTTGATGACCTTGCGCAGGGCTGCCTGTTTGGCGGCCACATTCGCTTTCGCCGATTGCACCTGGGCGCGGTAATCCCCATTCTCAAGTTCGGCGAGAACCTGAGAGCGGTGGATGACATCGCCCTCCTCGACGAAAACGGATTTCAGGCGTCCACTCAGCTCAGAGCCGATCTTGATGTCTTCCGAGTAGGGTTCGACGTGGCCCGGTCCTGCAATCAGCGCGGGACCCTGGGTTGCCGCAACGGCTCTGGCGGCGACGACCGTGTTTTCGTTCGCATGACGGAAGGAGATGGCCAACGACGCGGTCAGCACAAAAGCGGCGAACCCTATCAACAGAGCGGTCCGGCTCTTCAGGAAACTCCCAATCGAAAGATTGTTGCTCATAACACTTCTCCGCAAAACTCGTTCAGTCTTGATTTACGCCAAACTTAGCCCTGTTTCCGGCATGTGCAGCGCCAAGCCTCGCATCGGAAGACTTGGCATATCTAGCGTTGCCGCAACGTTGGGTGCGGCGATGGCGCCGTCCTCGATCTTCACGATCCGGTCCGCGAAATCAAGCACGCGCGAGTCGTGGGTGACAATCACCACCGCGCGTCCGCGTTGGTGCGCCAGTTCGGTCATCTGCTGCATCACGTTGCGGCCGGTGTGCGAATCCAGAGCGGCGGTGGGCTCATCGGCAAGAATAATTCCGGGATCTCCGGCCAGAGCGCGGGCAATGGCGACGCGCTGCTTTTGACCGCCGCTCAGGTCGGAAGGAAAAGCGTCGTACTTGTCGGCAAGCCCGATCTGATCGAGCAGTTCGTGAGCTCTCTTCTTGGCTTTCGCGCTGGGTGTCCCCTTCAGGTCGAGCATCAGTTCCACGTTCTCGCCAGCAGTAAGCGTAGGGAAGAGGTTGAATCCCTGAAAGACAAACCCGATGTGCTCGAGGCGGATGGCCGGAAGGTCTTTTTCCCGGAGACTGGAGACTTCCCTGTCCGCAACCCGAACGCTGCCGGAAGTCGCAGTGAGAATGCAGCCCATGATGGAAAGCAGCGTGGTCTTGCCGCTTCCCGACGGACCCATCAGCATCAGCAGTTCGCCGGAGTGAACGTCGAGATCGACGCCGCTCAAGGCGAGGGTTCCATTGCTGCCTTCGGTGTAGGTCTTGGTAAGCTGGCGGACTGCAATCGCGGGCTGCATTTACGTTCTCCCTCAAGAAAAACAAAACTGTTGCGCGGCTCCCGATCAGCCTTTGAAAACCATGGCGGGATCGATGCGCGTCACCTTGTTGATCGAAACCAAAGCTGCGCCCACACACATCGCGAGCGTCAGAAAAAACATGCCCACCGCCATTGGCATCGGCATCAGGATCGCCGCCCCGCCCTTCTGGCTGGCCTGCACTACAAAGAAGCTGACAATCATCCCCAGCGCGTAACCGATGACGGCGCTGATTCCCGCTTGTTTCATAATCACTTTGTAGACATAACTGTTGGGAGCCCCGATGGCTTTCAGCGTCCCGAACTCGCGGATGTGATCCATGGTGGTGGCGTAGATGGTCTGCGCGACGACCACAAAGCCCACCACCAGGCCGAGCACCGCGGCGATCAGTACGGCAACACCCGCGCCCGTCGTGAACATCCAATAGAAGCGCGTCATGTGGCTGAATTCGGCGGTGGTGTAGACGTCAACATTCCTCACCTGCGCGAGAATGCCGCGGCGCACCTGCTTAAGATCCGCGCCGGGCGCCGCTTTCACCAGAATGTACGTGGTCTGGTCTTCCCTCATGCTGGTGAAATCCTGCCCATGCTTAAAGGTGGAGAACACGTAAGGCGAGGTGGTAAACGAGCGAATGCCGCGCGTAAAGCCCACCACGCGGGCGCGGTGACCGCGCACTTCGAAGACCTCGCCCACGTGGGTAACGCCAAGTTTTTTCTTGTAAATCTCATCGAGGATCACGGCATCGGGATCCTTCAGGTCCTCGGCGCGGCCTTCGACCAGATTCCAGGGACGTCCCAGCGGCGAATCCGGATTGGCCCCTACGATCTGGATCGACTCCTGCGAACCGTCGTGCAGTTTCCACTGTGTCCACTGCGCCACCAGCTTCTCCGCATCGCCCACGCCGGGCACGGCGCGAATCTGGTTCAGCTTGCGCTCGCTGAACGGCACTCCCATTTCGACATACGGAACCTTGGGTGACGTGACCCACAAATCCGCGCCCGCATGGTCGATGAGGTTCGAGGTGGTAACAGTAAAACCGAAGAATAGTCCCAGTTCCACCACGATCAGCACCACGGCAAACACAATCCCCGTAAGCGTAACCGTCAGCCGGACTTTGTCGTGAAACAGGTTCCGTTGCGCCAGGGGAGGCATGGCTACTTCGCCTCTCGCAACAGCCCGCGCATGGTCACGTCGAGCATCAGTTCGGCGCGGGCCTGCAACGGACGCCAATCGACCCACGGGTCGCTGCGTTTGGCGATATTCAGCGAAATCACGCCGTGTACCGCCGCCCAGAGCGTCTGTGAAACGATTTCCGGGTCCACCAGGTCTTCGCGAAAACGTCCGGCATCGATCGCTTGCTGCACCGACCACTTAAGAAAAGCGTAGGCGTCAACTTCCGGATTTCCCTTCTCTTCGCACTCCTCATCGTCTAGTTCGACTGGAGGATGCGGCGTCATGAACATGAACTTGTAGTGGTTGGGATGATCGAGTCCGAACTCGATGTAAGTTCGCCCAATCTGCTTGAGTCTCTCGACCGGATCGGTCGACATGGCCGAGCTTTGAAACACTTCCGACAAGCGGGCGTAGTCCTGCCGGCAGAGTTCGTGAAAGAGTTCATTCTTGTCGGTGAAGTGGACGTAGATGGCGGTTGGTGAGTACTCGATCTTCTCCGCCACCCGGCGCATGGAAACGCCCTCGTAGCCTTCGGTGATGAACAACTCACGAGCTGCATCGAGAATCTTGTCGCGGGTTTCCGACTTCTCGCGCTCGCGTCTCTCTTTCACTCCCATAACGGCGATCCGTGTCTTAACAGCGTTAACTTAACACTGTTAATCTACGACACACCGGTACGACGTGTCAAGAGAATTCTGCGCATAACCGAAAATCGATGGCTCCGCCATCCGAGGGAGGCGAAATGCCTCCTGCGACATGTTATGCTCCACTACACTGGAGTGAAGAAACTGAAGCAGAGGAACTCTCTCCCTTGAAACCTCCCCTCCAAACCCCGTTTGACAGTGTCGAGAACGCCCAAGATTACGTGCGGCTTTTGGCCGAGGCGATCGCGGAAGCCAAACGCGAGATAGAGGCCGACCTCGCGCTGGCCGTCGAGGCCAGGTCGGAACGCCGCGTACAGGCTCTGCAAATTGTGCAATTTAAGTTAGACAAGCTGGAGCAGCATCTGAAGACCAGCAGTCGGCTGCTCAATGACCTGCGCAGCTTGCGCCGGCTCCTGTTGGAAGAACGGCTCGAACCCACCACCGACGGCGAAGATTCTGCTGCATAGGTTCCGACCAAGATTCAAGCAGGATCGCACCCTCCGGATCACGCTCTCAATTTTTCGGCAAACTTCTTTTCCAACTTCGCGAGCTTCGGGGAAATCACGAACATGCAATAAGGCTGACGCGAATTTTCGTTGTAGTAGTTCTGATGGTAGTTTTCGGCCACGTGGAATTCCTCGGGCGGCTCGACCGCAGTCACGATCGGTTCCGAGAAGGCCTGGGCTGCCGTCAACTCGGCAATCGTGTTCTCGGCGATCTTCTGCTGTTCGCCGTCACTGCAGAAAATCACCGACCGATACTGCTCGCCAGCGTCATTTCCCTGCCGATTCAGAGTGGTCGGATCGTGCACCGCGAAGAATACGTCCAGCAGATCGCGGTAGCCGATTTGGCCGGGATCAAACGTGACGCGCACAACCTCCGCATGCCCGGTATCGCCGTTGCACACCTGGCGGTACGTCGCCTGGTCGGCGCGTCCGCCCATGTAGCCGGACTCGACGCGGGTCACGCCGGTCAGACGCTGAAAAACAGCTTCCATGCACCAGAAACATCCGCCGCCGAAAATTGCCGTTTGCTCTTGGGCCATGCCGGTTAGATGCCTGGGTAGACAGGAAGTTCCACACCGTTCTCACCACCGAGGCACGCAGGAAATCGGGAGAATTGAATTGGGAAGCTCGTCAACGCCCGCGAACGATGATTTGCCCGCTGCCGAATGTGCCTGATGAATCCTCCGATCGTGAGCTGAGAAGCCCCACTTCTCGCAAAAGTGCAGGAGGTGGGGCGACCACCATCAGGCAGCCTTGCCGCTGGTAATTTCGAACACGTTCGAAGTCTCGAGGTAGTAATGCGCGATCTGTTCTTCCTCAAGGAAGGGCTTCAGATCGAGCAGCGGAGCTTGACTCTTGTAGAACTCCTGGGAATCGGACCTCGTCCTCCAGACAGCGACCACGAGCGCGCGGTTAGGATGCTCCTCCGAGATGAAGGTAAGCAGGTCCACAAACCCGGTCTGGTTCTTGTAAGCGCTTGGGAGTTGGCGTGCCGCTTCCAAGAACTCTTCTTTCTTCTCCGGTTTCACTGTGCAGGTCATCATGCGTGCGAACATGGGGTTTCCTCCGCGAAGCGCGTCTGTCGCCGCAGGAGCGTCTACAGAACTGCGGCGCGATTAGGGTTCGCTTTCACGACCGGTACCGAATTCCACCGGCGCCGGTCGCTGCTGGGTCGTGCTGGTTCACCGGCCCTCTGGCGGCACGGGCGTTGCCTGGAACGCGACTTCTCTCCAGGTCCCTTCCTGCTTCACATACACGAAGGTTGCCCGATAATCGCCACCGATCGGCTTGCCATTGCTGGTCAGTTTGACCGCGGCCATGGAGTTCACGATCGCAGTGTCTCCGTACGTGTCCACCTTCACGTCGCGTTCGTCAATGGCTTCGTACTTGATGCCGCCCGACTTGAGGTCCTGAATCGACTCCGCCTTCGTCCGCAACCGTCCATCGCCGCCAATTCCGAAGTAGCTGGCGGCCATGTGCCCCTCAAAAAAGCCGGCGTCACCCTTTAATGCCGCCTGCCGGCCTTGGTCGTGCAGAGCCCTGATCTGTTGCTCGACATTTCCCGGGGAGCCTTGTTCCACGGCGGTGACACCGTGGCCCGAAGTCTGCCCAACTGCCTTGGTCCTGGCTGGGGGGTTCTCGCCTTGGCCCCAAGCCGGCAGCGACGCCACACCCGGAACCAAAGCCCCGACGAAGATGGAAATCGCAAAAGCTCCTAGCTTTTTCATGGTTGTCCTCCTGACCTTAGACTGTCGATTTATGGATGAGCTCGCTTTTGACGCGCAACAGCGGTGATGACCGGTAAAGAGGAAACATTCGTCCGACGACATTCATATCGTATTACGATATATTTGTCAAGTAATTTCGATCTGGCGTGCTCGTCCAACAGGTTGGTGAAACTCCTCAGGTTTTTCTCTTGGCTCGCGAAGCTGATCTGGCCGGGGCCTCGTTGCCGCCTTTGCCCTTATGAATTGCACGCCTCAGCGCCGCGATCAGAGCGGGGCCGCGCAGGCGAAGTTCCGCCCGATGGTGCAGGGAAAGCTCCCGCAACACCTTTTCTCCCTTTGAAGTCAAGGAAAGCCATACTTCGCGGCGGTCTTCACCCATGCGATGCCGCTGGACAAAGCCGCCGGCAGAGAGCCGGTTCACCAGCTCAACCGTACTGTGATGCCGAATCTGCAGCCGTTCGGCCAACTCGCCGATCCGTGGGCGTACCGTTCCAGGCAGCCCCTTCAAAGCAAGCATGAGCTGATGCTGGCGAGGCTCAAGACCAGCCATGCGGGAAGCTTGCTCGCTGAAGTGAAGAAAACGGCGGATCTGATAACGCAATTCCGCCAGTGATTCGTAGTCCGCCAGGGTGAGGGTCCTTTCCATGCGACCAAGTATATCGTCTCAAGACTATTTAGGACGATTCTCCTCTTTGCAGCTAGTTTTCTTCATGGCTCGTGGCAGGTGTTGGGCTACCTATACCGACACGGTGAACGATGTTTCCGTGCGGGTCACCGCCCGGTAGAGCGTGTCGCGCTCGATGGGTTCGCGCCCGGCTTCCGTGATCAAGCGCACCAGGTCGTGCCGCCGCAGGCCCTGAGGAGTGGTGGCCCCCGCATCGTGGTAAATCTTTTCCTCAACCACGGTGCCGTCAATGTCGTCAGCGCCAAAGCGCAGGGAGATCTGCGCAATCTTCGGCGTCATCATCTGCCAGTAGGACTTGATGTGCGGGAAGTTATCGAGCACCAGGCGGCTGACCGCAATCTGCCTGATGTCGTCCATGCCCGTCGTCGTGAAAAGATGCTGCAGCGGCGTGTTCGCGGGGTGAAAGGCGAGCGGAATGAACGTCTGGAAACCGCCGGTTTCATCCTGCAAAGCGCGCAGTTTGAGCAGGTGATCGACACGGTCTTCGTCGTTCTCGATGTGGCCGTAAAGCATGGTGGCGTTCGACTTCAGCCCGATCTGGTGGGCCAGGCGCGCGGTGTCGAGCCATTGATCGCCGTCGATCTTGTGATCGCAGATAATGTGCCGCACGCGGTCGGCAAAAATCTCTGCGCCGCCACCCGGCAGCGACTCGACGCCCGCTTCCTTCATTTTTTCGAGCGTCTCGCGGATCGTCAGCTTCGCCCGCTTCGCCAGATACGCGACTTCTACCATGGTAAACGCCTTCATGTGGACCTGCGGAAAGCGCTCTTTCAATCCGGAAACAAGATCGAGAAAATACTGGAAGGGCAAATCGGGATGCAACCCGCCGACGATGTGAAACTCCGTGATCGCCTCGGTGTAGCCGGAAGCGGCCGTCTGGAACGCTTCTTCGAGCGCCATGGTGTAAGCGCCGGGAGTGTCTTTCTTGCGTCCAAAGGCGCACAAGCGGCAGGCGGCGACGCAGACATTCGTCGGATTGATATGGCGGTTGACGTTGAAGTACGCCTTGTCGCCATGCATCCGCTCGCGAACCCAGTTGGCCAGCCAACCCACGGCGAGAATGTCGCCCGTCCCATAAAGCGTAAGCGCATCGGCATCGTTCAGGCGCTCTCCCGCGAGGACTTTCTCTTTAATCGGGACGAGGCGCGGATCGTCGGTCTGGAATGGGTGCGCGTTCGGCATCTGTTTAATAATAACCCAGCCTTTATGAGGGATCACATCGGTTTGTGACGTCGGCGCGGACACCTTCCGTGTAGAGACGGGGCAAGCCCCGTCTCTACAGCCGGATCAAGCGGTCGGCGGCGACGAATAGAAAGAACACCACCGAAATCACTCCGTTCATGGTGAAGAACGCCGCATTCAGCTTGCTCAGATCATCGTGGCGGACCAGCGTGTGTTCGTAGAGCAACAGTGCAGCCACAGCGATCACTCCCGCGACCGCCAGCTTGCCTAAGCCGAAAGTGACGATCAGCGCGACCAGCAGCCCGAGCATCACAACGTGGAACAAGCGGGCAATGGCCAGCGCATTCTTGATTCCGAGATGCCGCGGCACGGAGTGCAAGTCATGGCTGCGGTCGTATTCATGATCCTGACAGGCGTAGATCACGTCGAAGCCGCCGACCCAGAACGTAACCGCGGCGGTGAGCAGCAGAATCCGCGGATCGAGCGAACCACGAACCGCGATCCAGGCGGCAGCCGGCGCGATGCCGAGGGCGAATCCGAGAAACAGATGCGACCAGCGCGTGAAGCGCTTGGTGTAGGAGTAGAGAAGGATCACTGCGAGCGCCACCGGCGAAAGCATCAGTGTCATGCGGTTCAACTGGGAAGCGGCGAGGACGAGAACTCCGCACGCGAAAAAAACAAATGTGCTCACGAACGCCGGCGTCACCTGGCCGACGGGCAGCGCGCGAGTTGCGGTGCGGGGATTGGCAGCGTCAATCGAAGCGTCGGCCAGGCGATTGAAGGCCATCGCGGCCGAGCGCGCCGCGACCATGGCCACGACGATCCACGCCAGTTGCCGCCATGCCGGCAGTCCTCCGGCGGCCAGCATGGCTCCGCAGAGCGCGAAGGGGAGCGCGAAGATCGAGTGCTCCCACTTGATCATCTCCAAGGTGATCTTTAAATTTCGGAGAAAACCCACACGGCAATTGTAAAGCAATGGATAGTGGAGAGCCGGGCGTCCTCGCCCGGCCAGAGGGATACCCGCGGGTGGCCGGGCGGAGACGCCCGCCGCTCCACTATCCACTGTCCGCTGCCCCCTCCACCAGCGGCACAAACCGGCAGCCTTCGAGAATCGTTACGTCGGCCAGTCCGCCGACTTTGCGGATCAGTTGCAGTTCCTGGCTGAAGGGAGGGCCGACCGGCACCATCATGCGTCCGCCCTCGCGCAGCTGCTCAAACAGCGCTGGCGGCATCTCGGAGGTTGCGGCGGAAACAAGGATGGCGTCGAACGGCGCGTACTCTGACCAACCCTGGTGGCCATCGCCGACTCTGATCTTCACGTTGCGATACGCCAACCTCTGCAGCGTACTTTCCGCCGAGGTCGCCAGTTGCACATGGCGCTCCACCGAATACACCTTGGCCGAGAGCAGCGAAAGCAATGCCGTGACGTAGCCGGAACCGGTGCCGATTTCGAGGACGCGATCCGTGGATTGAAGAGCGAGGTGCTCAAGCATCGCGGCCACGATGTAAGGCTGAGAGATGGTTTGCCCTTCGCCGATGGGCAGCGGGTGATCTTCGTAAGCGTCCTGCCAGAAACTCTCCGGGAGAAACTCATGCCGCGGCACGTCGCGCATGGCGGCAAGGACGCGCACATCGCGAATACCGCGCTCAGCCAGTTGCGTGCGCACCATTGCTTCGCGCTGTCGCCGTAGAGAATCGGGTTGGTAAGGGGAAGCCACGGCTTCGATTTCGCAGACAGTCTACACGGCTTTCGCGGGGCCGGACCCATTCCCCGTAGAGACGCGGCTTGCCGCGTCTCCCCGTGTCCCAAAGGAGACGGGGCAAGCCCCGTCTCTACAAGGCGCCATTTCAGTACGGCCCGATGATCCCACCAATATTGCGTGCGATGGGCGGCTCCGGCCGCGCCTTCTTTTCTTGCGCTTCAATCATGTCGAGATACTTGTACGCCGATCCTGTATTGAAGAGCACAACCGTATCTTCGGCGCGGAAGAAGCCGCTGGCGCGCAGCTTCTGATAGGCAACGAGTGATGCCGCTCCTTCGGGCGCGGCGAACACGCCTTCCACGCTGGCCCAGTGTCGCGTGGCTGCGAGAATTTCCTCGTCCGTCGCCGCGACGGCTGTGCCGTGGCTTTTTTTCAGGATGTCGAGAATCAGGTAATCGCCATAAGCTTTAGGGACGCGCAGTCCGGCGGCGAAGGTCGCGGCGCCGGTCCACATTTCGGATGCGCTCTTCCCTGCTTCCCACGCCCTCACAATCGGCGCACAGCCGGCGGCCTGCACGGTAATCATTCTTGGACGCTCGGAGCCGATCCAACCCAGCTCTTCCATCTCATCGAAGGCCTTCCACATGCCGATCATGCCCACCCCGCCGCCGGTTGGATAGATGATGCCTTGCGGAAGTTTCCAGCCGAGCTGCTCGACAACCTCGTAACCCATCGTTTTCTTGCCTTCGACGCGGAACGGTTCTTTGAGGGTCGAGACATCGAACCAGCCTTCCTTGTCCTTGCGTTCGGCAACCATGCGGGCGCAGTCGCTGATTAGTCCGTCGACCAGGGTAACGTGCGCGCCGTAGTAGTCGGATTCCATGCGATTCGCCATGGGCACATCTTTCGGCATGAAGATGTGGGCGTCAATGCCCGCCGCAGCCGCGTATGCCGCCAGCGCGCCGCCGGCGTTTCCAGCGGAAGGAACCGCCAGCTTCTTCAGACCGTAATGACGGGCCATGGTTACAGCAGCCGACATGCCACGGGCCTTGAACGATCCGGTAGGATTCAGGCCTTCGTCCTTGATGTAGACGTTCTCATGCTCACGACTGGCAAGCATAGGCGTAAATCCCTCGCCCAGCGTGACCGGCTTGGCATCTGGGAGAGCTTCGGCGTAGCGCCACATGCTGACCACGCGCCCCGATAAATCTTCGCGGTGCAACTTCCCTTTCAGGCTGGCCAGATCGTAGCGGACGTAAAGCAGGCCGCCATCCTTGGGGCAGATATTCTGCGGTGTCTCGGCTGCAAGATGTTCACCACAGCGAGTGCATTCGAGATGGGAGATTCGCATCGAGGGAAGGATAGCACTTGGCCATGGGCATTCAGCACTCAGCATTCAGAATGTCGTTATACTCTGGAGGTTACACGGAGGTATCTGCTATGAACGTCCAGCGCATGCCCACGATCCTCACCATGATCAACCTGGGAATTCTGCTGTTTCTGTTGAATGAGGTTCGACCCGTTAATGCAAATACGGAGCCACCGGTTCTTCGGGGCCGGGCGCTCGAGATCGTGGATAGTCAAGGAAGACTTCGAGCATCCATTCAGGTAATCCCGGAAGGTCCTGCACGCAGGTCGGATGGGTCACTCGCAGAACCGAGCGGGATCGTCCACCCGGAGGCAGTCGTGCTTCGATTAATTCGACCCGATGGCCGTCCTTCTGTGAAGATCGCAACCACCGGGCAAGGGTCGGGAATCGATCTCAGTGGCGGCATTGATCCCACCTACATCGTAATGAGCGCAGAGGCCGGGGACACCTCAGTGACACTGACCAACAAGGATGGCCGACGCCAGATCATCAAACCGTAAGGCTCAAGTCAGGGGGCCATCGCAGGCATCCAGAATATCGAGTGGTCACTCCTTTTCACGCCGGCAATCTCTTGAGCATCTCCTTCGCCCGCCGAAACCAAGGCCGCTCCCGCCGCCGCAGGTAACCCGGCATCGTCGGCTTCTTATCGAGCACCTTCTGCGCCCACTCGCGAGCTTCGGCATTGCGCCCTTCGGCGGCCAGCAAATCCGCAAAATTCAAGTAAGTCTCCGACAACGTCGACGTGACCGTTACCTGCCGGAAGAGCGCCCCGGCTCTTTCTTTTTGTCCAGTCAGCGCATACGCGTGGGCGAGCAAC
>Ga0074044_10002490_pt1 | contig 16095 bp, 18 predicted proteins | sample BogForMeECP23OM1_FD_94443 | JGI IMG/M metagenome (GOLD analysis project Ga0074044, IMG submission 94443) | Bog forest soil microbial communities from Calvert Island, British Columbia, Canada - Bog Forest MetaG ECP23OM1 | ecosystem: Environmental > Terrestrial > Soil > Wetlands ...
CGCGGGTGCGAGAGGACCTGTACAATGCTGTTGGAGAGACCCTGGACCATGTAACGCTCCAGGATATCCTCGGCTGGTTCAACCACAGTGGACTGTACGCAACTCATGCGTAAACCGCGCTAGCACAGGGTAACGCCCTGTCCTCGGACTCGTGGCCCCCCATACCTATTCCGCTGGCGAGTTCACGAACTTGATCACCAGCATCACGACGAGGGCGCTGACCACAACTCGGAGGGTGAGCAGGGCGATGTTGCGTAGGAGTGCCTTCCTCTGTTGATGCCGCCGCCGGTCTTCTCGGGATCGATGTTTCCGATGCCGGGCGCTGATCGTCCGCATCCATGGGTTCCTGCACCATCGGTCTGGGGGAAGCGGCTCGGCGCCGGCCTCGCTCCAGCCATCGGGACAGGGATGCCGCACATTCCGGACAGATGCTCAGGACGGGGTCGGTCGGATGCAGCGGGCCACCGTCCACCGAGACGCCGATCGGCGTGTCCTCGATCGTATGACCGCATCGGCCGCAGGTGGCCGTCGTTTCAGTCATTGGTGCTCACCCTGGGCGGATGAAAAGTTAGTCTTGAATCGAGTTCGTGTTCATCCCGCTTTCGTTGACAGGCCTTCCCCAGCCCCGTACGGGGCGCCCGTTCATAGCCTGGCGGCGTCAGCCCCAGGAAACCCCAGCCGACCAACGATGACCCCGAGCCCCCGAAGGGGGCGGCAGAGGCAGTTGTCCTGGCGGTGCCTGATCGCAACCCGGCGACCGTCCGGTTCCTGTTCCTCTGTCGCCCCCATTGGGGGCTCAACTCAACAAAGCTGGTGCTTCCCTCTCCATTTCACCTCCCCTGGGGCTGACGCCGCCAGGCTATGAACTTCCGCCGCTCCGCGGCTGGCAAACCTCGCGCCGAGGCGATTCCGTCGCGTTCGCGCGACGAAACAGCAGTGGAGGCCGCCATCGAACAGAAACGTGCAACCCCAAATCCTCGTCACCCCGCGTTCACCCTCCCGATGTATAGACCACCTTTGCGTGGATTTGGATCCTGCCGCCGACTCCAATCAGCCGATGGTCCCGGTGTGTCGCCCCAGCCAGCGGAGCAGCGGGCCAGCCAGGGATCCGGAGTTCGCGACGCGTCCCGTCGGGGTCACGACGCCGAACGGGCTTGCCTGGACCTGGAAACCCATCACTTGCAAGTGCAAGACCATCATACAGGCCGCGTTCGGGTTGTGGGTATGAATGATGAAACGCGTGTCCTGCAAGTGTGGGCGAGACTCTTCGCAGAGCCAGCGGACGACCGCCATCCCGCAGTCAACCCGCTCGTGATCGACCAGCAGTTCCCCGCCCAGGTCATGATCGAGATGGACCTCGTCCCACGGCTGCTCCAACAGCTCGAGGGACTGCTCAACGGTCTGAACCCACACCGCACCCGGATGCGCGGTCAGAAACGTCGCGGCGTGATCGGGGGCGTCGTCCAGGAACAGAAGCCGAGGCGTAAGGGGTGATGGCTGGTCCACGAGGCAGCTCCAGAGTGTCAGTCGTGCCCTCGGGTCATCTTGAGGCCGCGGATAATGAGCCAGATTCGATGACCAAGACCTTCGCCAGATCGTCCAGGGTGGAAACCTCACAATGTGCGGAGTGAGTAGCGTCCACAACGACCTCCGAATACTCGCCTCCAGTTCGACGGATCCGGACTGTGGTCCAGCCGAGAGCCTTCGCAGTCACGAAATCCTTCAGGGGATTGTCGCTCACGTACGAGCAGTCCCGCCCCGCGCACCCGGTCATCTTCATCATCATGAGGTACGGTACCGCGCTTGGCTTCCAATGATCTCTGCCGAACTCGTCGGAGTAGACGATGTAGTCGACCAGCCGTTCAAGACCAAGGGCCGCGACTTTTCTCTTCTGGGCGACCAGGTAGCCGTCGGTGATGATGCCGGTTGTCACGTGGCACCCGAAGTGGGCGAGCGCTCGCTCCGCGTCCTGGTGCATACGAATCTCAGGGCGATGGTTGCGATAGCGGGAGACCAGGGAATCGATGAGCGGTCGATCAGCGCACACACCAAGGGTGCTCAGAACCTCATCAAAGATCCGCCCCCGGTGGCCCTCGCCAAATAGCCGGGCAGCCGTTTCGAAGAAACCTCGAATCGAATAGGTCTCCGAAATCCACTCCCCAACCGCACGAAATCCGCTGAGGACATATGACCGCTCGGGGAAAAGCGTATCATCAAGATCGAAAACCACAGCTCTCAACATGCATCCCCCCGCCCGACAAAGACCGCGTCATCGAACCGAAGCATTAGCAGCCCATCGATCCACCTGTCGAGGGCAATCTGTGGGTCCCGACCCAGCATCATCTCGATGATCCAGCGGGGGAAGTCCGCCCCTGCTTGGGCGGACAAGGGGAATCCTCCGCCGAAGCGAGGATTGATCTCTATGAACTGAATCTCCCCTTGAGGAGTCAAAAAACACTGCACGGTTATACAACCCACCGCACCGGGAAGAGCCTCGACGACCGCTTTGCCAGCCTCGATCAGCGATTGGTTCTTGACTGTCATGCCCTTACTGACCTCCCCGGCCCGGGTCTCGATCCTGAGCCTGGGGACCACACACCGCACTTGCCCCGAGAAGTCGGTCAGGATATCAAGGGTATACTCTTGGCCCGTCACGAATTTCTGGAGAACCGGGTCGGGTGTGCAGTCTAGGGAGAATTCAAGTTGTCGTCGGTTGTCAATTCGGGTGGCGCCGACACTCGAGCTGCCGCAAGCCGGCTTGATAAAGAACGGGTAGCTAGCCTTGGGGTCAGCCAGGACGGTCCGTGGATCAAGGATTCCCGGCGTTGCCATTCCCGCACTCCGGAAGAAGTTGTGGGTGAGGCGTTTGTCGAAACAGAGCTGGGTGACTTCGAAGGAGGAGACCAGGGGGGTGATGCCCTCGGCCAGCAAATTCTGGCAATGCCTGGCTAGTAATTGCAATTCGGGGTCGATTAGGGGAACTACTAAACGAATGCGGTGTTTACGACAGATTTCACTTAGTCGATGGACGTAGTCAGGACTCCCGACAGGGGAAACTTCCTCGAAGACGTCGCAAACGAAGCGTGCCGGCGCCGTCCCGCTGACGTCGGCCGCCACAAGCTTGCCCGGTAGTCCGAGGGCATCCAGCGCCTGGCGAAAAAGGCGGATCAGCGCTACTCGCCGGCCAGCACTGGTGAACAGGATGTTGAAGGTCTCGCTCATGGCCGACCCGTAGTCCCAGTAAACTCCTGCATCGTCGCGTTTCCGGCCTGGCTAATCCCGGTCTGCCGGGAAACCTTTATCAAGGTCAAAATGAGGATTTTCAGGTCCAACCACAGCGACCAGTGCTCCACGTACCAGACATCGTACGAGAACTTATCCTCCCAACTGATCGCGTTTCGCCCATTAACCTGGGCCCAGCCAGTAATCCCTGGCCTGACGTCGTGGCGCTTGGCCTGCTCGGGGGTGTAGAGAGGTAAGTACTGCATAAGCAACGGACGTGGACCGACGAGGCTCAAGTCCCCCCGGAGGACGTTCCAAAGCTGGGGCAGTTCATCGAGGCTTGTGTGCCGCAGGAGCCGGCCCAAGCGAGTTAGCCGCTCGGCATCGGGCCGAGGAGTGCCTTCGGCATTATAGGCCTCACTCATCGTGCGAAACTTGTACAGGACGAACGGTTTCATTCTGTACCCTGGGCGAAGTTGTTGGAAAAACACGGGACGGCCCATCGTCAACCGAATTGCCCCGGCAATTAGAGCGATCACCGGAGCCAGCAGAATCAGGGCGATTGGGGCCGTCACCAAGTCAATGAGCCGCTTGATGGCCCGGGTCGTGAATTGGACAAGATCCTTTTGCGTTAATCTCGTCTCTTCGAGAGAACCACTGATCGTCAGGATTGGCCGCGTGTCGACGGTATCTGCTGACACGGGGTTCTGAGGTGGAGTCTCCGGGATCGGAAGGCCTTTCTCGCGCAACAGTCGCACGTACGCTTGGTAGAGCGCATCCCAGATCGCCTCGGGACGGAATTCACGCAAGACACGCTTGCGACCTGCCAGACCGTGCCTTTGTCGAAGCTCGGGATCTCTGAGGTATCTCCGGATCGCCATGGCCAACGCCGCCGCATCGCGGGGAGGGACCAGCGTACCCGTAATGTCGTTAACCACGGCATCGATACACCCGACGACCGCGGTCGCGATGACTGGCAACCCCATGCAGGCCGCCTCCATCGGCGCGTTGGGAAAGCCCTCCGTGCCGTGGGAGGGAAAGACGAACAGATCCATGGCTCTGTAGAATGTCACCACATCGGCCACGTGGCCGACCAACACAACACGAGCGTCGGACTCCATCCTCCGTCGAACCGCCGCCGATACCCTGTCCTCCTCCTCCCAGGGCCCCACGAGCAGGAGGACTACATTTGGGAATTCATCACGTAGGAGAGTCCACGCACCATCGATTTCCTCGATGCCCTTGTCTCGCGCAAGCCGGCCGACGAAGCCAATGATCTCGGTCGGCTTTGGAACGTGAGCATGCCCGCGATCCGACAGCGAAAAGTGAGCCGGCTCGACGGCAGTGGGGTCGAATCGGTTCGGATCAATCCCGTTTGACATCCCGTTGGCCAGGACCAACCCCTGCCTAGGCCCGAGAATCCCCTCAGCCCGAGCGAATTCCAGTAGTGAGGGCGCAACGCAGATAGAGGAGTGGCACAGCCAGGCCGTCAGACGCTCGAGCCAGAGAAACAGAGAACGTTTGGCGCCCTGAGCCCTCTCCGTGATCAGGCCTCGGATTAGATAGATGCGCACGGGGACCCGCGCCAGCCAGGCTGCGATGGAGCCTAGCAGGGCTGCCTTCGGGGTACTGACGTGGGCAATGGTCGGGCGGATCCGCCGCAACGTCAAGTAGAGGAAAAACAGGGTCCTGAGGTCGCGCAGCGGACTAATCGTCCGCGAGATGAACACCGGGTGTGCGATGACCCCGTCGCGCTCAACCAACTGTTCTAGCTCGGGCCCAGGCGAACTGATGGCGTGAAGCTCAAATCCCATGCTCTTCATGTGGTTATTCTGGCCATTAAGAAATGACCACTGAGTCACGGGAATCGTGGTGATATAGGCGATCTTGACCGAAGGTCCTTTACCCATCTCTAAGTTCCTTCGCTCATGTTGCTCTAGTAAGTTTGCATGCAGTATTATGGTGCCGGTGGTCAACTCCAGTCTGATCCCTGGACTGTACGTCTAGCCATACCTGGAACATCGGGATACTCCAGAGTTGATACTGGTTGTTGCGCCGCCCGGAGAGGTGCTCCTCCCACTTCTTTCGTACAAATTGCATTTATGCCGCAAGTCCTTGGTGGACTATGATCCGCATCGCATTGATCAACAGCTTGGCGCTGACCCACAGCCACACCCGCTCCACATGGCGCACCCACGCCGGCAGCGGCAAGAGACCGCCGCCGAACGCACCCAGGTTGCCGAAGGCCCGCTCGATCCCTCGCCGCAGGGCGGAGACCCCCCGGCCGAAGGCGGTCTTCATCAGCTCGATGCATCGCAACCGATACGGGCCCTGGCAGCGGTGCCCCAAGCCCGCCTCTGGCTGCTCGCGCGGGGCCAAGAGTTGGTAGCCCGCCGCACCGGCCGCGTGGAAGACCGGATTGGCGTCATGCTCGCCGTCGCCCAACAGGTAACCGCCATCATGCAGTTCTGGAATCATCTCTTCACCAACTATATCTTCACTGATGTTCATTGGATACACGCGGTACGTCTCGGGCACCGGCCGGCCGCCCAAGATCGCGTACAATTTGTAGCCTTTGGCCCACATCCCGGCCCCGCGGCCGCAGTGGGCGTCGGGGGCCTGGCTGGCCCCGCCGACTGGGAGCGGCTTGGCATCGATCACGGCGACGAGTTGCCGGTCTCCTTTCTGGCGCATCCGCTGCACCAAAGCCCGCATCAGCATCGCGGTATCCACCCGGCGGAGCCGCCGACTGAGGGTCGACGGGTCTCCTTGGGCGTCCCATCATTCTGCTTTGCTTATCCCATTGTGTGGCTGTTCTTCTTACCCACCAGCCGAATTTCATAGTACGGCAGAATTCTTTGGGCTGACCAAACGCCGAGGGAGTAAACGGGTTGGCCCCATCGCCAAAGGCACGCAAGCCTCTGCTCGTGACCGAAGCGGTACAAGCTGACATGCTCGATCGCGAACTGACATCGGGTGACTAAATTCCCCAGAGTGAGGGGATTCCATGCGAATATATGCATATTCGGATCGCATGGTGTATAGCGCCTCGAGTTTCGGCTGACCTCGAAGGGAACATGGAGAAGCAGGAGCCCGCCAGGGACAAGAAGACGCCAAATTGTCTCAAGAGTTCCCATAGGATCGGGTACATGCTCCAGCACGTGACTACAAATGACCACATCGACCGAGTTCTCGGAAAGGCTGAGAGTGCTAGAGAACTCGATACCCGCTGCTTCGCAGATGGTACGACCTGCTTCGGACAGATCGTAGCCTATCCGCCTGCCGCACTTGAGGAGCCTCAGGTTGCACCCCATTCCCACGCCGTACTCAAGAACCGTATCGGATGACCTGATGAAAGGTTGGAAGTTTCTGCCACGTTGCGAGGCGACCGCGTTCAATACATTATCGGATGAGCGGTGAACCGCCTCATGATACTGGCGTCCCTGCTCTCCCCGGTACATAGATTCGGTGCGTTCCTTGAAATTCGTACTCATCGATTCGACCTCCGACGCCAAGGTAGTGCTTCCGATTCGTTAATATCCACGTTCGACCGCGAGTGACACCTTCGATGCCTCCTACTCTTGCTATGCCATTCTCTTGATGAGGTTAATGTAGTTGCCGACGATGTCCGTGACAGAATAACCGCCGAGCATCTTGGCACGACCACGCGAGCCCATCCCGGCAGCCTCCGCAGGATGGCTCATGATCCAGTTCATCGCGTCAGTGAGGCGGTCTAGATCCCCCAGTGGGTAGATGATGCCGCAGCCGTCCTCCAAGAGTTCGCGAGTTCCCCGGATATCGGACCCGATAACCGGAATTTCGAGACTGAGCGACTCGGTGACGTTCACCGGCAGGCCTTCCTGCTCGGAGACGGATAATATTGCCGAGGAGGCCCTGACGATCACCGGCACGTCTCGCCGGAAGCCCAGGAAGTGCACCTTTTCCTCGATTCCGAGAGTGGATGCGTAATGTCGCATCTTCTCTATGAGCGGTCCATCGCCCGCGAGTGCGAGGTGGGCTTGAGGAGCGTCGATCCGTGAAAATGCAAGTAGAGCATCCTGATGCCTCTTGCGCGGGATGAACTCACCGATTACTGAGAACAGTGGGGCATCAGGCGACAGACCGATAGACTCACGAAATCTTTCGACGTCGCTGCGTGTGATCGCCTCTGGACTGAGTTTCTGGGTGTTTACCCCGATCCCCGGCATGTGGATCAAACGCTCCGGAGGAACAAGCTTGAGCCGTAGCGCCGCATCAGCATCATCCCTGTTGACCACGACCAGTTGATCCGTCCATCGCCCGGCGAGCTTCTCCAGCATTGTGAAGACGGCGTTCTTGAGTCGCGAGTTCTGTTCATGGAAGTGGAATCCTTGAGCGATGTAGATGATCTTCGGTCGTTGGGCCGCTGGTCGGCCACGCAGGGCAAAACGGACAACGAACGATGCGACGGGAGTGGAGACCAAGACGATGTCGTAATTCTGGCGATCGACGATTGCCCTGACCTTACAGGGCGACTGCAGGAGATTTCCGGGATATAGCGGGTTTCTGGTCCAACCTATGTCCCAGAGATGGTCGAACTCAGCGGCGCATTCCGAGCAGAGTGAGGCTTCCCGACACATGCCGTCGACGCCCCATCCCTGAGCTTTGAAGGCACGCGCGAGGGGATTGAAGAAGTTCCGCAAAGAACCTGGCACTGTTGTTGCGATAAGGATTCGTGTCATGGAAAACCGCATCTCAGTCGACAGGATGGCGACCTGTTCTCGCCACTCTGATCCAGGTTTCGGTACTCTCGCGGACGTAGCGGTAGAATGCAAGGCGACGCTCGTGGCGGGCCTCGTCCCGGTATTCCTCCGCCTTCGCCAGGTTCCGGGCCGACATCCGGGCCATCCGCTCCGGATCCCCTGCGACCTCGCGGATCTTCGCAGCTAGTGCCACGGCGTCACCGGGCGGCACCAGGTCCTCGGCCGGCAGCAGCTCGGGGATGCCCCCCACCGTGGAGCCGATGCAGGAAAGCCCCCGTGCCATGGCCTCGAGCATCGCCCGGGGAAGTCCCTCCTGCCTTGACGGTAGGACGAATAGATCGGCCCGATCCAGTTCGTCGCGTACTGCCCCGCCGGTGGGCAACTGGCCAAGGAAGCGGACCCGAAGACCGAGGCCTAGTGCCTTGGCCCGTGCCTCCAATTGAGGCTGGTACATGCCTCCTCCGATCCAGACCAATTCGAGGTCGATCCCTTCGCGGAAACACTGACCCGCGGCCTCGAGGAGCACGTCCGGTGCCTTGTAGAGCTGCTCCAACGTCCCCACAAAGATGAGCCGAATGGACAAATCTGTGTGGCTGTTAGGCCGGGGAGCACGGGCGAAAGCCGTCTCCGGCAGATCGACATCCGAGTAATAAGTCGAGAGAACACGTCCCGGACGAGGAACGTAGCAGGCGTTGCGCAGTTCGACACTCGAATCGTAAGTCGAGTAGCTTTCTCCTGGTGGATAGCGGCGTTGCAGGGCATGCTCAGTAACATAAGCGGCGGCGCAGGCTTCGGCACACTGCCGGCGCAATTGGCGCGCGAACCACCAGCGGAAGAACGGTCGTAGCGGATGCCTGACTGACCCCGGGGAGAAGACATCATAGGGGTCGCAGACAACCTCCACGGCGTAGGGCCGCGCCGACCGACGGAGCTGCGATTCCAGGCAGGCGGCGATCTGCGAGCCCACGCGAAGGATGACCGCATCAGTCGGGGCCACAGCGCCCCGGACGTCCGACAGGACCCGGTGCCGGCGCTGGAGGTACTGCCAGGGGCCCACGTAGTAAGTCACGGGGATGAAGCAGACTCCCGAGCCGTCGGCTCTGACCCATCCCGGCGAGGCCGCGGCGACCCGGTGCACGCGGGCGACGACATGCACCTCGTCGAAGACATCAAGGTAGCGCCGCCAGAACGAGTAGGCCATCACCCCCGAGGTCCAGATTTTCCCGTCGGGAGTGCCATCGTAACGATGTTCAAGCGCGATAACGACGTTCATACTAGTCACTCCTAACTTGGAACCACTCCTGCGATCCCAGACAGGCGGCGATCTGCGAGCCCACGCGAAGAATGACCGCGTCCGAGGGCTCCACGAGGCCCCGGACGTCGGCCAAGATCCGCCGTCTGCGCTTGAGATACTGCCAGGGGCCCCGGCAGAATGTCACAGGGAGGAAGGAGACGCCAGGGCCGTCGGCCCGGGCACATCCGGGGGTGGCGGCGGTGACCCGGGGCACTCGGGCGACGACGCGGACCTGATCGAAGACATCCAGGTAGCGCAGCCAGAACGAGTGGGCGAGTGAGCCCGGCGTCCAAAGTCTTCCGTCGGGTGTGAGTTCGAGGCGTTGCTCGATTGTGACGAGGACGTTCATATCAAATGGTCCTAATTTAGAGGCACTGCGTCAGGAGTGTGATGGGTGGGCCGACGGTGTCGACCATGGTTCTTGCTTCAAGGGAAGCGGGACTTTACCTCTCCGTAACCATGACGTTGGTACGACCGGAAGATCGCTGCCAGCCAAAACAAGAAAAGAGGCAGGAACGCCGAAAGTTGCACAGTGTAGAGTAGCAACGCGTTAAGGACAGTGAGTGCACGCATTATCATGTCGTCCGATTTATCGCCTAAACGACAGAGCACTGAGAAGAGGCCAGGCCCGATCAAGAGACCAAACCAGCTGAAACTGGCCAAGGCTTCGTCCAGCCAGCTCGTTGTCACTCCCCATCCGATCATGTCGGCATCGCCCTGCCGCAGCAGCATGGCCCACGTGACACAGACCGCGTACGGCCAAGGCTTGTTTTCCCACATGCTCCTCGGGACGAAGAATGTGAGGTCGAAGACAATGTTCTGGTATGGGTAATCCAGGATCTTCACATTGTTCGGGTGAATCTCGGAATAGATGACCAGCTTCACCGTGCTGTCCCGTCCATAGTCAATCCTGATATTATCGTACTTGCTCTCGAATGTATCCAGTTTTGTAATTTCCGGCCGTACGACGTTCTGGTAGTACGTGTTGAATAGGACAAGGGCTGACGCCGCGAAGATGGAGGTCATTAGCAGGTAGCGCCCCCTGAGAATTCCTCTAATGAAGTATATATATATAGTAGCACCAAGATATAGAAGTACTATGTGTCGCTTCCCGTTGAGCCAGGCCACGGTGGTGGCAAACGGCGCGAGATAAACGAGTAGGCGGACTCGTGTCCTTCTCTGGGACAGAAGTGTCCCGGAGAATCCGATGAAGCTCACAAGGCACAAACTAGAAATCGAAGAATGAAATGTTGTTTCCACGTCGTTCATTAATTCTTTTCCGCTCGCGCCGTAAGTCAGATAGACGGAGGGCCTCGGTGCGAAGCAGAGGAGGGCGAGTGGACTGACGAGAAAGCCGAGGAAGAGTAACCTCAGAAGTACCGAGCCTGTTGGAAAGATGGTGGCTCTTGGCAGGGAGGGGGAGCGCCCGGTGCACCCCGCCCAACCCGTCTTGTACCATACGACGGGAACGGCGCAGATGTAGAGGTCGTATACCAAGCAGGTCAGGTCATCGCGGGAAGCGAGATAGAACCCTGGGGCGGAAAGGTATGCCGGCCGGCCGATTACTGAATCCAACAGCGGAGGAATACCGCAAAACAAGAAATGCACAGGCAATAAGAATAAGATCGAAGACTTGTCACCTACTAGAATTCGATACGCAGCAATCGCTGAAAAGCCGAGAGTCCATAAAAATGTGAAGATGTTGATGCAGTCAAGCATGGTCGCAGAACCAGAAAAAGGGGGATCGGGATCAGTGGTAGCCGAAGTCACTGCTACGATAGGGAGTGATATATGCCTTCAAAGGCCGGCGCGGCGTCGGATAGCAGTGGCCACATCGCCCATGGCGGACCAACCGGGAGTATGGGGATAGTGACACCTTGCGACAGGACGTAGGCACAGAGTCCGACAAATAATATCCGGGTGCGGCTCGTGGAGCCGCTTTGTGCTCCCCTGTCAAGGGCGACTGAGAGAGCAACAAATCCGGATTCGAGCGCTGTGAACCGTCCGGGTAACATCACATGGGACTCCCGGAAAATAAGCCGATACGTGCGTATGGAGTCATGAACGAGGCACTGGTGCACATCGGCAGCCTTCAGCGGACAGCCTTGCCGCATGACGAGTCAGTGGGAGTTGTATAACGTCCATACAAATCCACGAGTTCCGATAGACTTCGCTTGATGTCAAATTCCCCCCCCTCCATGAGAGCCGCGTAATCGGGCGAACTGCGCAAATCCGTATGGGCGCGGCAAGCCAAAATCCGCTCTGCCCAAAAGTCCGGTGTTTGCGACAAGGGCAGACGTATGACACGAGGTTTGAAAACATCTGCTTCCTCCGGTATCACGTCCGAGACCACCGAGAGAAGCCCCGCCGCCTGAGCCTCGAGAAGGACGATTCCTAAACCCTCATTGAGAGACGGGAACAGAAAAACATCCATGGCAGCCATCATGAGGCGAGGCACGTCTGGGCGGACACCCAGAAACCGCACGTGGTCCGAGAGGCCTTCTCGTTTGACTCGTCTCATTACGTCCCCCTCCAACTCTCCCTGTCCTATAAGCAACAGCAGGGTCGATGGCTCTCGACGAACTACATCTGTGAATATCGATATCAAAAAGTTATGGTTCTTCTGTGGATGAAAGCGTCCCACATGACCGATGACGAAAGTACCGGGAGGAATGTTCAACTCCCCCCGGACGATGGCGGAGTCCGGCCTTGCTCGGAAAGGGATCAGATCGATACCGCAATGGAGAACCTTCCAGCGCGACTCAGATTCCCAATTCCCACCGAAGAGCGCTATAGCAGCCTCGCGGCTCGCCGCGAGGCCGAGAATTGAATAGCGCTGGATCCAGTACCTCATCAGGGATCTGTAAGCGCTGCGAGCAAGACCCGAACGCCCATCCTCCGCGCACGAAACGGTGTGGCTGTGAGAGATACGGAGCGGCACTCCAGCTCTCTCCGCGAGGCGCATCACGAACCCACTGAATTGATGGACGTGGCTGTGGATCACATCATAGGGGCCATCTTTCTTCAAGATACGCGTCAGATTTTGAGCATAAAGCCGCGGACGGTACGGATGAAGGCATGGAATGATCTTCGAACCTAGCGAACGGATCTCGTCGTCGAGCGCACGGGGTTGCGTCGTATGAACCAGGAAGTCCATGCTGATTCGCGCGCGGTCGATGTGGTGGAGAACATTCATCAACCAGGTCTCGGTCCCACCCCGATCCATACCACCGACGACGTGTAGTATCCGAATCGGCCTGTTACTTAAATTTCCTGCCCTCATCGAACCTCCTTAGGGCAAAAGCAATAATCGCGACGCTGCCGACCAACTGGAGAATAGAAGCCGCTAGGCTGGCCCAGACGGCACCCAGAAGGCCGAATCGCGGAACGAGCCATAGACAGCCTAAGGCCGCAGTAATCACGCAAAGCCCGAAAAGCGGGATCTGCGATCGGAAATACCGCGCCGCCGTCATTCCGTAGCCCAGAAACGATGCAACATACAAGGTGGTCGTGGGAACAACCAACCAGGTAAAGAGCTCTGCATGCTTCGCATACTCCGGGCTGTAGAGGGTGGTGAGGATCTCGCGGCCAGCGATCAGGGCCACCAGGAGTGCCAGGATCCCCATCCCGGCTCCCAGGCCGACGAGCTTGATCAGCAGTTGGCGAAAGGCGTGGCCGTCCCCCTGTGCGTGGTAGCGCGCCAGCCGGGGACTCGCGGACTGGCCAAGCGCCCCCATCACGGTATTTCCGGCCACCATGAGGTAAGCCAGGGCGGCGAAGATGCCGAGCTCGCGCTCCCCCCAATATTGCTCGATAAAATAGCGTGGGATGTTGGCGTTGAGTGAGATCAACATCATCACGAATCCGAGCGGAAGAGCGAGCCAGGCCAGGCGGGCGAGGCTGGGGTAATCCCAACAGGGACCAAAGGCTTCCTCTCCGTCGAGCAACTGAATCGCGTTGGGGATGTCGTAGGCGATCATGAGCAGCCCCCAGCTTCCGGCCAGAGCCAGAGATCCCCAGACGATGCTCCCGGTGAAGAAGACTGTCGCGCCCAGGGCTGCCAGAGACAGCGGCCCCTTGATCATCATCGACAGAGCAATCCGATCCATGCGTTCATGGGCCTGTAGGAGGCCGTAGACCACGTCGCTGAGTGACTCGAACGCCTTGGCCAGACCGACCGCCAGAATTACCAGAGCCGTTCCCAGTCGATACCCGCACGCGATTCCCGCAATTACGAACAGGGACAGGGCCGTTGTAACGAGCCGTAAGGCGAGGTAATGGCCGAATCGATACTCGCGCCGGGCGTCGGTCGCCTGGATGACCCGAAGCTGGAGATTGGTCAACATGATGACCGGCGCCGTCAGGGCGAGCCCCAGCGCGAACTGGCCCACCCACTCGGGTGAGCCGAGCTTGGCCAGAACCATCAGAATTCCCCAGTTGCAGCCGGCATAGACGGCGTTACCTGCGAAGGTCCAGGAGAAGTTGCTCCGCAACGTGAGAGGCCGCGGTGCGAGCTTGTCGCACGGGCCCGTGGCGAGGAGCCCAGCGGACTCCTCCACCGTCGTCAGCCCCGTCTGTCTAACCTCCAGCACCGATGACATCGCACGCATTCTCCGTAGCAATGGGTCAATCCCTTGCGAATCGAATTTCAACAGATGCGCTACTCAAGTCGCACCGCCAGCCGCTCGCACACGTAATTGACCTGTTCCTCTGTCATTTCGGTGAAGAACGGCAGGGCCAGCGTCGTCCGGGCAATCCGCTCGGTCACCGGGAAGTCGCCGGGCTTGAGGCCGAACCGCTGACGATACAAAGGCTGTAAGTGGATGGGGACGAAGTAGGGGCGGGAAGGGATGCCGTCCTCCTGTAGTTCGGCCATGAGGAGGTCGCGGTCGATCCGCTCATCAAGCCGGACGACGTAGACGAACCAGCTCATCCGCGTGGTCTCGGGCGCCTCGTAGGGGACTTGCACTCCCTTAACGTCCCTTAGGCGTTCGTTGTACCAGGATGCGACCCGGGCACGGCGAGCGATGATCGCGTCGAGGCGCCGGAGCTGCGAGAGCCCGAGCGCCGCGCTCATCTCATCGAGGCGGTAGTTGTAGCCCAGCCGGACGTGATTCATCCAGGTGCCGTCATCGTCCCGCCCCTGATTGCTCATGCTCCGCAGGACCCGGCTGTAGGCGACATCGTTTGTGACGATCACCCCCCCCTCGCCGGTCGTCATCTGTTTGTTCGGGTAGAAGGCGAAGACCGTCGCCAGGCCCTGACTGCCGATGCGCCGGCCATTACGTTCCGCACCGATTGCCTCGCAGGCGTCCCTGATGAGCCGTAACCCATGGTTCTCGGCGATAACCACCAGGTCTTCGATCGGGGCTGGCTGGCCGAAGACATCGACCGGAACCAAAGCCCGCGTCCGCGCCGTCAGTCGAGCCTCGACCTGGTTTGGGTCGATGTTGAGAGTCAGCGGGTCGATGTCGGCGAAGACCGGAGTCGCCCCCTGATAGAGAGCACAGTTTGCCGACGCGACAAAGCTAAACGGCGTCGTGATCACCTCGTCGCCGGGCTTGATACCGGCCGCGGCAAGACAGAGATGCAGGCCACTCGTTCCGCTATTGACCGCCACCGCCTCGGCCGTTCCTGAATAATCGGCCATCGCACGTTCGAAGGCGGAAAGCTTGGGCCCCAGGCTGAGCGAGTGGCTATTCAGTACCTCGAGCACGGCGGCGATATCCGCCTGGGTGATCGAGGGACGAGAGAGTGGAACTTGCATCCTGTTTAATGAGCCCTTGGGTACGGCCGTGCAAAGCGTCATGGGAGTACCTGATCGTCCTGTCAACACTGCGGAGGTTCTTGAGGCTGGGTGAAACGTGGCCATTGCCAGAATGTCAGGTGGGTTTCACCCTCCCTACTCATGTCAAACCCTCCTCGGGATTGCCGGACTTAGAGCGTTTTACCGTTGAGTTGCAGGCGCGGCGGGGCCTCCTCTCCTTCTCCCGCGGGGAGCGGGGGGAACCCCGCTTGCGGGGTCGGGCCGGAATGGCCGGATGAGGGGATTTGCGGGCCAAGGCACGCAGCTCAGCCCTCATCCGGCCCTGCGGGGCACCTTCTCCCGCGGGGAGAAGGTATGAGCACCACAGCCTTTTTTGATCGCTGTATGCAATGCGCGAGCAAACCGCGCTAGAGCGATTTTCAATCGCCTGGATGGCGAACCTGGCGCAACGCAGAGGCACTCGAAGAACCCCCCTGTATCCCCCCTTCGCAAGGGGGGAAAAGACCAGACGCCGCCGACTTTCCCCCCCTTGCGAAGGGGGGGTAGGGGGGGTGAGAGTTGCGACGCATGCAATGCATCTGAAAACCGCTCTACCATTGCCGTTTGTATGACCGTTTTCATGGGGTTTCGGTTGGGTCGTTGCCAGCAGCGGAAGAGAATGAGACGATTCTCCTTATTTATCATAGCTCCTCCTTCCTCTTCGTGGGGTCGTTGCCTCCTCCGGACTCGTCGCCGACGGCGGCAAGCTCGAATCGGTGCTCCTCCTCCCTCTTTGTTGGGCCGTTGCCTCCTCCGGACTCGTCGCCGACGGAGGCAAGGTCGAATCATAGCTCCTCCTCCCCATTCGTGGGGTCGTCGCCAGCGGCGAAAGAGAATAAGACTCCTCCCCGTTTTCCTTTTGCGCCCCATGGTAGCGGTAGTGGCCAAAGCCAGAGCCGTAGCCGTACCCGTACCCATATCCATACCCGCTGTCCGCGTGGCCGATTCCGTTCACTACCATCCCGAGCACGGGGGTTCCCAGGTTGTGGAGGAGTTCCCGGGTGCGCGCCGCGTCATGGTATCGCAGCGTC
>Ga0074044_10002491_pt1 | contig 16088 bp, 16 predicted proteins | sample BogForMeECP23OM1_FD_94443 | JGI IMG/M metagenome (GOLD analysis project Ga0074044, IMG submission 94443) | Bog forest soil microbial communities from Calvert Island, British Columbia, Canada - Bog Forest MetaG ECP23OM1 | ecosystem: Environmental > Terrestrial > Soil > Wetlands ...
CGGATGTTGCGGTGTCAATTACGTATTGATAGTAGTTGGTGTGAGTTGGGTCAAGCTTCACCATGAACGCGTTGTATGCTGTGATGAAATCCGTGTGCCCATAGAGAGCCATTTGTATAGTGAGCGCCGCCATTCCGAGTATTACAAGCCAGAATCCGTAACGACCAGACTTTAGGCCAGGTGTTATACCAGGCAGGAACATGAGGAAGGTGACAACGTTTACGATAATCGTGCCAGTGAAGATTCCCATTGGCGTAGAGAGCCAGATGCCTGCATTCAGAAGAGTTGGATTGTTAAGTTGCACTCCGAGAATCGCCAACATGGGAGAGGAACTGAAGGCCGTAACCCAATAGCCGTTCAACGCAACCCAAATGAAAAGCGAGAAAGCCATCAGCATCATTGTCGCAAACCCAACCGATCCTTGCAAAATGCGGCTTTGCCAGACGTAATCTCCGCCACTACGTGGCATCGTTGATGCGAGCATTGAGTACGCCAAGAATTGTGGAGTAGCCCATATCGTTACGATCAATAGTCCAAGTGGAAGGTTAGCTCCAGGAAACGCGAAAGGCCCTTGTAAGTAAACATAGGCAGCACCATCGATCAGCAACATTGACCATGCGATATTGTACACCAAAACGTCGTAGGCGCTAAATTGACGCGTCAGCCCTGATGCTGATCGTCTGAAAATCGTTGTTCCAGCTGCTTTCGCTAGTTCTTCTGGCGAAGCCACTTAGTTCACCTAGAAATAGTGGGATTAGCGCCGTTTACGTATATAACACTGAGCATTATTGGGGTCTAGAGCTCCAATTTGATATCAGGTTTCAGGATAGATGGCAAAATCGTCTTCTGGTATCACTATGCTTGACTAATGGCAATTCAAAGAGGAGCTCATCGATACTATGATTTTACCGTAATCTTCAGTTGTTTCAGCATGAAATATTCCATATATTACGAAATATCTTGCAGAATTCTCACAATGAACATGGATGGAGTAGGCTCGTCTTGGAGAAGATTGTTTTCCAGTCAGGAGGCCTACAGTTATCTCTTCCAAACTGACTACGTTAAACGCTGCTCTATGTGAGTTAACATCCACTAAGTCTTCTGAGATTTTTTGAAAGTTCTTAACATTACCGCTCTTTCGAACTTTTTCGAGACTGTGTTCCGCATGTCCTTCGACGGTTTCAAAATTTCCAATGGCCTTCTCAAGTTCTCCCCAGGAAAGAAAAATTTTTGATGTGTCGGGAAAATGGAACACGACGTCTCCTTCATACTCTTTGCTCTTGGGATTGAATTCAACTCGACAGCCTGTTGGATAGTTGACTGAGAATCCGTAGATGCTAAACTGTTGATAGTCGGAGGACAAAACGCGTTCGCTGGGTGACGTGAAAAGGAGGCTGCAGTTTAATGCTTCGGTTGAAATCTCCCCAAGCGGTTATGGTCGTTTTCATCAGGGTGTTGTTTTCAAAGCGTTTTCGTAAATCTCAAGACCTTTCTCGAGGAGTTTTTCGCTGATAATTAGTGGACCCATGAAACGTAGGACGTTACCAAAGTGTCCGCAGGTGTGCATGATCAGGCCGTTTTCAAACATGGTTCTTCGCAATTTTACTGCGCGTTCCTTTGAGGGTGCTTTGGTTTCTTTTGATTCTACGATTTCGTTTCCGATCATGAAGCCAGCCCCTCTCACTTCTCCTACGAGTTTGCTTGCGTTTCCTATTCGTTCGAAGTCTGCCTTGAGTTTTCTGCCGAGAGTTTCAACTCTGTTCAGCAAGTTTTCTTGTTGGATGTAATCTATACTCGCTGCTCCAGCTGCCATCGCTATTGGATTCCCGCGATATGTTCCCATGTGGAATCCGTCTGAAAGTTTTTCGTCGTATTCATCACGGTATGCGACGAGTGATAGTGGAATTCCCGATCCAACCGATTTTGACACCGCCATTATGTCAGGGGATGTTCGAGTTAGTTCACAACCCCAGAATTTACCGGTCCGACCGAAGCCGGATTGTACTTCGTCAATGATCAGTGGGATTTGGTATTTGTCAGCGATTTCCCTGAGTCCAGGGAGAAAGTCTTCAGGCGGGATTACGTATCCACCTTCGCCTTGAATTGGCTCGACAATGATACCTGCCGGTCTGTCTAGACCAGAATGTGGGTCGTTGATCAAGTGTTCAAAGTATCGTAGGACGATCTTCGCCTCGTCTCCCTTGCGTTCCACGGGGAACGGAAATCGGTATGAGTAAGGGAACGGTAGGTGAAACACGCCATATCGAATGGCTCCGGAGGTTTCAAGATAATGTGTATCTGCCGTTGCACTCACAATTCCTTGATGTATTCCATGGTATGCTCCTCCGAAGGCAACTATCGTGCTTCTCTTGGTGACGTACTTTGCGATACTAACCGCGGTTTCGCAAGCATCTCCGCCGGTAACTGTATTCAGAACTTTAGCATGTCCTTTTAGTTTGCCGGGAAGGGTTGAGTGAAGTCGCTCAAGAAATCTGATTCGAGTTTCCGTAGGGATCTCGAGTGTATGCCATACTCTGTCGAGTTGTGATTTGACGGCCGCGGCAACGAATGGGTTGTTGTGTCCTAAGTTGATTACGCAGATTCCGCTCATCCAATCAATGAAAAGATTACCGTCGACATCTCGAACGGTCGCTCCCTTGGCTGAGTCTATAGCGAATGGGAACGCTTTACTGTATACGACAGCACGTGTTTCTAGCGCAGCCTGTTTCGCCAGTAGCGCCTTCGAATTAGGACCGGGAGGTTTAATGATGATTCTTGGTGCTTCCTCGAAACTCAATTCTTGAAGGGTCAACCAACTAACACGATTTGTTGAAAGCTTTGATTTGATACTTAGGTTTGTCGCAAGAGACTTCGTAGGAAATGCTTAATTCGTGTAGAAACTTGCCCCGTTAGTCATGCAGAAGACGAAGCGTAAGTTTTACAGGATTTTCTTTTCAACAGATGTTCACTCTTCGGAAGTTGTTTTCAGAAAATTCATAGGAACGGCCAAGTTCTACCAAGTCGATATGCTCGTTATGGGTGGAGACGTCACCGGGAAGACTGTTGTACCATTGGTTGAGGAGGCGGATGGGACTTTTCATTTAAACTTCCAGGGTCAGGAGTTTCGAAAAATTCCGGCTAATGCAATTGTTGAGTACGAAACGCGTGTGATGAACGCGGGGTTGTATCCTTATCGCGTTTCCGTCGACGAATATGAATCTTTGAGATCTGACGATGGCAAGGTTACGGCGTTATTTGATCGCTTGATGATAGAACGTTTGAATCGTTGGGCTAAGATCGCTGAAGAGAACCTCACCCCATTAGGAGTGAATTGCTATTGGACCGGCGGAAACGATGATAAACAGAATATCCTGGATGACGTTGAGTCGACTGAACATTTTGTGAATCTTGACGGAAAAGTTGTAACGCTCGAAACAGGACAGGAGATGGTTAATCTTGGCTGGAGTAATCCTACGCCCTGGGCTACCCCTCGTGAATGTAGCGAGGAGGAACTTGAGAATAAACTGAGATCGTTAACGTCTCAGATCAAGGAACCATCAAGCTGCATATTCAATGTTCATGTTCCACCGTTCGATTCGTCGCTCGACATCGCTGCCAAACTCGACACAAGCTTCGACCCACCTAAACCCTACACGGAAGGCGGACAACCGATCATGATCCCGGTGGGCAGCACTGCGGTACGTAAATCGATCGAAGAAGTGCAGCCCTTGCTGATGTTGTGTGGACACATTCACGAAACAAAGAACGCGACTAAGATCAAAGGGACGACATGCATCAATCCCGGCTCTGAGTACCAAGCTGGGGTGTTACGCGGAGTCATTGTGAATGTCCAGAAAAATAAAGTGCTAAGTTACCAGTTCACATCGGGCTAGGAAGAAAAAAGGAGAAGTGAGCCTAGATTGGCGGCACTTCTTTGTATGCCAAGTCCAATTCGATACCCTTTCTTTTTAGATACCATCGTCTCAGGAAGAAGAAGCCTATCCAGAACACGAATATTGCGAAAATTACGAGTTCGGAAGGTACGCTTGCAACTCCAAGGCCTGGGATGGTTATGTAGTAGTAAAGCATCCAAGCACTGAACGCGGCTGCGATTACTCCGCAGATTGTAATTAGCGGTATCTTGCCTACTTTGTATTTTGCTATTGGTGAAGTTTCGTATACTTCTTTTCTCGACCACGGGAAAATCGCTCCACCAACTGCGGTACCGATGTACATCACAGTCGCCACAGCTGTAACCGAAAGGGTGTATCCGACGAAACCAGGAACGAAATTGTACACGTAACTCATCACAACTCCCCCAAGCACTAGGAAGATTACATGCGCCACGACAGGTGTGTGCGTTCGTTCGCTGACCGAGCTGACAAATTTCGGTAAGGCGCCGTCAATAGACATAGCCACTGAAACCCGAGTCCAACCGATGATCACGTTAAACACAACCTGAATTGCGTTCAAGAAAATGCCAATTATCATTAGGATCACGATCACTGGATTATCAGTTAGAACAGCAGCAAGATCACTGAACCACGGCGGAATAGGCATAGCCACTGACCCAGTGACGTAGTTTCCGTAAGCGGCAGCTGCCAGCCAACCCTGACCAACGGAGTTGACAACGGCATAAGCCAAGATCATCATAAGTCCAGCACTGAACAGACATCCAATGACGTTGATGAACATTTGATTCTTCAGAACGTGTGCTCCCTGAATTTCTCCAGCCTGTTCCTGGGCATAACCAACCCATCCGAGACTGGTTAGCGCGATCGGGAGTACGAAGAGAGTTGAAATCGGGATCAATGAGGTTGGAGTGACTTGAACGAAACCATTCGCTGTTGCTTGAGTAATGATGGAATGATAGAAATCCGCGCTGCTTGTAGCAAGACCATTGCTAGCCATTATGTTCATCGCATTGTTAAATCTCATAATGAATACGCTAGTTGGAGTGATCAGAAAATAGCCAACCATTATAGCGAAACTTAGGAGAAATCCGTACCACATCACCCACTGTGCCATTACGAACCACCTGAAACTCTTGATCAATATCGCGGCTGCGACGGTCGAAGCAACTACTGTTGTTAGCCAGATGCCCATCGGCGTTGTGAACCATACACCCCAATTCAGGAATGTTGCGTTTTGCATTGTTAGTCCCAGTCCGGTGAACAGAGGAGCCAGGCCCAATATCGCTACAAGGAGGCCGCCCAACGTCTGCCATATCAGAAAGAACGTGATGATCATCGTAGAAACGATCGCGAAACCTAACCACGGTTTGAGCGTTCTGCTTTGGAAGACGTAGTCCCCTCCAGTTCGGGGCATTGCAGATGCAAGGCCAGAATAAACAAGCCCCAGCAACGCGCTGAAGACCCCCGTGATTAGGATCCCGACCGGAATGTTAGCGTCTGGCCAAAGACCAAGAGTGAGCAAGTAAACCCAAGGAAATATGACGCCAATATTCAACACGTTATACGCAAAAGCCGAGTACGGGGACATTACTCGGATTAATCCGGAGGATCTCCTCGCAAAAACTTCTGTCTTACTCAAAGTATCTCCACCAAAAGTTCAAGAATACTGCTGCTTTAGATGTATTTTAGACTAACCGTCAAACCTAGCAGTTTTTGACGTCCTTATCAGGTGACTTCGTGAGTCCCCCGAGCAGATTCGTTGAAATCGGCAGAAAGAGACAGGCCGTGGCCTATTTGCTTCGTTTTGGCGGGCCCGCGGGGATTCGAACCCCGGATCCCAGGCTTTCCTTGCAAAGCTCCGAAGGCTTGCACGACCAACAGGTCACTGTGTCTTAATCCTGGCTCGACTACGGGCCCAGCCATGGTTCCTGATAACGTATACTATATGGTTTCCTCGAGATCCTAACTGTAGGTGTTTTATCCTGATACGTAACATTGATTCTTGGTAATTATGCAGCTCAGAAAGCTGCTGTCCTGTCTACTAATTGGAGTTGTGTTAGTTTCAGTACCATATGTATTAGTGAAGGGTCAATCCGCGACAGGGATGATATCAGGAACTATACTATGTGGCGGGGGTTGCGGTTCGGTGGGGCTTTCTTTTGGTCAACCGATTAATGTGGCAGGCAATGTGTACGCGGAAATGAGCGAGGAACTAGATCCGTATACTGGTTACGCGCTTACTATGTGTCCGGCACACCCACCCGGTCAGCCTCCGACTATGCAGGGTTGTACGAACGCTCAAACGTCTTTCAGCGCCAACGCGAATGGCCAATACGAACTGCAAGGACTGGAGCCTGGTATCTATACTTTGTATGCGACGGCAGATGGTTTTCCAGAGATTGTGTTTGCGTCAGGCGTTACGGTCAATCCGGGTCAAACTCTGTCTATTAATGCGTACGTATGTTCGAGCAGTGGATTTGTAAATGGGAATTGTTCTCAAGCACCTACTCCCTCGCCCGAGTTCCCTTCAGGTTCATCAATAATTGTCGCGATAGGAATTATCCTAGCTCTCGCCGTCATTACCCTACATAAAAGAAAGAATCACGGCGTCGTCAGCGTTGGCGGACAAAACACTACTCTACTAAAATAGCAAAGCTATAGAGAGGTTTCTTCGAGATCCGAATTCTCCGAAAAAGGTGAGCGGAGAAAAGATTCTCTTTTACATGTCGGTCTTGGATTGAATTCGCTCTCTCAAGAATGATTGGCTTACAAATTCTAGTTTTGGTAGTTTGAGTATCTTCGTTCCCAGGATTGCTCCTAGACTAAGCATCGATAATGCCAAGTTGGCTGTAACAATTCCCAAGACAAGGGATGAGCTCACGAAGTTGGCCATAGCAACCATCGCGACGCTAATTCCCACCCATCCTGCAAGATAAATTGTTGAGAGCGTTAGTGATTTTGCACGTCTTTGTAGGATGCGTTTAGCTATGTATCCGATTGGAGCCATGTAGATTAGCCCCAGGAGTCCCGCTCCAACTATGCCGGCAACTACCGCTCCGGCCTCAGCATTCAAGGGTGAAACGAGTAGGTAGGAGTAGTATGAAGCGTACAGGATTCCTATTAGCGGATATAATGTGTACTTCAACGTTGATCGTGCGGTCTGATGTGTTCCAAGATAGTGTGCCAAATTCGGGCTGAAAGAATAGTACCATGCGTTAAAGACAATCATGAACGCGGATCCGGTACGTGTTTTCATAATTGAGTTATCACGAAACACTCTCAGCCCCTGAACTAACGGAGCAACCTCAGAGCCGAACGTTGAGATGGCGACTGCGCAACTAGGCGGAGGGGATGCGGGTAGAGTGGATGTTGTTGTCGAATTCATAATTGTACTGCTCGTGCTTACAGCAGATATCTGAACCGTAATGTCAGGAGCCACAGTATGAGTTAGCGAACCACTGACTCCGATCACTCTGATCGTAAAGGTACCTGTAGAGGCCACTGAGCTCGCGGTAACCGTTAACGGTGAACTAGCCGAACTGCCAGAAGTAGGAATCACTGGTGACGTAACCGACGCGGATACGCCTGCGGGTGCGCTTCCAATCCAGGAAGCAGTTAATGATACGGATGAATTGAATCCATTCAATGAAACGACGATAATAGTTACAGAACCAACTCCTCCGGGAGTGATTGAAATCGAAGATCCTGAAGACGTAATCGCGAAATCCGCCATCGGAGCAACTGACGTACTCATGATACTTGTAGTGGTAACCGTGACAGCTGTCTGTGCAGATTCGGTAAAAGTGTAGCTTGAGATTCCTAACGTGCCATCTGAATAACCGTTTCCACCAGCATAGCTATCCGAGCACTGATACAAACGAATTCCTGCCGAGCCAAGATTTTCAGTCAGGTCAAGCGCATATGTGTTACCAGGAGTGACCGCTATCGAACTGTTAAAGGAAACTGAAAACCAGGCGCCGTTTGTAGTACTACCAAACGCTTCTGGGACGATGAAATCCATTGAACCAATTTCTGAGCCTCCTATTCCGCCTGCCAAAATTTTTGCAGTCATAGGAGTTGGAACACCGTTTTGAGAACGAATGTAAATTGAGAATCCAACAACATTTGACTGAGTTGGAGTGAATGTTTGGCCGATCGGCTCATGATTGCCAACCGAAACCGTTCCCAGACCGTTAGTGGTGCCACACTGCTGATCGATTACCGCGCCTATGGCTTTCACGGACAGCATAGAGCTCGAAAAGAACGTCAACGTGATGAGGAACAAGACAACGTATGTTCGAAATTTAACTGCACTCAAGTTCTTCAATTGTAGATGTTTGTAGCTGGTCTATTTCTTACTTTCCATTAAGAATGGACATTTGGAGGCTATAGAGATGTTTCCTCGAGATCCGAATTCTCTGATCCACTATCGCCCATTATTGAAGCTGGTCTTCATTCTCAAACCTGACACGAAATCATACCAGATTTCACATAGCTACTCATAGGTAGACCATCGCTTTACTCTTCGACGCATTTCTTCTTTGGAGTACAATAACCAGGAGAGATCCTGCTTAAGGTTCAACTTCTTGAATTTCCAGAGGCCTGAAGTAGTCACGATCAAAGGAATCTTCTCCTGTTTGAACACTTCGTAGAGCTCTCTCGCCACCAAGACCGGCATTCCGGCGTTTGATTCTACCTTAGCCAAGTCCTCGCTTGGATCTGCCACACCCAGCCTTATTTCGGCACATGGGAACCAACATGGGCCTCTTTTGCTTCCAACATACCGGTGGCTAAGAGTTATCAAAACTGAAGAATCTCGCCCACAATTGGCCTGAATGAACTCGAGGGCTCCCTTCGTGAACTTAGCGCGTACAGATACGTTGCTGAACTCTTTGTCTATCCACTTCTTAACAACAACTTCATGCGCGTCCGGGAATAACATCCGACGGACAACCCATAGCACATCATACTTCTTGGATAAACCGACGACAAGTAAACAGCACCCGATAAGAAGGGCGATCAGCGTGAGGCTCGTGACCCAATCGAAACCCAGTCACCTCCACAATCTCGTTGTCTATTGACTTGACGGAACAAAGGTAAAGAAGTGCAACGGTAACCATTAGGTTTGCCTAACCTCATATGACACAGCCTCGTCGCTTCTCCCTCTAAGCTGACACGAAATCATAACAAAACCCAGTACTCCTCTAAAATAGCGCGATTTCAGAGCCAAGTCCTGGCTTGACTACGGGCCCAGTAACGTCTCATGTAAACTAAAGGGTATATGGTTTCCTTGAGGTCCTTTAGGTTCATCGACACGATCTTAAGAGTACAATTTACAACAGAGAACGGCAGGGGAGCTTAGAATGTCGGTTCTATCTGATGGAGAAATCGAGAGTCGTATTGAGGACGGCAAATTAGGAATAATCCCATTCGATGCAACCTGCCTTAACGGAGCAGGTTATGACCTCCACCTAGGCTCGGAACTCATAATCGAGCCAGCAAGCCAGAAGTTAGCGTCGACCTTAGAGAGAATTGAACTGCCAGACGACCTAGTTGGAACACTACATATCCGATCCTCTTTAGCACGAGCTGGGATCATAGCCAGTCTGGCGCTCGTCGACCCCGGGTTTCATGGCCAATTAACGATCTCACTCTTCAATAGTGGCTCCGAGAGGTTCTCTATGAGAGAGCGGAATAGGTTCATTCAACTCGTCTTGCATCCCCTTAGCATGAAGACGCTACGACCGTACCGAGGAAAGTACCAAGATAGCCAAGGAATTGTAGAAAGAAGGTAGTAGGCACACCACTCTTTGTGTTAATACATGTCGAAAGTATTATTACTACTCAGCATGGGCATGTGAATGTCGACCACTTGTCACACATAAGGAAGACCAAGAATTGAGGGCAGGCTCTCGCATATCCGATCTAAAATACAAGCTAATGACCATCGAACTTCTGAACCTAGCGAAGAATTACTACACCTACAGGGAACTCGCCCAGATAATCGGACTGCCCGAAACAGTGCTCAGCAGATACGTTAAGGGACATGTTTTACCAACAATCGATCGTGCGCAAAACATAAACAGAACACTCCAGAAAATTATGCGTCTAGAAGGCGAGATTCAACAGCGAATACGATTCGACGAGTCTGGCTACTTTGACAATACGCATCTGATTGCAGACACACTACTGCTGGAACGTGCTGTTCAACATGCGGTTAATGCCTTCGCGGGAATGCGTATTACAAAGATTCTTACAGCAGCAGTTGATGGCATACCATTAGCGGCTCTTCTAGCCCATCGCTTGGGAGTCGGTCTTGTTATAGCAAAGAAAGCACGAGAGGTTGGCGTACGCGAATTCATTGAAGAAATCTATATTCCAAGCAAGACGGCCATCATGATCAGTCTCTATGTGCCACGAGACGCCCTACGAAAAGGTGACTGCGTGCTAATCGTTGATGATGTAATCGACAGCGGCGAAGCGCAGATCGCTATGACCAGAATTGTACAGAAGGCCAAGGGTGAAGTAACTGGCATGTACGCGCTTGTCGGTATGGGAGCCGAGTGGAAGAATAAGATCGAAGCCGTGACCCACTGCCCCGTAGAAATCGTTCTACAGATCGGAAAGAAACCATTACAAGAAGTTTAGATCGCAAGTTACTCCAAGCGCATTCTCATTTGAGAGGGATCGATAACTCCCTTCTCAGTTATGAAACCGGTCACGAGCTCTACCGGTGTCAGATCAAACGCTGGATTGAATACTTTAACGCCTTTTGGTGGAATTCTTTTTCCGGCCACATTAACCACTTCATCCGCGTCTCTCTCTTCGATCTTCACTTCCGATGGATCGTGAAGATTGAAAGTGGACGTAGGTGCCGCAACATAAAATGGAACACCGTTCGCCTTTGCGGCGAGGGCAATGGGGTATGTTCCAACTTTATTCGCCACAACAGAAGTAGTGATTCTGTCGGCACCGACGATCACCTTATTCACAAGATGAGACTTCAACGTATAACCCGCAGCTCCGTCAACTATCAAAGTAACAGGTATCTTGTCACTCAGAAGCTCATACACAGTAAGTTTCGCTCCTTGCAATCGAGGTCGAGTTTCTGTGGCAACCACACTCACCTTCTTACCCTGATGAATGGCAGTGCGTATTGGGGCTAGAGCCGTTCCGTAGCTTACCGTTGCCAATGTCCCGGCGTTACAATGCGTCATGATCCGATCTCCATCATCGATTAAATTGGCTCCATACTCTCCTATTCGTCTATTCGCCTCGACATCTTCATCCGCCATCAACTCAGCCTCGCGAACAATCTCAGAGATAATCTCACTCACAGTACCGTTCGCTGCTTCGGCCTTTCGCAATACGCGGTCTACTCCCCAGAATAGGTTCCATGCGGTCGGACGACTCTTACGAAGAACAGTTGCCGCCGCCTGTAGTTCTACCATCAAACGGTCCCTGTTCTTTGCTTTGGAAGATCCTGCTGCAAGCGCTAAACCCATACCGGCAGCAACACCTATGGCGGGTGCTCCCCGTACAACCATTTCCCTGATAGCCTTCGCTACTTGGCGATAATTATCGTATGTCACATACACGAATCTTTCCGGAAGCTTTGTCTGGTCAATCATGCGCACTCTTCCTCTGTACCACTCGACTGTTCTCAGACTTGACATGGGACGCAAGGATCTCACTCTAAGCTAGACAGAGGGTTTCGGGAAGAATTTACCTTTCCGTTTTCCCAGCCACAAAAGCCTAAAGCGATGCGGATCTTTGCGTCTCTCAAGTGCCCAACATGGAGAACAACAACTCGACCAGTGTACCCAGCAATATCCCTACCGTTGCCGAAGAGAAACCACAATTCACTCCTTGGCAAGCATTCTGTACGAGTAAGGTATACTTGCCATACAAAACTGAAATGATGGAATTAAGAGATCGCGGATACGGAGACCTAAAAGATGAAAAATTGACACTAACACCGTACGAATCATTCTACCTATTTGAGAAACAAAAGATCGTAGTTAAGAAGAAGGCAACTGATGAAGACCTGAACCTTCGCGATCTGGTTAGAAAGTTTTCTGTCGGCAAACCAGAAATCTGGATCAAATATCTTGTCTACCGCGATTTGAGAGACAGGGGATACATTGTACGGGAATCGAATCCACAATTCGATTTTGACGTCTACGGGAAAGGTCCGATGCGTCGACTAATCTCCATCGTGTATGAAGGAGGCGAAGCTAGTCTAAAAAAACTAGGAAAACTTCTCGCATTCGCAGATGATCAAAGGAAAGAGTTGATACTAGCGGTTGTCGACCGCAGAACGGATATCGTATATTATACGCTCAGCTCGTTACACGTCTAGAGCTCATTGAGGCTGCTTTGCTCCGCATTGAGGACAAAGTATTGTCCCTGACGGGAACTGTGCTCCGCACTGAACGCAATATTTTGTCTGGGCAGGTACACCCGGTATCACTGTTTGAGGCGGCGGCGTCATAGGGGGATGTCTAACCATACCCAAAATTGATCCTCCAATTCCACCGGCTAGCAAATTCATCAATGTTATCGCCACAACCGCTCCTTGAAGTTCCGCAAAACTCGGTTGTGCACCCGAGGGTAGAGGGATTACTTCGAAGATCACTAAAATCTGAGAAATACCAAGAAAGAAAGGAAGACTGAGAACTCCGGCTAGCGCTCCAGCCAACGAAGCATGCCCCATCTTCGCATAGATTATGTAGGCCGCACAGGCCCCAGCAACGAAACCTCCTATTGGAGCTGAATAAGTAACGTTCCCAATACTCAACACAGAAGAAACCAAACCGCCGAGAACTACACCGGCTAACACACCAGTCCCAAGTTCACGACTTTTAGCAACAGACATGGAAGTCGGCTCGCTACAGTAACCCAGTCGCTATAAACGTTGCACATTATTACGCCGTTAACAACATTATAGAACTAGCTCTTACTACTCACGACTCAAATCTGGTAACGAGATTGAGTTCCAACGAATTCACCCTACCACGCGGAATGAAGGATATCGAACCAGATGAAATGAATCGACGGCTTTGGTTGTATGATCGGATCATACAAGTGGTACGAAGGTACGGATTTCAACTCGTCGAACCGACAACTATTGAAACTCTCAAAACTTTGGAAGCAAAAAGTGGACCCGCGATCAGGAATGAAATCTACTGGTTTAAAGACAAAGGCGATCGTAGCCTCGGTCTCAGATTTGATTTAACAGTCGGTCTGACACGGATAGTATCAAATCGATCAGACTTACAAGAACCCATCAAATACGCCGCAATAGGCGGCAACTGGAGGTACGACGAACCACAATATGGAAGATACAGATACTTCACCCAATGGGACGTAGAAATATTTGGCTCACCAAGTCCTCTAGCTGACGCTGAAGTTATCTCAATCGGAGCAGAGATACTCCGGAACGTAGGATTGAAAGACTTCATCATCAGAATCAGTAATAGAAAACTGATAGAAGCCTACCTGAACCAGCTTGGCATCCGTCAAGGTAAGAAATTAGAACAATCACTCAGAATTATCGACAAGATACACAAGGAAAACCGCGCGCAACTCGAGAAAGACTTTGCGACCATCAAAATTTCGAAACAGCAAATATCCAACATCTTCACCTTCGTATCACTCAACGGTCCTCCCAAAACCTGCCTAGGCAAGCTAAAGACAGTAGAATTCAAAGACGAAAAAGCAAAAATTGCTATCGCCGAGCTAGAAGTACTTGCAGATGCTCTCGACGCTTTCGGACTGACCTCAAGCTGCATTTATGATCTGAGCATAGTTCGAGGAATCGGTTACTACGATGGTATCGTCTTCGAAGCCTTTGACAAAGCAGGTGATGTTGGAGCAATCTTTGGTGGTGGAAGATACGATCAGCTCTGCAAAGTTTACGGGAAACGCGATCTGCCAGGCACAGGAGCGGCTGGAGGAATAGAGCGATTAATGATATCCCTAGAAAGCGAAAATCTCTTTCCAACCCCACAACCAATCGCAAAAGTCTTCATTGCCACCGTAAAGACAGATTTGAAAGAACATGCGATTAAACTCGCTACCCAGTTACGTGAAAACGAAATCGCCGCGATAGTCGATCTGAAAGATAGAAATTTAGGAAAACAAATCGACTACGCAAATTCAGCCAAGATACCATACCTGATCGTATTGGGTCAACAAGAACTTGAAACACGATTAGTGAAAATCAAGAACATGGCGACGCGTACGGAGACGGGGGCCTCATTCGACGACCTAGTCTCAAAAATTAAAGTGTTAGACTAATCTGTTCCACGAAACACTTCTTTCTCATGCGATTGCAGAATGGCCCTCAGCGTGGCACGTTCGCCGACCAGGTCACGCATCGATACGACACCAACGAGTTTTTCATACTCATCTAGAACTACAACGTGCCTTATTCGGTTCCTGTTCATGGCTTTCGCTGCCTCCGCAACGTCAGCCTTGACTCTCACGGTTACTACGTCTCGAGTTCCAACCTCACCAACCTTAACGTCCAGATTCATCTCCGAAGCCAACGCTCTGATGATGTCTCTCTCGGAAATCACGCCCGCTAATTTAGCTTGGTCACCAGGATTCAATATGACAAGCAATCCCGTATTGTTAGTCACCATCATCCGCGCAGCATCAAGAATAGTCTTGTCTGAGTTGATCGTAACTAGTTGTTTAGTTATCATATGTCCGACATTCAAACACAGAATCCCTCCGTCACATTCTACTCTCGATCGGGATGTATCGGAGCCCAATCTCTCCAACGTATAACGCCTTAGGGCGAATGAGTCGGTTAGATTGTAAATATTCTGTCACATGAGCTGTCCAGCCAGCGATTCTGCTCATTACGAAGATCGGAGTGAAAAGGTCGGTTCGTATGCCCAGTATGTGAAAGACGACACCCGAATATGAATCCACGTTAGGAAAGATTGATGATCCTGCTAAATGGCTTAACGCGCTATTTTCAAGTGCGACTGCAGTTCCAAAAAGTGCTTCCTGGCCTTTCTTCTTTGCCAACTCGGCGCCGATCGCTTTGAAAATCTTGTAGCGAGGATCGAAGTTCTTGTAAACACGATGACCGAATCCCATAATTCTCCTTTTCTCAGCGAGAGCTTCCACTACGTACGTTTCCGCTCTTGATGGATCCCCAACCTCTTGTACAGCCTTCAATGCTTCCTCATTCGCTCCACCATGAAGCGGTCCTCGGAGAGTTCCAACGCCCGATGTTAGAACCGAATACATGTCGGCCAACGTAGAGGCGGTCACGATACACGAGAAGGTTGAAGCATTCATCTCATGTTCCGCATGGAGAATCAAACCAACGTCCATTACGTGAACGTCGTATGGGTCAGGCATATTTCCGGTGAGCATGTATAGGAAGTCTGCCGCATGGCCTAATCCAGGTTTAGGAGAGATTGGCTCTTCTCCGTTACGGAGCCTATCGAACGTAGCGATTATCGTCGGAGTTTTGGCAAGGATTTGAAGGCACTTCTCCACCCTTTGTTCCGTAGTGTCAGCTAACGGCTGAGGATCAGAAAGCGCCAGAGAGGAGATAACCGTTCGAAGTACGTCCATGGGTTCGCTAGTATTAGGAAATGAGCGAAGCAGTTGTAGCACGTTGGGTTGTAGGACGCGATAACTCTCAATTTTCTGGATGAATTTCTGAAGCTGATCCATCGTTGGAAGCCAACCATAAAGCAGGAGGTAAACGGTCTCTTCGAAGGTTGAATGGTCAGTAAGGTCCTCGATACCGTAGCCGCGATAGAAGAGCCTACTTGCCTCGCCGTCGATGAAGCAGATCTTACTTTCGCTCACGTAAACGTTATCCAGGCCCTTATGGATGACAACTGGCTCTTTTATCGTAGACAAATCGTTCTCGACGTATTTCTTCCCTCACACTAATACGAATTACCTCGTTTGATAAGTGGAAAAAAGTTGGGGAAGATGTCTGTTGCTGGTGCGATCGTTAGTGACGATGAACCCGCGAACCAGAATGGCAGTGTATATGCGTCGTCGATATCGCTTCTGCGGCTCACTATTTTCCGAATCGTATTAGAATAAAGCCGATGATCAACAAAACCGTTCCGCGAAAGAATGTGTCCCATGCAAGATTGAATACTCCGAACCTCCAGTATTCAGCGCCATATC
>Ga0074044_10002493_pt1 | contig 16087 bp, 15 predicted proteins | sample BogForMeECP23OM1_FD_94443 | JGI IMG/M metagenome (GOLD analysis project Ga0074044, IMG submission 94443) | Bog forest soil microbial communities from Calvert Island, British Columbia, Canada - Bog Forest MetaG ECP23OM1 | ecosystem: Environmental > Terrestrial > Soil > Wetlands ...
GCGAGCGCACCGCATCAGTGTAGCGCGAAAAACGCACCGCACGACGCGGGCGAAAGACCGACTCTACGATGTTATAATCGTGGTGCCTATCGAAAGTGAACGCGCGGGTGGATTGTCCTTCCCGGTTGCCGCCCGCAGCGCCTGTCGGGGAGTGGCTCAGCCTGGTAGAGCACCTGGTTCGGGACCAGGGGGTCGGAGGTTCAAATCCTCTCTCCCCGACCAATTTTTTCAAGCACTTAAACCGCACTTCTGGTTTTCCGTCTACATTGATGGTGTCGATTTTGTAGACGGTCATGTTTTTCTGGATTTCGATTTGGATTTCCCCGGATTCTCCTTAAAGAATTACAATTGGATTCGCATCGAGAAATTCCCGCGAATTTTCTCGCGGTCCCAACAGTTGAATTCAAGTTGGGCAGATGCGATTCCTCCAAGGTCCACCCAGGCGCGAAATTCTGCATCGAAAGCTCGCGCCACATTCCCCAGAATGTCGCGATTTGACGATACAGTCGAGTCTCTGCAAGGCCAATTCTTCGGTAGATCTGCAAAACTGTAGGTGAACTGTTCCCCCACAGGCGGTTCATTCCTTTGGCATTGACACATGATTGTTGCTTATGTATGATTTTCATACACCACGGTAGGATAAAACACATGTCGCAATTATCGCGCGAACAAGTCACAACAATAGTTTCCGAAGCGATTACAAATAGCCTCTACCTAAGCGGCCGTCCGGTTCCAAATGGAATCGCCCCTACCGAAAAAATTATAGGCGAGATCGAAGGTTTTGACAGCCCGGCGGGAGTAGATGTCACTGTTGATTTGGAATTGCAGCTAGGGATTTCCCTGCCACACAATGTTTTCATCAAGACCGTCAACGGCCGTCCTCGTGCCCGCACGTTAAACGAAGTTGTAGATGTTTTGTGTCGAATGCTTGCGGCAAAGGAGTCTTGATGGTTGGACCGAGAACAAACGATCTGCCGGGACTGGGAAATCGTCTGCGTCAGGCGCGAGATGCCGCTGGCCTCAGTCAGGAACAAGTCGCACGGTTGCTCAAGCTACCTCGTCCAGCAGTCACTGAGATGGAGAACGAGACACGCAAAGTTTCGGCTGGAGAGTTAAAGGAGTTGGCCGAACTCTACAAAGTTTCCCTCGAATGGTTGGCGGGCGATCTCTTGAATCAAAGCCGAAAGGTCAAGATCGCGGCACGAAAGCTGGAAGCACTGAAGGAGCGAGATCTGGACGCGGTCATCAGAATCATCGAGTCCCTTCAGAAGACCACGTCTAATGAATAACTATTTGCCGGCTCTCCAGGATGCAGCGAAGGCTTCGCTACGACACCGAGCCCTACGCGGGTTTGCGCTTGATCGACCGTGCGATGTTTATGAATTGATCGATGACAGCGATACAGACCTGCAATTTGTCGATATTCCCTCTCTGGATGGAATGTATCTACACGAAGACCCAATACGCCGAATTTGCGTGTGCGGACGCCGCCCCAGCGGCAGACGACGGTTCACCGCAGCCCACGAGCTCGGCCACAGTGTTCTAGGACATGGAACTATGATCGACGCGGAGGAGGAACTAGGTGTTTTGCCGCCGAGTAGTCCCGAAGAACATGCTGCTGATGTTTTTGCGAGGTATCTTCTGATGCCCCCGCGCGCGGTCCACGGCGGGTTCCGGGGTCGTGGTTGCGATCCAGCGTCACCCTCGCCCTTGCAGGTGTACATTGTCAGTTCGTGGCTTGGCGTTGGGTATTCCACGTTAGTCAATCACATGGGATTGACGCTGAAACTGTATGGCCAGCGTACCCGCGAAGGTTTGTTGAAGATGCCCGTAAAACAGCTCAAACAACAGGCGGCATCGATTGCCACGACGTGCGACGTGTGGATACTTGACGCGATGTGGGCTGGTTGCACTGTTCACACTCAGATGGGGGATGTCATTCGTGGCTTATCGGTGCAACCGAGGGCTAGCAATGTCGTCGTCGAATCCGGCCCTAGTACCTGGGTTTGTAACGGCGTGGGTGAAGAGTTGTTTGCCGTCAATGGTGGAGGGCCCGTGCGCATCTGCGTGTCACGACGCGATTACATTGGCTTCTACAAATATCGCTACTTACCGGAGTGACGACGTGCCTGAGATTTTCGCAAACAGCGTAGACGGAGCCTGGCTGCAAGCGGTAACAATGGCTTTAGCAGCGCCGGGGCATGAGATTTCGCCGTTAACGGTGACTATCGAGCACCAATCAGATGGCGACGAGTGGGACGATGCCGAAGCGCGGCTTAAAGTAAACCAATTGCTTGAGAGCGCAGACCGCCAGCCCGTCGAGCACGTTGCGAGCACCATATTTGTGAATTCCTGGTGGAACAAGGCACGTCCTAGGGAAGAGTATTACAAACGGTACAAAAAAAATCTGGCTAAGCTCCGCAGCTACAAACAGAATGCCAACGGAATTTACCTCGAGAGGTTAATTAACTATCCAGGCGAATTGGGGAAAGAAGGACTGAATCAGCTTGAACGCATAATCCAAATGTTCAATGCCGGAACCCGTCGCCGCAGCGCTTTCCAGGCCACGCCGTATTACCCTTTGACTGATTTGAAGGCGACACCGTATTTGCACTTTCCGTGTTTGCAGCAAGTCGCTTTTATCCCGATCCGCGAGGGGCAGCTTACCGTTTTGGGGTTCTATCCCATCCACTATCTGTTCCAACGTGCCTATGGGAACTATTTAGGGCTGGTGCACCTCGGGGAATTTATGGCCCACGGCATGTCGCTTCACCTATCACGAGTGATATGCATCGCCGGTGTGGCGACTCTGGAGGAGAAGACGTCCGACCTCGTTCGTCCTCTTTTTTCCACAGGTGCGGTGCCAAAGAGCAAAAAGTGAATTGACTGGCAGGCCGGACGGGTTTAGCCTGTCGTGTAAATGTTTGGGAACCCAATATATGGTGGCCCTGAACTGTTCGACTCTATAGACTGTGTCTATAAGCCAAGAGAGATTTGTGACAGAACTGCGGGAAATCAAGATCGAGTTGACCCAAGGCTGCCCGCTGGCTTGCGTCCACTGTAGTACGAATTCGAGTAGAAAACAGACCGGTGAATTGCCAAAGCGGGTAGTTCTGCGTTTGCTCAGGGAGGCAGCAGAACTCGGCGTCAGGAAAGTTGTATTCACGGGCGGCGAGCCACTTATTGCCGAAAGTCTGTTCGATGCAGTGAAGCTTGCTTCGTCTCTGGGTATGTCGCCAACCGTCTATACGTCGGGAATCCTGGACAACAATCTGAATCCGATGCCGTTAACCCTTGCGACCGCCTTGGTCGAAGCGGGGACCACGCGGTTCATCTTTAGTGTCTATTCACACCGTCCAGAAGTCCACGATTTAGTCACGTGTTATGGAACCCATCGGTCAACCTTAGAGGCGCTAAATAATGCTGTAGAGACGCGTGTTCCTGTCGAGATCCATTTTGTTGCCATGCGAAGGAATTTCCGTGATCTCCCGGGTGTTGTTGTTCTTGCCGATTCCGCTGAAGTACAGAAAGTAAGCGTGTTGCGTTTTGTACCTCAGGGGCGCGGCATTAATCTCGCAGACCGAGACGATCTCGGAATCGACGAACTGCAGGAACTTGCCGCGACGATCTCCTCGCTGCGGACGCACTATTCACGTGTAACGATTCGTGTGGGGTCCCCGTTCAACATCCTCGGAATCGGCCATACGGCTTGCAATGCTGCCCAAGATGTCCTCATCATCAACCATCGCGGTGAGATATTTCCGTGCGACGCTTTCAAGAATGTCCGCTACAACGATGACAAATTTGGGTCAGTTTTGACAGCAAACCTGCGTGACGTTTGGGGCCAATCGTCCTTTTTGAATGAGGTGCGCTCGACTCTGGCCTCTGAAAAGGGAGAGACTTGCGGGGCGTGCGAGTTGACAAAGTCATGCCAGTCTGGATGTCTAGCCCAAAAAGTAATTAGGGAGGGATGGGCCGCGGTTCGTAACCCAGACCCCAGCTGCTTGCTCCAAAAGCGACAAATCATCAGCGTCCCCGAATTCGTTCAAATCGCAGGCGTGTAGTCGAAGCCTATCGGAAGGAGTATGTCTTGGTAAGATGCGCCGTGCGTTCGAGGCTTGAGGAAGCGCGCCGCAGCCTCCGCGATCTTCTGAGCATCGCGCAATTGGAGTTTCCAACCCCGGTGAATCGCTGTGCGCGGGCCTGGGTGGTAGAGAATGCCTAATCTTCGGTTCGCCCATGGGATAACGCTTCCTGCGTGTGTTCTGAGATCGGCTTCGTGATCCGAAATCGCTCTCAGTGAGTCAAGTGCTACGCGACCAAGCGCCACAACAAGTACTGGGTTAATGACGTCGAGCGTTTGCCTTAGCAGTCGCGAACAGTTAGCGATTTCCTTCCGCGTTGGGGTGTCGTTGTTCCCGCATTCATCTCTTGGATTGCAGAGAATCGCGTTTGTAATGAACACGTCGCTGCGGTTCCACTTCATCACGCTCAATAATTCTTCAAAGCGGTCCCCCGTTCGATCTCCAAAGAGAGGCACGCCTGTTACCTCAGCGCCGAGGCGACCAGGCGCCTCGGCAACAAATACCACTTGCGCATCCCAGGGACCATTCAGGTCAGTTAACACCCGCTTGGAATTGCCCATCCGGGTGCAGATTGAGCAACTGTGAGCATCAGAGAGGAGACAATCTCGAAGCGAAAGGGTCTGAACGAAGCTCAACGTCGGAATCCTCTCGATTTTCGGTTGATCATTGGAATGATTCTAATGCAGCGACGAGCTAACGAGTAGCTACTTGTCGTGTACAACGTCGATACGCGCCTTGGGTAGAGGAGACCCCAACTCGCATGGCCCAAATTTACTTGACCAACTTTATCAGCGTGACGATGAGGGCAATCACCAGCGCGACGGCGAAGGGGGCGTAAACGAGTAGGATCGTACGGAGCGAGTCAATGTCCTTCTTCAATTTTGCCAGTGTGATGCTACTTGCGCCGAGTTGCTGAACATCGGGTAGAGTTATCCCTAGCCGAATGGGTGCCTCGCGAGATGTTTTCTCATTCTTGTCGACTTCCGCAAAGAAGATTGTGAACGTTTGTTCCTTAAATTTCAGACGTACGTCGTTTGGTCCAACATTCTGAACGGCAAAAACCAATCGGCCCTTGAAAGTAGGATCGACATGAAAGCCAGATACGTTCACAAGTCCCTGCATCTTGTACCTGTTTCGGAGGCTAATGAAAGCCATGATTTCCTTGGGTAGGTGCAGAATCTCGTAACATGTCAGTACTGCGAACTGGCCTGGAGGGAGGCTTATATACGGCTCCTTAGAGGAAAGACGTTCGGGGGCACGCTTGCCGACTACGTAAAATTCCTCTCCCAGCCGCAGGTCGTATGAGGACTCCTGCACAGAGCCTCCGTCAAAGAGATCGCCACTCGTATCGAACAGTGCGTCCTTTTCCGATATGATCCGGTCGTGTCCGAGAAAAGCCATTCTTACTTTCCTCTTACTTGTAGCAGAATGTGCTGGACCAAACCTCCAAGCAAAACCAGGGCAAGCACAGTGGTACCGATCACCGCGATCCAGTAGGCTGCCCGGACGGCGTAGAACTCCGCTTTTGAGGCGAGCAGCACGATCATTCCCAGAGCCGCTACACCAGCGCTAATCGAGATAAGCCAACAATAGCTCAGATCCATTTGCTGTGCCGTAAGGCGCAGGCAGATTACTACAACACCGGCGCCAGCCGCAATTAGCAGTGTACGGCGGAGATGTCTTGAGTGGCTGGTCGTGCCGGTATACGAGAGCTATTCAACGGTGACCGCAGGTGCTCGCGCCGCTTCCGCTTTCCATTCATTTCATTCAATCCGGCCTCAACGGCCGTCTAGCGAGATTGGTCAGCAATGTGCCGCCAGCGGACCGTGCCGCGAAGCGTGTACAGAACTCGCTTGCTGTCTTCCGCCGGACATGAGCGGAGCACATCGCAGGGATCGAACTTTAGATTCGCTTTGGCAAACGTGGCGGCCATAGCTTTGCGGATTCGCTGGATAAGAACTTTGACCGTCGCCCTGCGAATCTTCTGGACCTGCCTCTGCCCACTATTTCCGGCATGTTCTCGGTAGAACCAATCGCCAGCCAATCCCGAGACGATTTGCAAGGAGTCCACGGCAAGTCGCCGCTGGGCGAGAAAATCGAATACGAATCGCTGGGCGAGTCCAAGCGGTAACTGAAAGAAATATCCCTCGTGCGCCAAGAGAACTGTAGAAATTTCCTCACCTGGCACACAGCAGCTTCCACGAGAAAAACGGTGAACAACCTCGAAAGACGGTCCATTGCGTTCGAGGTCATTCATCTCGGTGAGGAGCAGATCAATTGCTTCGAGGAGAATCTCAGGACTCGCGATCCTAATGTATCGCGCTCCGCACTTTTCAATACGTAATATAAAATGTGGGTTACGTTGCGCCCACGAAAAGCAGAGCAATCGAGGCCGAATGCTACAAGGTTCGATGACGGCACTAACCCGCTCGACCAGCTTGAGATCATTGTGTGTCGCCCGCGTGAGATCGAGTAATACGAGATCGGCACTCTGAAGAATCGCCCGTACATGCGTAGAGATTGGCAGAGACAAATCAGCCGGAATCGTCACGTATCCGGACGACCGAAGTTTTTCCACAAGGCCATTGGGTTGCCGGCGCGGCATGAGTGCCAGCTTTGTGACGCCTGGCCCTGAAAGGTCCTTAAAAGGTTCGCTAGACATGGACAAAGACACCTCCCCGGATGGCTCGGTCGAGTTCTGGTCGGAATAAGCGAGTGGACCAGAGGATCAGTCCTCGCTCGTTCAACCGCTCAGCAAGCTGTTCCAGGACGGGGATATCTTGTATCGCGAAATGGGTGAGATCAAGAACGGCAAGGCTAAGCTCGGGGCCTTCCCGAATGAAGTCCTGAAGTTCGTTTGTGCTGGAGCAGGAAATCACCCGATGTCCGATTGCTCGGAGGTATACTGCCATCGGCAAGCACTGGCTCTGTGTGTTACTGCTCAGCAGGATCGCGGGGCGCCCATGCCGGACGATGTCGTTGTCTGGTCGCGCTTCTGTTGCCGAGGTCTGGGCAAGGTGACGTATCGCCTGTAACTTGTCGGACGGAATCGTCATAAAAATTCGGCCGCGGGAAATTCGAACCTGCTGACGATAATAGCGCATGTATCGCATATGCGCAACATATGTATTGACAAATGTTGGTCGCTGCACATATATTCGCTCTACCGCAACGGACCGCGCGGGGTTACAAACATGGGGAAGCTGTGGAGAACCTGCCCAGCTTCCCCACTTTTTTCTTAATCACGCCTGTAGTCGATCCGACTGGCTTTCACTGAGGCCGTGAGGACGCCCAGAATTCGAGCGCCACCTTAAGGTAGTGCTCGCTTGCAAGCTATTGACAAATATAGGCATTAGCTCGTATACTCCCAAGGCTCTGATGAAATATGGCAGGGCAAGAGGAGGAGCGAATGTCCAAGGCAGAGCAACCAGGCAGAGCCAGGTCTTCTGCTGGTCGCCGGGTGATTCGATACACCTATCTCATGTCGCCGGCTATCGAGCGCAACCTCGCGGTGTACGCATTAAACTCCGGTGTCACGAAACAGGAATCGATAACTCGTGCGCTGGAGAAGTTGCTTCGCGACGCCGGACTCGATCCCACCCGAGTTCCGACGGTATCGGTCACCTACACGGAGGGCGAGTAGACCGACCCCCTCGCACAAAAGCGCGGGGGGTTTTTGGTTTGACAAATCGGCTATGGATTTACAATCTTCACGGGTGTCTTTACTCGAAGCTCACGTTCAATCGTTAGCCACTTCCCAGCAGACTCCTTGAGATGACACACGAGTGATTGCGCCTGCGTGCCCTTGCGGGGCAAATCATCGTAGGTCATTACCTCTCCTTCCGGCTTGAACCCCAGGCCGAAAAGAAAGGTTTGAAGGGGGAACTCAGTCTCAATTGCCGCAATCACAGTGCTGAATTTACGTTTCATTGCCTCTCGCATCGCCAAAAGCATCATCCACTTATAGATTTGTAATCCTCGCTTATTGGGATGTACTCCACCTCGCGTCAATTCGACCACTCCTTTTTGGCCCGTTGGGAGGGGACATTTGCCGCCCGCCCATTGTGCCAACGGGGAAGCCTCACTCGACTCCGTGAGACGAATAGACCCAACGGTCTCTTCATCGCACTCAGCGACAACAAAAAAACTGGGGGGATCAAATTCATCCTTGCTTGATCCGTTGATGGCGAAGGCGGCAGATCGCACGTAATCGATCGATTCATTGAATTCCTGGGCTATCTTGATATTCACTATCGTAAACTCTCGTGCGAGTTCCGCCTTCCATTCACCCCAAAGCTGGTGCTTGTGGGTGTCCGGTAGTTCAATGAATACTGAGGTGTAGCCTGAAAGGTCATTTCTGTCATCAGTCCCTAGCACCTTCACCGGCACCTCGATCAGAACGTCGATCCGATCATCAACGTATTCAAGGATGAACGGGCTCGCAAAAACGTCACCGAGCATCTGCATTGGCCTGGCCGTACTAGGTAGTTCACTCGATTTCACGTTCGACGGAAATTCGTCTTCTATCTCTTTGTAGAAATTCTTAAACGTCGTTGCGGCTTCGCTGCCCTTCAAGTAGACATAGCAAATTTGTAGCTCTCGATTGTGGCGGAGTAGCTCCTTGAGGGAGAGTTTGATATTGGAACTCATTCCTGCGTGAAAACCCATCTGGTTCTTTAGGACGTACACTCTCTTCGCAGAAAGCGCTCTATCGAAGAACTCGCCAAACGGCCAGATTCCTAACCTGCGATCTTGGAAGATAATCCCACCGGACTCATCTAATGCAGCGAACTTCGCCTTAACGAATTTCTGCATCGTGCGAATCTCGCGTGAGTGGGGAGTCGATGTCTTTGAGATCCATCTGGCTACGGTGGCGGGAGAGACATGAAGTTGCGTAGCCAGCTCCGAAGCGGTGAGCTCCAGGGCTTCAAGGACAGCTCCAACTAAAGCACCTGCATTTTCCTTGGTGGGCTGAGACAGAACTTCCTCGAATTTCCCCCGTAGCTTTTGAAATCCCATCTGTTCAGGCATTCGATGCGTTGTAGCCATAAAAATTGGAACAAATGAAAGGTATCAGGCCTATGGATATGACGCAAGTCACCCGAAGGGCCGAACTTAATGATGACAAGTGGAGTGGGACACCTCATGAACATTTTTCACCTCAATAACTCTTGCATGCGTCGGTACTATTGTTGACATATGCGTTGCATATGGTATATAACAACGATCAGTCGCGCGATTTCCTCCTTTGCCGACGGGCCGGAAGGATTGTAACGAGGATCTCATCGGAGACCGTCGGGTGGCCGCGTTGACACTCCGCTCGATCAGAAAGGAACTTGGATAGGGCGATGAAGACCCAAACGTTAGTGCGTGAGAGCGCTCCGACCAATTGGATCCCATGTCTGGCGATGTTGGCCGTCTCGCTCATCAGCTACGTGGATCGCACGGTGCTTAGTATTCTGAGCCCAACGATTCTCAAGGACTTGCACCTGACAGCCACCGAATACGGAACCGCAATTTCACTATTTAGTTTGTGCTACATGCTGGGAAATCCTGTGTGGGGCTTCGTAATAGACAGAGTAGGTTTGTCTCCGTCCATAGTGGCCGCCGTGGCGATTTGGTCAATCGCCTCTGGTGCACACGGTTTTGTCGGAGGACTGGCAGGTCTGTGCCTCGCTCGTGGAATGCTCGGTTTTGGCGAAGGAGCAACTTTTCCCGCCGGTCTTACCGCAGTCACCGAAACTCTACCCAAGAAAAAGCGAGCTTTTGGTCTCGGATTGGCTTATAGCGGAGGATCTCTCGGGGCAGCGATAACGCCTCTGATAGTCACGCCCCTTGCGATGGTGTATGGCTGGCATGCGGCCTTCTTCTTTACCGCATGCCTGGGATTCATTTGGATTGTGATTTGGATTGCCATAAAGCCTCGTTACCCTAGATATGCATTTGAACCGGGCGACGAATATCGACTGATCGCTTACCATCGAGTCACCAAGCAATATGTGCCCGTAAGCGAGGAGCTTGCTGATCAAATTGAGAGTGGCGAGCATGACGACCAATGGAGCTGGGGCAGAAATGTAACACGGGCGAGAAGGCCAAGACTGAGCGCAAGCCTGTTCGCAACAGCAGCTGTGTATGGATTGGGAGCCTTGCCGCTAGCCTTTGGGCTCTACGCGGCACCTCTTTACTTGACTAAGGTTCTATATATCTCCCAATCAACGCTTGGTCATCTTCTGTGGATTCCGCCGTTAGGATGGGAAGCCGGTTACCTTTTTTGGGGTTTCGTGGCTGACAGGAGCCCCTTAGCGCCCAAAAGGCCTCTAAGCCTATTCGTGACGCTCTGTGTAACCGGTTCGCTATTGTTACTCATACCTTACGTGCGCGCTATTTCACTTGTGATGCTGTTGTTTTTTGTTTCCATGTTCGTCGCTGGGGGCTTTGTAGTCGTCTCGTTGTCGGTCGGAATGCAAGCTCTCAGAGAAGAAAGCGGAGGTTTCCTGGAGAATCCCGGATTCTTGGCTGGATTCTGTGCTGGTACTTGGTCGCTGGTAGTGGCTTCGACCATGCCTGTCATCGGCAAGATGTTCGATAACCGTAACTATCCCCACGCGTTTTGGCTGGTTTCTGCTCTTCCGATTTTAGGCACCATCATTTGGAGCCTATTGAGCTCTAGCAAGAGGAACAACAGTCCGAGTCCAGAGAGCATTAAGACGGCGATCTCGGGGCTAGAAATCTCAGGTTAAAGTCTAGATTCGGTGATTGAGCCCGCCGAAAGCGGCATATATGAGGGACTATGTATCGCATCATTACGTTAGAACGGGAATGCGGCTGCGGGGACGCTGATATTGCCCTGGAAATTGCCAGGCGCCTCGGCTGGAAACTCTGGGACCGTGGATTGACCGAAGAGATTGCCAAGTCGGCAGGGGTAGATTGCTCTGCGGTGGAGAGTTGTGAGGAGCGGGTAGACAGCCCCCTCAAGCGTGTGGCAAAAACCTTTCTGCGCGGCAGTTACGAGCGCCGCATTCCCATGGAACACGCAGAGCCTTTTGACCCGGACACATTCGTTGTTCTCAGCAAGAACATCATAGAAAGAACTGCAGCTGAGGGCAACTGTGTAATTTTGGGTCGTGGGGCATCTTATTTTTTGAGGGAACATGACGACGCCTTCCACGTTTTTCTCTATGCACCATACGCTGAGAAACTCCGCCGTCTGTTGGAAGCCGGCAAGCAGAAGCAAGAGGCTGAAGCCCTGTTGGATAGGGTAGACCGTAACCGGGTCTTATTCGTGAAAGATTATTTCGGTGCCGATTGGCCCACACCGTCGTTGCATCACTTGATGATTAACACTGCTGCTGGCAATGAAAGTGTCGTCTCCAGCATTCTCCACGTGATGCGCGTGATGGAAAGAAGAGAGGACACTCGATACATGACGCACCCGACATTTCCACATCGGGTCTGTACCCCGTCGTAATTGCCTGCAACACACGACACCTGAAAGCCGTACCAGGGAACACTTCTCGGTCAGCGTATCCTACATGGCTGGCAAGTTGATGCCCGTCGTCAGATGGGGGCGGCTTTAATCCTCGGACGCAATCATTACGTAAAAATTGCAGATCAAGAAGGCATAGAAGACCAACGGTAAACGCGCCAAGCAATCGCAGCCACTTTAATTTACCCGTGTACCGACCGTCTACAGTCCGACTGCGCGGACTGCAACAATTCTGTCCACACCGGCGGCGCAAACGCACCAGGTGGCCGAGTCATCTCCTCGGATATAAAAGGCCTGAAGTCATGCTTCGACACTAGGCCTCCTGGTGCCCAACCAGGGGTACGTCTTCGTGAGTTCTTAGGGAACTGGAAATGCCTTCTTCGTCATCGTCACTTCGTCTTCCCGCCCGCGGAGGACTGATATCTGCCGCGTCTGCCACGAAGATACCGCGAAATCTGATCAACGCTAACGAATCTAGGATAGACCTGTCTAGAATGTTGTCGGGAACTTCAATATTCCAAAGAACTATGAGAAAAAGTACGGCCTGTTGTCCAGCATTCCTTCAAATCTCCAACTTCAGAAGCCTGTGCAAAGTTGCCGCGGACCGAACCAAGAACCACCGCGAATAACTCGTCCTGCAGATTACTGCTTCGCGTTCTCACGAAGAAAATGCTACATCAAGCTTGGCAGTCGCAATCTGCTTATCCGGATTGGAAATCGTGAGCGTTGCTGTAAATGCCTTCGCCCCACTTGGAGTGCAAGTAACTACGAGCGCACCTGCATCCTTAAACTCCACTTTTGCTGGCACTGTGTCCCCCGTGTCCTTTGTCAGGGTCGCTGTTGCTCCCGACTGGAAGTTAGCCCCTCGCACCGTGAGTTGTACCTCTTTTCCTATAGTCGCAGCAGTGGGAGACAGAGAAGCGATCTTCGGTGGTTGGGCCGCTGGCGCTGGAGTCGTGGCCGCCGGAGCGGCTTGTGATGGTGCAGATTTGAGAAGTTTGTCTTGAAGTTGACCACTGATGCTATCGAATAATCTCTCCGAGAAACCGAATAGCAAAGCGATGGCGAGAGCCACCGGCTCATAAGGATTGCACCAATCCAAGTTGAGGGCTGTGCCGAGAATGTTCAGCTTCAGCCCGAGGATGATAAGCAGAATCCCACCCCAAGCCGAGAGCGCGCCAGTTAGGGGGCTGAGAAACAGCGATCCCCAAGCGGCTCCGTAATCGTTCGGCACGTCTGCCGCCGCCGTTGTGCGCGTCAGACGGCTAAGCAGGCCACCGACCGCGCCCAGTAACAAGAGGACGGCATTGCCCAGTGTAACCGCCAAGCCAAACATGAACAGCAAGGCAGATCCCACCAGCCACATCATCTTGTTGTGCCAACTCGCCAGCTGGGAAAAATCATTGTCCGTGTTGTCATAGATCAGGCTAAGAGCCTCGGCAAGCAACGCTCGCCACCTTCCCAGGGGTGCTGATGCCTGCAGGGCGCAATCAACCCTGCTCAACAGATCCGAGGACAGCGCCGGTTCGATTGCCAACTGCAGTACAAGATCGCGACAATCTGGCAAGGCGACTGCGCTACCGTGAGCGCTTGGCTGGTTGATTTCTTGAATCAATCGGTTTTGTTCCTGCAGAGCCGCAAGAAGATCGTGCAAGACTGCATGGCTCGGATTGGGAGTCGCGGCCTGCGCCATCATGCTAAATAGCGAGCTTTGGGACTTGCAGAGATCAAGAAGTATTTGGAAGGCCTTGGCTTGATCCTGTAGAGGGGCATTCTGTAACTGGCTAATCAGTTTTTCAACATCGCTTTCTAAGGCGGCGAGCGATGAAAGAGACGCGTTGCAGACATCCAGCGGCAGTGAGTTATCAGCAATCTGTGCTTGGATTGTTTGAATCGCCACTGTCAACTGCATGAAGAAATCAGTAACCTCCTGAAGCAGACCTCTCAATCGACTGGGGACGTTGGGAATACTCGGCACTCGCGCCAGGTCGGTGCTAAGGGTTTGATAGGTTGCAGCGATTTTCACGAACAGCTGTAATCGGGATCTACAATCCTCTGGTGTTGCGGCAGCGTCGGTGTTTTTATGCAGCCAATCGTCGAACTGCTGCAAAGAACTCAATAATCGTTGCTGCAGTTCCGCTAGCCATGCCTGGCTAGCTGCATCCGGCACCGACAGCTGCTTCACTAGCATTTGAAATTGTTTAAGCAACTGCGTTGCTCGTTCGACTATCAGGGCTTCCCCGGAGGCAAGCGATTCGCGCACGAGATCAGCCAACGCTAAAGCAAGCGGCGTTTTGGTCTCTCTCAGTTGTTGTTCCGCAGTTTCCAGCCGAGCGCGGACGCGCTCAGCTGGGAGGAGAGCAACCAATTGTAGCTCCGCTTCGTGCGCCAGACTCCAACCAGCGAGCTCCTGGCCGCGAGTCCAAAATAGAGCATTAAAGAAACGGGTTGAAACCTTGTACCAGGGGTACAAGCTCGGGAGGGGAAGCTTTCTTCGGCCCTGCTCTTCCGGATTGATTGGAAAATATTTGTACTTGAACGGATACACAGCTTCGTCAAGCAAGAAATGAATCCGCGCGATCCGCCCGTTCAATTCGGGAGAGTCAGGGAGGCCCGCAGTTTCCGCTACCGCCCGCGAACGGACTGCTTCGATCTCCGCGACAAGCTGAGCCCGAGCAGGTTTCGCAATCATGTGCCAACGCACAAGCACTAGACCCAGAAAATATAAACCACTTATGATCAGAAACAGCCAGAAGCCCCAATCACACCACCAGGGCTTCGGAAGTTTGCACCGATTCATTCCTTTACCTGAGAGCGAAACCAATCTCGGTACCTCGCCCACGCCAGACAAGTTCGCCGTGATAGTAAGCGCACCGCGCGCGTCACCGGCCTGCTTTGGGGAGTAGGTCACCGATATCCCACAAGAGCCACCGGGTGTGAGTGGAGTCGAACAACCAGTGTGGGTTTCGGTGAAATCGCCCGTGGTAGCGACCGTGATGTTATTCACGGTTGAATTCGTATAGTTGGTGAGCTGCACCGTACGGGCTACGCTGGGCGCAGTTCCTACTTGGCTTTCAAACTCTAGAGTCGTAGGAGAGACATTCAAGTTTTGAAAGGCCTTGCCCGACAGCTCGATATCCTTGTGTTCGCCACTGTCATTGGTCACGGTGAGTGTCGCTTTACGATCTTCGCCTTCTCCTTTATCTTTTCCAATAGCCGCCGGACTGAACACAACGATAATCTGACAACTCTTCTTAGGCGGAACCTTGTTGAGGCAGCTGCTGCTCCATGAGAAGTCGCCAGGAGCATCTCCGGATAAGCTGATCGATAAATCAAATGGTAGGTCCCCATCGTTCGTGGCCGCCAGTTGTTGGGCGGTCGAAGTTCCGATGCCATGGTCGCCGAAGGGCATTGTGACGGAGTTAACAGAGAGGGTCGAAAACGTTGTCTGTGCTCCACCCGGGGCGCAGAACATAAAAGCCGCCATGAACGCCATAACCACTTTGGAAACCACTCTAGAGCTCATTTCTCACCTCCTCGCTCCCTGTTGAAGAACAACCGGCTCCTTTGTAAAGGGCATTGTTGCGGGCGAGCCTCAGCTCTCATCGCAATTCGGTCACAAGAGCGCATGCCGTGGCTGTTGTGTCGAAGGGCTTTGCACACGCGTAACGGACTCAGGGCCGGTGCACGAGGTCCACAAAGACAAACTCGTTAAACCCACAATCATTAAGTTCCTACGCTCGGCTCACCATTGCACATAAAGGTCTACAGAGCACCGTCCATGATGGCTTACCTTTTTGCTTCTTTCGATGCCAGAGGAAATATGAGTCGAGCACCGCTACTTTGCGAACAGGCTATCCAAGTTATAGGTCAGCCCGAAATTACCGCGCACATCTGTCGCTTTGATGAGATCGGTTCGATTTGAAAACGTCAGTGCTAGTGGAATGCTAATCCCAGAGCTTCGAATCTTGAAAGTCACCTTCACCTGGCCCAGGTTGATTGCTCCCTTTGTGTTAAGCAGCTCTGAAGCCGCACTCGGCAAAGAAATGGATGTCCCAGGAGCAAGAGCGGTCGTCGGCAACGTCAACAGCGCATTGTCAACCATATACTGGAAATAGTAACCTGCGCTCAGGCTCGGGTTGACTGTGGCGGCCGTCTTACCGAATGTGTGATCACATTCCAAGGCGACTTGGGCGTCGCGCAAGCGGCTTACATTCGATTTCAGAATTTGGTCGTACCACTCAACTGTGGCGTTCCCTGTTATCTGGGCCACCCTTGGACGCGCGCTCAATATAAATTTGACACTAGATTGGTTTGGCTGGCTAGCTGGACGTGTATCGTCATAAGAGACTGAAAACGTCACTTTGTTGACATAGTCGGCCAAGAGCTTGTCGCGGCTGACAAAATATGAACTCATCTTGGTAACAACGAGATCCGATGCGGTTTTAAACTGAGGATCTGCCTTTTGGGCCAGTTCAGCCAGATCGCTCACGGCTTGAGAGAGAGCTTTTGTAAA
>Ga0074044_10002494_pt1 | contig 16087 bp, 11 predicted proteins | sample BogForMeECP23OM1_FD_94443 | JGI IMG/M metagenome (GOLD analysis project Ga0074044, IMG submission 94443) | Bog forest soil microbial communities from Calvert Island, British Columbia, Canada - Bog Forest MetaG ECP23OM1 | ecosystem: Environmental > Terrestrial > Soil > Wetlands ...
AACCGGCTTTTGCGGCGGGTGCGCGACTTCGCCCCCGCCCGCTGCGCAGGCGAAATTGATGAAGCGACGGCCAAGGGTGCGCTCCAGATGCTGGGAGTGGCCGCGTATGGGTTTGCTGAGGTCGAGCGGCGGCTTTTGTTGACGATCATCGAGAAATATCAAGGTGGTCCGGTTGGCGTGAATACGCTGGCCGCGGTGCTGGCGGAGGAGCCGGACGCGATTGAAGAGATTTACGAGCCCTTCCTGATGCAGATTGGATTTCTGAACCGGACTCCGCGCGGGCGCGTGGCGACGCAGCTGGCGTATGAGCATTTCGGGATCACGCCGAGCCGGAAGCAGGCTTCGTTGTTCTAAGTAAGAATGTTCCGCGGCGCTCCTTGCGGAATTTTTCATGCGCGTGAAAGACCGCTGAACCTGTCTTTCGCCCCTCCGGGCTTGTTGACCTTCGACTCGTCCACCCACGGCTTGCGCCGTGGGCTTTATTCTTGCGCCGCTTCGCGGCTGAAGCCCGGACGTACGATTGACCCGTTCCTTCTTCCAGACCTTGGCCGACCTTGGGAACTAGTCCACGTGTTCGGCAAACCTCATAACATCACTTTCACGTTCTGTCAGGTATGGGAGTGGTGTATCTTGCTTGATTCCTCCTGACACGGTGAGACGGAGGGGTGAGGCTTTTGCTTGGATTCGGGTCAGAGGCTCTCTCTCACGGCAGGTCTGAAAATTCTGGTGGCGGTGGCGTTGCTCGCCGGACTGCCGAGGTTTGCCGCGGGCGCGACCCAAACTACAAATACGCCACAGGATTCGAATTCGCCGGTGCAGCCGGCGAAAAGCCCCGCGCAGCCGGGGTCTCCGGCGGTTACGATTCCGCGGCTTCCGCGGGCTCCGGTGCTGGAAGACTTCCTCAACATGAAACCGGAGGGAGAAATTGCGCCGCAGATGACCCGGGTGACTGGCTTCACGCAGCGCAGTCCGCACGATGGAGAAAGTGTCTCCGAGCCCACCGAGGCCTACCTGGGATACGACCAGAAAAATCTGTACGTGGCATTTGTCTGCTTCGACGATCCGAAGAAGGTACGCGCCCGGATGTCGGCGCGCGAAGACATACACGACGACGATCAGGTTGAGATCATTCTCGATACGTTTCACGACCGGAGGCGCGCCTACGCTTTTCAGACCACGCCGCTGGGGGTGCAGTGGGACGCGATCTGGACCGAAGCTTCGCGCGCGGAAGTCGGCGGCAATTGGGATACTTCGTTCGATACGGTGTGGGATTCGCACGGCAAAGTAACCAGCCGCGGATACGTGGTCTTGATTTCGATTCCCTTCAAGAGCCTGCGCTTTCCGGCGAACAAGCGGCAGGAGTGGGGAATCATTTTGTATCGCGGAATCTATCGCAACAGCGAGGACTCCTTCTGGCCGCACATTTCTCGTAAGGCGGAGGGGCGGCTGGGACAGGAGGCGACGCTGCGTGGGTTGGATGGAATTTCGCCTGATCGCGACATTGAGCTGATTCCTTACGGAATCATGCGCGGCTTTCGAGCGCTGGACACGCGCGATCCTTACAATCCGTTTTTTCAGAATGCCACTGCACAGGGACAGGTGGGAATGGATGCGAAGTTCGTGATCCATGACCATTTTGTGCTGGATCTGACGGCGAATCCGGACTTCAGCCAGGTCGAGTCGGAGGATCCGCAGATCACGGTAAACCAGAGATTCAAGGTGCTATTCCCGGAGAAGCGGCCGTTTTTTCTGGAGAATGAAGATTACTTCCGCACGCCATTCGATTTGTTTTTCACGCGGAATATTGAGGACCCATCGGCGGGAGTACGGCTTACCGGAAAGGAAGGCCCGTATTCGGTCGGATTGATAGCGACGGATGACCGAAGCCCAGGGCTGGCCGTTCCGGATTTTTGCCCTGAGACTTCTCCGATATGTTCGAGCAGCCTCTCTGGCGTTCGGTCTTACTTCACGGTCGCGCGGGTGAACCGGGACATCTTCCATCAGTCGAGCGTCGGGGTGATTTATACCGATTGGGAGTGTCCGACGACGGGAGAATTCAATCGGATTGGCGGAGCGGACACGCGGCTGAAGTTCAACGACAACTGGACGCTGGAAGGCCAGGCGGTGGAAAGTTCGAGCAACCTGCTGGGGCTGAACTCCAACAACCTTCAGACCACCTGCGAGGATGGGCAGACGCAGTCCTCTTTCAGTTCAGGGAATGCCGGAAATGGAAACTATTATGCGGGTCCGGCGGACCGTCTTGATGTGCTGCGCACCGGACTGCATTTCGCCTACAGCGGCTCGTATCAGGATGTGAGCCCCGGTTTCGTCAGCGTGCCCGGATTCGTGAACCGGGTCGACATTCGTAATAGCGAGCAGCATGCCGGTTACCGTTTTCGTCCGAAGAAAGGCTGGATCGTGGCCTGGGGGCCGGCGTTGTATAACCGCTACACATTCGACCACGAAGGAAGACGGCTGGATACCGACTACGAGCCGTATTTCGTCTTGCAGGGACAAGGGCAGACGACTTTCCGGTTTCTTCCCTACGAGGAATCGAGGGAACGGTTGCGGCCCCAGGATTTCGCCTTCATTGGCTTGCCGGGCGTGACCCAAAACCAGGACTATCGCGAGCACCGCAGCGGGGCTTCGTTCGCTACCGGCTACTTTCCCAGAGTCACATTGAGCGGGTATTACTACTGGGGAGCTGGGCCGAATTTCGAGCCGGTGCCGAACGCAGCGCCACAATCGCTGCTGTCGCGCCTGGATAATGGCATGGCGACACTGACGTTTCGTCCAGTGAAGCCGTTGAAGATCGAGAATACTTATCTGTTCGAGCGGCTGCGAACTACGAACTCCACGTTTCTCTTCCAGCCTCAGATTCCGGGCGCGGGGCGCGGGATATTTAACGATCACATCCTGCGCAGCAAGTGGAACTGGCAGTTTACGCCGCAGCTTTCGATGCGCGTCATTCTGCAGTACAACGCGCTGCTGGCAGGGACGCCGGGGGTGGGCTCTCCGTATACTTACTTGCCGACTCAAAAGGAGTTCAACGCCGACTTTCTGCTGACCTATCTGGTGCATCCGGGAACGGCGATTTATGTGGGCTATAACAGCGATCTGCAGAACCTGAACGTGGAGCAGAATGTGGGAGTTTTCAATACCGCGCGTGGATATCTGAATGACAGCCGGCAGTTTTTCGTGAAGGTCAGTTATTTGTTTCGGTTTTGAAGGAAGCTGTCAGCTCTCAGCTCTCAGCTTTCAGCCCTCTGATTCCGTTGGGTTTGGCTGAGAGCTGATGGCTGATAGCTGACAGCTGGTTCTGTTGCTGAATCCCGTGGATATCCGGTAGAATCAAATACTCGAATCGAGGTTGGGACCTATGAAAGCAGCCATTCATCCCGCATACAACGAAGTGCGCGTGCACTGCGCCTGCGGCAACGCGTTTGTAACGCGATCGACTCATAAGGGCGATATCGCGGTGGAAATTTGCTCGAATTGCCATCCGTTCTTTACTGGCAAACAGAAGCTTATGGATACAGCCGGGCGCGTGGAACGCTTCCGGCGCAAGTATGCCAAGAAAGAAACTCCGGCGGCTCCGGCGAAGAACTAAGTTCTTTGCCACGGATTTGCACGGATTTTCACGGATAAAACTTAAGACATTCAGCCCTCGCTTTGGCGGGGGCTTTGTTTTGTTACGGCAGGTAGAATAACTGGGGTGAAGAAGTTCTGGGACAATTCGGCGGGGATGGAAAAGCGGACGGCCGAGGCGGCCGTCGCCACACAGTCGGTGGTGGTGCCGGCGTCTCTGTCGATCGGCGGGATTACTATTGCGCCGGCTACCGTGCTGGCGCCGATGGCTGGGGTTACGGACACGGTTTTTCGGCGCTTCATTCGCAACCTGGGGGGATGCGGGCTGATCATGACTGAGTTCACTTCGGCCGACGGGGTGTTGCGCAAGAAGGATCAGAAGGCGAAGCGGTATCTGCATTTTTATGAGGATGAGCATCCGATTTCGGCGCAGCTTTTTGGCAGCAATCCTGAGGTGATGGCCGAGGCGGCGCGGATGGTTGAGGGGCTGGGGTTCGATCTGGTCGATTTGAACCTGGGATGTCCGGCGAAAAAAGTTGTGAAGTGCAATGGAGGATCGGGGCTGCTGCGTGATCTGCCGGCAATCGGGAAAATTTTTGAGGCGGTGCGGGCGGCAGTTTCGATTCCGTTTACGGTGAAGTTCCGCGCGGGATGGAGTGATGAAGAGATCGTATGCGTGGAACTGGCGCGCATGGCGGAGTCGTGCGGTCTGGCCGCGGTCGCGCTGCATGCGCGCACGCGGGAACAGGGCTACAGCGGGAATGCACGCTGGGAGTGGATTGCCGCCGTGAAAGGTGCGGTGAAGATTCCGGTGATTGGGAATGGAGATATTCGTTCTCCGGAAGATGCTTGCGCGATGGTGACGCAGACGGGCTGCGATGCGGTGATGATCGGGCGGACGGCGCCGTCGAATCCGTGGATCTTCCGGCAGATTGAGCAGTATTGCTCGCTGATGAAGAGCGGTTTTGTGGGGACAGCCGCCCTCGGCTGTCCGGTCGAGCGCAGCTCGACGGATTTTACTGCTTGCAGTGACGCAGATGGACAGACATCGGGCCTTTGGCCCGACGGACAGCCGAGGGCGGCTGTCCCCACATGGCCTGCGGCCACCCCGGACGAGGGCGTCCGGGGCTACAAAACCCTTTACGATGAGCCGACCGAGGCGGATCGCTACCAGATGATCCGCACTTACTTCTCGATGCTGATTGAAGAGGAGTTGCCCGACGCTGTCGGAAAGATGAAGCAGTTTGCTTCGTGGTTCACGCACGGAGTGCCGGGTGGGGCTGGGCTGCGCAAGGCGATCTATGAGGCGAAGAGCGCAGTTGAGATTCTGGGGCGGGTAGAGGAATTCTTTGAAGCGCGATTGTGTGCGGCGAGCGGTCTTGCTCGCGAAGGCTAAGCGATCACCTCCAAGCAGTTTTTACCTCAGCTTGGAACAATGACTCCGGCTAAGGTGTCTCTTCACTTGTGACTGAGCGAAAGCAAAACCTCCTGGCTCTCGCTTTCGCGCTGGTCAAAGAAGTCCTTTTCCGCATCGCTTTCGCCGCGTGCATAGTTGTTCAAGTTGTGTTGTGGGCCTTGCTGGTGGGAGGACTGTCTATGTTCCTCCCTTCGGACAATTACTTTGTGCTCGGGACTCTTTTGAGTCTCATCTTCGCTGGACCAGTTCTAATAGGAGCTGCCAATTACTTCCTATTTGAACGGATTGGCCGCAAAGGTTACATCCTCGCTGAATCCGAAAAGTGGCTGGCAGAGCGGCAGCAGAAGAACACTCGCCAGACCACACGGCGCAAGCTCTTCAAGCGGTGGGCGGTGTGGATTCCCACGGCAGCAGTAGTCATTGTGTCCACATTCCTTGACGAAGCATTGGCCCTTGCGTCGCACATTCTTCATCCAGGCCCAAGTAGGGTTATCGGATACCGTGTCGCGATTCCGCTAGGCTGGACGCTGGGGTTCAGCGCACCGTTCCGGAGCGCCGATCAGGTTTGGTCATTCGTAACGGCGAATCGGACCAGCGGAATGCTGCGTAGTAGCGTCAATCTCTACTTGGGACGGGAGCCGCACTTTAGAATTTCCGAGATGGCTTTCTACGGTGCTGCGGGTGAACAAGCCGAGACAAATCGGCATTCTCCGTTCGGGGAACAGGACAGGCTGATTTCTTCCCGGACGCTTGCTTTCAGCGGAGGAGACATCACATGTTCCGACTATGCGCCTAGCTATCCGCTCGAAGGCGACCATCGAGAAGTTTCCTGCGTCACTCCAAGCGGAGACCTTTCTTGTTTTGTCAACGGAGATGATGAGGATGTGACGCAGTTTTACCAGGCGCTGCGGAGCATCCGACCTAGTCATTGAGAGTTGAACTGCGCTTCGCTCATTACCATTTTCCCTGACTCGTCTTTCTCTAGGTAGGCCCACGGCGTCTTCGGGTCGTGGGTGAAGACTGTCAGCCATTTATTCGGGATCGATTTCTCGTAGTAGCGCTTTTTGCTTTCGATGGTTTCGAGGGGGTAGAGATCGAAGGACATTCCCCAGGTGATGTCGACGTGCGCGGTGGTGGGGATCAAGTCGGAGATGTAGCAGGCGGTTGTGGGTTCGGGAGCTGAAGGCGCGACCTCCGTTGTGGCTTCTGTCTTCCGCCCCTCCGGGGCTTTCGCCGTTTCCTCGGGCGACCCACGGTTTGCGCCGTGGGCTGTATTCTTGCGCCGCTCCGCGGCTGCGGCGGAAACATTCGCCACATCGAAGCCAGGGCGTCCATTCACGATTACTCCTTGCATGCTGGCGGTGTGGCCGGGGAAGGTTTCTACCGAGATGCCGGGGAGGATTTCTTCGCCGCCTTTGAGCAGGGTCATCTGGCCGCTGGCGACCAGTGGGTCGTAGTTGTCGCTGATGTAGCTGATGGTGTCGCGCTCGCTGGGATGCCGCGCATATTTCCATTCGCCTTCGGGGGCGTAGTATCTCGCGCGCGGGAACGTCGGGACGATTTTTCCAGTCTTATCTCGTACGGTGTTCCATCCGCAGTGATCGAAATGCAGGTGGCTGTTGATGACGATGTCGATATCTTCGGGTGCGATGTCGGCGGCGGCCAGATTCGTAAGCAATTGAGCAGGCTGGCCGTAAAATTTGATCATGCGATCGGAGAGCTTGTTGCCCATGCCGGTTTCGACCAGCACGGTGCGCTTGCCGGTGCGCGGGCCGTCCATGCGGATGAGCAGGGAGTTGAGGCCGACGGTGACGTAGTTTTTTTCATCGGCCGTGACTTTCTTCGACCACATGACTTTGGGAATCACCCCGAACAGCGCCCCGCCGTCGAGCGGGTAAGTGCCGTCGGAAAGAACCGTGAGTTCGAAATCGCCGAGGGTGAGCCGGTGCATGCAGCTAGTGTGCCACGCGAACAACTTCTTTTGGCCACGGATTCACACGGATCGACACGGATAAATCCAGTTGTGGTTTATCCGTGGAATCCGTGAGATCCGTGGCGACGTTATTCTTCGTGCAATTCGCGAATCCAGATGTTGCGGTAGCGCACCTTGTTGCCGTGATCCTGCAAGCCTAGGGGTAATTTCTCGGGCGTCGGTTTGTAGGGAGGACGCTCGCCATGCGCGGTGGGGCCGGTGAGTTCTACGTTGTCCTGCACGAGCACGCCGTTATGCATTACGGTGACGCGCGCGGGACGCAATAACTTGTCACCCTTGAAGCGCGGGCCGTAGAAAATGATGGTGTAGGTTTGCCACTGCCCGGGAGGACGGGAAGCGTTCACGAGCGGTGGATACTGTCCGTAGACGGCCGAGGCCTGGCCGTCGGCGTAAGTTTTATTCTGGTAGGAGTCGAGCACCTGAATTTCGTAGAGGCTGTGCAGGAAAACACCGCTGTTGCCGCGCTCCTGGCTTTCGCCGGAGGGCGGGGTGGGCTCGGAGAATTCGACGTGAAGTTGGCAATCGCCGAACGGCTGCTTGGTGAAGATATAGCCGGTATCGGGCGCGACTTCCATGTAACCGTTCTCGACCTTCCAGCGCGCGGGCTTGCCGTCTTTGTCGACCCAAAGGGAGAGATCTTTGCCGTCGAAGAGGACAACGGCATCCGATGGAGGACGGCCCGGAGTGTCTTGCGTGCTGGCGGTTCCGGGATCGATGATTGGCGGCACGGGACGGTTGGGGTCGTGGATCTTCCACTTCATCGGCGCTTGCGCCGAACAAAGTTGAGCGAAGAATAGAACGGCGAAGGTGAGCAGGAGGATTGCGCTACGTTTCATGGATTTGCCTCGCGAGACATAATACATAAAATTGGGTCGTTGGGCGGAAGCAGCGACCGGATCTTTGCCCTCTCTTTTCCGCTGCGGCGCTTGACGTCTCTTGTGCGCTACTCTGATGCTATGGATCGGCCGGCCGGGGTTACCGTTATCGGAGCTTACTATTTGATTGGCGGCGTCTACGCGTGCCTGTTCGGAATTCTGAAACTGGTTACTGCCGATTCGTTCACCTTGATGCGGCACGCCCCGGTCAGGAATGAGTTGGAATTTTATGGAGCGTACTACGCGCTTGCTGGCGGATTCGTCTGGGGCCTCATCGGCTGGGGTCTTCTCAGGTTATGGAGATGGGCGCGTTGGGCCGGCATGCTCGGGATGGTTCCCGCCATCGCGTCGCTGGTGGCGCCGATTTCGATGGCCAAGATCGGGCCGCGGCTTTTGTGGTACGGGCTGCTGATTGCGTTGCACGCGGGTGCGGGGTTTTATCTGGCGCAGGGATCGACTGCGCTGGATGCGTTTGAGGGGAAGTGAAAATCGTGGGTGCGCCAGTACCGCGGTGCGGAGCAAAATAGCGCGGCCGGAATCCAGCTGTTAAATTCGAGTCTTCCGATTTAGGATAATCACCTCTTAATGCCGCGTCCTTACGGAGTCACCGCGATCGGCTGTTTCTGCCTCCTGGCTGGAGTGTATTTGTGTTCGGTCAGCGCGATAATGCTGCTTGTGCCGGGTGCGACACCGACGCTACGAGCCGCACCATTCGTGCGAGCATTCGTGCGAGCATTCGGGCTCGTCAACCCATATTTGACAATAGCGATTGGAATGGGGTGGGCTTTGGTGGCTTGGGGTCTCTTTCAGTTACGCGATTGGGCGAGACTGGCCGCGCAGGTGCTGCTCGGGATAGGCGTCGGCTGGGCAATACAGATGTTGCTTACTTCACGCATTCACTCGCCTTGGCGGGTGCTGGCTGTCTGCGTGGAGATCATTCTCAGAATCGCGGCAGTTGGTTACCTGTTCACGCCCGCAGTGTTGGACGCTTTCTTGACAATGAGGTCCGAACGATTTTCGTCAACCTCGTCTGGACCCGGCCCTTAGATACCTAGCGCTTCGCTTTCGCCGCTTCTTTCTCGCCTACTCGTTTGCTGACTTCGAATTTCAGCTTGCCTGATTTCTTGTCGGCGTCGACTACTACGTGGTCGCCGTGCAGGATTTCTCCGTCGAGAATCTTCATGGCGAGCGGATCCTGGACAAGTTTCTGAATCGCGCGCTTCAACGGGCGTGCGCCGAAGTTCGGGTCGTAGCCCTGCGTGAATAGCGCGTCTTTCGCGGCGTCGGTGAGTTCGAGCGAAATCTTGCGATCGGCCAGCAGCCGGCGGACGTCTTCTAGACGCAGCTCGATGATCTTCACCAACTGCTCCTTGCCTAGCGGGCGGAAGACGATGATGTCGTCGACGCGGTTCAGAAACTCCGGTCGAAAGTGCGAGTGCAATTCGTTCACGACCTGCTCGCTCCCTTTTTCAAAGTCTTCGGGGGTGCGCGTCTGCTCGGCCTGCAAGAAATGCGAGCCGATGTTCGAGGTCATGATCAGGATCGTGTTTTTGAAATCGACTACGCGGCCTTTGCCGTCGGTTAAGCGGCCGTCGTCCATCATCTGCAATAAAACGTTGAAGACGTCGGGATGCGCCTTTTCGATTTCGTCAAAGAGTACAACCGCGTACGGACGCCGGCGCACTTGCTCGGTGAGCTGGCCACCTTCTTCGTATCCGACGTAACCAGGAGGCGCGCCGATCAGTCGAGCGACGGAGTGCTTCTCCATGTATTCGGACATGTCGATGCGCAGCAGCGCGTGCTCGTCGTCGAAAAGAAATTCGGCGAGCGCGCGTGCCAGTTCGGTCTTGCCGACTCCGGTGGGACCGAGAAAAATAAAGCTGCCAATGGGACGCTTAGGATCGCTCAAACCAGCGCGGGAGCGGCGGATGGCGTTGGCGACGCGCTCAAGAGCTGCGTCCTGGCCGACGACGGGCTGGCGCAGGCGCTCTTCCATGGTGACGAGTTTCTTGACTTCGCCTTCGAGCATCTTGGAGATCGGGATTCCGGTCCACTTCGAGACGATGCGCGCGACGTCCTCTTCGTCGACTTCTTCTTTGAGCATGCGCTTGCCGGCCTGGCTCTCCATCTGCTTGCTGAGTTTGGCGAGTTCCTCTTCGGCCTGGCGAATCAGGCTGTAACGGATTTCGGCGACGCGCTGCAGATTGCCTTTGCGCTCTTCCGCCTGCTCTTCGGCCTTGAGTTTTTCGATCTGCTCCTTCAGGGCGCGGACGCGCGCGATGAGATCTTTTTCCTTTTTCCAGTTGGCCTTGAGCGTGTTGGACTTCTCGCGGATTTCTGCGAGTTCTTTTTCGATTACACCCAGGCGCTCGCGGGAGTTCGCGTCGTCTTCTTTCTTCAGTGCCTGTTTTTCGATTTCCAGCTGCGTGGCGCGGCGTTCGAGCTGATCGATGTCGGTAGGCAGCGAATCGATCTGGATGCGCAGCGAGGACGCGGCCTCGTCGATGAGGTCGATCGCTTTGTCGGGCAGGAAACGGTCGGAGATGTAGCGGTGTGAGAGCGTCGCGGCCGCGACGATCGCGGAATCTTTGATGCGGACTCCGTGATGTACTTCGTATTTTTCTTTCAGGCCGCGGAGGATCGCGATGGTGTCTTCGACATTGGGCTCGCCGACGAAAACGATCTGGAAGCGGCGTTCGAGGGCGGCGTCTTTTTCGATGTACTTGCGATATTCGTTGAGCGTAGTCGCGCCGATGGCGCGCAGCTCTCCGCGGGCCAGCGCGGGCTTGAGCATGTTGGAGGCGTCGATGGCGCCCTCGGAGGCTCCGGCGCCCACGAGGGTGTGCAGTTCGTCGATGAAGAGGACGATCTGTCCCTGCGAGTCTTCGATTTCTTTCAGAACTGCTTTAAGCCGGTCTTCGAATTCGCCGCGATATTTTGCTCCAGCGAGCATGGCGCCCAGGTCGAGGGAGATGACGCGCTTGTTCTTCAAAACTTCGGGAACATCGCCGGAGATGATGCGCTGGGCCAGGCCTTCAACGATCGCAGTTTTGCCGACGCCGGGCTCGCCGATCAGCACAGGATTATTTTTCGTGCGGCGCGAAAGAACCTGCACCACGCGGCGGATTTCTTCGTCGCGTCCGATGACGGGATCGAGTTTGCCGCGGCGGGCCTGCTCGGTCAGGTCGCGGGCGTATTTTTCCAGGGCCTGGAACTTTGCTTCAGGATTCTGGTCGGTAACTTGTTGCGATCCGCGGACGACGGTCAGCGCTTTCAGGATCGCGTCATAGGTCGCGCCGTGGCGGGCGAGAATCTGTTGAGCCACGTCACGCTTGAGGTGCGTGATGGCGAGCAGAAGGTGTTCGGTCGAAACGTATTCGTCTTTGAAGTTGGAGGCTTCTCTGAAGGCCTGCTCGAACAGCTTGTTGACTTCGCTCGAGAGCGTGGCCTGGGCGGCTTCTCCGCTGACCTTGGGGAGCTTTTCGATTTCTTTGTAAACATCGCTCAGAACGGCTTGCGGGCCGATGCCGATTTTTTCCAGCACGGGCGGAACGATGCCCTCTTTGTCCTCGAGCAGAGCAGCGAGCAGGTGGATCGGCTGCATCTCGGGGTTGCCGTGCTCGGAGGCGAGTTCGTTCGCGCGCTGGACGGCTTCCTGAGCTTTGACGGTGAATTTATCCCAACGAATGGGCATGAGCTACTCCATTTTGTAATTTGGAAATTTAGTAATTGGGTAATTTGAAAACAGCCGCTGCATTGGAGCAGCGACACGTTCAATTATGATTTCAAATTGTCTAATTACGCCTGCAAAAAATTAAACGGGAGGCGGGCTGTGGCCGGCCTCCCGCTGAGTGCAAAAGCTACCGGGCTTCGCCCGGGGGGCGGACGAGGGCGTCTACCCCTACACTAGCTTACGCTGCTTTGCTTGGGCCTTTGCTCTCGATAGTCTTCTCGCTCGCGGCAGGTGCTCCGGCCACGTTGACCTTGATCTGCTTGGGCTTGGCTTCGGCCTTTTTGGGCAGATTGATCTTCAGCACGCCCTTGTCGTAGTTGGCCGAGACGTTCTCGGTGTCTACGGTGGTGGGCAGGGTGAAGGTGCGGGTGAAGCTGCCATACTGGCGCTCCACGCGGCGGTAGTTCTCTTCTTTCTCTTCCTTCTCGATTTTGCGCTCGCCGTGCACGGTGAGGGTGTTGTTCTCGACCTGGACGTCGATATCTTTCTCTTCGATTCCGGGCACCTCGATCTTCAAAGTGACCTTGTGCTCGTCTTCGTAGACGTCAACAGCGGGGGCAAAGCTCGAGGTGGTCAGGGAATCGTCCTGGCCGGCACCGCTGTAGGAATCGCGGAACACGCGGTTGATGCGGTCCTGCAGGGTGGAAAACTCACGGAACGGCTCCCAACGGGTAAGTACGGTCATGGCTAAATCCTCCTTCTGAATTTGTGATGGTTTGATTTCGAAAGCGGCCCGGGGAATTCTTCTCAAAGGCTGCCCTCTTTAATCATTAGACGCTTGGTTAGCGTAAAAGAAGCATAAAACATGAGCGTATCATTATCAAGTACGATAAGTATATATTTTATATTAGTTTACGGCCGCTATCAGGCACTTGAGATAGGACGTTTCAGGGACATTCAGCAGGATGGGGTGGTCTTTGGCTTGTCCGCGGACCTCGATCAGACGCAGTGTACGGTGGGCGTCGAGAGCGGCGCTGCGCAGCATCTCCTGGAAATCGGCCTGACTGACGTGGTAGGAGCAGGAGCAGGTGACCAGGATGCCGCCGGGTCGAAGCATCTTCAGGGCGCGCAGGTTGAGCTCCTTGTAGCCGCGCAGGGCGGCATCGAGGTCGCGCTTGCTCTTGGCGAAGGGCGGGGGGTCGAGGACGATGGTGTCGTAACGGTGATTCGAAGTGGCATAGTCCTTGAGTAGGTCGAAGGCGTTGGCTTCGATCCATTCGATCTCGGATTGGTTGTCGTGGCGCGGATTGTCGCGACGATTCAGGGCGGCATTCTGGTCGGCGACTTCGAGCGCGGGTCTGGAGCTGTCGACTCCGGTGACCTGAGAACAGCGAGCGGCGAGGTGCAGGGCGAAGCCTCCCTGATAGCAGAAGACGTCGAGGGCCTCGCCATGAGCGTATTGCGCGGCCGTCGCGTAGTTTTCGCGCTGGTCGAGAAAGGCTCCGGTCTTCTGGCCCTCGAGCGCTTCGTAGAGGAACTGAATACCGTTCATGGCGAACGTGGTCGCGGTCTTTGAACCGTGCAGCAGGCTGGACGGGCGAGGCGGCAGACTCTCCAGTTCGCGCACGCGCGGGTCAACGCGCTCGACGATCGACGCGGGGTTCATGCGCTGGACCAGTTCAGAGAGGACGGCGTCGCGGACTAAATCGCTGTCCATGGCCTGGGTGAGAATCTGCACCGAGAGGATGTCGTTATAGCGGTCAACGATCAGGCCGGGAAGGAAGTCGGCTTCGCTGAAGATGACACGGTAAGCCCCGGTGTCGCGGACCAGCCGCTCGCGGTAGGCGATGGCGGCGGCGATCCGTTCGCGGAGTAACGCTGGAAGATCCGCGACCGAGTCGTTGGAAATGAGGCGGATGGCGATCTGCGACGAGGTAGAGTAGAGCGCGGTGCCGAGGGGCTTGCCGCGATGGTCGGTGACGCCGACCATGGAGCCGGGAGGGATGCCGTCGGCGGAGACGATGTCGGAGCGGTAGACCCAGACGTGGCCGTCTTTGAGGCGGGTTGCCCCGCGGGCGGAGATCTTTACTTTCGGGAGAACTTCGGGCGTTGGGGGCATGGGGACATGGTAATGCCTGCCAGCTCCGGAATGTGAGCGGCGGCTTAGTTTGAATTTCTCCGCGTCCTCCGCGGCTTTTCTCTGCGCTCGGCGGTCAGAGTCTCTTGATCTATTCACAAGAGCGACAGCCTGTAGCCGCAGAGATCGCGGAGGAACTGCCGCAGAGTTCGCCGAGAAATTCAGATTCAACTACTGCCGGTCCGTCGCGATCCATGTTTGGTCGATCGATAATCTTCGACTGGAACTTTTCGGCATACTTCGCGTAGATATCAGAAGCGTTGGGTTGATCGCTCAAAAACAAACAAAATTCTCAACTGAAGCTGAAAGCCGGAGTTGAAAAGATGCGAGGCCGCCTTGCTGTAATCGTGGTTTTAGTTGTGGCCGTGCAAAGCTGTGCGCAAAAACCTCAACAGTCTCCGCCTCCGGGCAGGCTCATTGACATCGGTGGCCGCAAGCTGCATTTGTACTGCACAGGCGCGGGAACGCCGACCGTCGTCTTAATGGCTGGTGGAGGAGCGTTCTCGATCGATTGGGCGCTTGTACAGCCGAAAGTGGCCGAGAAAACAAGAGTGTGTTCCTACGACCGGGCCGGTCTGGCCTGGAGCGATCCGGGACCAGCCGACGAAACCGTCGAGCAAACTATTTCCGATTTGCACCTGCTCCTCAAGAACGGCGGCGAAAAGGGACCGTACCTGCTGGTGGGCGCCTCGGTGGCAGGCATATACATTCAGGCTTACCAACGCGCGTTTCCGCAAGAGGTCGCCGGACTGGTCTTCTCCAATAGCAGTAATCGAATTGGCCGCCTCGTGAACGGCAAACCCGGACTCATCTGGGAACTGACGGAAGAGCAGATTCGTTCGACTTTCCCGCTGGACGCGTCGGCCAAAGGTTCCGCACCCACCAGCGAGGATGACCCCTTCGACCGTCTTCCGCCGGATTTACGGGCCGTGCGCTTGTGGCTGGATATAAAGTTATGGCAAGGATGGGAGCCGACGAAAGAGAAGCCTGATTCCAACTTGTCATGGCGGAAAGAATTTCTCCAGGAATTCGCAGAGACAGACGCAAAGAAATTTCCGCTGGGGTCGCTTCCCGTCGTCGTGATAGCGAGCGACCCTGCAGCTCCAGAGTCCCAGCTTCACACCCATGACGAAGCTGGCCCACGTCTCGATTTTCTCAGCTCTAACACTCTCCACGTGACTGCGACGGGAAGCGGACACGAGATCCATCTTTATAGACCCGAAATTGTGATCGCAACGCTGGGGAGCACGGTCCAGGCAATCCGGACACGAACTCCTCTGTCCCATCCTTAGGCACTGCCTGGGCGGACGGGGGGCGTCCGACCCTACGTGAGTCGCTTTAGCTGGCGGCTTGCTAGGTGGGGACTGCGGGATGGACTTCGGGCTTGGTGGCGGGGCGGGCGCTGATCGGCTATCCTTTCGAATTTGTTGAGTCGAGCGGAGGTCGATATGTCTCGCCTAATCAAACTGAGGAAGAGCCTCGCTGCGGCAGCCCTTTCATTCCTATGCTCCTTCGCCATGGCACAAGGCCCCGCTGACGATCCGGCTCGTCGCGAAGCCTTCCAGGTCTACGAGGCAGGAAAATATGTGGACGCCATGCCGCTTCTGGAGAAAGTCGTCGCCGATCACCCTTCGGATCTCATTGCCAAGGAACATTGGGCATTCTCCATGGTTGGATACGCCGCGACACTCCCGGATGCAGCGGAGCGCAAGAGAGCGAGGGCGCGTGCCAGAGCGCTCGCCGTTCAGTTGAAAGAAGCGGGCGACAACAGCAATTTGCTTCAAATTATGCTCGCTCTCCCGGAGGATGGTTCGGAACCGACATTCTCCGATCGCAAGGACGTTGACGACGCAATGAAGGTCGCGGAGGCCGACTTCAGCCGCGGCGATCTCGACAAAGCGCGCGAAGGATATCTGCATGTGCTGCTACTCGATCCCGGAAACTACGAGGCTGCCCTTTTCGCGGGGGACACGTGTTTCAAACAACATGCATACGATCAGGCGGGGGAGTGGTTTGCGCACGCGATCCAGATCGATCCGAACCGCGAGACGGCCTACCGGTATTGGGGCGATGCGCTGACGTCGTCTTCGAAGAACGACGAGGCCCGAGGAAAATTCATCGATGCCGTGATTGCCGAGCCCTACAGCAGCAAGGCTTGGATGGGGCTGAGGCAGTGGGTCGATCGCAACAAGGTGAAGCTGAATGTGCTGGTCCTGCACGATGCTGCCTCGCAGCACACTGACGGCAAGAATGCCACGATCACGCTGGATCCGAACACGCTCAACGGAGACAGCACGGGAACAGCAGCGTGGATGATTTACAGCGTGACACGGCTTTCGTGGCAGCGCGAGAAATTCAAGAAGGAGTTCCCCGATGAAAAGGGGTATCGCCACTCTCTGAAAGA
>Ga0074044_10002495_pt1 | contig 16081 bp, 15 predicted proteins | sample BogForMeECP23OM1_FD_94443 | JGI IMG/M metagenome (GOLD analysis project Ga0074044, IMG submission 94443) | Bog forest soil microbial communities from Calvert Island, British Columbia, Canada - Bog Forest MetaG ECP23OM1 | ecosystem: Environmental > Terrestrial > Soil > Wetlands ...
AATGACGCGATTTCGCAGGGGGTCGAGATCTACGTCATCGACCCCGCTCGATGCACCGAATGCGTCGGTCATTTTGACCGCCCGCAATGCGTCGAGGTTTGTCCGGTCGATTGCATCCCGGTCGACCCCGACCGGATCGAAACGCAGGACCAGCTGCGCGCCAAATACGAAGCATTGATGGCGGCAAAGAGCGCCGCGGACACGCGCTAGCCCGGACGCTCAGGCGTTTGCGGCCAGCGGCAACAGCTCGGGCTGCTCGATTACCGCGTCGATCGCCGCGATCTCGCGCGCCAGCGCGTCGATCTGGGCCTTGACACCCGCCTCGGCATGCTCGAGTTCGGCAATGCGCTCCTCGAGCTCGTCGCTGGCGCGGTGGATGCGCTTGACGCTTTCGAGCCGTCGCCGCAGTTGCATATGGTGCTCGCGCACCTGTGTTTCCAGCGGCGCCATCACGGCCTTGAGCCAGGACTCGAGGTCGCGATTGGCAATATCGTAGACGTGCTTGACACGGATCGCGATCGTTTCGAAGAATCGCTTCATCAACGTGAACTTCGCCTTGCTCACCATGTTCCACAGCGTGTTGAAGTGCACGTTGTAGGCGCGCTCGAGCCGGTCGATCTCCTTCTGGTACTTGAGCATCGAAAACGGCGGCGGCGTGAACGGCTCCAGGCCGTGTTCCTTGGCGAAGCGCGTGTACATGGCCTCCATCATGTCGTGGATTTCCAGGGTCCTTTGCGCGCTGCGCTCGATGTTGCCGCGAATGGCGGCAAAGAAATCGCTCATTGCCATGCGCACGCCCTTGGTGAATGGGCTGGCTTCGATGCGTTTGCGGGTTTCGCCGGCGGAATCGCGCAGGGTCTGCAGGCCGATTGACTCGTAGAGCGCGGTTGTCTGCTGCGTGAACACGGTTCGAAGCGCGGTGTAGCGCTGCATCCCGCGCTCGAACAGCTCTTTCTCCTGCTTGATGCGGTCCATCATGTGCTCGACGACATCCTGGTTCTTGCCGCGCAGGCCGCGCAGCTCTGCAAGCTGCTCCTGGATTCCGGCGCTGCGCGCATCGAGGATCGAGCGCACCGTCGCGGCGAGCGTTCGAATCTCGCTCCGGGTTGCCGTGCCGACGATGTCGCGCTTGGCCGGGATCAGCTCCTTCGACAGGGCCTGCTCGAGTTGCGGCAGGCGGCTTTTGGCGAGCAGCGCGTCGTCACCGTTGACCTTGGCCAGCAGCGCCTTCTGCGCCGACACGGCGAAGACCCGCGCCGGCGGGATGGCGAGGAGCTGCGCCGAGCTCTTGACCTGGCGCGCGATCTCCGCCTCGATCTCCGCCGCGCTTTTGAGCTCGTCCCAGAGCCCGTCGATCTTGTTCAGAACCACGAGGCGTCCCTCCTTGGAAGAGGGATCGATGCCGACCAGGTGGTTCTGCCACACGTCGATGTCGGTACGGGTGACGCCGGCATCCGCCGCCAGGATGAACAGGATGGCGTGCGCGTTGGGCAGCAGGTTGAGCGTGAGCTCCGGTTCGGTGCCGATCGCGTTCAAGCCCGGCGTGTCGAGGATGACCAGCCCCTGCTGCAGCAACGGATGCGGAAAGTTGATCACCGCATGGCGCCAGGAAGGGATGTCGACCGCCCCTTCGTCGTCGCCGGACAGCGGCGTGAGCACGTCGCCGTCGTCGTACAGGCCGTACTTGCGGGCGAGCGCGATCGGGATGCGCTTGGTCTGGGACACCTGGGAGAGCATCAGGCTCATCTTGTCGGCCGACGACAGGTCGAGCGCCAGGGTGACCCATTCGTCGGCGTAATTCTTGAACTCCGCGACCGACCCATCCTTGGCCCGGGTCTCGATGGGCAAAAGGCGGATCGACGGCGGCCGCGTCGGGTCGTAGAGCAGCTCGGTAGGACACATCGTCGTGCGGCCGGCCGAGGACGGCAGGAGGCGCTGGCCGAAATCGGCGAAGAAGATGGCGTTGATGAGCTCCGATTTGCCGCGCGAGAACTCGGCGACGAAGGCCACCACCAGCTTGTCCTGGTGCAGGCGCTCGAGCAGGTGCTGAATCTTGAGGTCGGCTTGGGCGTCGGCCAGGTCCTGCTGCGACAGCCACTCGTGCAGCCCGGAGATCCCGGCCGACAGCCGCCGCCGCCAGTCGCTATAGGCCTCGAACCGCGCCGCGAGCTCTCTCGATTGGATCATTCCCCTGCCTTCCCTCGGGCCCGCCCTCACCCGTCGTCGGCCACTCTAGCATAATTCGCGCCAAAACAAGGGCCTAGCGTGGCGCGGGCGGGTGGGTTCAGCGTTGGCAGCGCGGGCAGTAAGTGGTTGCCCGCCCGCCAAGCCGAAGCGAGCGGATTTTCTCGCCGCAGACGCGACACGGCTCGCCCTCGCGGCCATAGACGAAGTAATCGAGCTGGAACGATCCCGGCTCGCCGCGGCTGTCGACGTAGTCGCGCAGGGTGCTCCCTCCCTTGGCTATCGCATCGGCCAAGGTTTCCCGCACCGCGCTGACGAGCTGCTGGAGCTGCCGGCGCGGCACCCGCCTGGCGGCGCGACGCGGGCGGATGCCGGCCCGGAACAGCGCCTCGTTGGCGTAGATGTTGCCGACCCCGACGACCACGTGACTGTCCATCAGCGCGAGCTTGATCGCGACACGGCGGTGGTGCAGCTCCCGATGAAGATAATCGGCGGTGAACTGCTCCGCAAAGGGCTCGACGCCGAGCTTGGCCAGCAGCGGGTGCTGCGCCGACGAGGCCGGCGACCACAACATGGCTCCGAAACGGCGCGGGTCGCGGTAGCGCAGCACCACGCCGTTGGCGAATTCAAGTTCGACGTGGTCGTGCCGCTGCTTGGGCGCCGGCGCGGCGGTGAACAGGCGCAGGCTGCCGGTCATACCCATGTGCACGATCAGGGTATCGGCGCCCAGACGAAACAGCAGGTACTTGCTCCTGCGCTCGATGCGGTCGACCGTCCGGCCGACCAGGCGAAGTTCCAGATTGCGTGGAACCGGCCAGCGCAGGCGGCGGTCGTATATCCTCACGGCGGTCACTTTTTGCCGCTCCACGTACGGGGCGATGCCGCGCCGCGTCGTTTCGACTTCGGGGAGCTCAGGCATGGAACGTGCAAAGTCGGGTTTGTGGCCGCGCCGACTATACCCTAAGATGTTCGGTCTCCCGAGCGGTGATACGCTCCCGCATCGGTTCTTTTGAGAAGGCGATTGGCAACGTGTGTAATTCCAACGAACTGCGCAACACCCTGGCCGCGTTTGTTGCGCTGGCCGTAATCGCAATCGGCCCGCGCGCGGCATGGGCACAGACCGAGTCGGCGCCGACGGCGCCGGAGCGCGCCGCGCCCGCGGCCCCAGAAGGCACTTCCCCGGCGGCGCCCGAAGCCGCTGCGCCGGCAGCGCCCGAGAGCGCCGCCCCGCAGCTGACCGCCGAGATCATGTACCGGATCCTGGTCGGCGACATCGCGCTGCAGCGCGGGCAGCCGGCCCTTGCCGCCCGGGCCTATTTTGAGGCGGCGCGCGACGCCCAGGACGCGGCGCTGGCGCGGCGGGCGACGGAAATCGCGTTGTTCGCGCGGCAACGCGGGCTGGCGGTGGACGCGGCGCAGTTGTGGCAGCAACTCGACCCGAGCTCGGATCGAGCACGGCAGATGGTCACGATGCTCGGGCAGCCGGGCGCGAGCGGAGACCTCAAAGGCGACCTCGAGCGCCTGCTGGCCGATGCGGCGGCGAACCCGAAGACCCTCGGCGACGCGTTCCTGCAGCTCAATCGGGCGCTCTCGGCACAACCGGACAAGACCGGGGTCTACCACCTGGTGAGCGAGCTCGCCAAGCCCTATCCGGGTGTTCCGGAGGCCCAGCTCGCGGTGGCCATTGCCGGCTACAACACCGGGCTTACCGATCTGGAAATCGTGGCCGCGGCAACGCGCGCAGTCGACCGTTCGCTGGCGCTCAAGCCCGGCTGGGAGCGTGCGGTGCTGGTCAAGGCTGACATCCTGGCCAAGGCTTCGCCCGATAGCGCGATCGCCTACCTCAACGCCTTTCTGGCCGGAGCGCCTACCTCGCGCGCCGCCGCGAGCGCGCTCGCCCAACTCTATATCGAGCAGGAGCGCTATGGCGACGCGAGAGCGGTGTTTCAGCGCCAGCTCGACGCCGAGCCCTCCGACCGCGAGCTCGAGTTCGCCGTCGCGGCCATCTCGCTGCAGATGAGGGACTATGCGAGCGCGCAGCGGCTGTTCGAGGACTTGAAGCAGGCCGGATTCGGAGAGCCCGGAGCGGTGGCGTTCTACTTGGGCGAGATTGCGGAGGAAACGCGGCATTACGACGAGGCGATTGCGCGCTATCGGGAGGTTACCGAGGGCGAACGGGCATGGCTCGCCAAGCTGCGCATCGCCTCGGTCATGGGCAAGCAGGGGCACGTCGCGGCCGCGCGACAGTTCCTCGGCACGCTCGAGCCGGACGGGCATGACCAGGAGATCGAGGTCAAGCAAGCGGAGGCGCAGCTGCTCGAGGACGCAGGCGATTACAAGGGCGCCTACGCGGCGCTCAACGAAGCACTCGAGGACGAACCCGATTCGGCGGACCTGCTCTACGATGCCGCGATGGTCGCCGAGAAGCTCGACCGTCTCGACGAGGTCGAGTCGCGCCTCAAGCGGGTGATCGAGCTCAAGCCCGACAACGCCCAGGCCCTCAATGCGCTCGGTTACACCCTCGTCGACCGCACTCCGCGCGCCGTCGAAGGCATGCAGCTCATCGAGCGGGCGCACGCGCTCGCGCCGTCGGACCCGTTCATCCTCGACAGCATGGGCTGGGCGAATTTCCGTCTCGGAAACCTGAGCGAATCGGAGAAATTCCTGCGCCGCGCCCTGGCCGAACGGCCGGACCCCGAAATCGCGGCGCACCTCGGCGAGGTCCTCTGGGCCAAGGGCGAGCGCGATAACGCGCAGGAAGTCTGGCAGGCGCAGCTCAAGGAAACGCCGGACAATCCGGTGCTGCTCGATACCGTTCGTCGGCTGGCGCGCTAGAGCGCTGCCGGCCGTGACGCGTGGCTTACGCGGCCGCTCCCGTCGGGCAACCGTTGGCGCCGCCGCGGCCGTAGCTTGGCTCGCGATCGGCGCGCTCCTCGCAGGCTGCGCTCCTCCCGCGCTCGAGCGCGGCACCCCGGGCGTTGCGCTGCCTGCCGCGCTTACGGCGTTCGAGGTGGCAGGGCGGATGAGCGTGCGCCATCGCGACGCCGTGGTGACGGCGGGCTTCCGCTGGCAGCATGCCGACGAGCACGACCAGCTGGAACTCGTCTCGCCGCTGGGGCAGACCGTTGCCCTGCTGTCCGGCGACCCGGCTTCCGTGCGCCTGCAGGGCGCAGACGGCCAGGTTTCGGTCGCCAGCGACTGGCGCGCGCTGACCGAGCAGGAGCTGGGATGGCCGCTGCCGGTGGGGGGACTTTCGTACTGGATCCAGGGGGTCCCGCGCTCGGGCGAGAGCTTCACCGTCGAGACCGGCAGCGACGGCCGTGCGACCGTCCTCCGCCAGGACGGCTGGACCATCGTATATCAGAGCTATGCCCAGGCAAGCGACGCGGCGTGGCGCCCGTCGCGGCTGGTTTTGAGCTACCCCGAGGTCGAGATGCGCATCGCTATCGATCACTGGCAGTGAGCAGGCGATGACTCCCGTCAGGGCAATGCATCTGCCGGCGCCGGCGAAGCTCAACTTGTTTCTTCATGTGACCGGCCGCCGAAGCGACGACTACCACCTGATCGAGACCTTGCTCGTGCCGATCGATCGCGGCGATCGTGTCACCTTGAGCGCGCGCGACGACTCGCGGGTCGTGCGCCTGCGCGGCCCTGCCGGCGTCGCCGCCGACGACGACCTCAGCGTGCGCGCGGCAAGGCTGCTGCAGAGAACCTGCGGCGTCTCGCGCGGCGTCGACATCGACGTCGACAAGCGCATCCCGCTCGGCGGCGGGCTGGGCGGGGGCAGTTCGGATGCCGCCACGATCCTGCTCGGGCTCAACCGGATGTGGGAGCTCGGGCTGCCGCGGCGCAGGCTCATGGAGCTCGCGCTGGAGCTAGGCGCCGACGTGCCGTTCTTTGTTTTTGGCGCTCCGGCCATCGCCCGCGGCATTGGCGAGCTGCTCGAGGCGGTGAGCTTGCCGCCGACATGGTTTGTCGTCATCACTCCGCCGCTGCAGGTCGCCACCGCGGACGTTTTTGCGGCGGCGGAATTGACACGCAACAGCCGCTCCACGAAAATATCTGTCTTTTCCGAAGGCTACGGCCGCAACGATCTGCAGGTGGTTGCAGCTTCGCGGTTCCCGGAAATCGCGGCCAGTCTCGATGCCCTCGCCCGCGAGGCGGCCGACGCAGCGTCGGTCGCCATGTCTGGCTCAGGGGCGTGCGTTTTCGCCGCGTTTTCCGCTGAACGGGCCGCGCTGCAGGTGCACGCCGGGCTGAAGCGCGCGGGGCGGGCCGGGTTCGTGGCGCGGGCGCTCAACGAGCATCCGCTGCAGAGTTTTGCGGCGCCCTGAAGATTTCGGGCACGCCGGTTTTCCCTTGGGGAGTCGCCAAGTGGTAAGGCACCGGATTTTGATTCCGGCATTCGTAGGTTCGATCCCTACCTCCCCAGCCACCACCCCGGGCACTTAGCATCCGGCCGCTAAGTGCCCGTCGCGGGGCTGGATCGGCGAGCCATCTCCGGGCCGCCTGCGCGCCTGATCGAACAATTGCCGTAGCCGAGCGTGTCGTGCCCGAGCGAGGTCGAGCTCGCTGCCACGGCCATTCCGCACAGACCCCGGGCGAGCTCTCGATCTCATCGGGCGTACGCATCGGCCGGTCGTGGCCACGGGACTTTTCGCGCCGGGAGGCTCGCCCGTCCCGGCGCCGGGCACGCCGGCTAGACCAGCGCGAGCACCTTGCAGGTCTGCTCCGCGATCATGAGTTCCTCGTTGGTCGGCACGCGCCAGGCCGACACCCGACTGCCGTCGCGGCTGATGCGCGGTCCGCCGGCGCGGTTGGCAACCGGGTCGAAGTCCAGGCCCAGCCAAGCCACGCGCTCACATACCGCAGCGCGGATCGCCGCGCTGTTCTCGCCGATACCGGCGGTGAACACCAGGGCGTCGATGCCACCCATCGCCGCGGCGAGCGAACCGACCTCGCGGGCAAGCCGATAGACGAAATAGTCGATCGCCAGCCGCGCATCGGGCGAGTCGCTGGCCTGCAGTTCGCGCATGTCGCTGGACACGCCGGAAAGCCCGAGCAGTCCGGACTGCTTGTAGAGCAGGGTCTCGATGTCATCGAGGGGCATCTTGCGCTCGCGCGCGAGGTGCAGCACCACGCCGGGGTCGAGGCTGCCGGTCCGGGTGCCCATGGGGCAGCCGTCGAGAGCGGTGAAGCCCATCGTGGTCGCAACGCTCAAGCCACCGTGCATGGCGCACATCGATACGCCGTTGCCCAGATGCGCGACGACCGTCTTGCCGGCGGCCGCTTCGGGAGCCACGCTCGCAAGCCTGCGGGCGATGAATTGATACGACAGGCCATGGAAACCGTAGCGACGCACGCCCTCGTCGTAGAAATGCTTGGGCAGCGCAAACAATTCGGCCACGATCGGCTGCGTTCGATGAAAGGCGGTGTCGAAGCATGCAACCTGCGGCAGGTCCGGCCGCGTCGCGAGCAGGGCCCGGATCGGGGCGAGGTTGGGCGGCTGGTGCAGCGGGGCGAGCGGGATCAAGGTCTCCAGCTCCTGCATCACCTGCGCGTCGACCCGCACCGGCGCAGCGTAACGGGTGCCCCCGTGCACGACACGATGGCCGACTCCGAGCAGCATTCGCCCGGCGAGCGGGCGTTCAAGCCACGCCGACAGCCAGGCCAGCGCCCCGGCCGGGTCGGCCATGCGCGCGTCGTCGAGGTCTTCGCGCAGCAGCACCTCGCCGTCGCCGCCATGGATGACCACCCATGCGTCGTCGCCGATGCCGTCGATCTGGCCACGTATTTCGTTGCGCAGCCCTTCGCCGGAAAGCGCGAATAGCTGGAACTTGAGACTCGACGAGCCGGCGTTGAGGACCAGGAGCACGCCGCGATCCTGTTCCGGACCGCTTGCCGGTCCGCTCATCGACCCGTCGGCAGCGCCGTTTCCTTCGGCGTGCGGTCACGACGTGGTTCAATGGCCGTGGAGGTCATGGCAGGTGTGCACGTGATGGGCAACGATGTTCTGCTCGCGATCATGAAGGCGTTGCACGGCAACACCTGCGACACGAAGTATCGCCCGGCGCCGCTGCTCAAGGAAATGGTCGCTGCTGGCCGCCTCGGGCGCAAGACCGGCCGCGGTTTTTTTTCTACGCTTTCAGCCCGCGTCGGGTGCGCGGGATGTGCCCCTGGCCGAGGCGACGCCGCGCCACCGGCGCGGGCCCGGCAGGGCGTGGCGCATGACGCCGGCCGGACGAGGGGGCGGCAAGCCGCTGATGCCTGCTCGGGTTTGCTCTACAATATCGTCACGTTCGCGATTCGCCTGCCCGCTTGGGGCATTCGTCGCCTCGACCCCTATCTGCCCAGCCACCCACAGCCCCGGGCGTGCCGCCGGCGAGTTCGCTGCGACCGGCCCGTCCGACCGACTTCCAGGACGCGGCCATGGCCTTTGAACGGATGCGCATCTTCACCGGCAACGCGAATCCGCAGCTCGCCGAAGCGGTCGTGCGCCACATGCACATCAGCCTCGGGCGCTGCATCGTCGAGCGTTTTTCCGATGGCGAGATCATGGTCGAGTTGCTCGAGAACGTGCGCGGGCGCGACGTGTTCGTGCTCCAATCGACCTGCGCCCCGACCAATGACAACCTGATGGAGATACTGGTGATGGTCGACGCGCTGAAGCGCTCCTCGGCCGGACGCATCACCGCGGCGATTCCCTATTTCGGCTACGCGCGCCAGGATCGCCGCCCGCGGTCCGCCCGGGTGCCGATCACGGCAAAGGTGGTCGCCGACATGCTGACCTCGGTCGGCGTCGATCGGGTGATGACGATGGATCTGCACGCCGATCAGATCCAGGGCTTTTTCAATATCCCGGTCGACAACATCTATGCGACTCCGGTGCTCCTGGGCGACCTGTGGAAGCAGAATTATGACAACCTGCTGGTGGTCTCCCCAGACGTCGGCGGCGTGGTGCGCGCCCGGGCGATTGCCAAGCGCCTGGACTCCGATCTGGCGATCATCGACAAGCGCCGTCCCAAGGCCAACGTGGCCGAGGTCGTGAACATCATCGGCGACGTGGAAGGGCGAACCTGCGTGATCATGGACGACATCGTCGACACCGCCAATACGCTGGTGAAGGCCGCGGCCGCCCTGAAGGAGAACGGCGCGCAGAAGGTGCTGGCCTACTGCACGCATCCGGTTCTCTCCGGCGGTGCGGTCGCGCGCATTGCCGAATCCGAGCTCGACGAGATCGTGGTCACCGACACCATACCGCTCTCCGCGGAGGCCCGCGCCTGCAAGCGCATCCGGGCCCTGTCGTGCGCGCAACTGCTCGCCGAGACCATGACGCGCATCTCCAACGAGGAATCGGTGAGTTCGCTTTTTACCGAGTAGCCGGCCTGGCCCGGCGCCGAGGCGCAATTGCGGTCCGGCAGCCTTTCCGCATATAATTCAAAGCTTTCCCCGAAGTTTAGCGCCTGGTTGCGCGAGACGCGGGGTGTCGCCACCGCGGACGACCGCGCGGCTGCTCGAGGCAGCGCCGGGAGGCCGCAGACAGAGGAGTTGCCATGCACAAGGAATTCACCGCCTTCCCGCGCGGCGTCGAGGGCCGGGGCGCGAGCCGGCGCCTGCGCCGTTCGGGGCGCGCGCCGGGGATCGTCTACGGCGGCGCGGCCGAGCCGCAGCCCATCGAGCTCGATCACAATGCGCTCATCCACGCCCTCAAGAACGAGGCCTTCCATTCCTCGATCCTGACGATGAAGATCGGCCCGGATTCGCTGCAGGTGCTGCTGCGCGACGTGCAGATGCATCCGTTCCGGCAAGAGGTGCTGCACGTCGATTTTCAGCGCGTGGAGGCGAATCGCCGGATCCGCATGAAGGTGCCGCTGCACTTCACCAACGGCGAGAAATCGCCGGCGGTGGTCGCCGGCGCGATCATCAGCCACGTGATGACCGAGCTCGACGTTGCGTGCTTGCCGAAGGATCTTCCCGGCTTCATCGAGGTCAATCTGTCCGAGCTCGCGCTCAACGAGTCGATTCACGTCACGGACCTCAAGCTGCCCAGCGGCGTGAGCGCCGTTGCGCACGGTGGCATGAACCCGGTCGTCGCGACGGCGATCATTCCCAAGGCCATCGCCGAGGTCGAGGAAGCCGCTCCGGAAGCTGGCGAGGAAGCCGCTGCTGCGGAAGCAGAGGCGGCCGCAGCCGGCGAGAAGCCTGGCGAAAAGGCCCCGGACAAAGGCGGCGACAAGGCGGCCGAGAAGGGTTCGGAGAAGAGTTCCGAGCGGTCGCCCGGCAAGAAGGACGAGAAGAAATAGACGGACGCCGGTGCGAGAAAGCCCGCCGGGCCCGATCCGGCGGGCTTTTTTGTTACCCCTGTCGCCATGGCACTCTCTCTGCGCCTGATCGTCGGACTGGGCAACCCCGGCCGCAGCTACGCTGCGACGCGCCACAACGCGGGGGCGTGGTTCGTCGAACGTCTCGCCCAGGTGCTGCGGCTGCGGTTCGACGAAGAGGCGCGCTTCCACAGCCGGGTGGCGAGGGACCGCGCGGCCACGGGTAGGGACATGCGTCTGGTGCTGCCGCAGGACTACATGAACGAGAGCGGCTACGCGGTCGCTGCGCTGGCGCGCTTCTATCGGCTGTCCTCGGCGGAGATCCTGATCGCGCACGATGAACTCGACCTCAAACCGGGCAGCGTCAAACTCAAACTCGGCGGCGGCAGCGCCGGCCACAACGGCCTCAAGGACGTCATCGCCCAGCTGGGAGGTGGCGAGTTCTGGCGCCTGCGTCTGGGCATAGGGCATCCGCGTGACAGCGGACTCGCAGCCCAGGAGGTGGTCGATTACGTGCTCCATTCACCGCGCCCCGAAGAGAAGCCGTTGATCGATGACGCGATAAGCCGGGCGGTTGCGATCTGGCCGCGACTCGCCGCCGGGGAGACCGAGCGCGCGATGCACGAGCTGCATACGCGCCCCGCGCGACCCGAACCCGGCGCTCCGGCCGACGAGCGAGGGCCGGAGCAATGAGCCTGCGCTGCGGCATTGTCGGATTGCCGAATGTCGGCAAGTCGACGCTCTTCAACGCGCTGACCCGGGCCGGCGTCGCGGCGGAGAACTATCCGTTCTGCACCATCGATCCGAATGTCGGCATGGTCGAGGTTCCCGATCCGCGACTGGCAGCCCTGGCCGCAATCGCCCATCCGGAGCGCGTCGTGCCGGCGACGGTGGAATTCGTCGACATCGCCGGCTTGGTCGCCGGAGCCTCCACGGGCGAGGGGCTGGGCAACCAGTTTCTGGCGACCATACGCGAGACCGATGCGATAGCCCACGTCGTGCGCTGCTTTGCCGACGACAATGTCGTCCACGTCGCGGGCTCGATCGATCCGGAGTCCGACATCGAGACCATCAACACCGAGCTCGCGCTGGCCGATCTCGCCAGCGTGGAGAAGCAGCTTGGCAAGTACGCAAAGGTGGCACGCGCCGGCGGCGACAAGGAAGCGCAGCGCCTGGTTGCGGCGCTCGACAAGGTTGCCCCCGCGTTGAACCAGGCTAAGCCGGCGCGTACCGTGGATCTGTATCCCGAGGAGCGCGCGCTGCTCAAGCCGTTGTTCCTGTTGACGATGAAGCCGACGATGTATGTAGCCAATGTCGCTGAACACGGGTTCTCCGGCAACCCGATGCTCGCGGCGGTCGAGGCGCGGGCGCGCCGCGAGGGTGCGCCGGTGGTCGCGATCTCGGCCGCGCTCGAAGCGCAGATCGCCGACCTCGAGGCCGAGGATCGCCAGGTCTTTCTGTCCGACATGGGCCTGTCCGAAGCGGGGCTCGATCGGCTGATCCATGCCGGATACAAGCTGCTCGGCCTGGAGACCTTCTTCACCGCCGGGCCGAAGGAGGTCCGTGCCTGGACGCTCACCCAGGGCAGCACCGCTCCGCAGGCGGCCGGGGTCATCCATACCGACTTCGAAAAGGGGTTCATCCGCGCCGAAGTAATCGCCTACGCGGACTACATCGCCTGCCGGGGTGAGCAGGGCGCGAAGGAAGCCGGTAAGATGCGGCTCGAGGGCCGCGAGTACGTCGTGAAGGATGGCGACGTCATGCATTTCCGCTTCAATGTGTAGACTCAGCGCAACGTCGCCGCGATGGTTCGTTCCGTGGCCGGCGCCGGTGCAGTCGTGACGCCGCGCCGGCTGGGCAACGCCGCCCTCGTCGCGCTCGGCGCGGTGATCGTCGCCGCGGCATGCACGTCGACCACCAGGCACGGCATCGAGGCGCCCTCGGTCACCGTGGAGGGCGTGCGCATTGTGCGCATCGCCGATGCCAAGGCCTCCGTCTCGGTCAGCCTGAAGCTCGCCAATCCCAACCCGTTCGCTCTCCCGCTCGATGCCATCGCTTGCGACTTCACCCTGGACCGACGCCCCGCCGCGAGCGTGCACAGCGTACACATGGATCCCTTGCCGGCCGGCGGCGAGGCGAAGCTGGAGCTCGCCGGGCAGGTCGACATCGCCGTGGTGGCGACTTCGCTGATGGCGCTGGGCACGCAGTTGCCGGTCGAATACACGCTCGCGGGCAGCGCCACGCTGCGCGACGGCACTGCGCTGCCGTTCTCGGGCAAGGGGCAGATCACCGTCGCCCGGTTCGAGGGCGCGCTCGGCTTGCACCCATGACCGGGCGGAGGCTGCGTTTTACCAAGATGCAGGGGCTCGGCAACGATTTCGTCGTCCTCGATGGCGTGCGCGAGAGGATCGAGCTGCAGGCGGCGGAGATCCGCCGCCTGGCGGACCGGCATTTCGGAGTCGGTTGCGACCAGGTGCTGCTGGTGGAGAGGCCGACGCGCCCCGACGCCGACTTCCGCTATCGGATCTTCAACGCCGACGGCGGAGAAGTCGAGCAATGCGGCAATGGGGCGCGCTGTTTCGTTCACTTCGTCCGGGCACAGGGCCTTAGCGCCAAGCGCGTGCTTCGGGTCGAGACCGCCGGCGGCGTGATCGAGCCGATGCTTGCCGCCGACGGCGCGGTCACCGTGGACATGGGCGTGCCGCAGTTTCGCGCCGCCGATATTCCGTTTCTCGGCGGCCGGGGAGGGATTGTCGAGCCGCTGGAAGTAGGCGGTGCAACGGTGGCGATTTCGGCGCTTTCGCTGGGCAATCCACACGCCGTCCAGGTCGTCGCCGACCTGGAGGCCGCCCCCGTCACCACACAGGGCCCGCTGATCGAGATGCACGCGCGTTTTCCGCGCCGGGTCAATGTGGGCTACATGCAGGTCGTCGATCGCGCTAACATTCGCTTGCGGGTGTGGGAGCGCGGTGCAGGCGAGACGCTCTCGTGCGGCACGGGCGCATGCGCCGCGGTTGTCGCGGGCATCCGCCGCAACCTGCTCGACTCGCCGGTGCGCGTGGCGACCCGCGGCGGCACGCTGACGATCGCCTGGGAAGGCGAAACCGCGCCGGTCATGATGACCGGCCCGGCGCAAACCGTGTTCGAAGGCGAGTGGAGCGTTCCGGAGCAATGATGACCATGGACAGGAATGGTGAGATGGATGCGAGCGCGGTCGCCGACTATCTGAAGGAGAACCCGGGCTTCTTCGAGCAATACGCGGATTTGCTCGCCGAGATCTTCGTGCCGCATCCGCACGGAGGCCGTGCGATTCCCATCGCCGAGCGCCAGATCGTCACCTTGCGCGAGAAGAACCTGCAGCTGGAAACCAAGTTGCAGGAACTCATCCAATTCGGCAGCGAAAACGATGCCATCGGCGAGAAGCTGCATCGCTCGACCCTTGCCTTGTTCGCCGCTTCCGACCTCGAAACGACGCTCGGCGTGCTCTACCACAGCCTGCTCGACGACTTTCGCGTGCCGCAGGTTGCGCTGCGCCTCTGGGGCAAGGTGCCCGAGCAGTCCTACCTGCCGGAACTCGCGGCGACAAGCCAGGAGCTGCGCGAGTACGCGGCAGCGCTGGGCGAGCCGTACTGCGGGACCCACGCGCCGTTCGAGTCGCGGGAATGGTTCGATGCGCTCTCGCCGCTCAAATCCTTTGCCTTTCTGCCGCTGCGAACGCACCATACCTTCGGCTTGCTGGGCCTGGGCAGCGAGACTCCGGGACGCTTCTACGCCGGCATGGGCACGATCTATCTCACCCGCCTGGCCGAACTCGCCAGCATGGCGACGGCCCGCTTCCTTCCTCAGCCCTGAGCGCGATGCGCGCAGCGCGCGACGCGGCCGAATCGACGTCCTCGGGCGAGGACGCGGCGCTGCTGGACGCGTTTGAGCGCCATCTGGCGAGGCTGCCGTCGCGAACGCAAGAGGCTTATCGGCGCGATGTCGGCGTGCTGCGGACGCTTGCGGGGCACACGCCGCTGACCGAGCTCTCGCCGGCCGCGCTGCGCAGATTCCTCGGTGCCTTGCACGGCCGCGGCCTTTCCGGCAGGAGCCTCGCGCGGATGCTCTCCGGCTGGCGCTGTTTCTATCGCTTCGCCCTGGAGTCCGATCGATCGCTCAAGAACGACCCGTGCGCGGGTCTCAGGGCGCCCAAGTCGGCGCGCCGCCTGCCGGCGACCCTGTCGCCCGACGAAGCGGTGCGACTGGTCGCCATCGAGGAGGACGATCCGCTCGCAATTCGCGATCGCGCGCTGTTCGAACTCGCTTATTCGTCAGGGCTGCGCGTGTCGGAATTGGCCGGGCTCGACCTCACCGCGGTCGATCTGGCCAGCGGCGAGGTGCGTGTCTGGGGCAAAGGCTCCAAGGAGCGCATCGTTCCGGTCGGCGGGCCGGCGCGTGATGCCATCCGACGCTGGATCGCGGTCCGGGCGGGCCTCAAGGCCGTCGACGCGCAGGCGATGTTCGTGTCGCGATCGGGTCGGCGCATCGCACCGCGCGCGATCGAGCGACGGCTCGCGGCGTGGGCCCTCAAGCGCGGTCTGCGGCACGTGCATCCGCACATGCTGCGCCACTCATTCGCCTCGCACCTGCTGCAATCCTCCGGCGATCTGCGGGCCGTCCAGGAGATGCTCGGCCACGCAAGCATCGCCAGCACCCAGGTCTACACCCACCTCGATTTCCAGCACCTGGCCAAGGCCTACGATCAGGCACACCCGCGCGCGCGGAAGAAAGCCTGAAGCGCCCTCAGCCCACAATCTCGACCAGCCCGGGCAGCCACGGCAGGTCGGTAACGCCCGGGTCGACGCCGGCCTGCTTGAGCAGCGTCGTCAGCTGGCCCCGGTGATGGATACCGTGGTTGAACATGTGCACGGCGGCGACGCCGGCGGACAGCCGCCGTGTCCGGGCATCGACGACGCTGGTGTATTGCAGCGGGGCGGCGAGCCATTCGACGCCAACTGCGCCCGCCCAGGCCTGCATCGAACGATCGGTTGCCTCGCGTTCACGCTGCAGGTCGGCAAAGTCTGCGAACATGTCGGCGCCGAACGGCGGGTGCGTGCACGGCGCGGCGACGAAACGCCCGAGCCACATGCGGTCGCCCCAGAGAATGTGGTTGAGCGTGCGGTGAATCGATCCGAAGAAGGCGCCGCGCTCGCACTTGCGCTCCGCCTCGCTCATGCCGGCTAGGAGCGCGTACAAGCGCTCGTTCATCCAGCGGTTGTACCGCGCCATCAGCCGGCAATAGTCGGGAGTCATGGCTCTGTAGGGGCCGTTAGCGCATGCCATTGTAAGGGATGGACTGCGGCGAATCGGCCGGAAAAAACGGGGCGCCTGGAGGCGCCCCGAAAGCCACTGAGGAGAAACGATATCGAACGTGCGTGCCGACTCACTCCACCCGTTCGCCGTGGAGACTGACATCGAGGCCTTCGCGCTCCTCTTCTTCGCTCACGCGCAGGCCGATGGCCATGTCGATGATCTTGAGGATGATGAAGCTCCCCACGCCGCTGTAGACGAGCGTGGTCGCCACCGCCCCCAGCTGC
>Ga0074044_10002496_pt1 | contig 16080 bp, 11 predicted proteins | sample BogForMeECP23OM1_FD_94443 | JGI IMG/M metagenome (GOLD analysis project Ga0074044, IMG submission 94443) | Bog forest soil microbial communities from Calvert Island, British Columbia, Canada - Bog Forest MetaG ECP23OM1 | ecosystem: Environmental > Terrestrial > Soil > Wetlands ...
GCGAACCGTCGCCGGCCTGATGAGGGCGCTCGAAGCCTGCGCCGACATCTTCAAATCTGCCGAATGCACAAACTACTTCGACGCCTGCGGCTATGATACAACTTGATCGGAGTCTGCTCTAGCGTCTCGGGAGCGTCGCGCGACTGACGGCTCACCGCGATCTATGCGCCGCTCGACTTCAAGCGCCCATTCCTCCGCGTCCTTGCGCCGAAGAAACGTCTCGTTGACATACTTTCCTTTTCGCCGCACCTGAACTCGCCAGGATCCGGAATGGAGCTTTGTGAAGGTCGCCAAAACGTGTGCGCTCCGTGTGCAGTGAGCCGTCGTACTGCCGCGAAAGGGGTCGCATCATAGCGTAGAAACGAGTGCACACGACCCGACCCAACGAGTTGAGACTACAGAAAAAATGCTTCCAAATCAAGAGTTTAGATTCGCCGTGGCCCCTATGATGGACTGGACCGACCGACGCTGCCGCGCCTTCCATCGGCTGATGACCCGTCGCGCCCTCCTCTACACCGAAATGGTGACGGCGGATGCGGTCGTGTTCGGGCCCTGCGAGCGGCTGATCGGGTTCGATCCGGCGGAGCATCCGGTGGCGCTGCAACTCGGCGGCTCCGAGCCGGCGCGGCTCGCAGAAGCCGCCCGCATCGGCGCCGACTTCGGCTACGACGAAATCAACCTCAACTGCGGCTGTCCGTCTGACCGGGTGCAGAGCGGACGCTTCGGCGCCTGTCTCATGCGCGAACCTACGCTGGTCGCCGAATGCGTCGCCGCGATGGCCGGCGCGGTCGATGTCCCGGTCACGGTCAAATGCCGAATCGGCGTCGATGAGCAGCAGCCATGCGAAAGCCTGTTCGCCTTCGCCGCCGCGGTGAAGGCGGCGGGGGCGGCCGCCCTCATCGTCCATGCGCGCAAGGCCTGGCTCGACGGCCTGAGTCCCAAGGACAACCGGGCCATTCCGCCGCTCGACTATCCGCTCGTCCATGAGCTGAAGCGCGCGCATGCCGACTGGCCGATTGTCATCAATGGCGGCGTGAGCGACCTCGAGGAGGCAAAGGCGCATCTTGCGTATGTCGACGGCGTCATGCTCGGCCGCGCCGCCTATCAGAACCCGGAGATCCTGCTCCGGGTCGATCCGACGATCTTCGGCGAGGCGGCGCCGTTCGAAGACGCGTTCGAGGCGCTCGACGCCTTCATCCCCGTGATCGCTGAGGGCCTTGGGCGCGGCGAGCGTCTGCGCGACTACACGCGCCATCTCCTCGGCCTGTTCGCCGGCCGGCCCGGGGCGCGCGTCTACCGTCGGGCGCTTGCGACCGAAGCTGTTCGCTCTGGCGCTGGGCTCGACGTCCTCCGGGCCGCCGTCGCGCGGGTCGCAAGGAACGGACCGAACGACCAAGCCGCATAAGCCATGCGTTTTTCGCATAGGGTGAACTGATCGCTAGACGCGCTGAAAACTCCCTGTTTTCGCTCGAACGCCGCCTTTATCCTCCCTGCTACGCCCGAAAAAGCTCCCTGTTCGCCGCAAAACAGGGAGTTTGGATGCAAGAGACTGAAATCCTTGCTCTTTTTGGAGCCAGTTTTCCAGTTTTGCGGACGAAAAGCGAGGAAACTCGCTGTTTTCTCGCGTTAACAGGGAGTTTTGCTTCCCGCGGCGCGGATGTGGCACCCGACCTATGCGAAAAAGGTGAGCTGCCGGCCTAGGCCGGCCTTCACCTCGCCGTCAGGATGAGCCGGCCGCGCTCGACCGTATAGCTCTTCAGCCGCTCGAGAAAGCTCATGCCGAGCAGGCTCTCCTCGAGCGCGCCAGGCCGGGCGACGAGCGCGGGGACATTGCGCATGAGGATCGGCCCGACCGCGACCTGGTCGAGCCGGATCTCCGCCGCGAGCGCCGACCCGTTGGCGGTCGCGACCGGGACGTCGAAGGCGAGCCCGCGCGTGTCGATCCCCGCCTTGCGCGCGTCGGCCGCCGTCAGGACCACCATGGACGCGCCGGTGTCGAAAAGGAACGTCACCCGCGCCCCGTCGACCCTCGCCGCGACGGCGAATTCGCCGCTAAACCGCCGGTTGATCGTCACTTCGCCGCCCTGTCCGACCTGGGGTTCGGACGGCAGCAGTTCGGCGGTCACCCGGTCAAAGAAGTCGGCCGCTTCGAAACGATAGGCGTAGACGCCGGTCAGCGCGACCAGCAGCGCCGCCCAGACGGCGACCGAACTCATGACCCGCGCGACGTCGGAGCCTCGCGCGCCGCTTAGAAGATAGATCAGCATCGCCAAGAGCGTCGCCGCGCCGGCCAAGGCCCGATGATCGAGCCCGGCAATTTGTGTCTCGGCGGGAGTCAGCATGATCACGGCCGCCATAGCGGCGAGAATGGCGAGCGGGGCAAAAAGGCGCATCATCGCAGACCGCCGACCTGCCCGCCGCGCCTGACGCGGGAGCGAGCCTCGCGCAGCCGCGCGTCGAGACCTGCCATGACGGCGATGCGCTCGGGCTCGGCCATGGCTGGCCAGGCGGCGATTTCGGCGACCGTGCGGCCGCAGCCGATGCATAGCGCCGAAACAGGATCGACGACGCAGATCCTGACGCAGGGGGTCGACGGGAGCGTGGCGGGCATTGCCATCATTTAGGCGGCGAACGGCCCCATGAGAAGCCCGCACCAGCCGGCGATCTCCGCCCATTGCTGCGCCGCGCCGGCGACGTCGCCTGTTTGCCCGCCGATCTGCCGCAAGGCGAGCGCCGTCATCGCCGCGGCGCCGATCGCGCTTGCGAGGGCGGCGTCGATCGCGCGCCCCGCGTCGATCGTAAGAAGACCGAACGCGACGGCGAGGATGAGGGCCGCTGCGCATGCAGCGGCGAAAGAAGCGGGCTCGAGCCGCCCGGCCGCCGCCCCCGCGCCGTCGGCGCGCGCCGGATCGATGAGCGCGAGCGGCATGAGCGCGGCCGCCCGCGAGAGGGCCGCAACGATGATCAGCGCTCCCGCGGCGCTCCAAAAGCCGTGTGAAAGTATGCTTGCGAGCGCGCCGACGCGCAGGATCAGCGCCAGCGTCAGCGCGATCGCGCCATAGGCGCCGATCCGGCTGTCCCGCATGATCTCGAGTTTGCGTTCGCGCGTCTGTCCCCCGCCGAACCCGTCGGCGACGTCGGCGAGGCCGTCTTCGTGCAGGCCGCCCGTCGCCGCGATAAGCGACGCCGTGGCGAGGGCCGCGCTCACAAGCGCCGGCAGTTCGAGGACCTGCGTCAGCGCGAGAACGCCGGCCCCAACGGCGCCGAGGACCGCGCCTGCGAGGGGCGCGGCCCAGGCGACGCGGCTGAAGTCGAGCGGCCCCGGCGGCGGCGCAGGCAGGGGCAGCCGGGTAAAGAAGCGCAGTGCGTCGGCGACGTCGCCGAGCGCGCCGGCGGCGCTGGAGGGGAAGGCGCCGCCGGTCAAAGCGCCCACAAAAACATGGCGACCGCGAAGACCCCGATCGCGGCGAAGCCCGATTCGATCAAGCCCCACTGCCGCACCAGCGCCTTCGCCGCCGCGATGTCATGGCCGCGCAGGGACAGGATCTGGTTGTTGAGCGGCGCCATGACGAAGAACGCGTAGGGCCAGCTCCCAATGATGATGAGGGCGCCAAACACCCAGCGCACGTCGTCGGACTCGAAAAAGGCGATGAAGCCGGCGACCGCGGCCACGAGCGCGAAAGCCGCGAGAAGCGCCACCCCACGCCGGTCGCTCGGAGTCCATTCGCTGAGCAACGCCTGATCGTCGAGCGCGAGTCGCGCGGGCTGCTCGACCCAGTTCACATAGACCGCCGCCCCGGCGAATGCGGCGGCGAAAACAAGGGCGATCAATCCCGAAATCATGGCGGCTCCTCGAACGGCGCCTCTCTAGCATGAAGCGGGCTTGAATGCGCCAGGGGGGCGCTGCCGGTCGCCAAGCTCTGGAACCGGCGTCGGACGGGTTGCGTTGAAGGGCTCAATCCCGATCGAAAGAGACCCCGATGGTTTCCCGCCCAGCCCCGCCGGGACGCAACCCAAGGAAAGTTTTTGTAATCGTGTTCTCTTTCTGCCTGATTCTGTTTGGCCGCGAGAGCGAATCGTTCGCGAGCTTGGCTGAAAGCTCGGTCGAGCAGGGAGGGCCTCAGGCGGCGGAACGATACGTGTTGCCGATCACGCCGCCGCTCGACCAGGGCGACTCGGATCTCTGCTGGGTCTACGCGACCCTCAGCATGCTCGAGACGAACTACCTTTATCGTCATCCGGGCTCGCGGATTTCGCTGTCGCGCGGTGCCCTGCAGCGCGACTCGATCGCCGACCGCTTTGCGCGCCTGATCCGCGACGAACGGAGCCCCCTCGAAGACGGCGGGCTCGCCGTGGAAGCGCTCGCCTTGATCCGGCAGGATGGCCTCGTCGCCCGCGGCGATTTCCATCACATCGTCGACTCAGGCCCGATCTACGCCTCCATCAAGCGCAGGCTCGCCCGCTACCGAAGTTCTGCTGACAAGCTCAGGGCGTTGGACCGGGAGCTCGAGGCGCGGCTCGGCCACGAGCCGCAGATCACCCATCTCGACGGTGAAGTTTTGAGCCCGGGGGAAATGGCGGAGGCGGTGCTCGGCGGACATGAGTGGACCGAATTCGATCGCTCGCGCGACGGCCTCCAAAGCTGGGGCCCCTCGCACGACCCCGACGCCCGCTCCGACACCCGCGTCCGCTATGTGGGGCTCGGCCGGATGATCGACCTCATTCACCGGTCCCTGGCGCATGGCAAGGCGGTCGTGGCGGGGTCCACAGACCATGCGCTGCTCATCTACGGCGGGGACTACAGGGACGGAAAGCCCATCTCCTATCTGATCAAGGACAGCCTCGCGCCTTACACCTACCGCCCAAGCGCGGAGACGATTCACCGGATCCTCAACGACGTGACGGTCGCGCGCTAGCGGGCGCCAGGGGCGGCCCAGCGCCTTTTGGGGGGCGGCCGAATTCCCTGCGAGCACGGAAAAGAGCAGGGAATTTTGCGCTTTTCGGCCCAAAACGAGAAAAAGCGCTCCGAAAAGACCAAGGATTCCAGCGGGCTACGCGAGAATTCCCTGTGCGGCGGAGCAGGGAATTTTTTCACGCTCAGCAGGGAATGAGCAGGGAATTCCGCGGCGACTGCAGGGAACCTCTGCAAGGCGCGGTCGCCGACTGGATCGTTGGCGCGTTACAATCAAGAACTGCTGGAAGGTCCTTAGCCACGGACGTAAAGTCGCGAGATCATTAAAGGCGCTCGGCCGGTCTCGCCGCTAGGGCAGCAGCAATCCTTAAGCTTGCAAAAAATGTACGACTGGCGCAGTTTTGCGATTTGACGGAAGGTCATCATTCTGCTTGCGGGCCCCTGGGCCTGCGGATGGTCGCGAAAGCTTTTAAGGGTCTGGGTTGGCCCATGGCGATTAGCAAATGACAGATCCTCTCCGGGCGACGCTCGACCGTCTCGGTCTCGGCGATTTCTACGACTTGCTCGCCGCCAACGACGTCGATGCGAGCGCGATCGACGAACTCACTGAAGCCGATCTGCGCGAACTTGGCCTCACGCTCGGACAGCGGAAGCGGTTTCTGCGGGCGCGAGCGGTTCCGAGCGGGCTTGCCCCGCCCGGACAACGCCCGGGTGCGGCGCGCGACATGGCGCCGGCGGGAGAGCGCCGGCAATTGACCTCGATGTTCTGCGATCTGGTCGCGTCCACGCCGCTGTCGCTCCGGCTCGATCCCGAGGATTTTAGCGAGGTCATCCGCGTTTTCCAGGATACCTGCGCCGGCGTCATCACCCGCGAGTCGGGCTATGTCGCCCGGTATCTCGGCGATGGCGCCCTCGCCCATTTCGGCTATCCCCGGGCGCGCGAGGACGACGCGCAGAGCGCGGCGCGCGCGGCGCTGGAGATCGTGGCCAACATCGGTCAGCTGCGCACGCCCGACGGCGAACCGCTGTGCGTTCGGGTCGGCATCGCCACGGGGAGGTGGTAGTGGTCGGCGAACCCTGCTCCAGCGGAAACGCGCCGGAGCAGTCGATCGTCGGCGAGACGCTCAATCTTGCGGCCAGGCTACAGGGCGTCGCGGGGCCGGGCGAGATCATCATCTCGGAAGCCACGCGAAGACTTTGCGGGGGGATGTTCGAATACGAGCAGAGGGGCGACATCGTCCTTAAGGGCTTTCCCGAGACGGTCACGATCTACCGCCTGCTCGGCGAAGGCTCGGCGCAGAGCCGGTTCGACGCTCGCCCGATGTCCGGCCTCAATCCTTTCGTCGGCCGCGAGCAGGAGCTCGACGCGCTCCTCGCCCGCTGGAGTGCGGCGCGGGCCGGTTCGGGACAGATCGTGCATGTCTCCGGCGAGCCGGGCATCGGCAAGTCGCGCCTCGCGCTGGCGCTGGTCGAGCGTCTCGGCAGCGAACCCGCGGGGATCGTGAAATGGAACTGCGCGGCTCACCTGGCCAATCGGGCCCTGCATCCGATGGTGCGGGATATCGAGACCAGGGCCGGCTTTTCGCGAGGCCTTTCGGCCGAGGCGCGGCGGGCGGCGATCGATGCGCTGGTCGCGGCGTCTCCGACGCTGTTAGCCGAGGACGCAGGCTTTCTCAACGATCTCCTCGGAATCGAAACCGAGACGCGCCCCGAACTCGACGCCGCGGCCCGCGCGCGGCGCATATACGGCGTGCTGGCGCGATGGCTGGCGGGCATGGCCCGCGACATGCCGATCCTGATCCTGGTGGAGGACGCGCATTGGGCGGACGCCGCGACCCTCGACTTCCTGACGATGCTCATCGACCGGATCGCCCCGCTGCCGGCGCTGCTGCTCGTGACGCATCGGCCTGAATTCACGCCGCCCTGGACTCACGCCAGGCAGGCCGCGACCATCGCGCTGGACCCGCTCGACGCCGCCGCCGGCGCGCTGCTCCTCGCCGCGGTCGTGCGTGATCACGTTCTGCCGCCATCCATGGTGCATACGATCCTCAGGAAGGCGGGCGGCGTCCCGCTGTTCGTCGAGGAACTCGCGCGCACGGTGCCCGACGCCGTGCCGGACCTCAGACGCAGCCTGGATTCGTTCGAGACGCTGACGATTCCCGCGACGCTGCAGGACTCGTTGATGGCGCGGCTCGATCAACTCGGCCAGGTCAAGGAGCTCGCGCAGATCGGCAGCGTCATCGGCCGCGAATTCACCGCCGCCACGTTGCGGGCGATCGCGCCCGATCACCCAGATATTGAAGGCGGCCTGCGGCGCCTGTGCGACTCGGGCCTCGCCCGCGAGCGTCGCGAGAATGACGCCGTCGAGATCACCTTCCACCATGCTCTTATCCAGGATGCGGCGTATGAATCGCTGCTCAAGAAACGGCGGCGAGACCTGCACCGCGCCGTCGCCGAGGCGATGCTGGCCCAGGACCCGGCCTTCACCCTCGCCGAGCCCGAAGTGATCGCGCGCCACTGTTCGAGGGGTGGGCTCGCGGAGCCGGCGGTGTCGCACTGGCTGGCGGCCGGGCTGCACGCGCTCGACAGGGCGGCGAATGCGCCCGCCGACACCTACCTTCGTTCGGCGCTCGACGATCTTCAGGATCTGCCGCCATCAACGGAGCGCTCCAGGACCGAGCTCGCCGTCCAGATGGCCCTCGCGCCCGCCGCCATGGCGATCCACGGTTGGGCCGCCAAGGAGAGGTCGAGACGGCGTGTTCACGCGCTCATGAACTCGCGGTGCAACTCGATGATCCCCGGAGCATGTTCGGCTCGGCCTGGGGTCTATGGACAAATTACTTCCTGCGCGGCGAAATGGATATGGCCCTTGCGACGGCGCAGTCGGTCGACGCGATGGCGGCGGGGTCGGGGTCGAAAATGCTACTCGTGGCCGCCGATCATGCGGTCGGATTCACGCTCTATTACCGCGGCGATTTGGCTGCGGCGCTCGGGCGGGCGGAGTCGGGCGCCGCGCGCTTCGACGAGGACACCGAGCGAAAAATCGTTCGGATGTTTCAATTCTCCTCGACGACGGCGATGTATGCCTTCGAGGCTTCGTCGCTTTGGATGATGGGGCGCGAGGCCGAAGCCGATTCGGCGCTCGAACGCTCCCTGGCTCTGCCCGAAAGTCTCGGGCACGCGCCATCTATAGCGTTCAGTCTCGCCTTCACACAATATACGTTCATGTACAAGCGAGACTGGCGGCGTGTCCGCGCGACCGCTTCGCGGCTTATCCAGCTGTCTGAACGCGAAGGCTTCCAGATGTGGATTCCGCTAGCGCAGACGTTTCTGGGCCTTTGCGATGCGGTCGAAGGCGAACTCGAGAAGGGGCTCGCCTCGGCGATCGATGGCTTCGAGGGCTATGCCGCCACAGGTACGGGCTTGACCCTCACCCAACTCGCGCCATCAATCGCTGAACTTCTCATCAGCGCCGGACGTCTGGCTGAAGCCGTCCAACGGCTAGATTCGGCAATCGAGTCCGGTGTGAGGCGCCGAGAGGCCGCCTATCTTTCCGAACTTTACAGGGTGCGGGGTCTTGCGCACCAGAGTCTCGGCGCTCGAAAGCAGGCGGGCGCCGATTTCACCATGACTTGCGACCTCGCTCGCTCGCAGGGCGCGGCGACGCTGTTGCGGCGCGCCGAGGAAAGCCTGCGCGCAATCTCGGCGGACACAGAGCGAGCCCTTCGCCGCAGCGATGCTTAGAAGGAAGAGAGGGGAAGGGAGGGCATGGGCGATTTCTGCCCCGCATTGACCGATGATCAGTGGAACAGGATCCGCCAGATCGTTCACGACGAAGCCTTGCGCGCGCGCGTGGCGGCGTCGTTCAGGATGCCGCCGAGGATTCTCAGCTGCCGGCCGCGCCTGCAGGACGCCTGTCCGATGACTTGTTCCGGGCGATTTATACTCCGACGGACTCGATGGTTCTGCCCGCCGACAGCCTTCCGCTCATGCTGAACGGCCCACTCCTGCGCTCGAGCAACTGGAGAATGGCACGGGTCTCGTGATTTCTCTGCAAGGAAATCCGGTCGAAATCGGAGGAGAACAAAAAGGGATATAGCGATAGCAGGCGTCGGCAACACTTTGGGCACCCCCTCCTGGCGTCGCTTGCTCAATCGCTTTAAGCGCCTCCGGCTCGAAGTTGGGCACAAAGACGAAGCCTACCCATGGATAAAGGGCCGCCCTCGTATTTCGGGGGGGTAATAGCCTGCAGCAAAGTGGGCATCCTTTCGGGCTCTGATCTGCGAGGGTCCGCCTCGTTGGCGATCAGTTGCCTAGAGTTGAATAGTCTCTAGAGGCCCAAACCGACATTATGAACAACGCTCATGAAGTAATTACGACCAGCTTGGACGACTCTGTCCTCATGTACACTCCCCATTTTGCCTGAAGAGGATTCGATCGAACTGAATGGCTCCATCTCCGTTTGTAGCCAAAGCAAACTACCAGATCTGACACCTTGTGCTGAAAGACTTAGTTCAGTCCTGAGCGTGGTATCGTTATTAGCCAATGCGTACCTGAAGCGGCAGCCAACACGCCCTTCGACGTCCAGCTGTCTTGGCAAGCCCAATTTGATCTGAATCTGCTGGACGATCATGCCGGCGGGCGTGTCCATCAAAACCCGCATCGGGAAAGTCTTTCCAAACAACTCCGATGTAACATAAATGGTTTCGCCACCGTCGTCGTCCAAATCAGCCTTTGGGGGGGCCACAGGCCGCGAACTCTCCTGCTCCACCCGCTTGTCTTCTTGCCACATAGCCACTAGTTTGTTGATTCCCGGCTCGATCTCCGGAAAAAGATCCACTCGTAGCCGGGGGCCGCAGCAGCTCTGGCACAGGATATTTCTCCATCCGTCCAACAATCAGAAAGTTCTGCGCGTCCGTCACGGCGCGGTGAAACGCCGCCTCCCATTCAAAACGCGTTGATCCAAGCCAAAGGGCGACGCAGCTTTGGTAGGGCGCTTCCCTTTCGCACCGACGACCGAACTGCACAAGAAGCATCTCACCGACGGCCACACGGCGGCCTCCAAGCGGGGACACTCAGCTCGTCACGGAAGGCGGTGCCCAAAGTGTTGCTGACGCGTGCTATCGCTATATGCCGAGGAGAACAAAAAAAGATCTTGCGCGCGGGAACAAATCGTGCACAAATGCGCGGGGGCAGGGCGTGGAAACCGTGAGTTGCGGAGCGAACCCCGCCCGTGAGAGAAGGACGCGAATCAAATGAGCCAGCCGATTCTTCGCGTGGTGGAAGGCGCAAGCGTGGACAAGACAAAAGCCCTCGACGCGGCCCTGTCGCAGATCGAACGCGCCTTCGGCAAAGGCTCGATCATGCGGCTCGGCAAAAACCAGCAGGCGGTCGAGATCGAGACCGTGCCGACGGGATCGCTCGGGCTCGACATCGCGCTCGGCGTCGGCGGCCTGCCGCGCGGCCGGGTGGTGGAAATCTACGGGCCCGAATCGTCCGGCAAGACGACGCTGACCCTGCACGTGATCGCGGAAGCGCAGAAGAAGGGCGGCGTCTGCGCCTTCGTCGACGCCGAGCATGCGCTCGACCCTATCTATGCGAGAAAGCTCGGCGTCAATCTCAACGATCTTCTCATTTCCCAGCCCGACACCGGCGAGCAGGCGCTCGAAATCACCGACACGCTGGTGCGCTCGGGCGCGGTCGACGTCCTCGTCATCGACTCGGTCGCGGCGCTGACGCCGAAGGCCGAGATCGAGGGCGAGATGGGCGAGTCCCAGCCGGGTCTGCAGGCGCGGCTGATGAGCCAGGCCTTGCGCAAGCTCACCTCCTCCATTTCGCGCTCCAACACCATGGTGATATTCATCAACCAGATCCGCATGAAGATCGGCGTCATGTACGGCTCGCCCGAGACGACGTCGGGTGGCAATGCGCTCAAATTCTACGCTTCCGTGCGCCTCGACATCCGGCGGATCGGCTCGATCAAGGATCGCGAGCAGGTCGTCGGCAACCAGACGCGCGTCAAAGTGGTCAAGAACAAGGTCGCCCCGCCGTTCAAGCAGGTCGAATTCGACATCATGTACGGCGAAGGCATCTCCAAGACGGGCGAACTGGTCGATCTCGGCGTCAGGGCGGGCATCGTGGAGAAGTCGGGCGCCTGGTTCTCCTTCGACAGCGTGCGTCTCGGCCAGGGCCGGGAAAACGCCAAGGCCTTCCTCAAGACCAGTCCGGAGGCGGCCGACAAGATCGAGCGCGCCATTCGCGAGAATGCCGGCCTGATCGCCGACCGCATTCTCGAAAACGCCGGTCCGTCGGACGAGGACGACGCCGGAGGCTAGTCCGGCTCTTTCGGGCGCGCTCTCGTGTTACGGGAGGATTTGCGGGCAAAGTGGGTCGTCATGGCCGGGCTTGTCCAGGCCATCTACGCGTTTCCGCGCTTCCGGCTACAGCAACGTTCCCCCATCAACTGGCGAAAGGTCCGTATTTTCAGCCCCATTGCGACGACGACAAGCGCATAGCGAGATGAAATTGTTGCACTCCAAGCGCGTGGATGGCCGGGACAAGCCCGGCCATGACGGTGAGGGATGCGCGCGGCCGCCTTGACGACGACGGGCCGACGTGGCCGGCGCGGCCCCGCGCGTTTGCGGCTGTTCTGCCAATCAGAAGAAACAAGCCATTCCGCCCGTGCTCGACGCTAGGCGGGCATCCCGGTGGTCGACGCGGCCGGGAGGATTCTGCCCTCCTTTGAGGCCGGCGCCGTTTGATCGTTGCGCTGCCTCGGCATAATATCAGCGGCGCGGAAACTGTTTTGGAATCAAGCTGTCCGGCAGCCGACTTGATGTGAAGGTTCCCTCGATTGAGGGCTTATCCGACGTCGGGAGCCAAATCTCCATGTCTTGCACCTGTTATCTCCCTGTTATGGTCGAACCATCTCCCTGTTATGGTCGAATTATCTCCCTGTTCCGTCCGCGCGGCTTTTTTCTCTCAACCCCCTGAAACCAAAGGCCTTCTTGGGGTAGAACGGGACCGAAAACGCGCTTTTCTCCCTGTTTTCTGCCTTTAACAGGGAAAATCGCCCGTTAACAGGGAGCTCGGCCGCCGCCAAGCACGCTGCATGCGTGTCGCTGGTCGACTTGCTCGGCTTCTGGAACGGCAAGGAAAATTTCGGAATCGCCTACCGCTCCGCCCGGATCCAGCCACGCAGGCCGCGGCGCTCATGCGGCAGGATGGCCGCCTTGTAGTCCGGCTCGAGTGGCCGGCGCGCCCACCTCAGGCTCTCGCGCGGATCGCCTCCTCGACCGCGGTCAGCGCTTCCTTAGCCTTGGCGCCGTCCGGGCCGCCGGCCTGCGCCATGTCGGGCCGGCCGCCGCCCTTGCCGCGGAGGACGGTCGAGCCGAGGCGAACGAGATCTTGAAGCGCAGCGAACCACTGTAGATCGCATCAGAGCAACTGCATCTAACGATTTGCGAGCTCGTTTAGCTTCGCGCTAACTGCGTCAAGCGACTCCGCTAACTTGGACGCGTCCGGCCCTCCGGCTTGCGCCATATCCGGCCGACCGCCGCCACCCTTACCGCCCAGCGCCTCCGCGCCAGCCCTTACTAGATCGATCGCGCTGATGCGGGATGCATAGTCCGGTGTGACCGCGACGACTAGGCTAGCCTTCCCATCAGGGCTGGAGTTTGCGATCGCCACAACTCCTGAGCCGAGCTTAGCCTTAGCATCGTCAGCCAACGGCTTTAGGTCCTTCGCCTCCAGGCCCTGGACAGTTCTAGGCATGAAAGGGATTCCACCCACCGAAAGACTAGCCTCGGCTCGCATCTGAGACGTTGCCGCCATCGAGCCACTGGCGTGAACGGTGATTCCGTATCCTCCAGTCAGCGCGAGCTTGCGTCTCGCCTCGGCGAGCTCGCGCTCGAGCTTCCGCTTGTCGTCGATGAGGGCTTCGAGCCGCTGCTCCGCCTCCTCCGGCGGGGCGCGCAGGAGGGCGGCGAGCTGCTCGAAAGCGCGGGATTCGGCGGTGAGCCTTTTGCGCGCCTCGTCGCGGGTCTTGGCCTCGATGCGCCGCACGCCGGCCGCGACCGCGCTTTCGCCGACAATGGAAATGAGCCCGATGTCGCCGGTGCGGCTCACGTGGGTGCCGCCGCAGAGTTCGACCGAATAGGCGCGCTCGTGTGTCGCGTCGTCCTCGATCACGCCCATGCTGACGACGCGGACCTCGTCGCCGTATTTCTCGCCGAACAGGGCGCGCGCCCCCGAAGCGCGCGCGTCGTCGAGGCTCATGAGGCGGGTCGTCACCTCGGCATTCTCGAGCACGACGCGGTTGGCGATGTCTTCCACGGCGGCGATCTCCTCGGGGGTGATCGGCTTCGGATGGGCGATGTCGAAGCGCAGCCGGTCTGGCGAGACGAGCGAGCCTTTCTGCGCCACGTGATCGCCGAGCACGAGCCGCAGCGCTTCGTGCAGGATGTGGGTGGCCGAGTGGTTCGCGCGGGTGGCCGAACGGGCGACGTGGTCGACGGCGAGCTCGACCGCCATGAGGGGCCGCGCCGTCCCCTCGACGATCGAAACGTCGTGGACGATGAGGTCGCCGAGTTTCTTGCGGGTGTCGGTCACGGCGGCGCGGAAGCCGGGTCCGGTGATCTCGCCGACGTCGCCGACCTGGCCGCCCGCTGCGCCGTAGAACGGCGTCTGGTTGAGGACGAGCGAGCCTTTTTCGCCCGTTTCCAAAAGCCCGACTTCGACCCTTTCCTTAACGATGGCGCGGATCACCCCCTCGGCCGCTTCGGTCTCGTAGCCGAGGAAGTCGGTCGCGCCGATCCGCTCGCGCAACGCGTACCAGACTGTCTCGGTCGCCGCCTCCCCCGACCCCGCCCAGGCGCGGCGCGCCTCGGCGCGCTGACGCTCCATGGCCGCGTTGAAGGCGTCGACGTCAACGGAAAGCCCCCGCGCGCGCAGCGCGTCCTGGGTCAGGTCGAGCGGAAAACCGTAAGTGTCATAAAGCTTGAAGGCGGTCTCGCCGGACAGCACCCCGCCGGGGCCAAGCGGCCGCGTTTCCTCCTCGAGGATGGCGAGGCCGCGCGCGAGCGTGGTGCGGAAGCGCGTCTCCTCGAGCTTCAGGGTCTCGGTGATCAGCGCCTCGGCGCGCAGGAGCTCGGGATAGGCCTGGCCCATTTCGCGGGTGAGCGCCGGAACGAGCCGCCACATCAGCGGGTCGCGCGCGCCGAGCAATTGGGCGTGGCGCATGGCGCGGCGCATGATGCGCCTCAGCACGTAGCCGCGTCCCTCGTTCGACGGCAAGACGCCGTCAGCGACGAGGAAGGCCGAGGCGCGCAAGTGGTCGGCGATGACCCTGTGGGAGGCGCGATGCGGCCCGTCCGGATCGACGCCGGTCAGGTCGGCGCTGGCGCGGATGAGGGCGCGGAAAAGGTCGATGTCGTAGTTGTCGTGCACGCCCTGCAGGACGGCGGCGATGCGCTCGAGGCCCATGCCGGTGTCGATCGACGGGCGCGGCAGGTTGATCCGCTCGCCCCCCGGCAGGGTCTCGTACTGCATGAACACGAGGTTCCAGATCTCGATGAAGCGGTCGCCGTCGGCGTCGGGCGAACCGGGCGGCCCGCCCGGAATGTGGTCGCCGTGGTCGTAGAAGATCTCGGAGCACGGGCCGCAGGGTCCGGTGTCGCCCATCGCCCAGAAATTGTCGCTCGTGGCGATGCGGATGATGCGCTCGTCCGGCAGGCCGGAAATCGTCTTCCACAGGTTGAAGGCGTCGTCGTCGTCGTAATAGACGGTGATGGTCAGGCGCTGCTTCGACAGGCCAAAGTCGCGCGTCAGCAGCGTCCAGGCGTATTCGATCGCGTTGTCCTTGAAATAATCGCCGAACGAGAAGTTGCCGAGCATTTCGAAGAACGTGTGGTGGCGCGCGGTATAGCCGACATTGTCGAGGTCGTTGTGCTTTCCTCCGGCGCGGACGCATTTCTGGGCGGTCGCGGCGCGCACATACGGGCGTTTCTCGACGCCGGTGAAGACGTTCTTGAACTGCACCATGCCGGCGTTGGTGAACATAAGCGTCGGGTCGTTGCGCGGGACGAGTGAGCTCGAGGGCACGATCTCGTGCCCGCGCCCGGCGAAGAATTTTAGGAAGTTCGCTCGGATCTCGTTGACGCCGCTCATGTACACGCTGCCCTCGACAGTTTGATCCTCGCGCTTTCTAGAGCACGGCCGCACGAAGCGCCAACGGGATTCACGCGCCGCGCGCGCTTGCCGCGCCGGCCTGACAGGCTCAACCGAATTGTCGAGGAATCGTTGCGCCTTTCGGCGCCATACCCCACCCGACAGCCATATATTATAGCAAAATCAGGTTCAAAATCCCCAGATACGTCGGAGAATCTACCAGTCTTCATAATATTTTGGAAAAGTTACGTTATCATTGCCGGTTGGACGCTCGAAATTTACCGAAAGCGAAGCCACAAGGACAACACCCTTGTTTTTTACAACTTCAGATGCCGGATCGTCTGGCACTTTATATGGAACTACATCGGCTGGTGCCACCAGCGTCATGACTGCCCAATCATCCTTATTGACGATTTTATCTCCGCAAAGGCACCGGTCTTGATAGCCCGCGCCCATTAACTCTTGAATTTTAATATGCGGTCCAACTTTGGTATCGCCCGTTTTGCGAACAAAGAAACAATCCGCCAGCTTGTGTTTAAATTTGCAGGAATATTGTGCATACAGCACATGGGAGGCTGTTATTAGAATATCGCTCTTCTGAACGACTCGCGGAGGCCATAGAGTCATAGTGTGAGGGGAATGCAGGCGTAATGACTTGGCCAGTTTTTAACCTAACGGCTCGCCTCGCGGGATGAAAAACCCCGCAATTCAATTCGGCAGTCGCCGCGGTTTCGCGACGCAAATCATCGAGCGAAATATGGTGGGAGTTTGAATAGACAATATCAATTGACCGCGGATCGTTGTCGGGCGGCATGGCCCGGCTCCCGGACGCTGGCAAAGGCCGCCATGATCCCGATAGATACCGCCAACTTCAAAAGCTTACCTGCTTACCCATATTGTTCAGCCGCTCTGTGTATGGTACAAAGCATGAACAGGAGAGGTTTCGGGGGTGGCGGAGCGATGGCACGTAACTTGGTTCAGTTCCAGAAAGGCCTTTCAGA
>Ga0074044_10002497_pt1 | contig 16075 bp, 12 predicted proteins | sample BogForMeECP23OM1_FD_94443 | JGI IMG/M metagenome (GOLD analysis project Ga0074044, IMG submission 94443) | Bog forest soil microbial communities from Calvert Island, British Columbia, Canada - Bog Forest MetaG ECP23OM1 | ecosystem: Environmental > Terrestrial > Soil > Wetlands ...
CGGCTTGATCGCTACGGATGATCGTTCAATAGCACGAGGCCGAACCTCCTGGCCGGCGCCGCATCCTGGCGCGCGGCGGTCTCAACCAGCGACGAAAGAGCGGAAAAATCCCATGGCGCGCAAGAAGATTGCTTTGATCGGGGCCGGTCAGATCGGCGGCACCCTGGCTCATTTGGCCGCCCTGAAGGAGCTGGGCGACATCGCCCTCTTCGACATCATTGACGGCGTTCCGCAGGGCAAGGCGCTCGATCTCGCCGAATCGGGACCTGTGGAAGGCTTCAACGCCAAGTTCGCCGGCGCGAGCGACTATTCGGCCATCGCCGGCGCGGACGTCGTCATCGTCACCGCCGGCGTGCCGAGAAAGCCCGGCATGAGCCGCGACGACCTGCTCGGCATCAATCTGAAGGTGATGGAGGCGGTCGGCGCCGGCCTCAAGGCGCACGCGCCCGACGCCTTCGTCGTCTGCATCACCAATCCGCTCGACGCGATGGTCTGGGCGCTGCAGAAGTTGTCCGGCCTGCCGGCGCACAAGGTGGTCGGCATGGCCGGCGTGCTCGATTCGGCGCGGTTCCGATATTTCCTCGCCGAGGAGTTCAACGTCTCGGTGGAAGACGTCACGGCCTTCGTGCTCGGCGGCCACGGCGACGACATGGTTCCGTCGGTGCGCTACTCGACCGTCGCCGGCGTGCCGCTGCCCGACCTCGTCAAGATGGGCTGGACGACGCAGGAGAGGATCGACGCTATCGTCGAGCGCACCCGAAAAGGGGGCGGAGAGATCGTCGGTCTCCTCAAGACCGGTTCGGCCTTCTACGCCCCCGCCGCCTCTGGCATCGCGATGGCCGAGGCTTATCTAAAGGACCAGCGGCGGGTCCTGCCTTGCGCGGCGCATCTGACTGGACAATACGGCGTGAGGGACACCTATGTCGGCGTGCCGGTGGTGATCGGCTCGAACGGCGTCGAGCGCATCATGGAGATCGCTCTCGACGAGACGGAGGAGGCCATGTTCGCCAAGTCCGTTGCAGCAGTCCACACGCTGATGGAAGCCTGCAAGGCGATCAACTCCGCGCTCGCCTGATGTTGCCGTTGAGCGGCCGCTTCAGCGCGGGCGCTCGCTCCTTCTCGAGGTTGTCGTCCCGATGAACATCCATGAATATCAGGCGAAGGCGGTGCTCCGCGCCTTCAGCGCGCCGGTCGCCAACGGCTTTCCGGCCTTCACGCCCCAGGAAGCGGCCGAGGCCGCCAAGAAGCTCGGCGGACCGCTCTGGGTGGTCAAGAGCCAGATTCACGCCGGCGGGCGCGGCAAGGGCAAGTTCAAGGAGCCTTCCGCGGGCGACAAGGGCGGCGTTCGGCTCGCCCGCTCGATCGAGGAAGTCGAGGCCTTCGCCCGGCAGATGCTGGGCGCGACTCTGGTCACGGTGCAGACTGGCCCGGCCGGCAAGCAGGTCAACCGCCTCTATATCGAGGATGGGGCGAACATCGACAAGGAGTTCTATCTCTCGGCGCTGGTCGACCGCCAGACGAGTCGCGTGTCGTTCGTGGTTTCGACCGAGGGCGGCGTCAACATTGAGGACGTGGCGCATCGCACGCCCGAGAAGATCCATACGATTTCCGTCGATCCGGCGACTGGAATCATGCCGCATCACGGACGCACCGCGGCGCAGGCGCTCGGACTCACAGGCGATCTCGCGAAGCAGATCGAGAACCTCGTCACGCGGCTCTATACCGCCTTCCTCAATAAAGACATGTCGATGCTGGAAATAAATCCGCTGATCGTCATGACCAATGGGCAATTGCGCGTGCTCGACGCAAAAGTGTCGTTCGACGACAACGCTCTTTACCGTCATCCCGACATCCTCGTCCTGCACGACGAGACGGAGGAGGACGCCAAGGAAATCGAGGCCTCCAAGCACGACCTCAACTACGTCACGCTCGACGGCACGATCGGCTGCATGGTCAACGGCGCCGGCCTCGCCATGGCGACCATGGACATCATCAAGCTCTACGGCGAGAGCCCGGCGAACTTCCTCGACGTCGGCGGCGGCGCCTCCAAGGAGAGAGTGACGGCGGCGTTCAAGATCATCACCGCCGACCCGAACGTGAAGGGCATCCTGGTCAACATTTTCGGCGGCATCATGCGCTGCGACGTCATCGCCGAGGGCGTGATCGCCGCAGTGAAGGACGTCGGCCTCAAGGTTCCCCTCGTCGTGCGCCTCGAAGGCACCAACGTCGACCTCGGCAAGAAGATCATCAGCGAGTCGGGGCTCAACGTCATTCCCGCCGACGACCTCGACGACGCGGCGCAAAAGATCGTCAGCGCGGTCAGGAAGGGCCAGGCGGCCTGATCGGTCGCCCCTTTCGAAGCCAGCAACCCGTACTATCGCGAAAGTCCGACATGTCCATCCTCGTCAACGCGAACACCAAGGTCATCACGCAGGGCTTCACCGGCAAGAATGGCACGTTCCATTCCGAGCAGGCGATGGCCTACGGCACTCGGCTTGTCGGCGGCACGAGCCCCGGCAAGGGGGGGTCCGTCCATCTCGGCCTGCCGGTCTTCGACACGGTCGCGGAGGCGCGCGAAAAGACCGGCGCCGACGCGAGCGTTATTTACGTGCCTCCGCCGGGGGCGGCCGACGCCATCTGCGAGGCGATCGACGCCGAGACGCCGCTCATCGTCTGCATCACCGAGGGCATTCCGGTGCTCGACATGATGCGGGTCAAGCGATCCCTGCAGGGGTCGAAGTCGGTCCTGGTCGGTCCCAACTGCCCCGGCGTCATGACCTCGGGCGAATGCAAGATCGGCATCATGCCGGGCAACATCTTCTCCAAGGGCAGCGCCGGCGTCGTCTCGCGCTCGGGGACGCTGACCTACGAGGCGGTGTTCCAGACGACCCGCGTCGGGCTCGGCCAGACGACGGCGGTCGGCATCGGCGGCGATCCGATCCATGGAATGGAGTTCGTCGACGTCTTGGAGATGTTCCTCGCCGACCCTGACACCAATTCGATCGTGATGATCGGCGAAATCGGCGGCCAGGCGGAGGAGGACGCCGCCCAGTTCCTGAAGGACGAAGCCAAGCGCGGCCGTTCGAAGCCGGTGGTCGGCTTCATTGCGGGCCGCACTGCGCCTCCGGGACGGCGGATGGGCCATGCGGGCGCGATCATCGCCGGCGGCAGGGGCGGCGCCGAAGACAAGATCGCCGCGATGGAATCGGCCGGCATCCGCGTGTCGCCCTCGCCCGCCCGCCTCGGCAAGTCGCTCGTCGACCTTTTGCACGGCAAGTAAGGGAGCCCGCTCCATGACCCGCCAGGACGTCAATCAGGCGCTGCTGCAGACCGCGTTCCTGTATGGCGCCAACAGCGCCTACATTGAAGCGCTTCAGGCGAAATACGAGAAGGATCCGCTGTCGGTCGAACCCGGTTGGCGCGAGTTTTTCGCCGCGCTCGGCGACGATCCGGCGACCGTCGACAAGACGGCGAATGGCGCGTCCTGGCAGAAGCCTCACTGGCCACAGACGCCGAAAGGCGACCTGATCAACGCGCTCGACGGCGACTGGCCGGCGACCGAGAGGGCGGTCGCCGAGAAGCTGCGCGCCAAGGCGGCTGAGGCGGCGCCGGCCGCGCCGGTCAGCGAGGACGAGATCCGCCGCGCGACGCGCGATTCGGTGCGCGCGCTGATGATGATCCGCGCCTACCGCATGCGCGGCCATCTGCACGCCAACCTCGATCCGCTCGGCCTCGATCCGCAGAAGGATCACGAGGAGCTGCATCCGGCGACTTACGGCTTCCATGAATCCGATTACGACCGCAGAATCTTCATCGATCATGTGCTCGGGCTCGAATACGCGACCGTGCGCGAGATGCTGGCGATCCTGCGCCGCACCTATTGCGGCACGATCGGTTTCGAGTTCGTCCACATTTCCGACCCGGCCGAAAAGGCCTGGATCCAGGAGCGCGTCGAGGGCCCCCATAAGGAGATTCAGTTCACCAAGGAGGGCAAGCGCGCCATCCTGTCGAAGCTGGTCGAGGCGGAGGGGTTCGAAAACTTCTTCGACATCAAGTATCCGGGCTCGAAGCGGTTCGGGCTCGACGGCGCCGAGGCGATGATCCCGGCGCTCGAGCAGATCATCAAGCGCGGCGGACAACTCGGCCTGCGCGAGATCGCCCTCGGCATGGCCCATCGCGGCCGGCTCAACGTGCTGAGCCAGGTGATGGGCAAGCCTCACCGCGTCATCTTTCATGAATTCAAGGGCGGCTCCGCCGCGCCCGACGAAGTGGAAGGGTCCGGCGACGTCAAATACCACCTCGGCGCCTCATCCGACCGCGAGTTCGACGGCAACAACGTGCACTTGTCGCTGAGCGCCAACCCGTCGCATCTCGAGATCGTCGACCCCGTCGTGCTCGGCAAGGCGCGCGCCAAGCAGGACCAGCTCAACGACTTCATCGAGCGCTCGAAAGTCCTGCCGCTGCTGATCCACGGCGACGCGGCGTTCGCCGGCCAGGGAGTCGTCGCGGAGTGTTTCGGCCTTTCGGGCCTGCGCGGCCATCGCACCGGCGGCTCGCTTCATTTCATCATCAACAACCAGATCGGGTTCACCACTTACCCGCGCTATTCGCGCTCCTCGCCCTACCCGTCCGACGTCGCCAAGCTGGTCGAGGCGCCGATCTTCCACGTCAACGGCGACGACCCGGAGGCGGTCGTCTTCTGCGCCAAGGTCGCGACCGAGTACCGGCAGAAGTTCCACAAGCCCGTGGTCATCGACATGTTCTGCTACCGCCGCTTCGGCCACAACGAGGGCGACGAGCCGTCGTTCACCCAGCCGATCATGTACCGGATCATCCGCTCGCATCCGACGACGTTGAAAATCTACGCCGAGAAGCTGATCGCGGAAGGCATCGTCACCCAAGGCGAAGTCGACAAGATGCGGGCCGACTGGCGCCATCGGCTCGAGGCCGAGTATGAGGCGGGTCAGGCCTACTTGCCCAACAAGGCCGATTGGCTGGACGGCAAGTGGGCGGGCGTCAAGGCGGAGCAGGACGTGGTTGACGATGACCGCCGCGGTGAGACGGGCGTCGATCTCGAGCGGCTGAGGCAGATCGGCGAGCGCATCACCGCGGCGCCGCAGGGATTCGAGATCCACAAGACGATCCTGCGTTTCCTCGACAATCGCCGAAACGCGATCGCGAGCGGAGAGGGGATCGACTGGGCGACCGCCGAGGCGCTCGCCTTCGCCTCGCTGCTCGACGAAGGCTTTCCGGTTCGGCTGTCGGGGCAGGACAGCGAACGCGGCACGTTCTCACAGCGCCATTCGGTGCTGATCGATCAGCAGACCGAAGCGCGCTACATCCCGCTCAACCACATCCGCGACGGGCAGGCGCGGTATGAGGTCATCAATTCGATGCTGTCGGAAGCCGCGGTGCTCGGCTTCGAATACGGATATTCGCTCGCCGAGCCGAACGCGCTCGTCATGTGGGAGGCGCAATTCGGCGACTTCGCCAACGGCGCGCAGGTCGTGTTCGACCAGTTCATTTCTTCCGGCGAACGCAAGTGGCTGCGCATGTCGGGCCTCGTCTGCCTATTGCCGCACGGCTACGAGGGACAGGGGCCGGAGCACTCGTCGGCCCGGCTCGAGCGTTATCTGCAGCTCTGCGCCGAGGACAACATGCAGGTGCTCGATTGCACGACGCCCGCCAATCTCTTCCATGCGCTGCGGCGTCAGCTGAAACGGCCGTTCCGCAAGCCGCTGATCATGATGACGCCGAAGTCGATGTTGCGCAACAAGCGCGCGGTGTCGCCGCTGGAGAAGTTCGGTCCCGGTTCGTCGTTCCATCGCATCCTGATCGACCTCGCCGAATCCGGAAAGAACGAGAAGACGAAACTCGTTCGCGACGACAAGATCCGGCGCGTCGTCATCTCGACCGGCAAGGTCTACTGGGATCTCTACGACGAACGCGAGAAGCGGGGCGTCGACGACGTCTATCTCCTGCGCGTCGAGCAGCTCTATCCGTTCTCGGTGAGGGGGTTGGTGCGCCACCTTTCGCGCTTCAAGAAGGCCGAGATCGTGTGGTGCCAGGAGGAGCCCAAGAACATGGGCGCCTGGTTCTTCGTCGAACCCTATATCGAATGGGTGCTCGCCCAGGTCGCGGGCAAGTCGCGTCGCGCGCGCTACGCCGGGCGTCCGGCTGCGGCGTCGCCCGCGACCGGCCTCATGTCGAAGCACCTCGCCCAGCTCAAGGCCTATGTCGACGAATGCCTGGCCTGAGGCGCGGACCGAGACGAGGCGATCCGACCGATGCCGCACTACCTGTGCAAATTGAAGCCGCCTCGGCCGACGTTTCTGACGGACATGACGCCCGAGGAAGCGCTGGTCATGCGCGGCCATCGCGAATACTGGATGCCGCGGGTCGAGATCGGGGCCGTGATCGCGATGGGGCCGGTCGCCGATCCCGCGGGCGCCTACGGAGTCGCGATCATCGAGGCGCCGTCGCTGACGGCGCTCGAGGCGATGCAGGCCTCCGACCCGGCGATCCTGGCCGAGCGCGGCTTCGCCTACGAGAATTTGCTGATGCCGACGATCGCGGTGCGGCCGAGCATGCCGCTCGCCCCGATCACCTCCGTAACTCCCTGAATGAAGAAGGGCGCCTGACGGCGCGACGAGCATGGCGATTGAAATCCGTGTCCCGACCCTCGGCGAGTCGATCAGCGAGGCGACCGTCGGCAAATGGTTCAAGAAGGCCGGCGAGCCGGTGCGCGCCGATGAGCCTCTGGTCGAGCTCGAAACCGACAAGGTGACGCTCGAGGTCAACGCGCCGGGCGCCGGCGTGCTCAGCGAGATAACGGCGGAGACCGGCCAGACGGTGGCGATTGGCGCGCTGCTCGGCCAATTGTCGGGCGGAGCCGCGGCGCCGGCCGCCGCGCCCCCACCGGCCGCTCCGCCGAAGGCCGCTCCTGCGCCTGCAGCCCCGATGCCGCCCGCCCCTTCGGCCGCCAAGCTCGCGGCCGACAACAAGATCGATCTCGCCGGCGTCGCCGGGAGCGGCAAACGCGGCCAGGTGCTCAAGGGCGACGTGCTCGCCGCCGCCGCGGCGGCCACTGCGCCGGCGCCTGCCCCCGTCATTGCGCCCGCGCCAGTCCCTGCGCCGGTGCCGCCGCCCCGCGCCACGACGCCCGACGACAGCGCGCGCGAGGAGCGGGTGCGGATGACGAAGCTCCGCCAGACGATCGCGCGCCGCCTCAAGGACGCCCAGAACACCGCCGCGATGCTGACGACCTTCAACGAGGTCGACATGACCGAGGTGATGGCGTTGCGCGCTCGCTACAAGGACGCCTTCGAGAAGAAGCATGGCGCCAAGCTCGGCTTCATGGGCTTCTTCGTGAAGGCGTGTGTGCAGGCGTTGAAGGAGATCCCGGCGGTCAACGCCGAGATCGACGGCGCCGACCTCGTCTACAAGAATTATTACCACCTCGGCATCGCGGTCGGCACCGACAAGGGCCTCATCGTGCCGGTAGTGCGCGACTGCGACAAACTCTCGCTTGCCGAGATCGAGAAGTCGATCGCCGACCTCGGCAAGCGCGCGCGGGACGGCCAGCTCAAGCTCGAGGAACTGCAGGGCGGCACGTTCACCATCACCAACGGCGGCATCTACGGCTCGCTGATGTCGACGCCGATCCTCAATGCGCCCCAGTCGGGGATTCTTGGCATGCACAAGATCCAGGAGCGTCCCGTCGTCGTCGCCGGCAAGATCGAGATCCGGCCGATGATGTATCTGGCGTTGAGCTACGACCACCGCGTCGTCGACGGCAAGGAGGCGGTGACCTTCCTCGTGCGCGTCAAGGAGGCGCTCGAAGACCCGGCGAGGCTCGTGCTGGATCTGTGATAGTGAGCTCGCTGGTGGACCTGCAACGAAGGAGAATTCAATGAGTGAACTCACCTGCTTGGAACTCAGCGTCCTATTGTGGGTAGCGCATGTTCTGGTTCAGGCTTATACGGCTAACGCCGAATTCGGCGCCGCGTATTTGTTCACGCCGCGCGACACGCAGCCCACGGCCAAGGGCCTCGCCTGCGGCCGGGCGACGCGCGCCCTCGCCAACTATGTCGAGAATCTCGGACCGTTCGTCGCCATGGCTTTGGCGCTGATCGCGACCCAGCACACGGGTGGCATGGGCGCCATCGGCGCGACGATCTGGATTCTCGCCCGCATCGTCTACCTGCCGATCTACCTCATCGGCACCATTTACCTTCGCACGGCTCTGTGGGGAATTTCGATCATCGGACTCTTGATGATGCTGGCGCGTTTGGCCTGGTCCTAGACGGAAAAATGGTTGCCGTCATTGCTAGCGGAGCGAAACAATCGAGGTCGGGAAGGGGCTGCGACGGCGGCACGGGTTACTTCCTCGCTAAGAGGACGCATGAGCCATATTCGTTTGTCCAAGGAGTAAGGCCGCTTCAGAGCCTGATCATCGACGACGGTGGGACATCATTCAGGATTTTCTCAAAGTGTCGGAAAAGCGAAAACATATGAAAGCCAATTAGCATGTCCTATGATCTCATCATCATCGGCTCCGGCCCCGGCGGGTATGTCTGCGCGATCCGCGCTGCGCAGTTGGGCATGAAGGTGGCGGTCGTCGAAAAGATGAAGACGCTCGGCGGAACCTGCCTCAATATCGGCTGCATTCCGTCGAAGGCGCTCCTCTACGCCTCCGAGATGTTCGAGGAGGCGGGCCACGGGATGGCGCCGCTAGGCGTCGTCGTGGGGGCGCCGAAGCTCGACCTCGCCGCGATGATGAAGCACAAGGACGACACCGTCGCCGCCAACGTCAACGGCGTCGCCTTTCTGTTCAAGAAGAACAAGATAGACAGCGTGACCGGCGAGGGCCGCATCGCGGCGCCGGGCAAGGTCGTCGTCAAGGGCGAGGACGGCAATGAGAAGTCGCTGGAGGCGAAGGCGATCGTCATCGCGACCGGCTCCGACGTCGCGCGTCTGCCCGGAGTCGAGATCGACGAGAAGACCGTCGTCTCCTCGACCGGGGCGCTGAGCCTGCCCATGGTCCCGAAGAGGCTGATCGTCGTCGGGGCGGGCGTCATCGGCCTCGAACTCGGCTCGGTCTGGCGGCGTCTCGGCGCCGAGGTGACGGTGGTCGAGTTCCTCGACCGCATCCTGCCCGGCATGGACGGCGAGGTCGCCAAGCAGTTCCACCGCATGCTCGAGAAGCAGGGGTTTGCTATCCACCTCGGCCATAAGGTCGCCAAGGTCGAGAAGACGGGCGGCGGCGTCTGGGCGACGATCGAGCCCAGCGCGGGCGGCGACGCGAAGACGATCGAGGCCGACGTGGTGCTGGCGGCGATCGGGCGGCGCCCGTACACCCAGAACCTTGGGCTCGAGGCGCTCGGAGTGGCGATGGAGCGCGGCATGGTCATCGTGGACTCGCATTTCGCCACCAACGTCCCGGGCGTTTATGCGATCGGCGACGTGATCCACGGGCCGATGCTCGCCCACAAGGCGGAGGACGAAGGCGTCGCCGTCGCCGAATTGCTGGCGGGGCAGGCGGGGCACGTGAACTACAATGGGATCCCGAGCGTCGTCTACACGAGCCCGGAGATCGCCGCCGTCGGCAAGACCGAGGACGAGCTCAAGGCCGAGGGCGTCGCCTATAAGGTCGGCAGGTTCCCTTTCACCGCCAACGGCCGGGCGCGCGCAATGCGCCACACCGACGGTTTCGTCAAAATTCTCGCCGACGCCGCGACCGACCGGGTTCTCGGGGCCCATATCGTCGGCTTCGGGGCCGGCGAGTTGATCGCCGAGGCGGTCGTGCTGATGGAGTTCGGCGGCTCGGCCGAAGACCTCGCCCGCACCTGCCACGCCCATCCGACCATGTCCGAGGCAGTGAAGGAAGCGGCGATGGCGGTCGACAAGCGCGCGATTCATATATGACAAAGACCTTTTGCGCTTGGTGTAATCGGTGCGATCGACAAAAGTCCCATGCTATATAGCGGTTGTTTAGGCAAAGTCTCTGCGTGTCAGGGGCGCGGTCGCACTCCGGCCGAAGCGTTCGAGGAGCGTCGCCAGATGAGCCAGGAATGAGAAGCCGATTGGGAACGCTGAGCGCGGATTGGAGAGCGCTCGTTGCTGCGGCCCTCGGCCTCTCAGGCTTGGTTCTGGGGGTTGAAGCCGTTCCGGCCGACCCGCTCGCGCTATGGAAAATCGTGCACGAGCAGTGTGTCGCGCACCAGGAGGGGGGCGAAGGGCCGATGCCGTGCGTGACCGTCGATCTGAGCAATGGGGAGCAAGCGGGCGTCGCCATTCTCAAGGACATGAACGGCGTTGCCCAGATGCTCGCCATCGCGACGCGGCGCATTACCGGAATTGAAGACCCGCAAATGCTGGGGCGGCGGACGCGCCGAACGTCTTCGCCGCGGCCTGGAAGGCCAAGGCGCTGGTCGAGGCGCGATTGCATCACCCCTTGCCGCGCGACACGGTCGCGATCGCCATCAATTCGGAATGGCGCCGCAGTCAGCAACAACTGCATCTTCACATAGACTGCCTCGCCAAGAACGTTGCGGACGCGCTCGCGGACTCGGCGCCGTCGCTCGACGAGACGTGGCGCGCGATGACGGTTGCGCTGAACGGACGCAAATATTTGGCCCGACGGCTCAGCTCTGCCGATCTCGCCGACGCCGAGCCGCTCAAGCTCCTCGCTGAGGGCGTAGACGGGGCGCGGTCGCACATGGACGACTACAGCCTCGCCGCGGTTGGGGCGACCTTCGACGGTAAGCCCGGCTTCATTCTCCTTGCGGACCGACTTTCGCCCGAGGGCGGAGGCCACGCCGAGGACCTACAGGACCACGATTGCGCGATTGTCCAGTCGGCGCCATGAATTGATCGGTCCGCTTCCGGAGCCTTTGGGGCGCGATCTCGAGTCCATGTGTGGAATTGACGCGTCTCTGCCGCCGCCGCCGCGGGCGCCGGACGCGCCGGCGCGCCTTGCGGACCAAAGGGGAGCGGGGACATGCGTTTCATTTTTGAAACTGTTGCTCGCGTTCGACGTCATTCTGGCGGCCGAGAGCCGGGCGTCCGCCCTCGTCCAGATCGACGTCGACCTCGCGTCGCAGACGATGCAGGTACGGTCAGGGTCGGGGGAAACCCATGCTTGGCCGATTTCATCGGGCACAGAAGGTCATGCGACGCCGCGGGGCTGTTCCGGCCGCGCGTTGTACATGATGGTTCACTCGGCCAAGTACGGCAACGCGCCGATGCCGCACTCGATTTTCTTCTACGAGCAATACGCGATCCACGGCACGAATGCGGTCGGGAGCCTCGGACGGACGGCCTCGCACGGCTGCATACGTCTCTTGCCCGGCAACGCCGCCGTGCTGTTCGCGATGGTGCAATCGCAAGGCGCGCGAATCCGCATCGTCGGGACCGCCCCCCGCAGCGGCGAACTCGCGCACGCGCGCCGGGCGCACAAGTCCGATTCGGCCCTCGCCTGTGCGCCGGTTCATCGCTCGAAGACGCTCAACGAATGGGCGCGCGCACTGATACGATTTCCGGCTGAATAGCCCGCAAATGCGGCGCCAGACGTCGGCTGGCTTGCGAGCAAACGGATTCCCTCCCTGGTGGGGAACTACCGAATTCACACAAGCGTTATTCGCAGCGTTTTCATGGAGTTGCGCGGCGAGCTGGAACTAGGAGGACACCTCGTTGCGAAGGCTGGCCGAGGAGGCGGGAAATTGAATGCCCTCCTCCGGCGCTTTCGTCTGCTCTGCGTGCCCCCTTCGTGTCCTTCGGGGTGAAATCTCTGTCACAACGAAGAACTCCAAGCAACAGTAATTATTACGTTTTCCGCCGTTCGGATGCCGCGTCGAATCGCGACTTCGAACGTGGATTTGAGGGCCCATCTGCGGAGCCTCAATCTCCATGTTTTTGCGCGTCCCTCTCCCTGTTACGGCGAATTATCTCCCTGTTACCGTCCCGTTGCGCGGGCACCGCCAATCTTTGCCCAACCTATTGTTATTGAAATGGATTTTCCTGCAAAAACCGGTCCGGAGACCGCCAATTCTCCCTGTTTTCCGCCTGTTACCAGGGAGTATCAGGGAGAATCAGGGCGCCAAGCCCCTCTCCAACCCGGGCTTGATCCTGCCGAGCTCGCTTCCCTAGCAAGCTCGGATGGAGCCCCGGCGACTCGAGATGTGTGAATGCGGTAGGGTGGGGAAGGCGAGGATCCGGGTATCCTCCGCGAAAGGCCAAATCGAAAAGCGCGACCCCACCCTGGGCCGCCCCACAAGGCCCCACAGGAGGGGCGCGGGCGCAGCGGCGTCCGCCGGCGCACGAAAGAATCCGAGTGGTCCCCGAGCCGATCGCTCGGATCAATCACCCGCAATCGGTATAACGAGGATCACACCAAAGCGCATCCTGATCGCCCCTGCCGCCCACGCGATTAAGGGTCGCGTTTTGCCGCGGGTTGAGATAACAGGCCGACCAACGAGTTTCGTTTGAGGAGGCCTTCGTGCAACGACGTCAATTCTTGGCCGGCGCAGCCGGGATGATCGCGGGCGCGCTCGCGCCTCGCCTCGCGCTGGCCAACGTGCCCACGCCGTTCACGTTCGACATGAGCCCGCCGACGGACAATCGCGAAAAGTTCATCCAATGGGGCGTCGCGCAGCGCGGCGAGGAGCCGAAGTTTCTCGGCGAGCGGTTCGATCGCTTCGGCGCGATGGTGCGCAACGAAGACCTGGTCAACGACCGCAACAAGCGCGCCTTCCTGCTGACGCCGCGCGAGAAATTCGTCCTGCCTCAGAATCTCGGACGCGCTTACGACCACGCCTTCCTCGACATCGGCTACGGCGTCACCATCTCGGGGCCGCATATCGTCGGCCGCATGACCTCGAACATCGATCCGAAGCTGGGCGAGAAGGTGCTCGAGATCGGTACGGGCTCCGGCTATCAGTCGGCCTATCTGTCGCACCTGACCGACAAGGTCTACTCGATCGAGATCATCAAGCCGCTCGCCGAGCGCACCCGCGGCATCTACGATCAGCTCATCAAGAACGGGTACAACGAGTTTTCCGCGATCACGTTGAAAGCGGCCGACGGCTATTACGGCTGGGAGGAATTCGCCCCGTTCGACAAGATCATCGTGACCTGCGGCATCGACCACGTGCCTCCGCCGCTGTTGCAGCAACTGAAACCGAACGGGATCATGGTCATTCCGGTCGGGCCGCCAGGCGCCCAGCGCGTTCTTAAAGTCGTCAAGTCCGAGGGCGCGGACGGCCAGATGACGGTCGCTCGCTCCGACATCTACGGCGGACGCATCGTCCCCTTCGTACCCTTCACCAAGCTCGAAGGCGAACAGATCGTGGGCACGCATAACAACTAGCGGTCCGGGCGGCCTCGGGCGAGGCGGCGCTCCGCCTCAAATGCGCGCCGCTTGTTCGCCATGACGGCGGCCGGGAAGGAGTCCATGAACGACGCGAGTCCCATTCCGGTCGCCGAATCGCTTGGCGAGGACGCGAACGGCGACGCGGTGCTCGGAGTCCGCGAGCGCGTCGGGCTCTATTTCGCCGTCGGTCTCTGCGCGGGCGCGGTGATCGCGCTGCAGATCGACATCATGCGTGTGTTTTCGGTCGGCGGCTGGGCGCATTTCGGCTCGCTGGTCGTGAGCCTGGCGATGCTCGGATTCGGCCTGACGAGCGCCGTCATGACCGTTGCCAAAGACTGGTTTTCCCGCCACTGGCGCGCAGCCGCGACCGTCGCGCTCGGATTGTTCGGCCCGCTCGCGGTCGTCGCCAATCTCTACGTGCAGCGGCTCGGCTTCAACGCGATCTTTCTCGTCTCGGACCCTGCGCAGAAGTGGAAGCTCCTTGAGATGTTTCTCGCGGAGCTGACGCCCTTCCTGGCGGGTGCCGTGTTTCTGGGATCGGTCTTTCTCAAGAGCAACCGCACGTTCGGGCGGGTCTATTTCGCCGATCTCGCCGGGTCGGGCCTGTGCGGCCTCGTCTTCCTGCTGGCGATGTATGCGCTCGCGCCGGCCAACCTCATCGCTGCGCCGCTCGCGCTCTGGCTTGTCGCCTGCGTCGCCTGGACCCTGGGGCCGGGCGGCCGCCGCGCGTTCGTTCCCTTTCTGCTCGCAGGCGTGCTGGCTTTCGCCGGCCACTTCGCAATCGCCCCCGCCCTTGGCCTGAAGACGCTGGCGGTCAACGACTACAAGGGCGTCTCGTACGCGCGCAAGTTTCCAGACGCGAAGATGGTCTACGAGAGCGCATCGCCCTTCGGCTACCTCGAGATCTATTCGAGCTCTTATCTCCATTTCGCGCCCGGCCTCTCCGACAACGCCGGCTTCAACCTGCCGACTATGCCGGCCAACGCCTATCTCGGCCTTTACATCGACAGCGACGGGCCGATCGGCATCATGCGCGACCTAACCGACAAGGAGACGGCCTACTTCCGCTTCCTGCCGATGGTGTACCCCTACGTCATCAAGTCGTCGCCCAAGACGTTCATCACGCAATTCGGCGGCGGCATCTCGACGGAGGTCGCGCTGCATTCCGGCGCGCGCGAAGTCACGGTCGCAGAGGGCAATCGGGCGGTCCTCGAGGCCTTCCGGAGCGACGTGATCCGCAACTTCACCGGCGATATCCTGTCGAAGGTGCGGGTCATCGACTACGAGGGCCGGCACTTCCTCGCCCACACGGACGAGCGCTTCGACGTCATCGATTTGAGCCTCGCCGATTCGGTGGGCCTGTCCAATCCCGGCGGCTTCGCCATCGTCGAGAAGTTCTCCTACACCAAGGAGGCGATGGAAACCTACATGCGCGCGCTCGCGCCGGGCGGCGTTCTGTCGGTAACCTTGTGGAACAAGGAAGAGCCGCCGAAGTCGGTTCTGAAGCTCTACGCTACGATGGCGGCAGCCGCGCGCGACGTCGATCCCGACCATCTCGCCAATTCGTTCTTCGTCGCCTCCTCCTACCTCTCGACCGCGACGGTGCTCTACAAGAACGGCGGCTTCACCCCGGACGAGGTCGCAAGGCTGCGCGCGCATACGCGCGACATGTCGTTCGACGAGATCTACTCGCCGGGCTTCGCCTTCGATCCTTCGCAGACCGATGCGACGCTCGACGGCTATGTCCAGCAGATTTTCGCCGGCGCCTCCGGCGGGCCGCCCTTGACGGACCCGGGCTCGTCCGCGGCCGAACCGTCCGATCAGGACACCGACGCCGCCCCGCCGTCCGGCAAGGCCGACGACGGCGTCCTGCCGGCGACGGCGATGGGGCGGCTGGCCTGGCACGCGCTCATTTCGGGCGACTGGCCCAACGTCGCCTCGCGCTACGTCTTCAACGCGCGGGCGCTGACTAATGACGCGCCCTACTTCGCCGCTTACGTGAAGACCGCCGATCTGCCGAGGGTTCTCGACCGGCTCGAGCTGCTGCAGGACGAGTGGGGTTATCTGCTGATCTGGGCGACGCTCGGCGTCGCCACTTTGACGGCGGCCGCTCTGCTCGCCATTCCCGTCATCTGCGGCTGGCGGACGATTTTCTCGCGCACGCGCGGCAAGGCGCTGACCGTGCTCTACTTCGCCTGCCTCGGCGCCGGCTACATCATGGTCGAGGTCGGGCTTATCGCCCACTTCGTGATGGCTCTCGGCAACCCGACGATTTCCGCTTCGGTGCTGATTACGGGCATGCTCGTCTTTTCGGGGCTGGGAGCGCTGACGTCGGAGCGCATCCTTCCGCGCATGCGCACAGTCATGCCAGTTCTGTTCCTCGCGATCGGAGGGCTCCTCATCCTCTATGCGCTGTTCATCAATCAGGCGCTCGATGCGATCGGCGCCTTGCCCTATGGAGCGCGCCTCGTCTGTTGCTTCGCGATCGTCGCGCCGCCGGCGTTTCTGATGGGCTTTCCGATGCCGACCGCGATGACGACGCTCGGACGTCTCGGCAAGAATCACATGTTCATCTGGGCGTGGGGCGTCAACGGCTGCTTCTCGGTGATCGGGGCGGCGGCTGCGCCGGTCGTCGCGACCAACTTCGGCCTCGGGGCGGTCATCGAAATCGCCGGTTTCGCTTATCTGCTAGCGCTGCCCGCA
>Ga0074044_10002498_pt1 | contig 16075 bp, 12 predicted proteins | sample BogForMeECP23OM1_FD_94443 | JGI IMG/M metagenome (GOLD analysis project Ga0074044, IMG submission 94443) | Bog forest soil microbial communities from Calvert Island, British Columbia, Canada - Bog Forest MetaG ECP23OM1 | ecosystem: Environmental > Terrestrial > Soil > Wetlands ...
AACTGCAAGTGAGCATGCCCTACCACTTCGTCGCCTACGGAGACGCGCGCTTCCATGATCCGAAGGACACGGAAGCAGCCAATCCGCCGGTGCGCCAGGCGCTGGTCCAGGCGATTGCCCAGACTAACCCCGCCTTCATCGCGTTCACTGGCGATATCGTCTACAACGGCTTCGACACGGATGACTGGAAGGTCTGGGACTCTGAAACGGCGGTGTGGCGCGAGAAGAAAATCCCCGTCTACCCGGCGCTCGGTAATCACGATCTACACGGCAACGAGAAGATTGCCCTGAGCAACTATTTTCAGCGTTTTCCTGAGCTGAAAAACAGCGTCTACTATTCCGTGCGCTTCGCCAACGCGCTGATGCTGGTGCTAGACAGCGCGCTTGACGAAACCTCCGGGCCGCAAGGGCAATGGCTGAAGCAGAAGCTGGATAATCTTCCCAGTGATGTGGATTTTGTGTTTCTAGTTCTGCACCATCCTCCCTACACCAGTTCTTCGGACATGAACATGCTCGGCGGGGGACACTCAGCCCGCTCCCAGGAGAAGGAACTAGCCCGGATGCTGGAGGCGCGGCAGCAAAACCAGCGCGCCCGAATCGTCGTTTTTTCCGGACACGTGCACAACTACGAACGTCACGAGCATGGCGGCGTCACCTACTTTGTGACCGGCGGCGCCGGAGCACGTCCGGTTCAAATCAATCGGGCTAAGGACGATCCGTTCCAGGGCAACGAAGTGAATTACCACTACCTGCAGGTAGAAGTCGACCGCGGCAGCCTGAAGATCACCATGCACCGTCTGGAGTTGAAAAGCGGCGCCGCCGTCTGGACCGAACCTGATTCGGTCACGATCTCGGTACCGGCTGCGAAGGCCGCGGCTCGAGGCCATTAGAGCCTCACTTCTCTGGCATCCGTAACACAGGTGTAACCCGGCGTCGCTGTGCTAAGAGTTCGAGATCGGCCAGGAACTATTTTGGGCCCAGCCTCGTATACCATTACAGTGTGGCCGCGAACTCTACAACGACGCAACTTCCAGTTCCAGGCGCGGGCGCCCAGAAGTTTGCCGTCTCCCGTGTCGGAGAAAAACTCCGCCGTCACGGCAGCGTGTTCCGCGACCCGGCGGTCGAGGCTCTGTCCGCGTTGCGCGCACACAAGCTGCGTTCCGCACTAACCCTGCTGGGCGTTACTTTGTCGGTAGCCGTGCTCATCCTGGTGGTATCGATTATCACCGGAGCGAACCTTTATATTGAGCAGCGCGTTGCCAATATGGGGTCGAATGTCTTTCTCGTGCTGCGCTTCCCCATCATCACCAATCAGCAGGATTTCCTGAAGGCGATGCGCCGCAACCGCTATGTCACCTGGGAAGACTTCGAGGCTCTGCGCGATGGCATGAAACTGCCTCGCCAAGTTGGTCTGGAGACGCGTACCGGCGGCAAGGTCCGCCTCGGAACCCAGGCGCTCGATAACATTAATATCCGCGGGGTAACCGCCAATATCGCCGATATGGATGTGGAGGAAGTGGAAACCGGCCGCTACATCACGGATGCGGACAATGACAGTAGAGCGGATGTCACTTTTATTGGACAACAGGTCGCCGCTAAGCTCTTCCCCACCGTCGATCCCATTGGAAAAACAATTTACATCGATGGCCGCGGCTACCTGGTGATTGGCGAAGCCAAGCCGATTGGAACCGTCCTCGGGCAATCCCAGGACGACTTTGTCTACGTTCCCATTCGCACATTTTTGAAACACTATGGCGAACACGGCCAAGGACTGGATCTGGCCATCAACATTCAGGCGCGCGGCCCGGAGTGGATGCAACGCACCGAGGATGAAGCCCGCACCATGATGCGCGGCCGCCGCCATCTCGATCCCCTGGCCGATGACAATTTTGGCATTCTGGCGTCAGACACAATTATGGGCCTGTGGCATAACCTCACCGGCGCCATTGCCGCGACCATGGTGGGAGTGGTTTCGGTGTTCCTGGTGATCGGCGGCGTGGTCATCATGAACGTGATGCTGGCCAGTGTGACGGAGCGCACTCGCGAGATTGGCGTGCGCAAATCGCTGGGAGCGCGCCGACAGGACATCCTGATGCAGTTCCTGGTGGAATCCGCCGTGATGGCGGCCGTGGGAGGCGCGATCGGCATTGCCATTGCCTATCTTCTCTCCACGCTGGTGAGAGTGCTCACGCCGGTGCCGTCCCAAGTGCCCATCGGCGCAGTAATTTTGTCGTTGGCGGTATCGACAACTGTGGGATTGTTCTTTGGATTGTACCCGGCTCACCGTGCTTCGAAGCTGGATCCCATCGAGGCTCTGCGCTTTGAAACTTAGAACTCGGATTAGGGTCCGACGAAAAAGCTTGAACCACAGGGGACACAGAGGACCACAGCGGACTGCATCAGAGTTGGTTAGAGGGTTGAATAGAGGTTGTAACCGTGCCGTTTGAAATCAGCGAAAGCACGCGCATGGCGTTTGATTCTCTTCGCCAGCACAAGACGAGATCGCTGTTAACCGTCTTGGGCGTGGTCATCGGAATCATGGCCATGGTGGCCGTAGCCTCAATCATGGTGGGTTTGGACCGCGATATTCGCGGCTTTCTCGATCAATATGGCACCGACACGCTTTTCGTTTTTCGCTGGGACTTCGGTTTTCGCGGTGAGCTCACTGCCGAGGAACGCAACCGCAAGCCGCTGACCTACGAAGACACCATGGCGATTCTGGAGGAATGTCCCGATGTGAAGGATGTGACTGTCGAGGTCTCTCCGAAAATAGAACCCGGCCAGCCCATGACCGTGGTGCCCGCGCGCTACAAAAAGAATGAGGTCTACGGCATCCAGTTTACCGGTACCATTCCGTCCTACGAATGGGTCTACAACGCCAACCCCGAGAAAGGCCGCTTCTTTACCGAGGCGGAAGACCTGCATCACATGGATGTAGCCGTGATCGGTCACGATTTGGCGGAGGGGCTGTTTCATGGCGAAGACCCGCTGGATAAGTCGATCGAGGTGGCAGGCGCTCTCTACCGCGTCGTCGGCGTGCTGGAGAAGCGCAAAGGCCAGTTCTTTAAAGATGAATCGGCCGACAAAGTTGTGGTCGTGCCCTACGGGGCTTACCACAAACACAATCCACAGGACGACGAACACTTCATTGGCGCACAAGCGTTTCCGGGCAGGAAGGCCGAGGCGGAGGACGAAATCATCGGCCTGTTGCGGCGGCGCAGACGCGTCGCGGCCGATAAACCAAATAATTTCGCGATTTCCAGTTCGGAGGAACTGGCGCGCCAATTCCGTCAGATCACCGGAGCGATTGCCATTGCCGTAGTCGTAATCAGTTCCATCGGCCTGCTGATCGGTGGAGTGGGCGTGATGAACATCATGCTCATGTCGGTCACCGAACGCACCCGTGAAATCGGCGTGCGCAAGGCCATCGGCGCCCGACGCCGGGATATTATCGGTCAGTTCCTTACTGAAGCTATGGCTCTGACCGGTGCCGGGGGAATCATCGGCGTCGCACTAGGTGCGGGGATCAGCTTCCTGATCAATAAGCTATTGCCAAGTTTGCCTTCGGCGGTGCCGCTCTGGTCGGTCATCGCTGCCGTAGGCGCTTCGATGAGCGTCGGCCTCTTTTTTGGGATTTATCCGGCGGTCAAAGCCGCGCGGCTAAATCCGGTGGAGGCGCTGCGCTACGAGTGAACAAGCAGCCAAAACAACCTCGCCGCTGCTCACATATTGCAATCCGAAGATCACATCGATGCACATCATCATTTGGGAATTCACGGTTCGGGAACAATACATTCAGGAGTTCATCTCCGACTATGGCTCTAATGGAAGTTGGGCCAGCCTCTTTCGGCGTGCAGAAGGCTTTCTGGGGACCGAACTGCTACGCTCTTCTCAACAGGCTAATGTCTTCCTGACAGTTGATCGATGGGAAAGCACCGCTTGCTTCGAGATTTTTCAGACGCGATTCGGCGCGGAATATAAGAAGCTGGATACGCAGCTTGAGGGCTATACCCTGTCTGAAAGGAAGGTGGGAGTCTTCTCGCAAGTCCCCACGCTGGAATGCTAATGCCGAGAACGGCTCGCCAAGCTTGCCGGATATTGCCGGGCGCAGAGCAATGCCCGAAATTCACATCCATTATTCATCACATCAAGGTGTGACGGCGCTCACAGAATGCCCACGAATTTCCTGACAAAGTGGCGAACCGTGGGTAAAACTTCCGGGGTGAAACGCCATGCAACATGACTCTCGTCGGGATGATGATGTCGCGTCCGGCTCCACGTGTCCCACACCCGAGTGCGGCGCTTTAGCGGTTGCCTATGCTCCATGCGACAGTGGAGAACTGTGTCAATTCACATGCCCTCGCTGCGGCATCCATTTCATTGCCTCCCCCGACTCGCTCATCTTCCGGTCAGTGCCAAAAAAATGGTTATTGGCGGAGGTTCAAACCGCCTAGGCCGGCTGTCCGATTCTACCTGGCATCACGCCCGCCCCACGAACTCCCGCGTCTCAGTAGAGACCTTGATGGCTTCGCCCTCCTTAATAAAGGGCGGAACCCTGATTTCGATTCCAGTCTCCAGCTTTGCCGGCTTGGTTACGGTCCCACCACCCGTATCGCCGCGAACGCCGGGTTCGGTGTAGGTCACATGCAGTTCCACGTGCGCGGGCAGTTCCAACCCGATGGGGTTGCCGTTGTACCTATGCAACTGGACGATGGCTCCTTCCACGATAAAGTCCAGTGCATCCCCCATCATCTCGCTGGATAGCGTGACGGTCTCGAAGCTCTCCTGATCCATGAAATGAAAACCAGCTCCGTCGCTGTACAAATAGGATGCCTTGACCATCTCGAGGTCCGGCTCCTTGAACCGGTCACTGGCCTTGAAGGTTTTGTCAAAGACTGCGCGCGTAAGCAGGTTGCGCATCTTCAACCGGACCAGGGTCTGGGCGCCTCTGGCCGTGGGTGTCGAAACCTCCGCTTCCAGGCACAGAAATGGAGCGTTATCGAATTCGAAAAACATTTTGCGCTTTACGTCAATGGCATCGATCAATGCGGCCATGATTTCCTCGGAGGGCTGGGTCAAATGCAAATGGGTCAAATGCAAATGGGTCAAACGCTCATAGGATAACAGCTGAGCACCGGCCGATTGCCAAACTCGACTAACGAATCACGACCGATGCCGCCACGGTTTGGCAGATTCCATCAAGCGCGCTTCGCTCCGCGGCGGCATACGAGCAGGTCACCGTCGTCAGCCGGTCGTACGGCCCAATCACCATCACCAGACGCCCCCGGATCGGCGTCAGGTCCCGTGCCATGCTCGTAAAGTCGCTGAATGCTGCCGGACGATCATGCACTCTTTCGCTCTCAAAATTCAGCTGCGATCCGGTGCCGCCTGCGAACCACAAATCATTGGCGATGAACCGCGAGGTTTGTTGTTGCAGCAACTCTTCATCGTTCAACGCTGCGCGTCGCGGATCAAGCACCGGACCAACGGCCACGGTGATCGCGCGTTCTCCAGAACCGCTCAGCAACAGAACGGTGGTGTCGGTGGTCTCCGCGACCTTGGCCTGCTCCGGCACGGCGATCGACAACTCGAAGCAATACGCGCCCCGGCAGTAATTTCGTTCCCATCGTTCAAACCCGCGCGGAGCCCGGTCGAGCAACTCTGACAGCGAAGCCGTTTCATGCGTCTCGACATGTGGCTGATTCCGCCGGACAGCCGCAACCTCAACGAGATCGTTTTCAAACTTGTGCAGTTCCGCCAGCCACGCCTCCGAGTCCTTTTCCGGAAGCCAGCGCAGCGCGTATTCCTCATCGATGGCATAGGTCGCCACCGCAACCGACGTCTCGCTGGGCGCATACTTCAGCATCATGCGGTTGTCGACGTTGCGTTCGCGGCGGAGATACACGATCTGTCCGGCGCTGCGGTCAAACAACAGCGACACATTGGCCTTACCCGTAACAAACGTAGTTCCCGTGAAGTCGCGCGCCCGGCTGCGCGGTTCCACATAGGCGGGCATTTCCTCCGGTGAAAATACCTGCTTGTATTTCAGCCAGGCATAAGGTCGCGCCGCAACGGTCACATCCTGCTGGTATTGCATGGAGGAAGATGTCACTTCCATGTCTTCCACGAAGGTGTCGGGCCAGAAAAGAAAACGCTGCGTCGAAAGCGGCGCCGTTCCCGGGGCAATCGCCTTATCGCTCAAGCGCAGTTGAAGCAGGTCCCATGCCGCCTTGAGCAAAACGCTGACCCCTTCGCATTCGGCGTTTGCTGGAGCACTGCTCAGCCGCGTATCCCCCGCCGGATTAATCTCAAACTTCGCCCCGTTTGCTTCGAGACTCTGCAGAGACTTGGCCAGCGCCGACTGTCGCGGCAACGCGCACTCCCCGCCCTCATAACGAATTGCCCGAAAATGCACGCGCCCGCTGAGCGCGCCCTCCGCACTGGCATGATCGAAATCAAAACTCAGCACCGCTCGCAGCCGATAAGAGCACCCTTCGGGAACATCCACCTTCACGTCCCGCGCGTGTCCGGCCACCATTTGAACGATGCCCTCAAATTCATACCGCAGGTTCTCTCCCGGAGCGAATCGTGCGGCCATGGCAGTCGCGGGTGTCTGCGCCCATCCCTGCGCAGACATCGGCAAGGCGACGATCGCTGCCAACAACACCAGTTTCGAGCAGCTCAGCCAACACCTATCTCGAAGGATGTTCGACATTAATTCGTTTCTCGGGAACGTCGACATTGAGGGAGGAAACAAAAGTCTCGCATTCCGCTTCTGCTTCCGCCTGATCCTCGACGCTGTACAAACAGCTAGCCGTAACAATGATTACTGGCGTGCTGATCAGCGCCACATTGCCCCGCATCTTTCCGCGCACATCATCCGTGACTTCAAAATGCGCCACCCGTGCCGGATAGTTTTGGACAGTATCGTCCAAATCGAACAAAATCCGCGCCGCGCTTCCGAGTTTCCCTCCATGCTGAAACCGCCGCACAAAAGCTTGTTCCGCGCAATCCAGAGTCCCGTTGTCGCAGGCATAAGAATCCAGGAGCGTGGGTCCGAAGCGAATGTAAATCTTATCTTTCTTTTGCCCGATGGCCGTCGCCGGCGGGGAATCGCCAAGCGGAACCAGCCCCGAAATTCTTATGCCTGGAATGATCCGGAATTCCGCGACATAACCATTGAACCGCTGCATGTGGTTGGCCGGGATATCTTCGTCGGTCACCACCTTCTTTGCCGTCTTCGAGTCTTGCCGCTGCTCGCGCTGCCGTTTCACCACATCGCCCAGCGGGATCTGCTGATCGGTGCCAGTCGCGTCCTGTGCCCATGCGCCAGGCAACAGCATCATGCAACATAAGCCGCTCCAGCCCAGCATTGCTAAATGCGATCTATGGATCATCGTTCCCGGCCTCGCCGTTCGCCTGGGGAACTTGCAACGATCGCACCACGTGCTGGCATATATCCTGCGCGTCGCCATAAACCTTTTCCGGAACGCTGCACCGAATCTGTAGGAATACGCCCGGCGCCATGTAGGCCGCGAGCTGCGTCATGACCGGCTGAATCGTCGTAGGCGATCGGAACGTTGCCAGCCGCGCCGGCATCCGCGACAACGTAGTCAGTTGTTCGCTGAACACTTCCGCTTTCCCCGCTCCACTGAAGTTGACCGCGGGCACATACTCAATCCACCAGTTGATTTTCGAATGAATGAAATCCGCGCGGCTCATGATGCCGGTCTCGGAAGGCGCACCGGTAGAACCCTGAATAATGGCTGCTGTGTCGCCGATCGGGACAACGAACTCGAACAGGCCAGTGTAGGCTGTTTGAAAATGTTCATTCTTGCGTGCTTGCACCGGAATCTGCAGTGAGGCCGTAAAACAGTCTTGCTTCGAGCAATAGTTGAAATCGAAAGCAGAGAAGCCCGGGGCAGCGTGCTTGAGTTCGGTGAGAACTTCTGTCGGGGAAGTTTTCTTGTTGACGCGGGCGAGGTTGCCCAGGGACCCATCCGCAGCGTTTCCGGCATCTGGCGCGGCATTCGAATTCAGCAGCGCATTGGTTACTACCGCTTTCTTGGGCGCCACTTCCCCGACCTTCGGACGCCACGCGGAGCCGTGCTCATGAAAGCGCACCGATGGCAGAATCACATCGCACGCCCGGCGTCCGTTGTTCTGCCGATCATATGTCTTGACGACGGTCGCGATGGGGCGATTTCGGCTCGGATGCAGATCCTCGGAAGTCAGCGGATAACCGCATACCATGGGCACGACGTAGCCGTCTCCCATGACTAACTGGACGTAGCCAAGCACTTCCTGATTCAGTTGGCATGTGCTAATACCAACCGAAGCTGCGGCATGACCGTTTACAGGTGCGAGCGTGGTATTGATTCCCATCCCTGCCGTGGCCAATCCTACCTTGCAACCCGGCAAGTACATGGCTGCCGCATTACGAAAAATCTCTTCGGGCTTCTCCCCGCGGTTGGGAATCGGGTTACCGAGCATAACAACCGTGCGCGATCCCATTCCCTCCGAAGAGAGCAATTTCAAGCCATGCCAATCCCGCCCTTCGACCTCCGCGTCCGCTGGGACCAGAATCGAGTAGTCGCCTGCTTCAAAGTTGTAATAGCGATAGCCAACCGGCGCAGCGATGGCCTGTTCGGCGCTCTCCGAGAGTTCCGTTGCCATCTCGTTCACGGCCTCGGAGTTTGCCGATCGTTTGCTGCGTTGCTGCTCGCGCTCTTCCCGGGCGCGCTGCGCAGCCGTTGTCAGATCGCTTGCCGTTGGCAGTGTTTGCGATTGCGTTGCCGGATCCTGGCCGGTCTGGCTCTGCTCTCCGCTCGCCGGTGCACTCGTTTGGGCAAACGTGACCGACGCTGATACAAGGACCAAAGACACAAGCAGCAAAGAGAGTGCCCACTTGCGTCCGGCCCCGCACATTTCTCGTGCTCCAGAACGAATCGGTATTGCCCAGAAGGACATAGTTGGCGTTAATTGTAAATCGGTTCTTTAAGCTCTCGCGGATTACGTCAGATATGTGACCTAAGTAAGATCCTCCATCTTAGAACAGTACAAATTCGTACTCTGACGTTAGCCTCATGCACTTACAAACATTGGTAACTTGTTCTGGTTCGCGTCGATCGCTAACCTGACCTGAAGTACTCACTACCGGAGATACTGTCATGGAAGGACGTCATTATTGGATATGGCTCACGGTTCGCTTGGTTTTTGCCGTGGCCATAGTGGGTTGGTCGGCAAGCTATCTGTTCTTTCCCGGTGGAAGCGGCGAGAAAGAGTTTCAGAAGTCTCTCGACGCCATGAAGCAGGTTCAGACCGCACGCATCGCCACCGTGATCGATCCTACGCCCGCCCAGCACATGGAAATATCCTGGGATCTGGTCTGCGCGCAGAATGCCTACCGCTACAGGCTACATGTGGTGCAGGCTGATCAGCCCAATAACCCCGGACAGGAGCAGGAGGAGTTTCACATCGGCAACCTCGTCTATCAGCGCAAGCTGGACGATTCGTGGGCCGCACGGCCTACTCGCACAGTTACTCCCAATGCCGTCTGTCAGACGCTGGCGCAAGGCACAGACAGCAAGCTTTTTCCGGACCTCGCCACCATGATCCAGCGCGGGATCATCGAAAAAGGCGACAAGAAGACGGTAAACGACGTGCGCTGTCGGGAATGGAAGGTAACGCTGAAAGAACCCAAGGGCTTGGAGCACCTCACCGTGTGCCTCGGCCTAGACGATCACCTGCCCTATGAAATGACCATGGATTGGCAGCACGCGCGCGCCACGTACTACGATTACAACGCTACATTTCAACTGGACCTGCCCGGGGCAGCGCACCCGGCCAGTGAAATCTCCGCGACGAATTGACATCCCGCGCACCCGCACACCTACCGATTCAGGAACGGATCGGCGTATTCCCACCGCCCTGCACCGGCTGCGGTGAGATGGCGTGGACGATGCGGTTCGCAATCGGCGAAACTTGCTGCCGTTTTCACAACTCAGAAAAATGTCTCGCCGCCATCGATGATTTTGTTTTGTCAGATTAAGCCATCCACAGGTATGCTTTCATTCTGATGATTATGGCGCCTCCCCAAGTTCCCACCGCTCCCCCGCCGCGCCCTGCGCTGAACCCGAATGCTGCCGCCACCATTGAGTTGCAAGGTGTCTGCAAAAGCTACGATAAATTTGTCGCCGTCGATAACCTCTCTCTGGCCATCAGTCCCGGCAAAATTTACGGCCTGCTGGGGCCGAACGGAGCTGGAAAAACAAGCACACTGCGTATGATGATCGGCATCATCGTGCCCGACTCTGGCCACGTATCCATTTTCGGAGAGCCACTGGAGCGCGCCCACATGGATCGCGTCGGCTATTTGCCCGAAGAGCGCGGCCTCTACAAGAAAATGAAGGTGCTCGACCATCTGGTATTTCTGGCCCAATTGAAAGGACTGTCCGCCCATGAGGCTTCCACGCGCGCTCGATCCTGGTGCGAGCGTTTCGAATTGACTTCCTGGACAGGAAAGAAGGTGGAAGAACTTTCCAAGGGCATGCAGCAGAAGGTGCAGTTTATCGGCGCCGTCCTGCATGATCCGGACTTGATCATCATGGATGAACCTTTTTCCGGCCTCGACCCGGCCAACGCCGTGGCCCTGAAAGACGCTGTGCTGGAGTTGGCCAAGAACGGCAAAACCATTCTGTTATCGACCCATCGCATGGACCAGGCAGAACGCTTGTGCCAGTCCATCTACCTGATCAATCACGGGCGCGCCGTCCTCGAAGGCGACTTGAACCAGATCAAGGCCCGCTACGGCTGTTGCAACGTCCAGATCAAGTACGAAGGCGATGCCGGATTTCTACAAAATACTAGCCTCGTGCAGTCCTTCAACGATTACGGAAACTACGTGGAAGCGCGCCTGGCGCCGGGTGCCGATGCGCAGGAACTCCTGAAACTTGCGTCCGCCGGAGCCCGCATCAACAAGTTCGAATTGATGGAACCGTCGCTGGAAGAAATCTTCATGGAGGCGGTGAGCAAAACCCATGCGTAACACCTGGCTGATTATCAAGCGCGAATACCTGGAGCGCGTGCGTACGCGCTCGTTCGTGGTGCTCACCTTACTTCTGCCCGCCATCATGACCGGCGTGATGGTGTTACCTGCAAAGCTCGCCACCATCGGAAACAAAATACAGCACATCGTAGTGGTGACTTCAACTCCGGAGTTCGGCGAAACCGTTCGCCAGGGCTTGTTGTCGACCACTCCAGACACCGACAGCGAGGATGACGAAGCCAACTCCGGAACGAACGACGCCAAGACGACTAACGAGCGGTACATCATCGACGTGGATTCTAGTCCCACCGAAGCGGAGCGCACGCTGCTGCGCGAAAAGATCATCGCGCAGTCCATCGACGGCTATCTTTGGGTGACCGACGATGCCATTGCCTCCGGCAAAATCGCATGGGCCAGCCGCAGCCTTTCCGGCTTCGGAGAAAAATCGCGCCTCAGCGAAAAACTGAACCGCGTCATCCAGTACACCCGGCTTTCCAAAAATGGTGTCACACCCGATCAAGCGGACCTCCTGCTTAAGCCGGTCGAAGTCGACGCCATCCGCATCGAAGGTGGAAGAGAAACCAAGGACAGTGGCGGAAAGAAGTTTCTCGAAGTCGTGGTCATGGTCACGCTGATTTACATGGCCGTGCTCTTGTACGGCATTTCCGTGATGCGCTCGGTGCTCGAGGAAAAAAATACGCGCATTCTGGAAGTGCTGCTCTCCTCCGCCAGTTCGACCGAGTTAATGACCGGGAAAATTCTTGGCGTCGGTGCGGTGGGCCTGACGCAGATCCTGGTCTGGGTAGTGATGGCGGGCGCATTCGCTATACCGTCCCTGGCCATGCAGACGGACCTGGGCGACCTCAAAGTGTCACCCGAAGTGCTGGCCGCATTTGCGGTCTTCTTTTTTCTGGGCTACTTGCTGTACAGCACGATCTATGCGGCCATCGGAGCGATCAGCACGACCGAGCAGGAAGGCCAGCAACTCCAGTTCTTTGTCGTGATCCCGTTGGTCCTTTCAGTTTTCATGCTGACCGCGGTTGTGCGCACCCCAGATTCCCCAACGGTTGTCTGGATGTCGATGGTTCCCTTCTTTGCGCCGCTGGTGATGTATGCGCGCATCGTCATCCAAACGCCTCCGCTGTGGCAAATCGCTCTGTCGTTGTTCTTGCTGATCGCAACCATTATTGGAATCCTGATACTCTGCGCCCGAATTTATCGCATCGGCATCCTGATCTATGGCAAGCGTCCCACTCTGCCCGAAATCCTCAAATGGTTGAAATACGCGAAAGCGTAAGAACGCTGATTCTTCGGCACGAAACCGGGAACACTTCGGCTTCGTAGCTGTCTAGGTTGCGGGTCCAGCAAACAGCAGCAGATTCGCATCCGGATCCTTGACGACGAAACTCTTGGCGCCCCAAGGCTGCTTTTTCAGCGTCTGGTGAAAGGCAACACCAGCGGACTGAAACTCAAGAAACAGCAACTTGATCTCGTCCGCCGTGGCGACGGTCAGAGATACCGACAACAGTTCCTCCCGATCGCGGACCGTCGACTCGATTACTGGCCGCTCGACACACCTTAGATTGAGACGCGCCACGTCGCGACCCACCTGTGCATAGTAGGGAGGTTTGCCGTAACTGAATACAAGCGAAAAACCTAATTTCTCACAGAAAAATTCGCATGATCTGTTGATATCGGTAACGAACAGTTGCGGCTCTGCACTGACAATCGTCGCTTTGGATGGTACCGATTTGGATGCCGATGATTTGACCCCGAGCGACATGGTCGAAAGTCTGGTTTTCAGGGCTTCCCAACTCTCGAAGCCCTGCTGTCTTGCGACCATTTCTTGCGCATCGCTGAGCTTAAAGCTAGCCGCCAGAATCTCGGGGTCGGGCATATTCACGAAACGAGGCAAATACCCGCGTATCTGTGCGGCAACGGGGTAGTGGCGGGCGCGATGCAACCGCAGGATGAGCTTGGCTTGCTTTTTGAGGTTTTCCAGATTGGGCATGTGGGCCTCCACGATGAGATCGTAGGTGGGCATTGCCCTTCGGCGACCTGCCGTTGCATCCTACATGCGCAGCTGCAGTATCTGCGACCGTGTCAGTGGTTGTCAACTGAGAACAAGGTCGGCAACTGCTGTGGCATCGGCATCGCTTGACGCAGTTGCGCCCCACATTGCTTTCAGATTCCCAAATAATACCGGCTTCTTTACAATTGACAGTTGCTTTGGAATTGCGCGAGTTCCCCATGGCCAGAAAACAACTCCCAGCTACGCGAGTGAAGCGGCGTTCGTCTGCGAAGCGATCTCGAACCGCGGAACCTCGTCCACACCCAGCCCCGCTGCATAATAGTATTCGCGCTAGTCACGACGAATTCCTCGAAGATGAGCTCTCCGCAGAGGTGATCCGCGGCTGCCTGATCGCACGCGATGCGGTCTTCAATGTGAGGGACTTTCTCGCCGATGGTTCCCGCATGGCATTTCTTGCCATCAAAGATTGCGAAAAGGAACTCGACCAGATCGAGCGCAAGATCGACGAGCAACTTCCCGAAGCCATCACTCGCGTAAGTGAGGCGAAGGCGCGCGAGTTGCTGGCGTGTTTGAAGTTCATCACCGACCTCGAGCGCATCGGAGACCTCGCCTACAGCGCGGTCATGCAACTGCAGTCGCGCCGCGAAAAATTGCCGGCAGCAGATTCCCGTCAGCTCATGGAGATGGCTTCCCTGCTTCGCGAAATGCTGGAGCAAGTTCATCAGGGTTTCGTTAAGCGCGAGGTGTCGTACGCGCAGAAGGTTTTGAAATCCGACCCGGAAGTGGATCGCCTGTGCCATTCCTTGTTTCACCGGCATCTGGCGGAGGAAAACAGTTTGACCGGCCCGAAAAATTTCGACATCCTGCTCGCTGCCCAGGCGCTGGAGCGCATCGGCGATCACGCCAAGAATCTCGCGGAAGAACTCTACGGTTTGGCAGAAGGCCGTTCCTTGCGTCACAACGTGAGAAAACTTTCAACCGCTTAAGCTCAGATTGTGGAGAGACGGGCGCCGCCCTGGCAAGTTCAATGAAAATCGTGCGACACCGTTTCCGCCCGCGTGACCCGTAGTGGCAAAACTTTCTCCGCCCGAATATGAATCACGTTGTCCTGGTTTTGCAGAATCCCCTCGATCATCAAAAAGCGCTCGGAAATCAGCAGCACCCTATTCTTTTGCAGCAGATCGGGAGCGAAAATCGCATTGGTGATCCCCGTTTCATCTTCCAGGCTCATGAACATCATTCCCTTTGCTGTCCCCGGGCGTTGCCGGGCAATCACGCATCCGCCAACTCGTATTCGCCGCCCATTCGGAATCTGCGCCAGATCGGAAGCGCAATGAATCCCCCTTCGCTTCATCTCTTCCCGCCGATACTGCATGGGATGAGGACCAATCGTCAGCCCGGTAGCGCGAAAATCCGCCACCAGTCGCTCTTCGTCCGTCATGGCCGCCAGCGGAGACTTCTCATTCATTTCCGGCAATTCATCCAGCAAAGGCCCCGACCAGCGCACCGCCCGCTCCACTTGCCAAAGCGCATCGCGCCGATGAAGCTTTTCACCACAGAGGCGCGGAGACACGGAGGAATTCTTTTGATCGAGATCAAAGATTGATCCTTCCTTATCAACACTGCCTCTTATCAAATGAGAATTTCCCTCAATGTTTTTCTCCGTGTTTCCGTGCCTCCGTGGTAGATTTCCAATTTCATTCAGCGCGCCAATTTCCGCCAGCGTAGTCAACTCATCCTTGCGCAATTCGGGCACGCGCCGAGCCAGATCCTGTACTGAAGCAAACGGAGCCAAGCTGCGCTCCCGAACCAAAGCCTGACCCGCTGGTTCGCGCAGCCCGCGCGCGTATTTCAAGCCGAGACGAACTGATGGCTGATGGCTGATAGCTGACGGCTCCAACGTGCACTTCCAATCCGACCGCGCCACATCCATGGGCAGCACTTTCAATCCGTGCCGCTGCGCATCTTTCACAATTGTCGCGGGATGATAGAACCCCATCGGCTGATTATTCAGCAGCGCCGCCGTGAACGCCGCCAGGTAATGACATTTCAGATAAGCGCTGGCATAGGCAATCAAAGCGAAGCTCGCGGCATGAGACTCTGGAAATCCATAAAGCGCAAACGAAGTGATCGACTGGATAATCTGCTCCTGCGTTTCGCCGAGAATTCCGTTGCGGGTCATGCCGGCACGCAGCTTTTCTTCAATCACTTTCATTCTCGCCTCGGAACGTTTGAAGCCCATGGCGCGCCGCAACTCCTCCGCTTCGCCGCCTGTGAAGTTGGCGGTGATCATGGCCATGCGCAGCAACTGCTCCTGAAACAGCGGCACGCCTAGCGTGCGCCCGAGCACCGTTTCAAGGGATGGATGCGGATACGTAACTGTTTCTCGACCTTGCCGCCGCTTGAGAAATGGATTGACCATATTCCCCACGATCGGCCCCGGCCGAATGATCGCCACTTGCACCACGATGTCATAAAATTTCTGCGGCTTTAGGCGCGGCAGGCAAGCCATCTGCGCCCGGCTCTCCACCTGAAACATTCCCACCGTATCCGCTTTTTGAAGTGTCGAATAGACGACGGGATCGTCCGCTGGAAGATGCGCCAGATCCACCTCTTCTTTATAGTGATCGCGAATCAGTTCGAGAGAATCTTTCAGCGCAGCCATCATGCCGAGCCCCAGTAGATCGACTTTGATGATTCCCATGTCGGCGCAATCTTCCTTATCCCACTGCACCACCACGCGGCCCGGCATAGAAGCGGGTTCGAGTGGGACGACGGAGTCGAGACGGCCTTCACAGATGACCATGCCGCCCGAGTGCTGCCCCAAATGCCGCGGCAGATCCTGCGCGGCCAGACACAACTCGAAATATTTGCGAATCCGCGGATGCTTGAGATCGAGCCCGGCATCGCGCAAACGGCGGTCGAGCGCATCGTTCTCGTCCTTGAATTCCCAGGTGGCCACCGCTGCCGAAATTCGCTGCAGCGTATCCGCGTCA
>Ga0074044_10002499_pt1 | contig 16071 bp, 16 predicted proteins | sample BogForMeECP23OM1_FD_94443 | JGI IMG/M metagenome (GOLD analysis project Ga0074044, IMG submission 94443) | Bog forest soil microbial communities from Calvert Island, British Columbia, Canada - Bog Forest MetaG ECP23OM1 | ecosystem: Environmental > Terrestrial > Soil > Wetlands ...
GCGGCTTCGAGATCGTCGGGATAGATGTTCATGCCGGCTGGGGTGACGATGACATCTTTCTTTCGTCCCTTGAAGTAGAGGTTGCCTTCGGCATCAAGTTCGCCGACATCGCCGGTGCGATACCAGCCGTCTTCGCTGGCGACCGGATGTGGATTCGTTTCGCTCCAGTAGCCGGCGGCGACTCCGCCTCCGCGGACCAGGATTTCCCCGTCGGGAGCCAGTTTGATTTCGCGTCCGGCGAGGACCTTGCCAATCGAGCCTTTGCCCAGGCGAAAAGGGTGGTTCACGCTTATGAGCGAAGTGGTTTCGGTGAGGCCATAGCCTTGAATGGCGGCGTATCCGAGGCGTCCCCAGAATTCCTCGGTGTCGCGGTCGAGGGCGGCGCCGCCGGAGATGAAGGCCCAGAATTTCCATCCGAACTGGCGATGGATGCGGCGGAAGATCCACCAGCGGTGCAGGAAGTGCTTGCCTTCGGCAGCTTGAAACGTTTGCCGGAACTGTTGTGCGTGGTCCTCGTCTTCGAGATCGCGCTCGATTTTTTCTTTGAGGGATTGCAGTACGCGGGGCACCGCGACCAACACTGAGACACGCTGCCGGTGGATGGTCAAGATTATTTCGGAGGGTTTGAAGGTGTCCTGGAATATCACCGTGCCGCCCATCAGTTGGGGGAGGAAGATTCCGAGAAACTGTCCGAAGACGTGGCTTAGCGGTAACAGATTTAAGAAGCGGACTGGGTGCACCCAGCGTTCGTACTTGAGGTATTTCTGAATCTCAAGTTCGAGTGGGGCGATGTTGGCGAGGACGTTGGCGTGGGTGATGACAACGCCCTTGGGTTCGGCGGTGGTGCCGGAGGTGAAGACGATCTCGAGCGGGTCTGTGGGTGCGATTTCGGCGGCGGGATAGGGTGCTGGCGAGTGTGCTGCCAATGCGTTCGGTAAATCCTCCAAGGTGAGGGTTGGGATTGACTGCGGCGCATGCTCTTGTGAGCACACCAGAAGTTTGGCGACTACCTGCTGGTGCACGCGCAAGGCGAAATCCGGGGTGGCTACATCGTCCATGGGGACGACTACGACGCCGCGCAGGGTGCATCCGAGAAAAGCTGCGACCCACTCGGCTGAGTTCGGGGCCCAGAGCAGGACGCGATCGCCTTTGGCGATCGCTCGCGCGTCCAGTTCGCGGGCGAACTGGAAAGCGGTGTCGGCGACCTGGCGGTACGACCAGCGCACGGTGCGGTATCCGCGGCGCTGCGCGTAGGCAGTCTCCTCTCCTCTTTGCAGGAAATGGTCGAGGTATTCGACTAGCGAGCGGCGCTCCACGTAATTGATGTTAGCGCCTCGTGGGCTCGGGTGAACCGGGAATGCGGTCGACTGGTCGATCAGCCGCCGATTCGTCTGTCGAGAGGCTAGTTACTTTTCAGTAATCTGGGTCTACCCCCCTCCCCCCTCGATCTTTTGGAATCATGGGGTTAGGGCGACACTACCACCAAAATCTTTGAGTTTAAAGGACTTATACGCAAAATATTCCAGACAAAGGACTTAGGTGCCATTTCGTCACCTTTGTGTTGATGAAGTTCAAGTGCTAGTACCACAAAGGACACAAAGGTACACAAAGGGTCAAAAGAGCTAAGGAACAATGAATATGATTAGCTTCGGTGGATGGGCAGCATCAAGGGTAGACGCAGATAGTTGGCGGGCATTCCCGTTTTGGGTGACAGGAAATTTTCATTGGGGCTGGACGGGCGAGACGCCCGTCCTCCATCGTCGTCTTGCGGGAAGCCCATTGAGGGCAGCATTGTATAGTAATAAGAGGCGATGATTTCTGGCGTCAAAGACGTGTTGCTTGCCGTCGCTGCCATCCCTTTCATCTACTATTTCATTGCGTTGTTCAGTTCGTGGCAATTCTTTCGCGGTAACGCGCGTCGAAGCGCAGCTACACGTAACTTCGCTCCGCCGGTCAGTAATCTTAAGCCGATTCGCGGGTTGGATCCCGAGGCGTACGAGAACTTCGCGAGTTTCTGCAGGCAAGACTATCCGGATTACGAGGTGCTTTTCTGCGTGGGGGAGGAGGACGACCCGGTGGTTCCTGTCCTGCGCAAGCTCATGCGGGATTTTCCGGAACGTCGCATTCGGGTGTTGTTCGGCTCGGGCGGAAGAGGATCCAACGACAAAGTGGTCAAGCTGGCCCGATTGGTCAGCGAAGCTCAGCACGAAGTGGTTGTAATCAGCGATAGCGACGTGCGGGTGCGGCCTGACTACCTGCGCACCGTGGTTGCGCCTTTGGCCGATTCGAAAGTCGGAGCGGTGACCTGTTTTTATTTGCCGATCGAAGAGAAAACGTTCGCCGAAAGTCTGCAGACGATTGGCATGTTTTCCGATTTCTATGCCGGCATTTTGGTCGCGCGTCAGCTCGATGGAGTGAAGTTTGCGTTGGGACCGACCATCGCCACCACGCGCGCACGACTGGCCGGATTCGGCGGCTATGGAGCGATTGAAAACCGTCCTGCCGATGATCTGCTGGTAGGGCGACTCATCGCCGAACAGGGTTACGCCGTTGAACTTTTGCCCTACACTATTTTGACGGTAGCGGATTATGGGTCCATGCGCGACCTGCTTCACAAACGGCTGCGCTGGATCGTGGTCATGCGGCATTTGCGGCCGTGGGGACATCTCGGCCTGCTGCTTACGCAAGGATTGCCCTGGTCATTGGCGGCGGTGGCGATCCATCCCTCGGCGGGGGTTGCGTTCGGTTATCTCGGCACCTACCTGGTGCTGCGATTGGCGATGACCTGGATGGTGGGCATTTGGGGCCTGAAGCATGACGTGCTTTGGAAGAAATTGGGGCTGATCCCGGTGTGGGATGCCGTGGCTTTCTTCATTTGGCTGACCAGTTTTGCGCGAAACAGCATCCGCTGGCGGGATGGCGAATACTACATCCGCGATGGCAGGCTTGTGCCGGTGACTTCACACAGTGTCGAACCGGCAGCCTGAGGCTGCCGTTCAGCTTCCGACTTTGCGCTTCAACTCTCTGCGAGGGTTCCTCGCGGTGTTTCCGTTCTTGCCGCCGGATCGACCCACGATTTCGAGAGAAGATTCGATCACAGGCGCGGGTTCTCGAGTGCTCTGCGCCCGGCGTTCGTTGCAGGGCTGGCGCCAGTTGATCCGCGGCAGCATGACGGCCGCATCAATCTGGTCGCGATATTTCAATGCAACATTCATCAAAGAGTCTAACAACGAGTCGGAGAGTAAATGTGGCTCCAAACCGAGTTCAATCAGCTTGGAGTGTTTCGCATTGTAATAGTGCTCTTCTGCCTCTACGCGCGGATCGGGCAGGTGATCGACCTCGACCGTCAAGCCTAACTTTTCTCCGGCGGTTTGTACCATTCGTGCCAGATCCAAAACCGAAAACTGTTCCGTGAACTGGTTGAAGACGCGGCACTCGCCTTGCGCCGCCGGATTCAAACAGGCGATCTCGACGCATCGAACCGTATCACGAATATCGAGAAAACCGCGGGTTTGGCCGCCCTTGCCGTACACGGTGAGCGGGTGCCCGATGGCTGCCTGAACGCAGAAACGATTGAGCACGGTGCCAAAGACTTCGTCGTAATCGAAGCGGTTGATCAGCGCCTCGTCCAGCGCGACTTCATCGGTCATGGTTCCGTAGACCACGCCCTGGTTGAGGTCGGTGGCGCGCAGTCCCCACGCCTTGCAGGTGAACATGATGTTGTGACTGTCGTGGACCTTCGAGAGATGGTAAAAGGAACCCGGTTGTTTGGGATACGGCACGGTGTCGCGCCGCCCGTTGTGCTCGATGGTGATGTAGCCTTCTTCGATATCAATATTGGGCGTGCCGTATTCACCCATGGTGCCAAGCTTGATGAGGTGACAATCGGGTTGAAACTCACGTAGCGCGAATAACAGATTGAGAGTTCCCACGACGTTGTTCACCTGGGTGAAGACCGCGTGTTTGCGGTCAATCATGGAATAGGGAGCGGCGCGCTGCTCGGCGAAATGGACGACCGCCTCCGGTTCGAAATCCTTGATGACTGAAGAGAGAAAGTCGTACTCGGTCACATCGCCGACAAAGAGCGGAATGCTATTTCCGGTGAGATCTTGCCAAACGCGCAGGCGATCTGAAAGCGGGCGGATGGGGGTCAGGGTTTGCACACCGAGTTCGTGGTCCCATTGCCGGCGCGAGAAATTGTCGGCAATCGCAACGGAATGTCCGTTGTTAGACAGATATAAAGCGGTCGCCCAGCCACAGTAGCCATCGCCTCCCAGCACCGCAACCCTCATTTGGCCTCCTCGCCGTAGTTCCCCGGAAAATGATTACCGAAAAATCTGCCGTTCGCTGTTGGCATATTGCCCGGGGGACAACAACGCAACATTTTCGGCCATACCGCGCTTCTTTCAACTGTCAGAAGTAACACATATTCTAGAACACTCCAGCCGCTCTGGGCGGTTCGCCCGGAGAAATAGCAAGCGGAAGATTGGTCAGAACGACCTTGCCGCCGCTCGCCGCAACCAGGTTAAGGTGCGCAGCGCCCACCAGCGATTCCAGTTTGGGAATCACATTCTGATTTGCGACGATGTAGGAACGCCGCGGTTTAAGCCAGAGATTCTCGAACTGCGAATCATCGATAAACACATCAGGTACACCAGGAGCGTAGGCGCCGTATTCCAGATTGTTGAAGCGGCCGTTGCGAAGCAGCGCGGTGCGATTCGTATAGAAAAAGATGGAAGAGAATGTGTAATAGTGATGATCCACGATCAGGGTGCCTTCCGGCGATTTGAGGATTGCCTCCGCTAATGGCCGCGAAGACATGAACGGATCGAAGACGGCCATGGCCAGACGGGCGGCATGGAAGAACAGTATCATCATCAGCGCGGCGGCGAGGAATGCGCGCTGGCCGGCGAATCTCCATGTTGCGAGGGCGCCCAGGCAGAAAGCAATTGCGGCCATCAGCAGGGGCGGCCGAAGATATGCAAACGATGCCAGGGTAAGATCCTGCATGTGACCCAATGAGAGCTTATACGCGCCGGGATGTTGGCTGAGCGCCTGCGAAATGTCTCCCGGAGCGGGAAGGTTTCGGGTCAGGAAAAAGAGAGTTAATGTGACCAGCCCAGCACATGCCGCAATGACCGCTAGCGCGCGGGTGCCGCGCCGTATCCAATCGCCTCCGATCGCCATGGCTGAACCCAAAAGCAGCGCAAGCGCGGGATAGCAGGGCATGGAGTAATATTCCTGCGTGGTAGAGAAAGTGAAGAAGATCAGCACAAAGCCAGTCAAACATAGGGCCAGAAGCCGGGTTCGGCCAGCGCGGTCGGTGGGTTTGAAGGACAACTTGGCAATGGCGGGGAAATACACGCTCCAGGGAAACAGCCACACCAGGTGCAGCAACCAGAAGTAGAGTCGGGGCACGGTGTTGTAGTCTCGCGGATAGCGCAGATTCAGAAAGCGGAGCAGTTGCTCATTGATGAAGAAGAACCAGAAAAAACCATGATATTGCCCGGGCCCGCTGTGAAGCGTGAAGGCGAAGTAAGGCGGATTGCGCAACGTTGCCAGGATGTGCCAGGGCGCGGCAATGAGCAGGATGACCAGAATTCCGCTGAAGGGATGCAAGCGTCGCCAGGTGCGGGCAGAAAAGAGCTGGTGGGTGAGCCAAAGATAAATTACGCCGGCGGCGAGCGGGAATAAGACTCCGATCAAACTCTTTAGCAGCAGACCTATCCCGAGGTTTGCGGCCAGCATGAAAGCCCATAATCGTGGGTGAGGTTCGTCTTCGTCCAAGGCGCGGAGAAATGCCCACATGCCAAGGGCGACGGTGAAGGTCAGCATGACATCAGGGATCAGAACCCGGGTGAACAGGAAAAGCCCGATGCACGTGGCCATGCATAGGCCGGCATAGAATCCTGCTCGCTTGCCGAAAGCCCAGGTGCCGAAAGCGGCAGTGAGCCAGCACAGAGCTATGGCCGATAAAGCAATCGGGAGGCGCGCTACCCAATCGTGCGCCCCGAGAATTGCGTAGGCGACCGCCATGGCCCAGTAAATCAGGGGAGCTTTTTCCAGATACACGACGCCATCGAGACGGGCGGTTACCCAGTCGCCTGAAGTGAGCATGTTGCGCGCGATCTGTGCCTGCACAGCGTCGACGTCATCCATCAGGGATGGAGGAGAAATGATGCATCCGAGGTAGACGGCTCCGGCGACCAGCAGAACACCTAGGTATAAGTACCAGTTTTTTCCGGTGTCCAAACGCTGGTCTCGCGGGCGGCCGCTGCCTGAATCCCCCATTTTTTCATCCACAGAAACAGCACCATCAAGCCCCATAGGTGGTATCCAATGTTGACGCGTCTCTCCAGGTGATCTTGAATCTGGGTTTCGATCACGTCCCGGCGAAAAAGTTTGGTGTGCTCGGACGTACCGTCCATCAGAACCTCCAGCATTAGCGGGCGCAGACAGCCGCGCAGCCAATCATGTGCGGGAATGTCGAATCCGACTTTCTTACGTTGCAGAACTGAAGCTGGCAGCTTGTCTCGCATCAATTCCTTCAGAAGAACCTTCTGCCGGGAACCCTGAATCTTGAGAGATGCGGGCAGGGTGGCGGCGAATTCGACGATCCGGTGATCGAGAAAGGGCGGCCGGACTTCGAGCGAATGCGCCATGCTCATGCGATCCGCCTTGTTAAGAATATCGTCGGGAAGAAAATATCTTTGATCGAACCACAAATACGGCGCCAGATCATCGCCTGCCTGAAAACGATCGCGCAGTTCGCCGAGAATGCCGTGGAGAGCGGATGGAAGTTCTGAGCGCAGCAGAGCTGACTTTTGCTCTTCGGAGAAGGTTCCGTTCCAGTAGACATGGGCGCGATCGGGGGGCAAGAGGGAGCCTTCGAGAAACCGCTTGAGCTGGTATTCAAAACTGATCTTCTCGTCTGAAACCGGCCACGCGCGTAATGCGTCCAGCGCGAGTTGGAGGACCTTTCGCGGCAATCGCCGGGCGAGGGCGGCGAGGCGGTTGGCGCGATGAGTGAGATAGCCGCCAAACAGTTCGTCGGCACCTTCGCCGCTCAGGCTGACCGTGGTCCTGGTCTTACTGAGCTTGGAAAGGAACCAGACTGGAAGCGCACCTGCGTCGGCGGAGGGTTCATCTGAATAATAAGCGAATTCTTCGATCGCGCCCTGCAGGTCTACATCCGGGCTCAGATCCAGTTCTTCGTGCTCGGTGTGGTAGAGCTGGGCAACCTCGCGAATGTATGCGGTTTCGTCGAAGCTTCTTCCCTGGAATGAAATCGAAAACGTTTTGAGGGGCGCGCTGGATTCGGTCGCCGCGTAGTGCAAAATCGTCGAAGAATCAATGCCTCCACTGAGCCACATGCCCAGCGGTACATCAGAAATGAGGTGCTCGCGGATCGACTGCCGCAGAAGCGCGTCCAATTCCTCCCGGGCAGACTCCAGCGTCCAATTACGGGCCTCTCCGAGCGGCAGGCGCCAGTAGGGCTGGGATGAGATTTTGCCATCCCGCCACTCCAGCCATTGACCAGGAGGTAGTTTTTCGATGCCCTCTACCAGCGTCCAGGGACACGGGACATAGTTCAGCGACAGATAGCAATCGAGGCCGTCCAAACTCAGTCGGCGCTCAATCTCAGGATGGATCAGAATTGCTTTTAGTTCGGAGCCGAAGAACAGGTCTTCTCCGCGCCGCGCGAAGTAAAGTGGCTTGATACCCATACGATCGCGGGCCAGCACCAAGCGCTTTGCGGATTTTGTCCACAGCGCGATTGCGAACATGCCTCGCAAACGCGCAAAACAATCTGTATCCCATTCGAGGAATGCGTGAAGGACGGTTTCGGTGTCGCAGTGTGAATAAAAACGGTGGCCCATCCCTTCCAGTTCGCGTCGCAGTTCCTGGTGGTTGTAGATTTCGCCGTTGAACACGATGGCTACGTCGCCATCTTCGGACAGGATGGGTTGATCGCCGGAGCCGAGGTCAATAATCTTGAGCCGGGTTGCGCCCATCGAGCAGAGGCTCGACTGGAACACGCCTTGCTGGTCCGGCCCACGGTGGATCAGCGTGGCGGTGGCGCCCCGAATGCGATCGGAATCAGGTGCCCAACGTTTGTGGGTGAAACCGACGATTCCACACAAGGGCCTGCACCTCTCTCACTTTCTTGAAATCACCTGGCAATCGCCCTGCAGATAGGCTCGCGAATTACGTTCCCAGAACCGGAGCGATGTTTGAAGTTGAAAAGCAATCCTAACCTTTTTAACGATGCACAAGCAAAAGTCCCGGCCAATTTTGGGGGACTGAAGCCTGGTTCCCAAATGTGCAGGCGATGGAACCTTGCTACTCACATTACCGCCGGCCCATAATCACTAATGCCACGCCTACGCAGACCAGGAGCACGCCCGCCCACCGCCTTCGGGTAACCTGTTCTCCGAGAAAGAATTTGCCTCCGAGCGCGCCGGCGGCGTAACTCAACGCCGTAACCGGAACTACCAGGCTGACGTTTTCCATCGTGAGAACAGCGAGGAGGGCGAAAAATGCGGTGCCCATAAGGGTCAGACCAAGCCACATCCACGGAACCTGCAGTGCGCGGGCGGCGACCCGGATGAGAGCAGCCGGGCGAAAGTCTTTTACTTCACCCACGGCCTTCATGGCGCGACTGACGCACAGTTCACCGCCGGTCCCGGCGCCAATGATCAGAAGATAGAAGATAAGCTCGCGCAATTAGGTGGGCTCCGTGGTGCGGGGCGGCGTGTGTCCAACCACAAGAACGCCGAGGCAAATGACCAGCACTCCCATCCAACGCAGCGGTGTGACCGCTTCGCGCAGCATGAAGTGAGCCAGCAAGGCAACCATGGCGTAGGCCACCGACGAGGCTGGTTGGACGTAGCTGTAATCTGCCCACGAGAGCACCAGCATATAAGCCACGAAGAAGGTAATGAGAGACCCGATGCCCAGCCAAATGGTGCCCGACGCGAGCACGCGGGACAGGAGATCAAGCGCCTGCGCTGGGGTTCCGACGCTCGCTGCGCCGATCCGCTTCATCCCCTTGCCGAGCAGCACGTTGCCCAGGGGGCCAAAGATTACCATCAACAGGATCAAGAGATAGGTTTTGAAATGCAGGCTGGCAGACGCCTTCATGCGTGTTAAAGACCTTCCGTCTGGCTGAAGTGAATGGATACGAAGCCTTTCTCGGGAACAATCACCCGATGAACGAATCACAAAATTATCTTACTTGATTTTCGGGGTCGGCCCAAGCTCTCGAACGCGCATGGTAAAGAGCGTACGCAGACTCGCTCGAATCGCAGACGCTCCACCAAGTCCGGGTTCGCAGCGGGTGGGGCTGGTACCGCGAGCAAGTGTTCGGAGAGTTGTTACGAAATCGGGCGACGCAGGCTAAAAACTCTTCGCCAAGCGATTGACAAGTAAAGGAGATGGTGAGCGCGGTAGGAATCGAACCTACAACCTACTGATTAAGAGTCAGTTGCTCTGCCAATTGAGCTACGCGCCCAAGCCTTTGTTTTCAGTTAATTACGGCAGACGCCATTTCGTCAAGAGTGGCATTGTGTCGTAATTGTGTCGTAGACCTGCGGGTGTTCAGGACTACGCGAATACGCTCGACCTGTTCCTTGGGCGGATGGTTGTAGCGCATCGTGGTTTTGGTGTCGCGGTGGCCCATAAGGGTGCCCACGAGTCTTGGATCGCCGGTGGCGGCCATTGCCGTTGTGCCAAAGTCATGGCGCCCACAATATGGGACCAATGCTTCTGGCAGTCCAGCTTTTCTTCGTGCGTTGCGGAAGACTTGATTTATCGTCGTTAAGTGTCCGGTCTTGGATCTGGATGTTGGGAAGACCCATCCTTGCGCGGGCATCCCTTGTTTTAGGTGCCTGCGTTTCAAGATGCCCAATACCCGATCACTCAAAGGAATTCCGGGCCTTTCCGCAGCTTCCGTTTTTCCTTTGGGATTGGTGTAGCAGAACCAATCCCAGTTGATGTATTCCCACCTCATGCGACAGACTTCACTGTGGTTCCGCATTCCACTGTCTCGCGTAATCACGATCACGTCGGCCGCGTTTTCGGACAGCAGTGGAAGAATCTTCGCCTCAGAAGCATCGTCCATAAGGAGCAAACGCTGGGCTTCATTTCGGAGCTGGAGTTTGGGACATCTTGCGACCAAACCGTCGTCCTTGGCTTTCCCCAACATCCTGCGCAAGGTTCGTATCGCACAGTTCGCGTTGGACGGGCCAGCGGAAAACGTTGTCACCTCGACATGCTGGTCCCTAATCTGATCCATGCGAATGTGTTTCAGTTTGGTGCTAGCCAAAAGATTCCAGCCCTGGCGGTAATACTTCCGGGTGCTTTCCGTGATTCGTTGGCTATTGTTAACCCAATTCAGAAATTCTGAAGAAAAACCCTCCAGAGTCGGGGACTTGCGGACTAAAATCCCGTCCTCCCTGAGTTGGGCCATTAACTTCGATTCAAACAGTCTTGCCTTCTGTTCTGTGTTCTGCTTGGTCGATCCTCTGTGTCTCGTACCGTTCCATTCAAAGTCGTAGTGATAGAACGGAGAGCCATCTCTTTTATAGACTGACACGCGCCGCCTCTCTTTCAAAGTGTTCGTCCCGCACAGAGAAAGTGATTCGGTTAGCGCGAACCCATTCTATCACCTCCTCTTGGATGTAGGCCCACTGCCCTTCTAGCTTGTAGCAAGGCGGACCTTTGCCGGTGGATCGCCATCGGCGGAGTGTGCTTTCGGGGCGACGGACCAAGCTCGCAGTTTGCTTTGTGGTAAGGAAGTTCATAAATTCATCTCCGCGCGCGTTTTGGTTGTCCAAGGAAGTCCGCTGGGAACGAGCGAAGCGTACCTTTTGTACCCACGTAGATTTCGCACGAGAAATTCATCTTCCACTCGGGCACGTCGAAAGATGACGGCTACGAATCCGGCAGCGGGTGCCAGGGCAAGCCACGAGCCAATAGCTAGGACACTTGTTGGAACGGCAAGCTAACGGTGTCCTCAGCGTTATCGAAGAGGAATCCGAACTGCCCCCCCCGCTTCCATTTGTAAAGGCGGGCGTCGAGATCGCGGCGAAGGGTGTTTCCCAGCGTACCGAGAGTATGGAGAGTCGGGTCCCTTCACCGCCAGGACGACTCCCACGTCTCCGGTCTTAGTGAGGAATGTGTGATCGTCCACGAAGCCAAACAGGTTGATTTGGTCGTTGAGCGATCCCGCCTCGCGATAGCCTTTCAGGGCCATAGTCAGCCTAAACATGGCGCACCTTCCGGACCGGCACCGGGGCAAATTTCATCGGATCGTACTGAGCACGGGTCTTCGAAGAATTGAGCAGAAGGCGGAGAATCTCAGGATCGGTCTTGGTAGCCCAGCGTGCGAACCAGTACAAGAGCGAGAACATCAAGATTCCGCCAAGGAACGTATGTAAGAGGTTAAAGACGGCTGCTCCCATGACCAGGGCCAGGAAGAACAGCTTCCTCTCCGCTCCCATGAGCGTGAGGGGAGCATTGAGTGCTCGAAATACGGGATTGCGTCTTCGTTCCATTGTTCCCTCGCGGGGCGAGTGGCCGTTCCGATCACGGAAAGAGCCAAGACATGAAGTTCACGGCTCCCACAGCCATGCCCACGCCGAAGATCACGCCAGCCAAGGTTCGCTTGGCCGCGCCCTCCCCAAAGGCGAACATCAGGCCGCCCACCACGATGGCAACCAAGGCCAATCCAGTGGCAATTGGGCCTGTAAAAGCGGCTTGCAGGGCCTGGACAGCCTGCGTCCAGGGAGAACCGCCCTGCTGCGCGAAAACCTCATCTGCCAGGGCTAGACAAGCGCCGAATGTCAACACGCCCTTTTTCAAAACCCCGTTCAGTGGTTGCACTTTCGCTTCTGTAGTCGTCGGATTTGAACTTTCCGCCATCACAAACCTCCAGGGGCTACCCCCAATCCATTTAGGTATATGACTACACCAATCGTGAAATTGGTTGTACATATATATCTATAATTCAATTTGAACTCACGCGGTCGGTAAATGTTGCGCTGTCAGTTCGGGAGAGCAGAGGGCTTTGGGAATAGCGCGGATCGAGGACTCAGGGAAAGATCAGAAGGGAGCTATCGGCGAGGTGCATGTCCTAAGCAGTCTGCGACAAGATGCGCTTGGCGGCATGCAAGGCACGCTCGACAATAAAACGACTCATGCTGACTCCTTCTTTGGCGGCTGCTTGCTCGATGTTCATCTTTTCTTCTTCGTTGAGCAGGATCAACATTCCCCTATTATTTCCAGTCTTGGGCCGCCGTGCTCGTGAGACGCCGGGGGACATCTTGCGCTTGGGTCTCTTCATCTCCCCCTCCTCTGCTGACTTGTCGGCTGGATTATAAAACGATTCGGGCTGTGGCAAACGGGCCGGGAACACATCTTGCTAATGAGAATACTCGCTTCGTGGTCGGTAAAACAGTCCTATATCTATCAGGACTTTGGTTTGTTGCGCAATGACCTTTTCGGTCCGAGGGATGTTGGTCCACCCGGTGCGACCTTGCGGGCCTTCAGGTTCTTTCCGAGCTTCCTGACCACGCGCGTGACAAATTGGGGCACACTCAGGTCTTGTTTCCGGGCGGCCTTCGCAATGAGGGCAGATTCTGCTTGGGTGGCCATGACCCGAACCCTGAACATGAGCCACCTCCCAAATTCGGCCCATTAGCTCGCCTGGATTCAGGTGTAGGAGCCCACTTTCACTTGAGGCGGCTAGCAAGGCATCTGGAGGATTAGAACCCAGTGAGTCCGGGAAAGTTGCTCTCCTCGATGCGTGGAAACCGACCGACCGCGCCGCTCAAGGTAGCAGAGGAAAATTGGCTCGTCGGAGTTGGGACCGGTTTCGTTCGGAGTCGCAACAGCATTCTTGCGCGGACTCAGAGTCTTTTTTCGTCTCGACATTGTGCCGCTTGGCCAAAGCCGGAGGTCGGCTGTAGGACAGGTGTGTGACCAACATGTGGCTCACTTCTTTGTCCCCCAGACGCCGACGGGAAACGCGCCATCTGAACCGGCAAAGCTGTGCAGGAGGCTTAATTTCCCTTTCGCATTGATCGCATACACTGTCCCCTGATTCGAAGTACCGCGGATCTCTGTGTTCCCGTAGAGATTGCCCGCGGCGTCTGCGATTACACCCGAGAAGGGTTCGGTTCCGTCTTTTTTGCCTCCGGCAAAATTGTGCAGCAAGGTCTCAGTACCATCTTTCGCCACTCGCCACACTGTTCCTAAACTCAAGGAGCCGCATCCGAAGGTGGTGCCATAGATGTTTCCGTTCTGGTCGATAAACGGAATTCCGAAGGGATGGCATCCATTCTGAGCGCCCCCCGCAAAGCTTTGCAGGAGCTTAAAGGTCCCGGCGTGGCTCAGTTCGTAGACGGTGCCGACGCCCGCCGTTCCGCCCTCTTCAGTGAGGCCGTACACGTTTCCCACTGCGTCCATAGCCAAACTTGTGTAGAGGGGATATTGTCCATCTGATGCCCCGCCGGCAAAACTGTGCAATATGGTTTTCTTGCCGGGCCGTGTCCATTTTGAATATCGTGCCCAATCCGAAACGGCCGCCCTCAGCCGTCGTACCGTAAAGGATGCCGTTCGCGTCGACGATCAGGCCGGCGCTAGGAAATGCCCCATCCTTTCCGCCGCTAAAGTTGTGGAGCACATTGTCAAATGCGTCATCGAGGGTAAAGCTAAAGACGATTCCGTACCCAAATTGGCCGCCGTCGTAAGTAGTGCCATAGAGCATATTTGATTTGCCGGCGACTAATCCGGCGAATGGATTTGCACCGCCCACAAAGTTTCCTCCGGAAGTTCCGCTAAATTCGTACACTTGCAAATAGCCGGTGCTGGCATTCACCGTGAACAGCGTGCCGAAGCCAGAGCCGAAGTTAACCCAATCAACCAGCCTAGTTTCGGGCTTTGTCGCAACCTCGCAAATTATTTCTGGCCGAGGCGCAAGACGATCCCGGCGCCAAGCCGCAAATTGTCCTGGCGGTTGTTGAGACCGTCGGGGATTTTAGTCATGAAGTACTCGGCCTGTATGGGGCGAACCGAGACGTGCCTCGACACTTTGAAATCAATTCCGCCACCCGCCGTCATGGCAAAATTATTTTCGGTCCCGGTTGATTGGGCAATGCCATCGGTTGTGCGAACGCCTCCGAAGAGGGCTTGAACGAACGGGGTAAATTTTCCGTGGCTGAAATTCACTCTGGGCCCAAGAAGATACGTGAAAAGTGCTCCGGCAAATGCGCCATTCCCGGCGCTGGTCGCATAAAAGCCGCTCAGATCTCCCACTACTCCGAGCCGGTTTGTGGCGTTGTACTCGAGCTGACCACCCCCGCCCTCTCCAATGTATGTCGCCGAGGGCGCAATCCCGGGGACGTTGGCATTTACATTGATGCGTGCGTAATAGTACCCGCCGTACAGATCGAACTTTGAGGGTTCCTCCTGCGCCTTAGCCAGCAGCGCGGTTCCAAGTAGTCCGAGCAATAGACCCACAGCAAGTGACTTCATCATTTTGTGGAGGCACTCCTTAGTTAGACTCGCGTATGAGGGCGGATAATCGCCACCAGTCCCGGTGAAGCTATGCAGGATCGTCTCTTTGCCCGCTTTATCGATCTTGTACACCGTCGTTGAGCCTCTGCTTGGAGCCGAGATAGCGCTCAGTTGTCTGTATGAGGGACAGCCGCTTTTTAGAGTGTGCTGGAGCCTTGCTGATCCGCGCTACACGACCCGGACTTGGTTTGGCCCGGCTCATGTTTGGCCGCGCTCGTAGTCACTGGATCGGGTGACCATCTTACTATGGCTGCACGTTAGAAGACTTGAATTCTACCGCAACGAGCCGTACTTCACTGGAGAAGGGTGCGGGTGTGGAGCGTGAATAGCTCACATAAATGGTCTGTCCACTATTGGAGTCGTATTCGACGTGGGCATGCGCGTCGTAGACGTTGCCACTAGAGGGTTGCATCGCGACGAACGCCACGGTTTCGCTGGACCAGGGGCCTTCGGGATTGACAGACGTCCGCATCACCACATTTTGCGAGAACGGCGGGCTGTAGACGGCGAGGTAGCGCTGCAGAAAGGCGTTCCACGAAACGCTAAGAATGTTGGCGTCATTGAAAACCGAAATGGCGTCGCCAATTTGCGTGGACCAACTACCGTTGCCGGAGTAGAAGCTCCAGGCGCTGCGATCTTGCGCACTGGCCGGGTCCACTTTCCCAAGCTTGCAGCCGTTGTTGTAATCGCAGCCGTAGGCATAAAGCGTTCCGTTGTTGATGAACGAGGCCGAACCAAAATCCGGTTCGTTTGCATTAAAAAGGAGGTCGGGATGTTCCGCCACGATCGGCGGATTCAACACCGGCCGCTGCGGCTGCCCCTGGAAATCCTGCCACAGCGCGACAGAACTCCCAACCCCTTGGAAATTGAAACTACCCGGAAGGGCGTAAACGACCATGTAAAAGATCAAGGCGCTCCCGTCGCTGGGGTTGACGACGATCGACGACGGCCACAGCGCCCAGCGGGCGCCGCAAGGCTGCGCCTGGCAGTTGTTGACGTTATGCGCCTGGTTGAAAGTTTGCTCCGCCGGGGTCAATGGCAAAATCATCGCGGGCGCTCCAGCAGAATCCAGGCGCTCATGAAATCCGGTAATACCTTGTTGCGCATTGAGGTTCGTTGTAAACGACCATGAATCGCTGAGCAACGTTTGGTCTTCGGCGTTCGCCTTGGCTATAAATGTGTCCCCGTACACCCACACGGAGTAGCCGTGGAATAAGGCGCTATAGCCGCCGTCTCTTCCCAGAATATCCGGGTTCGTCGGGATGACGCCGAGATCCTGGACCGTGGCGATCGACAAGCCGGGCGGCGGCCCCGAGGACGGTGAAGGATAGCTACTGCAGCCGGACAGTCCAAGAATCAAGAGCCATACTGGCAAGATCCGGGACAGTATCCTTAAAAGTGCAATGTCGCAATTCTTGCTCTCGCTGTGGCGTCGGGTTCCATCGCAATCATCCCTCAAGCGACGGCAGAACAGATTGCCATGAGGTTCAA
>Ga0074044_10002500_pt1 | contig 16069 bp, 13 predicted proteins | sample BogForMeECP23OM1_FD_94443 | JGI IMG/M metagenome (GOLD analysis project Ga0074044, IMG submission 94443) | Bog forest soil microbial communities from Calvert Island, British Columbia, Canada - Bog Forest MetaG ECP23OM1 | ecosystem: Environmental > Terrestrial > Soil > Wetlands ...
GATGAAGCTCAGCGGGAAAAGCATGATCATCACCATCATGATCGTCATGATGATGAGGTTGCCCTGGCTCATCGAGGCGGACTGGCCGTAAACCCCAATCACATACGGCCTGACTAGCCAGGATGAGAGCAGCGGAAAAAAGAGGCACGCCAGGAACGTGACGGCCGACAGGCCGTAAAGCGCGATGTTTTCACCCAGGGCCAGCCCTTTCCGGACCGGCTGCCGGGGCCGCAACACCTCTAACAACTTGCCGATCCATTTGACCCAGAAGAACAGCGTCGCCGCGCTGCCGAAGACGATAAAGACGGACAGCGAGGGGGCGGCATCCACCACCGCTTTCAGCACGGCCCATTTGCTGATCAACATGCCGAACGGTGCCAGGAACATGCCTGCCATCCCGATCTGCATCATCACCGCCACCTTCGGCATGTTGAGGATCAGGCCGCTCATCGCCTCGATGTCCCGGCTATGGAGCCGCTGCTCCACCACCCCGACACAGAGGAACAGCAGGCACTTGGCGGCGGCGTGAAAGATGATCAGCAAGATGCCCGCCCAGACCGCCTCATAGGTCCCGATGCCCCCGCACATCACTATCAGCCCGAGATTGGCGACCGTGGACCAGGCCAGCACCTTCTTGGCGTCGCTGGTGGTGATGGCCGCCAAGGAACCGGCCAGGAACGTCACCGCTCCGACCAGTGCCACCAGGTAACCGACCTTCGTCCCGGCGATGACCGGCGCCATGCGCAGCACCAGATAGACGCCCGCCTTCACCATCGTGCTGGAGTGCAGCAGCGCCGACACGGGGGTGGGCGCCACCATCGCACCCAGCAGCCAACTGGAGAACGGCAGTTGCGCCGATTTAGTAATGCCCGCAAAACAGAGCAGGGCAGCCGGCAGTAGCGCTAGCGAATGCTTCGAGGCAATCAGCGCCTGCAATTCGATGCTGCCGCTCTGGCGCTGAAACCACACGATTGCCAGCGCGAACGCCAGCCCCCCGGCCAGGTTCATCACCAGCGCCCGCAAGGCGTTGTTCCGCGCCTCCTCGGTTTGCGTGTAGCCGATTAGGAGAAACGAGCAGAGTGTGGTGATCTCCCAGAACAGGAAGAGCCAAAGCAGGTTGTTGACGAAGATAAGCCCGAACATCGCGCCCATGAAGATGAACAGCAGGGCGAAGAATAGCGGGCGCCGGTCGGCCACTTCGGGATGGGCGACCTCGTGATACTCCCGCATGTAACCCAGCGCATACAGGCATATCCCGCCGCCCACCAGGCCATTGATCAGGGCCATGAGGACGGAGAACTTGTCCACCAGGAAATCGTGGGCCGCCTCCAGTTCCGAGCCGTGCGCCCATTCCAGCCACCCCATGAGCCCCGCTTGGACCAGCATCAGCGCCACGATCAGCGGTCGCCGCGCCCGCAGGCCGACGTAGATCACGTAAACCGCCATCGCGCCCTCGATCGCCAACATCGCTGCGCTCAGCCAGTGATGATCCAGAGGCAAACCCTCCGCAAGGCCCGGAGTCGGCAAGACCGCCAGCGCCAGCACGCAAAGGCACACCAACAGCGTCATCCCGCCTACCAGGATCTTGCGAAGCTGGTCGGCTTTCAACCACAGCAGCCCCAGGCCAGTGGCGATGGGGCCGAGAATCATTGCTGGAACTAGTGCCACGATAATCGGTGGGAAGACCAAGGCCGCTCGCAGCCACTTCCCGCCGCAGCCTATGCACGGGACGTGCCAGTCGGCGCCCCCCTGCGACCCGAGCATTTGCTGGACTTTTGGCCGCCTGACCAGTATTGCCGGTTGACGAAACTTCGCAACTGCGAACTCTCGTGCCAAGGGGATGCGAAATACCGGCGCGCGTCATGGCAAAGGATTGCGCTGCCGGCCCTTTTCCTCTATGAGACTCGGGATGTTGTTGAGTGCCGATTATAAGCCCGAATTCAACTCGCTAAGAGACCGGCTACTGGAGCTGGCGCAGATCCGCCACGTAGAGGAACTCCTGCGCCGGGTGGTCACCATCCTGGCGGAGCGGCCCCATGTGGCCCTGGCCCGGATTTGGCTGGTTGATCAGGGTGACCTTTGCGCGTCCTGTCACATGGCCGCCCGCTGCCCCGATCGCACGTCCTGTCTCCACCTGGCAGCCAGTGCCGGACTCCGCCGCTCCGATAGCGAGGTGGATTGGTCTCGTGTGGACGGCGAGTTTTCGCGCATTCCCCTAGGCGTCGGCAAGGTGGGCCGTGTGGGCGCCAGCGGCGAGGCCATTGTGGTGAGGGATTTTGCCGAAGACCCTTCCTGGCTGCGGCGCTACCAATGGGCGGCGCGGGCGCACATCAGCGGCCTCAACGTCCAGCCCATCAAGTTCAAGCAGGAGATACTGGGCGTGCTGGCCATCTTCACCACCATCCCCACGCCGGACGAAGGCCCGGTCTGGCTGCGCATCTTCGCCGATGAAATTGCCGGGGCGATCATCAATGCGCGTGCCTTCGAGGAAATCGAGCGGCTCCAGGCGCACCTCGAACTGGAGAATACCTGGCTGGAGGAGGAAGTCCGCGAGGCCAGGGCCTTCGGCGACATTATCGGCCAAACCCCATCCATCCGGCAGTTGCTTCGCCAGATCGAGCTGGTCGCTCCAACAGACGCGTCCGTCCTGATTCTCGGAGAATCGGGCACCGGCAAGGAGCTTGTCGCCCGCGAAGTCCACCGCCTGAGCCGGCGCGCCGACCGCCCCCTCATCCGCGTCAACTGCGCCTCCGTCCCGCGCGAGCTTTACGAAAGCGAGTTCTTCGGCCACGTCAAGGGCGCTTTCACCGGCGCCATCAAAGACCGCGCCGGGCGCTTCGAGGCCGCCCACGGCGGCACCCTCTTTCTCGATGAAGTGGGCGAAGTCCCTTTCGGGCTCCAGAGCAAGTTCCTGCGCGTCTTGCAGGAAAAGCAGTATGAGCGGGTCGGCGAGGAGAGGACGCGCACGGTGGATGTCCGCATTATCGCCGCCTCGAACCGCGACCTGAAGAAAGATACAGAGGAGGGCCGGTTCCGGCAGGACTTCTATTACCGGCTCAACGTTTTTCCCATCGAAGTGCCGCCGCTGCGCGAGCGCAGGGAGGACATCCCGGTGCTCGCCACCCATTTTCTGCAACAAGCTGCCCGGCGCCTCCGGCTCCCGGCGCCTCGGTTTACAGAAACCCACGCACGACTGCTGCAAAGCTATGATTGGCCTGGCAATGTCCGTGAGCTGCAAAACGCTGCCGAGCGCGCCCTGATTCTCGCCCAGAAGGGCCTCCTCCGGTTTGACCTGGCCCAGGCTGACGTGGCCGCGCCGCCACCGCCACCCCCGCCTGGCGGCAACAGCCCCGATTCGCCCATCCTCACTGAAATCGAATGGCTCAAGCGAGAGCGGGAGAATATGCAGGCCGCCCTCGCCAAGGCCGGCTGGCGGATTCACGGCGCCGGCGGCGCTGCCGAACTGCTGGGCCTCAAACCCACCACCCTGATCTCCCGCATGAAGAAGTTCGGCCTGAAACGGCCGGAACCAGTCGCAAGGCCTGCCTGACCCCGGTTGAGACGCACGCCACCGTGTGCCATTCTTCCCGTCGAAGTCAGAGACCCGGTGGAACGCGCACATGCGTTCTAGCCTTTCCGCAATCTACGGATTTCGGGCACTTCCGGCTCAGGAAGACCTGAATCACGGAAGCTTGCTTTTGAATTCGACCAACCGACCCGCCTCCCGTTCTCCCTCCAGATACTCGGTCGCTTTACCAGGGCGAATTCTACCTGAGCCGGACCACCCTGTAATCCTCCAGGGCAGGAAAGGTCGAAGGGCGAAACGGAAGACCGCCTAACCGAACCCTCTGGCCGAAGACCATGAACATGGCCTGCGCCGGGCTGAGGTTCAGTTCACGGCGAGTCCGGTAGCCCTTTCTCACTAGGTCTCTGTCAATCGGGCAGCGCACTTGCCCGCTCATAGCTCAATTATGCTCAATAGGCGCTCCATTTCAGCCCTGTTTCGGCGGCATATGTGGATAGGGTGCCAAGGCTAATCCCAATTCCAAGAAAAGACATCGGCCCGGAGCGACTGCGTGAGCGAGACGGCACGGAGGCTTTCGTCGTTACCTGATAGGTTCAAGGAAGCAGGAAAGCTCGATAGTATTTCCTTCGCCCAAGCGGATTCTGGTCAAACCACAAATAGGGACTGCTCGTTAGCAAGATAGTTGTCTCAGGGCTCCACGTACTCATATTCGTTGAGGATTGGACCCGGTAAGTCCGCCCCACCATGCCGCTGATGTTCAGCCCGGCGTAGGTGTTCAGAAGCAGATTCGCCGCAGAGGCGGGCTGCGGTGACGGATTGTATGAAATCTGTCTAATGCGTTGGTTTCCGCTGTCAGCCACCAAGATCATCCCTTGCGACAGACAGCTTCCGCCCCCGGAAAATCGTGCTAGGGAACCTATTCCGTTCGTGTAACCGCTCTCCGTGAAGCTCCCCGCAATGGTTGTTACGTTTGTCGTGGCGCTCAATTTGCGAATTGAAAATCCACCCACTAGTGTGCCGCTACAGGCGAGGATTACGTTCCCGGAATCATCTACGGACATGGAATAGACACCAGTGAATGCCGCGTTCCTTCCCATACCGTCGGCGTTGGAATTGGAGCCATGCCCAGCGATGGTTACAACATCCCGGTTCTGATTGATCCGACGAATCAACCCGTTGTCAGCGTCCCACACGAAGATGTTGTCAGCCGAGTCTGTGGCCAGCGCTGTGGGATAGTTGAAAGAGCTAAAAATGCCATTCCCATCCTCAGACCCTGCATTCCCGGAGCCCGCGAACACTTCTAAAGTTGCGTTGGTCGTGTAGCGCAGAATCCTGTTTCCCCCACTATCGGAAATGTAGAGGTTATTAACGGAGTCAACGCTCATGCCGCAACAGACCGAAGTGCCGGTAAGGTTGGTGTGTGTGACTTCCGCTCTGGTGGAGATGCGATAAATATATGTTGTCATCCCTGAGGAGCTTTGAATCATCCAGATCGTATCACTGTGGTCTATTGTCATCGCAGTGAACTGGGCATTAAGCGAAACATTGGTGCCATAACCCTCTGTCTCAGTGCCTCCACCTGCAAAAGTTGAGACCTTGGCGTCTGGCGTGACCTCTCTTATTCGCATGTTTCCGCTGTCCCAAACAAACAGGTTGCTCAATGAATCACCGACAATGAGCGATGGATTACTGAACATGGTTAACGCCCCCTGCCCGTCAACATAACCAACAAAACCCGAGCCCGCCAAAGTCTGAACCCCGACATTATTCGTGTCGTAAATCTGCGCGTCAGCTTGCCAGCACAGAGCAGCGGCCAGCCAGCACACGGGCGGGAGACAGGTATCTTTCATGGGTGCTCTCTTCCAGGGCTTAAGTGAGTCGTTGCCGTTGAGCTGGAATTGTTCATGGCCCTAACCTTATGCGGAATACCAGTCGCAGCCCACAACTGATTAGTGGTTTTTTTCGGGGTTCAGAACCGTCCTTGCCGAGGCTTGATCGGCTAAGCTTCTTTGCATCCGGGCGTGCGCTGATGGGGCGTCTGGCGAGGCTTGAGGGGCGGACGGGCAGGTAAGAGACGACCCTCACCACAGGGTTTTGTCTCTCACCATTCTAGCGCAACCGTGGCTGGGCTCAGGTCCGCTTTGGCCTGACTTCGCCGCTCAAGAGCTGGTTTAACTCTCCAGAAGTCCCAAGTGCATCAGCCCATTTCTTCAGGTAAGACCTGTCGAGCTTCTCGCCTTGAACGCCGACCACACCTGCGGCGTCTCCCATCTGCCTGTCCGAGGGAGTGATCCTGTTCCAGACCAGCTTGTGCAGGATGGAATCTTCTGCCGTTGTAATCCAGGCAGGTTCGCCAAACAATGTCACGTGCACGCGGCGTCGCAGCATCTCATGGTCAAATAGTGTGGGCTTCGGCAGCCAGAAATCCACTTTCAATGCCGAACGTGTGTCAATTGCGTTAAACTGATGCGGCGGCTGATAGGCGGCGCGGACCGACGCTTCGTCAATGAAGTAATCTGGAGCAAATGCTGAAACGAGTTTGCCCGCGACGGACGGCGGCAGTTGAATAACGAAGTCCAAATCGTGCGTGGTGCGTGGAATCCCCCAATAGTTGCTCGCCATCGAGCCCGTTAGGTAATACGTGATTTCACAACGATTCAATCGCCGCAGACAATCCACGAGAAGTTCCTGCTCTGTCATCGCCGGGCCAGTTGCAGCCGCTGATGCAACAGTCGCTCCACTTCCGCTTCGTCTGCGTTGGGATTCTGATGACGGATACCCTCGCGGGCGATATTGCAGGACAACTCGTGAAGCTCTAGCGCTATGGCTAGGCGCTGTTCGCCGGTCATGCACCGGTAACGCTCGATCTGTTCCTGCAATGCGCGCTCGGGATCCATGTTGTCAGCCCAAAGAAGAATAAGCGCTAATGCCGGTGGGGTCGAGCAAATCCGGCGAACTGCGCTATTTCGTTACGAGATGTCGCTCTGGAGAGGATTTCGTCAGCCGCGAAGACTGACTATGTGGCCCGTATCCTGTTGGTTCACACACCTTTCCGGTTTCCGGGGCGCTTGGCACGCTCCATGTTCACGTGCCTTGGGCCACAAGCCCCCAATCCTATGGCACGACTCGCTTCTGTCACCTCTGGGCTTGACCGGAAAACTTCCGGCCTGCCATCACTCCAACCGGAACTGCCGCCCGCCTGCAACTTCCTGCACCTGCTGGCGAACTCGCCAGCCGCCCTGAAGGCCTACGTTGCGGCCGCCGGGGCGCTCGCCCAGGGCCAGCTCACGCCGCGGCAGCGCGAGCTGCTGGCGTTGGCCGTCGCCGAAATCAATGGGGCGAGGTATTGCCTCTCGGCGCACTGCGCCCTCGCTCGGAAGCTCGGCCTCGATGACGCGGATATTCGCTCCGCGCGCCGGGCGGCTTCCACCGACCCGCAGACCCACGCCATGCTGCGTTTCGCCCAGGCCGTTGCCCTCCAGCGCGGAGAGCTCGGCGACGCGGACTTTCAATCCCTCCGGCAGGCGGGCTTCACCGACACGCTCATCACCGAGGTCATTTCCAACATCGCGCTCAACATATTCACCAATTACTTCAACCTGGTTGCCCGCACGGATATTGACTTTCCCGTGCCCAAAAATGGCACCGAAGCGCCGGCACCCTAATGACTGCTGGTGGCCGGGGATTCCTGTGGCTGGGTTGGCGAACCTCTACCGTGGAGTGGACGCTCTTTGCCCCGGTATTATGGTGCCTTTGGAGTTCTTTGGGTTAAAAGGCCAGCTTCGGGAGGAACCCCGTGCTCAGGAACGCTCAAACGAGTCTGCCGCTCCGTGCTTGACCATGTCAGATTCAACGAGTAAAGTGCCACCATGCAAGTCAGACAGGCCCATCTGGATGGCAGTGCCAATGGGTGTCATGGGGCGTCGTTCAGCGAAACCAGTTGGTGGGTCGTCGGCCAGGCCGCCCACCCCGAAACGCCGGAGGCGGAGGCTGCCCGCCAGAGCCTCTGCCGGACCTATTGGTGGCCGGTATTCTTCTACTTGCGCCGCCGCGGCTACAGCCAGGAGGACTCCGAAGACCTGACCCAGGGCTTCTTGGCCCGCATGCTGGAAAAGAACTACCTGCGGTCGGCTTCGCGCAAAAAGGGCAAGTTTCGTTCCTTCCTCCTGGTCATGCTCAAGCGGTTTCTGGCCGATGAGCGAGACTGGGCCGAGCGCCAGAAGCGCGGCGGAGGCAAACAGGTTATCTCGCTCGACGCGGGTGAAACGGAATTCTGGTCCCGACTCGAGCCCCTGGATGAATTGACACCGGAAAAGGTCTTTGAACGGAGCTGGGCAGATTCATTATTGAGGGCGGCCTTGGCTGGCCTGGAGAAAGAAATGGCGGTCCTCGGCAAGCAAAGCGAGTTCGACGAATTGCGGCGGCTGGTTTCTTGCGACGGCGAGGACACGTGTGCCGGTGCGGCCGGGAGGCTCCATTGGACCGAGGGGAACGTGAGGGTGCATGTCCACCGCCTGCGCCGGCGACTGGGCGACATGCTCCGGGCAGAAATCGCCAAGACCGGGGCGACACCCACGGAGATCGAAGAGGAAGTCCACGACTTGATTTCGGCATTCAGTTGATGGCCAAACCTGTCTGGGCCGCAGGTCTCCGCACCGGCGTAAGCCCGAGTTTGCTTATCGGCAAAGAGGCAAAGATCCACACTGCTTCGGGGCTTGAGCACGCCGGCCCATTACGCGAGCCGGAGGGGTCCTTTGTAACCAATTTCGAGTTTTGCCTAAGTACCAGACTGAGCGGCCAGGCGGACGTCGCCTGGCCGCCAGCCTACCGCCCCGTGAACATGAACAGGTCAGCGCTGACACCCCCCGGACACCCGGCCAAGGCCGTCTGCCGGGCGTTCACCTTGATCGAGTTGCTGGTGGTGGCATCGGTTATCGCGATTTTGGCAGCGATGCTTTTGCCGGCGTTGAATTCGGCCAGGTCAAAGGCCCGCCGAGTGGTCTGCCTGAGCAACAAACGGCAGCTTGCGTTGGCCTGGCTCACCTACGCGCATGACAACGACGATGTTCTGGCCTACAACTCCATGCCAGTATGGGATGAGCATGACTGGTGGGAGCCAGACGCGCCCAATTGGGGATACTCTCAACTGCGGTGGTGGTGGCTCCTGCCCGACCCGTCGAGCGGGGTCGGCCTGACTGATGACCAGTGGAGCAGTCTGGCGCCGTACCTAAACCACACTGCCGCCCTGTACCGGTGCCCCGCGGACACGTTTCTCAGCCCCTTCGAACTGGCCGCCGGGCGGACCCTCCGGGAAAGGAGCGTATCCATGAACATCGCGCTGGGTGACGGCACCAGCCAGGCCGGAGTTCGCAAACGCGACTGGGTCATGCCCGGCACCTGGCCGGTGGGGTCGGGCCATGCGTTCTTTTCTCACTATCACACCCGTCTGACAACGCTGGTCACACTGTCCCCCTCGATGGCCTTCGTTTTCATAGACGAGCACCCGGATTCCATTGCCGACACGTCGTTCTGGGTTGACTACACTCCCCTGTGCGTCCAATGGCGGCAGCTCCCCGCCAGCTACCATGACCGGGGCTGCACGATGTGCTTTGCCGATGGGCACTCGGAATACAAGAAATGGCGTGTCCCACAGACCAGCCAGCCGGTCAGATACGTGCCGTGGGACTATCCGATGTACCCGGATATCATCTCCGCGGGCCGCCAGGATTACGAGTGGGTGTGCCGGCGGATGTATGAGCCGGGTTCGTTTGAGTAGGACGGCGCGGCCGTGCGAGAGTCACAGCTTTTCCAACGCCGGGCGGCTCGTTTGTTGCTGGGTGCCCTCGCCCTGTGGGCAACAGCAGCGTCCGCCGCCGACCGGGTATTGGACGACTTCAGCTCCCCGGTCCGTTTCGGATGGAATGATTTCATCCTGGGTCTGGGGGCGATCGAACAAACCAACGGGCAACTCGTCTTCGACATCCCGGCCGCGATGCAGGAGCCGTCTTTTGCCGCAACGGCGCGGGTGACCGAGTGGTTCCAGCTTGCCAATTCGCCGGCGCTGGAGTTCCGCGTTGACGTAATTGGCCTGAACAGCCTGGATACGTTTGCTGTTCTGGGCTGGGTCCCCGAGTCGGAGCCGGTGACGGCTTTCGCTGGCTATTTTGTCGCCCGGTCGGCCCAGGAGTTGCTGATCGGGAAAGCGGTCAACAAATACTTTTACCGGGCACCGCTCCCGCCGGGACTAACGAACCAAAACGTCACGCTCGTCCTTGCGCTTAGCCAGACGAACGCAAATGTGCTCATCGAGGCCCAAGTCCTCGACCTGGATAACGGGGGAGCGGTATTGTTCGACCAAACCTGCGTTGATACGCCGGCTGCGGACATTCTGCAGGGCGGCACGGATGATCCACCGGCGCCCTACAGCGGGCGGGGCCGCTTCGTGCTGATGGAGTATGTGGAGTATCAACCCGGCGGGCCGGACCCGCGCGAAGTGGCCTTTGCCAACGCGGCCGTCTCGTCGCCCGTGCCGTCGCACCTCTCGCCGGTCATGCACGACACCAGCCTGACCAACCATGCCAGCTTTGTTGATCCGACCCTGCTGAACTTCAATTTCCTGGCCACGAGCGACCAGGACTGGGAGCAAACAAACGATTTCTACGTCGGCGCACTTCCGGCGCCCGGGCTCGGCGGGGTCGCTTTTGGCCCGCTCAACCCACCCAACGAGACGATTTTTTCGGACTTGCTGCTGACGCTCGAACCTAACTCCCAATACAATTGGACGCTCCTGGCGTGGTACATGCCGGGCGTGTCCAATACGATGGCGTTTTCCTTCGATACCTTCTCCCTGAGTAACGTAGTGATCGAAGCCGAAGACTACAATTTTAACGGGGGCCAATTCCTGGATCAGCCGGCCTTGATTGTTGATGGGACTGGGCCCGTGACAAACGCCTATGCCGGGCAGAGCGGCGTACCCGGCGTGGATTTCTATTCCCCCGGCCCCTCGCCCGGGGCGCGATACCGGCATGATGGTGGTATCGGGACCAAGGTTAGCCTCGATTATGTCCGGCCGAAGTTCGTAGATGCCGGTGGAGCTGCAGCCGAGATCTACGACTATGACGTGTTCGGGTTGAAGGCGGGCGATTACTTGAACTACACCCGCACCTTCCCGACGAATTATTACGGGGTTTACCTTCGGGAATCGGCCGTCAATGTCACTCAATCCACGGCGGGCCTCGAGTTGGTGACCAGCGACCGGAGTCTGCCCGACCAAGCGACCGTGGCGCTGGGGCAGTTTCAGACGCCGGGCAGCGATTTTGTTTTGCGCAACGTGCCCCTCGTCTTGCCCGGCACAACTAAGCCGATCACGCTTGTTCTTGGCGGCGTGCAAACGCTGCGCCTTCGACAGTTGTCCGCCCTGCCCGCCGACGCGGTTGCGGCGCTGAATTACCTGGTGTTCGTTCCCGTAGCGAATGGTCCCGTGCTTGAATCAGCACCCGCTGTCGGCGGGCCTTACGCGCCCGAGCCTGCGGTGGCACTGGACGCTGCCACCTCGACGATTCAGGTGGCACGGCCAACCGCGGCCACTCGCTTCTACCGCTTGCGAGCCGCAAGCCTCCTGCGGATTACGAGTTGCGAGCTTTCCTCTGCCGACACAGTCATGCTCAGCTTCGCTCCGGTTGGAAATTAGCCCAAGCATCATGCAGGCTGGCGTTTGGGGCGAAGAGCGGATTCGGTCGCAAGTTCACGAAAACGAAGCTTTGCGACTCTCCTCCGACGGGGCTAGATTATCAGGGAAGATGCTTTAGGCTGAAAACAGGACCAATAGGAAGGAGCACGTTATGCCAGTTAAGAAACTAAAAGAATTCCTCGATAAGGAGAAGATCAAGTATGTCAGTATCATTCACTCCCCGGCCTACACGGCCCAGGAAGTGGCGGCCTCGGCCCATGTGACGGGCCGGGAACTCGCCAAAACCGTTATCGTCCAACTCGACGGTGAGATGGCTATGGCCGTCCTGCCGGCCAATCGGAAGATCGTCCTTCAGGACTTGCGGGAAGTGACGGGATCCGACCAGGTCAAGTTTGTCGCGGAGGAGGATTTCGAGCAGAAGTTCCCGGATTGCGAGACCGGGGCGATGCCCCCCTTCGGCAACCTCTACGGTATGGAGGTTTATGCCGCCGCCTCGCTCAGCGAGAACGCCGAGATCGCCTTCAATGCCGGCTCGCACACCGAGGTGATCAAGCTCGCGTATGCGGATTTTGAGCGGCTGGTAAAGCCGAAGGTGGTAAGCTTCACGACGTGACGCTCCCTCCCGAAGTAGTTGCCTGACACGCCTAAGCTGTCAATCGTCCTCGTCGTCGTCCTCGTAATCGTAATCCAAGACCGTCGGCAAGCCGATTACGAGGACGACGACGAGAACGAGGACGAGAAGCGGCTCGCGGAGGCTAATCCCTCGTTGGGTTGATTCTGCGCAACTTTGTGCGAGGGTGGGCACAGGACAAAGGCTGATTATGGATCAAGCTGAACCTGTGCAGGGCGCCGAGGCGCTGGAGACCCGCGAGATCGCGATTGCGGGCATGGGGTGTGATAACTGTGTGCGCAAGCTCGAAAGGGCGCTCCGGGCCAAGCCTGGAGTCATAGAAGTGCATGTGGACGGCATTGCCGGCCGCGCTAAGGTGACCTTTGACCCGGCGACGACGAACATCCCCGAACTGCATGAGGTCATCGCCAAGAGCGGCTACCGCGCCGGGGCCGTGGAGTTGTAGCTTATTAGCGGTGTTGATGCTGCGCGGCGAGCGCGGTGCCGTTGCGGCAGCTAGTGTCCCGGTTTGGGACACGGGAGCATCGTTTCTATGGTACTAGGGTAGTGCCAGGGTGGTACCGGGCCAGGTCCAGGGAAGTGCCGGGTTAAGGGGTGTCCGAACCGGGTTTCGCAATATTGCGAATGCTTATGATGGCACGCCCAGGCTGCCGAGAGTCCAACGTTTCTTGTTTTACCTGGTCTAAGGAGCGGCTATATCCAGACACAAGATTTCTATGGGTGGTCACCCGCAGGCGCGGCGAAGATGCGCGGCAGCGTTATGGAGTTTTCTCCTGGGCCTTGCGTTGGCCGGGGCCGAGCGTGCGTGGCCGTTGGGGCTATTCCCAGCGCAATCAGCCGTCGTGCTGGTGGTAGGCGTGGCGGGGGACGTCGAGAGTGAGGGGAATTACCGGGATCAATTACAGAGCTGGGTGGACCTTGTGGCTGGAGGCGGCCAGGCATCGAAGGTCTTCGTGCTGTGCGATGACCCGCAAGCGGTGGCACTGGCGGGGACCGGCGAGGAGGCAAGGAGTTCGGGGCAGGCGGGGTCAGCCAGCAATGGCCCGCCCTCGGTCACCAGTGAACCCTCACCCATAACTATCCTCAAGGGCGACCGTAACACCTTCCTGAGCCTTGGCCAGAAGTTGGCTGGAGGGACGAATACATTGGTAGTGATTGCCTGGGGCCACGGGGGGAGGCAGGGCCAGACACCGGTGTTCCATGTGCGCGGGCCGCGGATCAGGGCGGCGGATTTCAAGGCGGTGGCGAGCCAGGCGGGGACGCGGGAATCGCGCTGGGTGCTGATGTTCCGCGGCAGCGGCGCCTTCGCGAGCGAATTGGCAGGGGAGGGGCGGCAGATTATTGCTTCCGAAGACGAGACGATGTTCAGCGACGACCCGGTGGGGATGCCGTTGCTGTTGAAGATTGCTCGTGAAAAGCCCGAACTCCGGTTGGCGGAGCTGGCGGAGGAGCTGGGGAAGGATACGGAGGCCTGGTATGCCGACCGGCACCTGGCGCGCACGGAGGAACCGACGCTTTGGATGGGGACGGGCAAGCCGCACCACTTGGCCACGACAAGTGTGGAGGAAAACGCGCTGGCTTCCGTCAATACAGCAGTGACCAATGCCCCGATGACCAACATGGCCAGATACGGCTTAGGGGCTTACGTGGCGTCCTCTGGCGACCTTCCTCCGGCCTGGAAGGAGATCAAGCGCGTCGAGGCCCGCAAGCACCCGGGGGCTGACGCCGTCATCCTGCGCCGCCGGCTGAGCTACACGCTGGGCAGCAGCCCGGCCGTTGCCACGGAGAACGAGGCGTTCATCCAGGTGCTGACGCCTGAGGGCAAACGGTTTGGGGACTTCGACATCACCTACTCGCCGCCTTACGAAGACATCAGCTTTCTCGACTGTGAAGTGCTGCGCGCGGATGGAAAGCTCGTGCGGCTGGACCCGGACGCTATTCGCGATACTCACGAGCAATCGGTCGGCGATTACCAACAGGGGCAGCGCAAGTTCTTTTCCCTGCCGGGGGTGAGTCCGGGTGCGGTGCTGCACGTGCGGTACCGGACGACGTGGAAGACGTTCCCGCTGCCGCATGTCTCGCTGGAAATCCCGATCGGGCAGGACTTGGCGGCGGTCGAAGATGTGGTCCAAGTCAGCGTAGCGAAGGAGACGCCGTTCCATTTTGCGCTGGAGGAGATGCCCGCGGCTGATCCCATCATCAGGCAAACGACCTACGGCACAAGCTACTCGTGGAGTTTCGAGAACCTGCCGGCGCAGGAGCACGAGGTTCTCGATTCGCCCGGGACGCGCTCGCGGCTGCTGATTTCCACCTTCCCCGATTGGGCGGCGTTCGCGGAGTGGTATGGCCGGATTACCAAGCTGGCGGACGAGGCGACACCGGAGATCGCAGCAAAGGCGAAGGAGCTGACACGCGAGGCAAAGGATGATCGGGCCAAGGTGGCGGCTCTTTACAACTATGTGACCCGGCTGCGCTACGTGGCAGTGCCGCTGGGAGTTAATTCCTTCCGGCCGCACGCCGCGGCGAACGTCTTGCGGAACGAGTACGGGGATTGCAAGGACAAGGCGAACCTGTTCAACACGCTGCTGCACGCGGTGGGGATTGAGGCGCGCTTGGTGCTGGTGCCGCGCTTCGGCCAGGCGCACGAAGACCTTCCGGGGCTGTCTTTCAATCACGCCATTTCGCAGGTCAACTTGGCTGGACAGACAGTGTGGGTGGACACGACAGATGATGTCTGCCGGTTTGGGATGCTGCCGCCGGGCGACGCGGGCCGGAAGGTGCTGGTGATTGGCGGCGCGACCAGCGGGCTGACGCGACTGCCGGCGCCGGACCCTGGCGAGCATGTGCTCAAGGTGCACGGCCAAGTGGATTGTGCCGGGCCGATGGATGCATTGCCGGTGGAACTGAGCACTACGGCGTCCGGGTATCCCGACTACGCGTTGCGGACGGCGGCGCGGGAGACCAAGGAGCATGCTTCGACGCTGCCTTTGCTGGCCGCTCAATTCCGTCCTGCCGCGGGCGCGTTCGCGCTGGAGAGCCAAAGTGCGACCTCGGTGGCGGCCCTCAATGAAGCCTTTGGCTGGCAGGCGACCGGGACCTGCGTCGGTTTGATGTCCGGCACGGACGGGAGCCGGCTATTGCGCGCGCCGTTTTGGCTGCCTAGAGAATGGGACCTGGCGCTGCACCGCCGGAAGGCGGGGTTGTTTCTCAACCAGGGGTATCCGCTCACGCTGGAGGAGGAGTTTGAGTTTACGTTGCCGGCCAAGGCGCAACCGGCGGTGCCGCCCGGTGTTAGTGGGGACAATGACGCGCCGTTGCGTTGGAGGGTAGAATGGGCGAAAATCGGTGATGACAAGCTCTCAGCGCGAATGCGGGTTGAACTGGCACGGGGTGAGTTGTCGCCGGCCGAGACGCCCGCCTTTCAGAAGCAACTGCGCGAGTTGCTGGCCGCGCTGGCCGAGGGAGCGAGCCTTGCGATGTCGCCACAGGAGAGGTGAATGCCATCCGGTGATTTGTTCCGAATGATAGCGCACACAGACCTAATGACTTATGACTGAACACTCCATACACTTGGCCCAACAGCCTGCCCCGCCAGTGATCGAACGCGACCCGGCGGAGGTGCTCGACCAACTCGCGCCCAGGATTCGGCTGCTGCAGAATGAAATGGCCAAGGTGATTATCGGGCAGGAGGACGTCATCTTGGCGGCGCTGTACGCGCTCTTTTCCCGAGGCCACTGCCTGCTGGTGGGTGTGCCCGGACTCGCCAAGACACTGCTGGTGCAAACGCTGGCCCATTCCTTGGAATTGGGTTTCTCTCGCATCCAGTTCACGCCCGACCTGATGCCGTCGGACATTACCGGGACGGAAATCCTGGAGGAGGATGCGGCGACCGGACATCGCCGGTTTGTATTCGGCCAGGGGCCGGTCTTTACTCAGATTCTGCTGGCGGACGAGATCAACCGCACTCCGCCGAAGACCCAGGCCGCGCTGCTGGAGGCGATGCAGGAGAAGACGGTGACGGTGGCAGGCAAGACGTATCGGCTGGAGGAACCATTTATGGTGCTGGCGACACAGAACCCTATCGAGCAGGAGGGGACCTACCCGTTGCCCGAGGCGCAACTGGACCGGTTCCTGTTCGAGGTGTTGGTGGACTATCCGACACTGGAGCAGGAGAACTAGGTCGTGGAGCAACATTCCTTCTCGCCGCTGGAGCGGCTCCAGC
>Ga0074044_10002501_pt1 | contig 16066 bp, 9 predicted proteins | sample BogForMeECP23OM1_FD_94443 | JGI IMG/M metagenome (GOLD analysis project Ga0074044, IMG submission 94443) | Bog forest soil microbial communities from Calvert Island, British Columbia, Canada - Bog Forest MetaG ECP23OM1 | ecosystem: Environmental > Terrestrial > Soil > Wetlands ...
GAAAGCGTTTCGCGCCGAGACATGGAATTTCTTGGCCCATTGATCGAGCACCATCTGGTTGTCGGGAAGCAACCCCCAGAGGAACGGATCGATCCTGGCGTGGCCGTGCTTCGCGAGAGCCAGAGGCATGGAGATCGAAAGCGGATACGCGTTCTCGGTCGTGCGCCACTCTTCGTTATATGTAAAGGTCAGCCGTGCGCGCTTGTCACGGACGATGCGTCCCGTTTCTCTCCCGTCCAGAATGGCGATCAATTCCGTGGTCATTCTCGTTTCTCACGCGCGGAAGCGATAATGGAGTCAATATCGACCGGAGGCGGGCCGGTCTGCTTCTTTGTTTTTCCCTGATCGTCGGCTGCCAGATGGATGCCAAGAGCCTCGACCGTCCGCAAGACGAGGGATAATGGGGCACGGGGCTTGCCCTTCTCCACGTCGACGATCCATTGCCGGCTGACGCCGACCTGGGTCGCGAGGGTTTTCTGGTCGAGACCGAGCTTCATCCGACGGTCGCGTATGACGGCTCCGAGGTCGATTGGTGTTCTAATCCGCATGCTGCCTCCCAATGTCAGCGTTCGACGACATTGTAGCAATGTCAGCGATCGACGACAAGCATAAAAGTCAGCGATCGACGACATGTCCGAATGTCAGCGAGCGCTGACATCCGACGCTAATCTTTAATGCCAATCTTTAATGCTCGACATTGGGTATGATCGTACCGTTCGCTCATCAAGGGTCACCGCTACTTCAGTCGCTTTGGCATCGTCAGCATTCTGAAGAAGCTCCTTAATGACAGCGGCGCCAAGATCAATGTTGCCCTCGGCCATTTGCTGAAGGAAACTTCTGATCGCTTTAGCGACGTCGTATTGCTGCCCACCCGCTCGACCGATCTCCAGGGGATTCCGGTCTTCGTTCATAAGGCACCAAGGAAAGCGATATGGTCTCTTGCTAAACCTTATATCCTACAGCGAGAGAGAACCGGGTTGGCAGCGAGGGTCAATTCTCAACCTAGCCCACCCGGGGCTCGGAAACGTAACCAAATTCCTTTCGCGGGTTTTTGGGACAGCACGCCGGCGATTTAAGGGCAGTAGCTCTCCTTGGTTTGGGGAAAAACGCTTACGAATCAGTCTGCTGAGAGCCACCTCTCTATTGCGATTGAAGCCCAAGGCTTGAGCTCTACGGCGACCCATTTGTCACACCTTTCGTTTACTATTCCCTGCGTAACCCGATTGGAAGCGAGGATCTGGGTGTGAAGCATCTTCCATTCCTGACGTTACCTGACCCCGTTACTGCGGGAGAGGGCGCACTTGACCCCCTTGGTCTCTCAACGACCAGCGAACGGCTTGCCGACCAAGTGTTGCCCGGGCTCCGAGCTCGAATGTCGCGGCCCCGCTTCTTGACTGCCGTAGCTGTATCTGCGGCGGTCTGCGAAGGACTGGAAGATCGCATTGCCAGCGACAACGTCACGCCAGCGTACATCGTTTTTGAATGGCTTCTCGTCGAAGGATTTGTCAGAGCCAGCGAAAAGGAACATACGAAAGGCACGCCCGGAACGCTGAAGGCACAGGCAGTCAAAGAGAGTGGCGAGCCGATGTGCGCGAAAGCGTATCTGCGGATGCCCAATATCTTCGGATTCGATGGTGTCTACAAACCGTTGGCTCGGCATCTCGGAATTGTCGATGACGACCTTCGTCTCAGCGACAACGGATACGCACTTCTGAAGGAATGGCAAAAGGAGCAGGGCCTTGAAGGATTCCTCGAAAGCTCTGTTACGTCGGGCAAGGGCACGTCCCTGCGGCAGATGCTTCGCTCAGCGGTTGAGGAAGGACTTCGTGGAGGCTGTTCAAAACGCTCTGCCGGCTGGCAGGGGTGGCGCCTGCTCGCAGACCATCTGGCGCCGGCGAAAATCGGGCCAGCAGAGTCAGCGTTCATTTACGGCCTTCTCCTCGACGCTCGGGGCGGCACAAGAGGTGAAGTATTTCGTTTGCTGAAGTCCACTCCGCCGGACGAACAACCCGAATCTGAAGTCGTGCGCGACATTCTCATCCCGCAGGCATCGCAAGAGCTTGCGAGCAGACTTCATGCGATCGCTGAGTTCGAAACCGTAGGCACGCTTCTCGAGGACGCGTTTAACTGGATTCGGTATCTTTCGTCTACGGCCGGAGCCCGCGCGATTACGGTGGCGGACTATGCGCGGCAGGCGGAGGTACATTCTGTCTGTTCGGCGTTGGGTGGCGCGTTTCGTCGAGCTGAAAAGGCACTGGCGAGTTCGCCGCTACCGATTCAGAACGAGTTTACAGCCCTGGCCAAATCCTTCGATCGAGTGAAGACACCGGCTGACCTTTTTGAAACAGTGCTCTCGCACCACCATGAGGTTCAGCAGGCGAAGAAGCCGGAAGGCAAGCGCGATTGGTTCGAGCGTGCTGCAGATGGGTCGACTTTCGTGCGAGTGCCTTACCGCTTGATGGAACCGGTGAAGATGTGCAATTGGTGGAGTCGGCCGTACCGAATTGATACGGCACGATCGTTCTGGGCCGATCTGAAAACGGGGAGCGTATGAGCCGGCGTAAGTCTGACGAATCCCACGGCAAAGCATTGAACCTTTGGGAAGCGCCGGCAGGCGCTGGCGAACCGCTTGTATGCGTCGCTACAAGCTTTACGTTCGATGCCGCATTTTTCGAGGCGGAGTGCGTTGGCCGCTTCCTGCAGATGAATACTCACCCTTCGGAAAGCGAATCAGTGGGTTACTTGATCGAGCGAGAAGAGAAACTCGCAGCGGCAAAGGTATGCGCTCTCATCGACCGTCGTCATGCTAGGGACAAGGAGAGCCTCCGTTGGGATGTTCTTGGCGTACTTGTACCCAAAGCGATTCAGCATGCGAAGATTGCCCTGCTCGCGTGGGGCAATCATGTTCGAGTGATTGTCGGTTCAGGAAACCTTACAGTGCCTGGATATCGAAAGAACCTAGAGGTGTTCGGAACCATCGAACTATCGAAAACCGACGGCGGCCATCGGGACAGCACAGAGAAAGCAATCGAGTTCCTTGAGCAAGTCCTAAACTTTGCGGTCGGAGACGACGGTAAGGACACGCCAAAGGACCGTGCTCGCCATGCGCTCGCTGCTGTTCGCCGTCGGGTAAGGACGTGGGCAAACGCTGATACCGACGTCGAGGCTGCGATACCGATCTTCGGCTTGCCGGCTCACAGCGTGTTGGAGCAGTTCGCCGCCCAATGGCCAAGTGGCGGACCAGCCAGGACTGCCTCGATCGTGTCTCCTTTTTTTGATCGTCCAGGCCGCGACCACCACGCGATCAATGCGCTCATCGCCGTGTTGGCAATGAAACGACCGAGGGATCTGCATTTTAGCGTCAGGGCGTCAGACTTGCCGGACGGACGAACCCGAATGTATGCGCCGCTGAGCATGCTGAAGTCTGCGCAGCACAAGTGCGACGTTCACGTGCACAAGGTCTCGGCTGTGCAACAAGAGGAAGTCCGCGAGCTACACGCCAAGATGCTCCGGCTGGAAAACAATCAGTGGCAGATGCTTCTCGCTGGTTCAAGTAATTTCACGGCTGCCGGTATTGCGGGCCACGGAAACTTAGAAGCAAACTTGGTCTATAGAGTCAAGACATCCGACCCGCAGTTCCTCCAGTTCCAAGCTATTTGGCCAGATACGAGCGACGACGAGGTGGATCTTGATTCGCCAGCTTTGATTTGGGATCCAGAGCCAGAAGAAGTTGAGGGTGGCAGCGACCTGTTGCCTTTGCCTGCATCTTTTAAGGACGCTATCTTTGTTCCCGGACAAAAAGCACAGCTGACGATCACTCTGACATCTGATCTGCCTACGAAGTGGAGCATCAGAATACCGAATGGCCGTGAGTTGCTTGGTACTGCGATGGGGATCGGTGAGGGCCAGCATTCTATCCCCTGGATCGACCAGCCCGTACCCTTTGTACTCGAAGTGTCCTGGGCACACGAAAACCAGAATGCGGTAGCCAATTGGCCGGTGAATGTTTCTAATCCTGGCGCCTTGGCGCCACCTGAAGCTCTCCGGGACCTTACGCTCGAAGAGTTGCTGGAGATCTTGTCATCCACACGCCCTCTGCCCGATGCTGTTGTGCAGGTGCTCCAAAAGCGAAACAAGGCGCCACGCACTGAAATTGAGCTGGATCCCCTCAAACGCCGCGATTCGCAGGCGTTCTTGTTGCGCCGTACCAAACGGGTTGCTGCGGCTCTCGAACGGTTGCGCGAGCGCCTTGAGCGTCCGGCCCTGACGAGCGATGCATTTGAGTGGCGTCTGCATGGCGCCATTGGGCCGATGACGCTGGCAGACGCGTTTCTTCGTGAAGCCACGCTTCCGGGCGAAGCGAAGTTCTATTTGGCAGAACTTGCGCTGGCATTGAAACGCGTGAAGCCCGAACGAGCCGCCGTTGGAGGCTTGAGTGCCAATAGGATCTCCAGATTGTTGGCATCGGCGGTACGGGACCTTGCGTCTCGAGCGCTCGCACTTCCGTCCACGCCTGACACCGCAATGCTCGACGAGTATGCCAGAGAGGCGTTTGGGGAGGCGATCGGGCGATGACCTTCGCGACCTACGCCAGCTCCCACATAAGCCTGTGCAATGATCGAATTTCAAGGGAGGACGGGCAACGTCAGGAACGTGCAGCCACCGAAGTGCTAGCCAGATTCGGACGACAGCCAGGCGTGATTCTCGCGGACGAAGTTGGTATGGGAAAAACGTTCGTGGCAATGGCTGTTGCCGTATCAATTCTTTTCGAACAGGCCGATCAGGGCCCTGTCGTGGTGATGTCGCCACCGAGCTTACGCGCGAAGTGGCCCAACGATTGGGAGGTGTTCAAAAAGAAGTGCCTCGCGGAGTCCATGCGCGAGCGGTTTCGCGCAGCGTCAGCAGAATCGGGAGTTGACTTCTTGCGCCTCCTGGATCATCCACCCGAGCGCCGGAGTCACATCATTTTCCTAACCCATGGGGCACTGCATCGCTCAATTGGCGACGGGTTTGCCAAGCTCGCAGTGATCAAACGCGCTTTTAAGGGCCGCTCGTCCCTGAACGCGCAACGACAGAGTTTCTCACGATTCGCAGGCAAGCTATTGTGGCTCGACTGGGTCGAAAAACGCGCTGAAGGTTTGTTGGGCACGCTCCTTGATCGCCCGTACGAATCGTGGCTAAAGGTCATCTATCGTGCCGATCGTCGCCTGAAGGAGAAGCTTACCGACAATCCGGTCCCGGAACATCTCGCGAAGGTACTCGAAACAATGGCCGGCGAGGAGCTGGAAGAACTCGTAGAGGGACTTCGGCAGCTCCCTCGGCGGGAATCCGCTAACTTGGAAGAACGCCTAAAAGCTGCACGTCAAGGAATAGCGGGCGCAATGGAGCAAGTTTGGAAGGTCGCGTTAAGGCGAGCCGCTTTTCGATCTCCACTCTTGATTCTCGACGAGGCGCATCACGTCAAGAATCCTGCAACTCGACTCGCATCCTTGTTTGCGACTGATGATTCCGCCAAAGATTCCGAGTTCTTCAAGACGGCTGGGCCGCTTGGCAGCAAATTCGATCGGATGCTGTTTCTGACGGCTACGCCATTCCAACTCGGGCATGCCGAGTTGATCCGTGTCCTGGAACGGTTCGAGGGGATTGCTTGGATGGGACCGCGACCGCCTGAGTTGAAAATCGAGCAATACAAGGCCGAGCTGAAGCAGCTTGGTCACATCTTAGACGATGCTCAGGCTGCCGCCCTGCGGCTAGATCGCGCCTGGGGACGATTGGGACCAGAGAACCTCAGGAGCGGCGATGGAGTTGCCCTCGACGTCGATGAATGGTGGAAACGGGCGCAGGCGGAGGACGGTGAAGGTATCGTAGCGCAAGTGGTCGACCAAGTCAGGCGGACGAAGCAGTCGATGGATGCCGCAGAACGAGCTTTGTCCCCTTGGGTGCTTCGCTATCTCAAGCCGTCGCACTTGCCTGACCTGCCTGCCGTTTCCCGTCGTATTGTTCTCGCCGGAGCAGCGATCCTCGAAGGTGGCAGCCCGTCGTCTGGCCTAGAAATCGGAGGATCGGTGCTGTTGCCTTTCCTGTTGGCGGGTCGTGCTCAGGCTTTGTTGGCGACGTCGACTAAGGGCCGTGCATTGTTTGCCGAAGGACTCGCTTCTTCCTTCGAAGCCTATCTTGAAACACGTTCCGGTCGAGACACGCGCGATGAGGATGACGGCTACGACAACGTTGAAGTCTCTCCCGAGTTGGAGTGGTACCTCGCGCACCTGGATCGCGCACTTCCGAGGGGGAGTCAGGATGTACGCTCCGCGCACCCAAAAATTCATGCGACCGCCCAGCGCGCGGTTGACTTGTGGCGTGCAGGTGAGAAGGTACTGATCTTTTGCCACTATCGCGCGACGGGTCGTGCGTTGCGGCAGCACATTTCTTCCCTTCTTCACAGAGAGATCATTCAGTTAGCCCAGCAGAGACTGCCGGGGCGCTCAGCTGCTGACGTGCAGCGTAGGCTCGACGAACTCGGAGAGAGTTTTTTCGAAGATGACGCGCTACGCGCTGCGGTGACAGATTGGCTCCATAGCATCGTGGATCAGTTTAAGGAGCTGTCTGACGAGCACGTCAGCAAGGTTGTCGAGGTCGTACGAAGGTTCATCAGGACTCCGTCATTCCTCGTTCGCTACGTGCCGCTCGATACCGCCAATATGGCAGAAGCATTCATGGAGACAGTCGACGCAGCCAAAGTGGGGTGTCCACCGCTACGTGACAGCGTCGAGCACTTCTGCAGATTTCTTGCAGAGCGATGTATCGCGTCCGAACGTGAAGACTTTCTCGCAGCGCTCGAGACAATTCAAACCGGGACCCATTTCGGGAAAGAAGTGCGTTCGGTCTTTGATCCAGCGGAAATGGGGGCTGCCGAGGACTCCGGGACGATACTCCTGCCGAACGTGAGATTGGCCAACGGTGAGGTGAAGCCGGAAACACGTCGCCGTTTACTGCTAACCTTCAACACGCCCCTTTTCCCCGAGATTCTGATCGCAAGTAGCGTGATGGCCGAAGGTGTCGACCTGCACCTGAACTGCAGGTACGTGATCCACCATGATCTCTGTTGGAATCCGTCAACTCTCGAACAGCGTTCTGGTAGGGTCGACCGCATCGGTTGCAAAGCAGAGCGCGTGAAGCAATCGATCCACCTGTTCATGCCCTATGTCGCCGCGACACAGGATGAAAAGATGTTCCGTGTCGTGCGAGATCGTGAGCGCTGGTTCCAGATCATCATGGGCGAGAAGTATGACGTGGACGACGCATCGACAGACCGACAGGCGGCTCGGATTCTATTGCCACGCACACTTCAACAGGAGCTCGCCATGCGACTACAGCCGGCAAACTGCCATCCCAGAAGTTCGATAGTCTCTGACAGTAGCGATCTGGTTTCCCTATAACAACTGAAACGTGGTATTTTCCAATCGGAATGAGCACAATTGTCTGTCACGCGCGGAAATGGCGTCCTCAGATCAAGAACCCGCATAAGCGAATCCATCTCTAACGCGAACGTTGAATCATGAGCTCCGAATGAGGATCATCCAATAATGAGTCCGATTGCTTCGACACGCATACACGAAGCCGACTTTTGCGCGGAGGTCGCCTCGTACTCGAATGCAATCTTTTCTAACCATCCCCAATTTCTTTTCAAGTCTGCCCGAATAGAAGGTTTTGGACGCGGATCAGAGAAGGCCAAACGAAAAGACCTCAGGTTCTACGACGAATCCGGCGAGCTCCTTTTGTGCGGGGAAGTCAAACTGCCAGGCACGAGAGAGGGCATGTCCCCGTATGCGGAGGAACTCGTTCGCGATGCGCAGGAGAAGGCAGATAACGCGGGAGTGCAGTATTTCTTCACTTGGAACGTAAACCTCTTCGTTTTGTGGGACAGAAAGAAGTGGGACGTTCCCTTACTTGACCGCCGAGTCCGCGAGTGGAAGCTTGGGATGAATCTGACGTCACCGGCAGATGTGGGTCGATCAGATGTCCTCCGCTCGATCGCGAGAGATTTTCTTCCTAATCTGCTGGCCGACTTAGCAGACATTTGCAGCGGTCGCCGTCCGGACTGGGCCATGCAACCGGACGACATTTTTATTCGTTCGATGGAAAGCCATTTGGAGTGGCCAATTGCTTTAGTTCGATCCTGGTTGATGGAACAGGCGGAAAAAAGCAAGGCGTTTGACTCGAAATTGCAGGAATGGATGGCAGGACAAGATTGGACATTTGTCCGAAATGATTCACAGGAATGGTTCGCCGCGCTGCATAGGGCCTCTAGCAGCTTGGCCTATCTTCTGATGAACCGGATCATCTTCTATAAGGCTCTTTACGATAAGTTTGAGGATTTACCGCGTCTAGAGCTGAAGCCAAGTGTAAAGACTGCAGCTGACGCATACGGAAAACTCCAGAGCCTCTTCGAGCGCGCAGTAAAGAGGAGTGGTGATTACGAACCTCTCTTTTTTCCGCATGAGCGTGATTGGGCGAGTGCGCTGCTATTCCAACCGCCAGGGGCCATTGACGCTTGGCGAGGTGTCCTGCGCGCAATAGGAGGTATTGATTTTCGTCAAGTTCCATCGGATGTTTTGGGGCGAATCTTTCAAAGATTGATTGGTCCCGAGGAGCGTCACCGCTACGGGCAGCACTTTACCGGTGACGATGTTGTGGACCTCATCAACGCTTTTTGCATCAATAACGCTGACGATACTGTAATCGACCCAGCCTGCGGCAGCGGAAGCTTCCTAGTGCGAGCCTACTATCGGAAGCGGACGTTGAAGCCGAGAAAAGCACATGCAGAGCTTCTTTCTGAGCTGTTCGGCTGCGACATTTCGCTTTATCCCGCCCATTTGGCGACATTAAACCTCGCAGCACGGGAGATAAATGAAGAGGCGAACTATCCGCGCATAGCGAGAAGAAACTTTCTGCACTTCGACCCAGAGCGTGAGTTTTGTAAGCTGCCCACTGGCCCTGGTAGGTCAGAAGTTGCCGTAAAGATTCCAGCACTGGACGCGGCGGTCGCCAATCCACCGTATGTCCGACAAGAAAAGATCGAGAAGAAGGAAAAGGCTTTTGCAAAACAAGCAATTGAGAGTGCTTGGCCAGGTCTTCGGATAAGCGGAAGAAGCGACCTTCATTGCTACTTTTGGCCGTTGGCCGCTCGATTGTTGAAGGATACCGGTTTTTTTGGCTTCCTAACATCGTCGTCGTGGCTAGATGTTGAGTATGGCTTTCCATTGCAGGGATGGGCCCTTCAGCATTTCCAGTTGTTAGCGATCATGGAAAGCAACGCAGAGCCTTGGTTCCCTGATGCACGCGTGAAAACATGCGTAACCATCATGCGGCGTTGCAATGACGAAGCGACGCGTAATAATACCCTGGTTAAGTTTGTCCAGTTCAGACGCCCCCTTTCCGACATCATTGGAATCCCTCCAGGGGAGCGCGAAATAGAAAGACAAGAAGCCGTGCAGCGACTGCGCGAGAGAATCGAGCATTCCGGTGCTACCACAGCCAATGAAGATATGCGCATCATCGTTAAGCCGCAATCCGAGCTATGGGAAAGCGGTGTGCGTGCAGGACAGATTCTCGGCTCGACACCCCTTCTCAGTGCCACAGGCGATGACGACGGGAGTGGAGAAGACTCTGAGGAGGACGAGGCCCCGGCCGAGGAGGATTCAGGCACCATTAATCTGTCTCACGGTGTGTATGCAGCGGGGAAATGGGGTAGATACGTGCGAGCGCCTGACTTCTACTTCGAGATCATGCGCGAGTTCGAGCCAGGGTTCATACCCTTGGGAGAACTAGTACGGGTTCGCCGCGGCATTACATCGGGGTGCGACGCCTTCTTTATGCCCCAAGACATTACTGAAAGGTCGCTCGCGCAATTCCTGAGCACCCGTGAATTTAGAAGCGAGTTCGGTGTAGAACGAGACGCAGTTAGTAGTGGACAACTGAAAATTGTCAAAGCAGGTGACGGTAGCGTTCACTGCATTGAGTCGCGCTTTTTGGCTCCGGAGATCCACAGTCCGATGAATGTGGACCGGCCTAGAGTGCGGGCCTCGGAACTTGACCGAGTGGTTCTTTTGGTAGGCGAACCGATCGCAACACTCGCTGGTACACACGTAGCCAAGTATCTCCGATATGGCGAGACCCACACATTTCCATCGAAGAAATCGAAGCCAGTACCCGTGCCGAAGCGCTCAACATGTAAAGGTCGAGATCCTTGGTATGACCTAACAAAACTGGTAAATCCAGGCTTCGCTCTCTGGCCAAAGTCACAGCAATATAGACACATTGCGCCTGCAAACCCCGAGCGCGTAATTGTAAACTGCAACCTGTACGATGTCGCTGCTCCTGACCTTTCAGAAACAGAGCAGAGTGCGCTTGCGGCGATACTGAATTCGACGCTCGTGGGCTTCATAAAGACGTTCTATGGCCGATTTGCGGGAACCGAGGGAAATTTAAAAACCGAAGTTGTAGATGTAAATCTATTGGAAGTCCCGAATCCTAGGGGAATATCAGAAAAGTTGCGATCGAAGTTTAGCGCCGCTTTTGAAATGATGCAGGACAGGAGCGTAGGCCGCTTAGTCGAAGAGCAACTCATGGACTGTCACTCTCCCGAAAGAGCCAGAAGGATTGCCGAAGGGCCTATCGTCTTGTCGACAGAGCTAAAACAACGGGATCGACGGGCCCTCGATGAAGCGGTATTCGAGTTGTTGGGTGTCAGTGAACAGTCCCGGCGGATCGAACTAGTCGATCGACTTCATCACGAAACTGCGCTGCATTTTCGACAAATCAGGGTTGTCGAACTACAGAAGAACGAGCAAAAAAAGAAGTCTGTTGTGCGCAAATTTTCTGCCGAAGAACTGGCCCAGGACTTGTGGGATGCAGCCGAACTGGAGGACATTACGGCTCTAAAGGAATGGATTGCAGCACAGCCTGGAGCTAGCGTCTCAGTCAGCATCCCGGACTCTTCTCCAGCTCAACTGTCGAGCCACTCGAACATGTTTGATAACGAGACGGTCTATTTCGGCAAGGATCGAAAAGAACATGTGGTTTGCAGTTCACGAGATGAAGCCGAGCTAGTCAAACTGTTATCCGATCTACAGGTATGCGGCGACATACGCGTACCCTCAAGCGCCACTGCAGCGGGACAATTGAAAGAGCATATCGAGCAAAGAATCAGTGAGGCACGGGTAAGGTTTATAGAGCTAGCGCAGAGCCGAACGAGCCTGGAAGAGAAGCAAGATGAGGTTGTCGACCTTCTGGTTCATTGGTTCGTGCTAGGGGGAAAAGTAAGCGCTTAGCATCCGGCTAAAAAGCCAAAATAGCCGTGGCGTGTGCTGACACGCGACGAAAATAGAAGTCGAGTGCCGGAAGCGATCCACAACGGCTCATGATGCTTCTAGAAGTTCACGGACTTGAATCACTTTCATGCAACTATAGCCAATATGGCGATGGGGCGGGGTACCATCCGGTGTGGCGTGCAAAGTTGCCTCGCCGTGAGAATCTAAGCCTCCCATCGGAATCAGCCCGATAGAAGTCCGCTCACGCGATCCTTCGAGATTCCCAGCTTTACTGCGATGGCGCTCATATTCAGCCCTTGTTCGCGCAAGCGTCGCGCCTCCCGGCGCAGGCGCTCTTCTTCCTTCGGCTTGACTTCGAATTGATAAATTGAATCGGCTCTAGCCAAGATGTCTCCAACCGGCAAACTGTCGATATCAGATCCTGCAATGGTTTCGAGCAAGAATTCCCGCTGATCGCCAGTGCGCGCCGCGCCGAACTTCGCGTGATTGGCCAATTCTGAAGCCCATTTCTTCACCAGAGGTTTGTCGACTACACGCTCAGGAAAGGACTCGTCGGTTTCGTCTGAATCCGGCTCCAATCCCTCCGTGAGTTCCTCGAAGGTTTGGAACCAATCGGCAAAGCACTGATGGATGTGGACAACGTCCCCGTACATGAACGCCAGGTCTATAACTGCAGTCACGCCGACCTTATCGCGATATGTTTCTATATCGTTGCGGGACGGCGCGGAGTCGGGTTGCTCGATTCCTGGCGCGCTTCCGGCGTCTATAATCTTTTCCAGGTGCTCGAGCGCTTCATCGACCTGGAACTCTTCAAACGGCGCCCAATTGAGGTAGAGCATTTTCGCTCCGACAGCTTTGGCACAGCCCAGAAACTTCTCCCAATTCCCACCGTGCTCCTCGTTCCAATCTACGGTTTTCTGGTCCGTACCGTGCGCCCACCCATAGAACACGACAAGCCCTTGCCCCTCTGCCGCGTTAACAATGGTCTCAACCTTTTCAAGAAGCACATCCGCGCTCTTTGTACCTCTCATGTTCACCCCCCTCTCCCCGGGTTCCAGCGGCTCGATTTCCAGGCCTTAGAAAAGACGACCAATCCGAGTGCAGCTTACTAGACTGAGGTTGTGCCTAGCAGCAGCCCATCTCCAATGAGCATGAAGGGTTTGTCCAGCACCTCTCCGTCGACTGGTAAGATACCAGAGCAGTTGCGAACATGACACTACACGCGTTCAACCAGCGCATTCTTGCAGAGGATCTCGTGCGTGTGCGTCGGGCGGACGACCTGGAGCGTTACGCAGCCTCGCAGCGGCATGCACGTATCGATCCCAACCCTCATCAGATCGATGCGGTGATTTTTGCGCTCCGACGTCTCCGCGAAGGTGGCTGTATCCTTGCCGACGAAGTCGGTCTGGGAAAGACGATCGAGGCGGGCTTGGTTCTTGCACAAAGTCGCGCCGAAGGTGCCCAGCGCATCTTGTTGATCGTGCCGAAGTCGTTAATCGGCCAGTGGCAGAATGAGCTAGCAAACTTATTCGGCATCCAAGCGCAGGACGAACAAAGGAGCTTTGTCGCGCCAGGGGTATATCTGGTCGGTCGAGAGTTTGGCGGGAGCGAGCGTGGTGCCGCAACGCTCGGGGCCGCACCTCCGTTCGACCTTGTCGTGATCGATGAAGCGCACGAGATCTTCGCCGGACTGCACAAGCGGTATGGGCGCGATGGAGTCTACGACGAAACTTCGGATGAGGCCCTGATGGCTCATCGCGTCCGAGGTTTCATGCGTTCATCGCCCGTGCTGCTGCTGACGGCGACACCGATGCAGAATTCCCTTGTTGAATTATGGGGTCTCGTACAGTACGTGGAGCCAACGGGCACGTTGCTCGGCGATATTGCCACGTTTCGCAAGGTGTTCTGTGCTGAGGACGACAGAACGTTGGTCCCTGGCCAGGAGCATGAACTCCAACGCCGCCTCGCGGTTGTCCTCCAGAGAACCCTTCGCCGTCAGGCCCAGGAATTCCTCGATCGTCCGTTTACACAACGGCGTTGCAGGTTGTACGAATACGCGATGAGCGACGACGAACGGTCGCTGTATGACGACGTAACCGAGTACCTCCTTCAACCGTCACTATATGCGTTCTCCGGTCGACAAAGGCGGTTGCTCCTGATCGGGTTCCACCGGCGCATGGCCTCGTCAATTCCCGCGCTTGCAGCAAGTCTGGAGAACGTGGCTAAGAGGCTGCGTCGATTACAAGGAGATTTACGTCCCGACGAAACGGCTATCGACGTGTTCCGGGATCTCGAAGACGAAGAAGAAGACGAGATTGACGAACCTTCGGAAGAATCCACTTCTTCAGTCGATCGCGCATCACTGGCTGCTGAGCTAGCTCGCGTGCAGGACTTTATCACCCGCGCACGATCGCTACCGCACGATGCTAAAGCGCGCTCGTTCCAGGAAGCGATTCGGGTGGTCCTCGATCTGGGGGGAGACGGTCATGGCAGCGGCAAGGCCGTCGTGTTCACCGAATCGATAACTACGCAGGAGTACTTGCGAACATTGCTACTGGCGATCGGCCTGCGTGACGACGACATCACGTTGTTCCGCGGGGCGAACGACCACGAGCGCGCGCAACAAGCATACGTACGCTGGCAAAGAGAGGAGGGTGCCCGTTTCCCGCCGGGTTCGAAGCCGAGCCGCGAGGTTGCCGTCCGGCTCGCACTCGTACACGAGTTCCGCACACGTTCGAAGGTTCTCATCTGCACCGAAGCCGGCGCAAAAGGTTTGAACCTTCAATTCTGCGAGACGGTAATCAACTACGATCTGCCTTGGAACCCTCAGCGCATCGAACAGCGCATCGGAAGATGCCACCGGTATAGCCAGCAACGCGATGTCACCGTGGTCAACTTCATCGCGCGGGATAACGAGGCCCATCGGCTTACCTTTGAGATCCTGAGTCAGAAGCTGGATCTTTTCGGTAAAGTCCTCGACGCATCCGATACTGTCTTACATGAACCGAGGACAGACGCGCCCGAGATCGTGGTTTCGGCGTTATCCATCGAATTCGAGAGTGACCTTCGGAACATCTACAGTCGCTCGCGCACTCTCGATGAGGTGACGAGAGAGATTGCCGCATTGCGGGATAAGATTTCGGAGCGACGGGATGCATACGAGAGGGAGTATGACCGGACTTCGCAGATCATTGAGTCGCGGTTCGACGAGAACGTACGGAAAGTGTTCAAGAGCCTCCGCGAGGACCTCCCCCACGGACTTGCCGATCTCGACCGCGATCTCGCTAATCTCGTGGAGGGTTATCTTGCCGCGCGCGGCGTTGCATATGGGCGTTCCGAGAGTGCAGGCCGAGTCGTGTTTGACGTTGCGCCAGGCGCAACATTGCCCGTGGAGATAGGGGACGGTCGGCGGTTTGCCACCGGAGACGCAAGGGCTCTGACCGACGCCGAGGCTTTGAACCTCGTGCACCCTCTGGTTCGATCGGCAATCGATGAAGCTCGAAGGTGGCCAGGTGGGCAGGTCGAGTTGCTGCTTCCTCCAGGCGCTCTTTCGGACCTCGCCGCCTTGGCCGGAAGTGTCGGGATCATCCGTGTTGTCTTGGTCGATTATGCTGGGTTCGAGCCAGTGCAACGGCTAGTTGCGGGTGCGGTGATTGATGGTGCTCCGATTGATCCATTGCTAGCTGCGAGGATCGTGCGGTTACAGGCCGCCGACGGGCCAGCTTCCCAGCTTACGGCCGATTCACATTCATTGGACGACGCGGTAGACGAGGCGGTATTCATTGATCAACGCGATGTCGAGAAGGGTGAACAGAAGCACTTTGAGCAAGCCATAGGTCAGCTTGAGCGTTTCGTTCAGGATAAAGTCCTCGTGTGCCGTCGCGAAAGGGTGAGTATTGGCGAGAAACTGAGTTACGAACGTGCGCGACGTGACGAGGTGGTAGGTTCCACGGCCAGAGATCGGATTGAGGCAGAGATCGATCGGTTGGCCACCAGGGACGAGAGTCTCGATCGCCGCATCAACGCCCTGGAATCGAGAGAAGATGAGGTCTATAAAAAATGGAGGGACAAATACCACGAGCTTCGGTACCGACCGCCGACGGTGAGACCATTGTTCGAGGCGACCTTTCAAATCTCCCCACCGAACCGGGAGACGTCGTGCTGAGGCTGCTGCACACCGCCGACTGGCACCTCGGGCGCAGGTTCCCGTCGTTCCCAGAGGATGCGCAGAAGAAGCTGTCACGAGCACGCATGGACGTGATCGCAAACATCCTCGACGTGGCGCGGCGCAACGCGGTGCATGCTCTGCTATGCGCCGGGGACCTGTTCGACGATCCAGAACCCGAGCCTGACTTTTGGGAAGGGCTTGCAAGGACTCTCCGGGAGCGTGGTGCCTCGCATCCTCCTATATTCTTGGTTCCTGGCAACCACGATCCACTCACGCCTGAATCCGTATGGGCACTAGGTCATCCATTTCGAGCACGGCTTCCGGAGTGGGTACACGTCGTCGATCGGGATGACTTCACATACGAGCTCTCGCCCGACGTGGTTCTGCATGCCCGCCCGTGTCGATCGAAGGCGGGCGAAAACGATTTGGCCATGGCGCTTCCAGCCCGCCAACCTGGCGATGAAAGACTTCGTATCGGTTGCATCCACGGCTCCACATTCGACATTGATGGGTATCAGACGAACTTCCCGATTTGCCGAGATGCCGGCGTCCAACGCGGATTCGACTA
>Ga0074044_10002502_pt1 | contig 16054 bp, 13 predicted proteins | sample BogForMeECP23OM1_FD_94443 | JGI IMG/M metagenome (GOLD analysis project Ga0074044, IMG submission 94443) | Bog forest soil microbial communities from Calvert Island, British Columbia, Canada - Bog Forest MetaG ECP23OM1 | ecosystem: Environmental > Terrestrial > Soil > Wetlands ...
GAAGGCGAGTGCGGAGCCTGCAAGGTCCTCGTCGACGGGGTCGCGGTCCGTTCCTGCGTCACTCCCGTGGCGGAGGCGGTCGGCCGGTCGATCACGACCATCGAAGGTCTCGCTCACGGCGACCGGCTGCACCCGGTTCAGCAGGCGTTCGCCGATACGGGCGCCTTCCAATGCGGATACTGTATTCCCGGCATGATCGTCGCCGCCGTCTCCCTGCTGGCGACGAACCCCCATCCGACCGAACCGGAGGTCCGAACGGCCATGGACGGCAACATCTGCCGCTGTTGCGGGTACCTCCGGATCCTTGAGGCGGTCCAGCGGGCCACCCGACCCTCCCGAGGAGCCGGCGGGGGTGCACCGTGAAGCTGTCCGGGGAATCTCTCCCCTTCGACCGCCTCGCGCCGACCGAGCGGCCCTACTTCGACCGGTTCGGAAACGGATTGGTCGTCGTCCTTGCCGCCCAGCGACCGGGTCCGTCCGGATGGGGACGAGGAGGTCCGCCGCACGGGGGAGCCTGGATCCATCTGGGCGAGGATGGAAAGGCGCGGGCGTTCACCGGAAAAGCCGACGTCGGACAGGGCACTCGGACCGCGCTCATGCTCCTCGTCGCGGAGGAGTTGCGTCTCCCTCTCTCGTCGGTCGAGCTCACCATGGGAGACACGGACGTCTCCCCTTGGGATATGGGAACGTTCGGTAGCCGGTCGATGCCCGACGCCGGCGAGCATCTCCGCGTGACGGGAGCCGCCGCGAGGACCGTCCTCACCGAGCTCGCCGCGGCCACGCTCGGCGTGGCTCCCGAGCGTGTGGAGCTTTCCGACGGCCGGGCGCGGGTTCGGGGTGCGAAGGGGCCGAAACCGGTCCCCTACGGAGTCCTCGTGAAGGGACTTCGTCGCGTGGAAATGGTGCCTCCTTCCACGCGACCCACCTCTCCGTCCGAGTGGACGAGAGCGGGCGAGCCCACTGTGAACGTCGGTGCACGCGAGATCGTAACCGGGACGCGGCGGTACACGTCGGACCTTCATCCGCCCGGCATGCTCTACGGGAAGGTGCTCTTCCCGCCCTCGTACGGGGCGAAACTTCGAACGGTGGACCTCCGCCGCGCCCAAGCCCTGCCCGGGGTCACTACGGTGCACGAAGGGGATTTCGTCGCGGTCGCCGCGCCGGACCTCCCGACCGCCCGCACCGCCCGGAAGGCCATTCGAGCCGAGTGGGAGACGAGCCCCCAACCCTCCGAGCGGGAGATCGTCGACTACCTCCGCCATCACCCCGTCGAGGGGGAGGACTTCTGGGACGTGGTCCACCACGAGACAGGGGATGTCGACGCCGCGCTCGCCTCCGCGCCCGTCTCGCTGCGCGAGACCTACACGACGGCGTACATCGCTCATGTCCCGATGGAGACCCACGCCGTCCTCGCCTCGTGGGAGGGGGAGCGACTCACGGTCTGGCTGGGCGGACAAACTCCGTTCCGGGCCCGGGATGCCCTCTCCGATGCCCTCGGCCTCTCCCCGGCGAACGTTCGCATCATCGTGCCTCCCACGGGTTCCGGCTTCGGAGGGAAGCACGCCGGAGATCTCGCCCTCGGCGCCGCCCGGCTCGCCAAAGCCGCCGGACATCCGGTCCGCATCACGTACACTCGGGAGGAGGAGTTTACCCAGGCTTACTTCCGGCCGATGGCGGTTGTCGAGATCCGCTCGGGGGCGAAGAAGGACGGTACCCTCACCGCCTGGCAGTTCCACAACCTGAACGCCGGCGCCGCGGCCGCTCGCCTCCCGTACAAGGTTGCGAACCAGAAGATCGGCAACCAACCCGTGGACTCTCCTCTCCCCCAGGGATCCTACCGCGCTCTCGCCGCGACGGCGAACAATTTCGCCCGGGAATCACACCTGGACGAACTCGCCGCCCGGGTCGGGGCCGACCCCGTCGAGTATCGGCTCCGTCACCTCGCCGACTACCGGCTCGCCGCTGTGTTGCGGGCGGTCGCCCACCGGGCCGGGTGGACGACCCGCGCCGGAGCGGTCGCCCGGAACCGCGCTCGAGGGCACGGCCGGGGCATCGCGGTGGGGCTCGAGAAGGAGGGTCGCGTCGCCACGTTCGCAGAGGTCCTCGTGCACGAGGATCGACGCCTCGAGGTCGTCCGGATCGTCACCGGGTTCGAGTGCGGAGCCATCGTCCACCCGTCGAATCTCAAGAGCCAGATCGAGGGGGGCACGGTCATGGCGTTGGGCGGCGCGCTCTTCGAGGCGATCCACTTCGAGGGGGGCCGCATTCTCAACCCGCGGCTCTCGGAGTACCGGGTCCCTCGGTTCCGCGACGTTCCTCCGATCGAGGTGGTCCTGCTCGACCGTCGGGACCTCCCGTCGCAGGGCGGAGGCGAGACGCCGCTCATCGCGGTGGCTCCCGCGATCGCGAATGCGATCTTTGACGCCACGGGGACGCGGCTTCGCTCGTTGCCGTTGGTCCCTGACGGGACGGTCCCTTAGCGGACGACCCCCGCGCTCGCAGCACCCGTTCGGACTACGCGCCCGGTGACGGGGCCGGTTCGCTCGCGGCCCCCTTGATCTTCCGGGAAAGGCGGTAGATCACGACCCCTTGCACGACCAGCGCTCCGAGGAAGCCGACCACCATGCCGAGGACGTAGAGGTTGTTTTGATCGAAGGTGAAGGCAAACCCCTCTTGCACCGCGACCAGAAGGAATAGGGTCGTGAGCGCTTCCCACCCGGCGACACCGGGCACCCGAAGTCGCAGCGCGAGCAGCGTCGCGTAGAGCGCGACGATCGTCAAGAGGAACGCGAGCGCGATATGCGCGGTCAGTAGGGGAACGGAGGTGAACACCGTCAAGAACGAAGGGGACGACGGTAGGCTGACGTACAGGGCGAGTGCGATCCCGATCACGCACTCGACCACCAGGAGCCCGAAGAGGACCCAGCCGAGATGGCGGAGACGCTCCGCGGCTCGGCGAGCCGACGGGGCGTTCTCCGCCGGGGACGCTTTCGACACGAAGCCGCCCTACCCGGCTCCTCAGATAAGTCCGCCCCCGTTCCATCGTCGCCCCGCCACAGCGGGCCTAAATACGGAAGCGCGGTCCGCGCGGCGATGGCGGTCCGTCGCCGAGCTTCGAGTCGAAAAGCGCCGGCTCGAATGCGGGTGCCTCCGGAGCTGAGGATCGAAGCGCCGACCCCGCGTATGATCCGAGTCGACCTCGTCGAGGACCCTCACGCCCACATCGTCTGCCGGGCCTGCGGCCGGATCCAGACCGTGGAGCTGACCGAGCTCGACCGGCATTTTCTGACCGAGCTCGCCGGGCATCACCCCGACGGGTGGAGCGTCGACGGGATCGCGTTCTCCTTGATGGGAGCCTGTCGCCGGTGCCGCGAAGGCCCTCGCCCGTGAACCGGCCGCTGACCGGGCCCGCAACGGAATGACCGGCTTCTTCACGTCGCCCCGGATCGCTTTCGGTCCCGGCGCGGTCGAACAGCTGAGCGGCCTCGGTGCGCGACGAGCCTTTCTCGTGGTCGACCCCGCGGTCGCCTCGCAGCGCGGGCATCGTCGGGTCGTGGAGGAGCTCGCCAAGTCCGAGACTACGGTCCAGGTTTTCGAAGCGGGCCCCGAGGTCGACCGCCTCGATTCGGTCGGGGAGCTCGCGAAACGATTGACAGATTTCGCCCCGGATTGGCTCGTGGCGATCGGCGGGGGCCGGACGATCGACGGCGCCAAAGCCGCCCGCCTGGGGTTCGAGCGACCCGACCTCTCCTTGTCCGCGCTCACACCCGTCTTCGAGCTTGCGGAACCGCCGCGATGTCGAATCGTGGCCATCCCCACGACGAGCGGCAGCGGCAGCGAGGCAAGCTGGAGCGTGGACCTCCGGTCGATGGAGGGCGAGCCGGTCGAACTTGCGCACCGGTCCTTAGTCCCCGACTGGGCGATCGTCGACGCGGGATTCGCCGAGACGTTGTCGAACGACCTCCGCCGCGACGGCGCCGTCGAGGCGCTCGGGCAGGCGGTCGAGGCGTACCTCTCGGCCTGGGCGAACCCATTCTCGGACGCGCTCGCGCTCTCCGTGGCCCGAACGGTCCTCGAGCGACTGCCCCATGCGCTCCGGTGGAGCGACGACCCCGATGCCAAGGAGGCCCTTCACGGTGCGGCGACGCTCGCCGGGCTCGCGGCGTCGAACGCCCAGCGAGGCGTCGCGCATGCGCTCGCGCGCGCGTTGGTCGGTCCGACCGGCCTTCCCTACGCTCATCTCCTCGGGATCGTCCTACCGTACGCCCTCGACTTCGACCACCCCTCCGCCCGGGACCGCCTCGAGACACTGGGCGCGTCGGTGCGCCGGCCCGACGAGAGCTCGCCGCTTCCGATCGCCGCCCGGGTGCGGAAGTTCTACGAGAACATTCGTCTCCCGACCGACCTGAAGGCGGCGGGAATCCTACCGGAGCAGCTCGACGCGCATCGGGGGAGCATCGTGGCGAACGCTCTCCGATTGCCCGGGGTTCTCGCGAATCCTCGGGTTCCGTCGGCCCCGGAGCTCGAGGCCCTGCTCACGAGCGTGATGGTCGGCGCCACCGTCCGGTGACGGACGGACCCGCGGGGGGCGGACCCCTCGGCCGGCTCACGCGGTCGGGGTCGTGGCGGGGACCTTTCCGGGGCGGGCCGGGGTCAGGTCCTCGACCCGAGCCGGTGACTCGACCGCCCGGTTGATCGCGATCTCCGCGAGGTCGCTCGCGTAGAACGCACTGCGCTCCAGGCTCTCGAGCACGTAGGCGAGACCGACCGCCAAGCGGCCGCGTTTCGAGGTGAGTTCGTGGAGGATGCTGTCCCGCTCCTCGGTGAGCGTGTGGGCGGCATCGATCACCTCGTTCGCCTTCTCGATGTTCCTCGAGTCGAGGCAATCGAGGGCGTCCGCGAGCGCGGTCGCGGCCGCCGCCGCCATGCCGTCGAGCTGCGCGACGAGACGCTCGGGCGTCTTCTCCCGGCCGAGGATCGTGACCGATTCGGCGATCCGAACCGCGTGGTCCGCGATCCGCTCGAGCACGCGCGAGGCGAGCAAGTACGTGGAGCATTCGGGCAACGTCAGTTCGACCGTCGCGAGGATCCGGGCATCCCGGAGCGCGCTCGTCACCTGCTTCTCGAGGAACCAGTGGAGGCGGTCGACCTCCCAGTCGCGCTCGATGACGTCCCGCGCAATCGCGGCGTCGCGGGCACGGAACGCCGCCATCGCGTCCGTCTGCATGGCACGGACCATCTGGTGCATCCGCCGGATGATCGACGGGATCGGCAGGGGGTTCTGACCGACGACGTCCTGCAGGATCACCGACTCCGCGGTCTCCTCGAGGATCTCGGGACCGATCATCCGCTGGGCGAAGCTACGGATCACCTCGCGCGTGCGCGCGCCCATCCGGCCGGGCGTGCGCACCTCGAGGAGCGGGTAGCCGGCGATGTACTCTCCGATGAGACGCCGGAAGAGGTGCTCTTCGTTCATCTCGTTGCGGACCTCGACCACCCGGCGTTCCATCTCGGAGGGGTTCGCGGATTCCGCGAAGACCGTGAGGGAACCGTCCGCCCGCGGTGTGAAGAACAGCACATCCCCCGGTCCGAGGCCGCGGGCGGTCACCCAGTTCTTCGGGAGCGAGATGATGTAGGTCGACCCGCCCGTCTTCTGGATTCGCCGTCCGTGAAATCCGCCGCTGGTACGCATTGATTGTAGTTGGGCGGACTGACCATTCTCTATATAGCCTCGGCCAAAGAACCATCCATTCCGGCCGAACTTCGGGTCGGTGCCTACTTCCCTCGGGGACCCTAAATACGCCGGGCGCGGGTGGCGGGGGTCGCTCACCATGGGGGAGCCCGAGCGCACCTTCTCGTTCCGGAACCGTCCGCGTCCGGTTCGAGAGGGCGAGACTCTCCTCGCTGCCCTCTCACGTGACCGCATTCCTCTGCTACGCCGTTCGATCCAGTACCACCGGCCGCAAGGTCCGTTCTGCGGAATCGGACACTGCGCCGGCTGTCTCGTCCGGGTCAACGGGCGACCCAACGTGCGGGCTTGCCGCTACGAACCCGTCGCGGGAGATTCCGTCACGACCGAGAACGCGTGGCCGTCCCCATCTTGGGACCTCTTCGGTGCGATCGGCCTCTTCGCCCCCGGCGGAGTCGACACCTTGCACGGACTCCGGCGCCCGGCTTGGGCGACCGGGCTCTACCAGCGGTTGGTCCGTCGGCTCGCCGGCACCGGCGCGCCGCCGACCGACGCGGCCACCCTCGCGCTCGGAGCTCCCCCGATCGAGCGCTCCTGCGACACGGTGGTCATCGGGGCCGGCGCAGCCGGCCGCGCGGTGGCGGGCGCGCTCGTGGCCGCGGGAATCCGTCCGATCGTCCTCGAACGCGAACTTCGAGCCCCCGCCGTAACCGGTGCCGAGCTGCTCGCGGCGACGACCGCAGTGTTCCTACCGCCTCCGTCCGAAACGGAGCAACGACCGTTCACGCTCCTCGCGTTCCGGGAGCCGGCGCAGGGCGTTCGCCTCACGACGCGGTCGGTCATCGTCGCGACCGGGGGGTACGACGCTTCGCTCCTCTTCCGGGGGAACGACCGAGTCGGCGTTCTCACCGCAGATGCAGCCATATCGCTCTCGACCCCACCTCGATCACCTCCCTTTGGGCACGCGGTCGTGGTCGGCGGTGGCTCCCGTGCGGCGGAGGTGCTCGGACGATGCGGCGAGGCGGTCGAGGCGGTTGTCGCTCCGGGAGAGATCCGCCCCGAGGTGGTCCGGGCCGTCACCGACCTCGGGATCCCGCTGTACCCCCGTTCTCTGGTCGTCGGGACCGTCGGGCGAAATCACGTTCGTGCGGTCCGTCTTCGCGCCCGGGGAAACGGTCCCGGGACACGCATCGCATGCGACGCGGTCGTCCTTGCCCACCGCCGGGTCCCGAACTCACCACTGTTCTTTCAGTCCGGCGCAGCGATGGAATGGAAGGCGAACGTCGGAGCATACTTCCCGTCGGTGAGCGCCAGCGGGGCCACGAGCGTTCCGGGTCTCTTTGCCGCTGGCTCGGTGGCCGGCGTTCTTCGGTCCGATTTCGATCGTCGTGCCGACGCCCTGGCCGCGGCCATCGCTCGGGGAGCCAACGCGACCGAGCCGGCGCCGTCCGGTCCTCGTGACGACATTCCAACGGAACTCCTCGGCTACTACCGCGAACTCCTTCGCCTCCCCGGCCACGGACGGTGGGTCGCCTGCCCCTGCGCGGACGTGTTGGTCTCCGAGGTCGAGGAGGCGGTCCGTTCCGGATACCGCGGCATTGAGGTCGTCAAGCGGCGCTCGAGCCTCGGGACGGGGATCTGCCAGGGTCGCTACTGCCTGCCCGACGCGCTTCTCCTGCTCTCGCTCCTTGAAGACCGGCCGCCTCAGGAGGTCGGGTACATCACCCAGCGTCCGCCGGTCGTCCCCACTCCGCTCGCCGCCTTCGCCTCGTTGCCCGTCGACCCGGCCGAGAAGGTCGTACCATGACGCTAGCCCGGAACTCCTACCGCAGCGTCGTGGTCGGAGCCGGGATCGTCGGTCTCTTCACGGCCTACCATCTCGCCCGATCCGGCGGAGGCCCGGTCCTCGTCGTCGACCGCGGTTTTCTCTCGAGCGGCGCGTCCGGCCGCAACGGAGGCGGCGTGCGTCAGCAGTGGGAGACCCGCGGAACGGTCCGGCTCGCCCGCGAGTCGGTCGAGGCGTACCGCCGCTTCGGCCGCGAGTTCGGCTTCAACATCTGGTTCCGGCAGTCCGGCTATCTGTTCCTCGCGGAGAATGAGGCCGAGCTCGCCCGGCTCAAGACCGTGCACGCGCTCGTTGCCTCCGAAGGACTCGACTCGAAAGTGCTGGATCCCGCGGGCGTTGCGCGCTTCCTCGACGGGATCGCTCCCGGGTCGGTAGTCGGAGGGACGTACCTCGAGAGCGACGGGACGCTCTACCCGTTCCCGGCAATCTGGGGAGTCTACGAGGCGGCGCGCGCCCTCGGGGTGGAGGTCGCGCTCGGGGTCGAGGCGCTCGGGATCGAGGTCCGGAATGACCGAGTGGCCGGGGTGTTGACCTCGAAAGGCCCGGTCGCCACACCGACAGTCGTGAACGCGGCCGGCGGTTGGTCGGGCGACTTCTCGCGCCGGTCGGGCCTTGAGGTGCCGAACGTCGCCTCCCGCCACGAGATCCTCGCGACCGAATCGTTGAAGCCGTTTCTCGACCCGATGGTCGTCCGCGTTTCGGACGGACTCTACTTCAGCCAGTCGATGCGCGGGGAGATCATCGGCGGGGTCACGCTTCCCCACCGGACCGGAACCGCCCGGGGTCAGGGAAGCTCGACGGCCTTCCTGACCGCGATGGCCCGAGCGCTCGTCAGTTTGATCCCCCGGCTCGGCGCGGTCGGCGTCCTGCGTGCGTGGTCGGGGTTCTATGACGACACCCCGGACGGATTCCCGGTGATCGGCGAGGACCCGCGCCTCCCCGGTTTCGTCCACGGGAACGGCTTCGGCGGCCACGGGTTCATGCTCGCCCCCGCGACCTCGCGACGCATCGCTCTCGCTGCCCTCGGTCAACCGACCGACCTCGACCCCGCGCAATTCTCCCCGAACCGATTCCACGCGCCCGTGCCCCCGGCGACGGTGGAGCGCCTTCAGCTCGGTTGAGGGGCGCTCGGCTCCGCTACGGTATTGAACGGGTAGCCCACTCCCGCTCCCGTGATCGGCCAGTTCCCGTGGGACCCCTTCCCGCCCTCGGGGGAACCCGACCCGAAGGGACCGGATCCGGTCCAGACGATCGCGTTCCGGGCCGCCGTCACGACGGCGGACGCCTACCGCTCGGTTCGGCTCGGGCTCCGTCGCGAGGGAGGGACCCTTCGCGTGGGCAACCGGTTCGTTACGGACGGACGGTACCGACAGGTGGCGTTCCTCGCGTTCGGGAACGCGGCGAACTCGATGGCCCTCGGGGCCTTGCACGCCATCGGTGACCGACTGACCCAGGGGTTCCTCGCGGGTCCGGAACCGGTCATCCCCGAGCTCCCGTTCCGCGGGGTCCGAGTCTCCCCCGGCTGGGGTTCGGCGCCCGAGGCTAAGGCCGCGGTCGCCGCGGCGACAGAGCTCGTCGCGGGACTCTCGGAACAAGACCTGCTGCTCGTGCTCCTCTCGGCCGGTGCCGTTCGCTCCCTTTCCCGTCCCCCGGACGGGATGGGCGAGGCGGATTTCGGAAATTACCTGCGGGAGGCCTACGAACGGGGGGCGACCGGCGCGGAGGTCGGACTGCTGCACCGGGTGCTCGGGGAAGGGGCCGTGGGCGGTCGGCTCGCGAAGGCGATCCCCCGCGCGGACACGGCGACCCTGATCGTTGATCGAGGCGACGGCGCGAGACTGCTTGGGGGCGGTCCGATGCACCCCATCGATGAGGGCGAACGCGAGGCGTGCCGACAGCTCTTCGTCCGTCTGGGGCTATCGGAGACGTTTCCTTCTATCCGGCCCGGAACGGAAGCGGCTTCCGCGGCTCCACTGCCGGACCGGATCGCCCGACCGGTGGTGGTGGCCAGCCCGGGAGACGCGCTCAAGGCGGCGGCCGATGCCGTCTTCGACAAAGGCTGGACCAGTCGGCTCGCGTTCCTCTCGCTCCGGGAGGCGCCCGCCGCGGCCGCCGGGCGATTTCTCGCTCGCGCGGACGAGCTCTACGCCGCGGAGGGGCTCACGACCGATAGCCGGACGAAGGGCGTGGGGGCGTTCGCGATGACGACCCTCGGTCTCCCCGAGGGAGTGGACGAGGGGCCGGCGTTCGGGGAGTTCCTGACCGCGGCTCGATCGGGGATGCGTCGACGCGAGATGAGCTTGGGTTTGTTCCGCACCGCCGGCGCGATCGGCGCCCCGGAGTACCCGGCCGGCGCCGTCGTCGGCGCTCCGACCGATACGGATTCTCCCGTTCGCCCCGACCGCGCGCGGGTGGTGGGAATGCGTCGCGGAATCACGGATGTGGGAGTGCTCGCGGTCGCCCTCTTCCCCACTCCGGTAGCAGAGAAGCGAGGGTCCCGGGCGCGCTAGCGATTATTCTCCGGGACCGAGCGGCGCTCGACCGACCCCTCGGGTTCCTGGAAATGGCGCTTGAGCGCCATGTACTCGGCGAAGGAGATCTCCCGACGAACGCGAACGGCTCCCGCCTGCTTCAACGAATCGATCCGGTAGAGGCGGAGCAGCTCGGGGACGGAACGGGCTCCCTCGTCCGGGCGCCCGGCGAGCGCAGGAGCCGCCGCGAGCGGAGTATCGACCCGCCGCTCCCGAGGGACGGAAGGCGCCTCGGCGGGGGCCGACGGCGCCCCCAGGTACTCGACGAGACGCGTGTGCTCGCCGGCCGTCAGCTCGCCTTCTCCGAGCAGGAGGTCCACGAGCTCCCGCTGGCGAGGTCGATAGGTCCCCACGAGTTCGGTTAGGTCGCGGTCGGGGCGCGCGGACGGAGCGGCCGCGAGCAGTGGGCCGACGAGACCGTCGAGGTCGGCCTGCAGTTCGTCGAGAGCCCGCGCGAGTTCCGAGTGGCTCGGCCCCGAACCGTCCGAGGGAGTCTCAAACTTGGCCGAGAGCCGTACCGTCCCGGCCGAGGGGGCGTCGGGGCGGAGCGGGCGCTCGACCGTAAGCTCGATCTCTCGCCGACGCAGGGACACGACGCCGAACGGTCGAACACGGAGAAAAGGTACTCCCGCGAGAGGCGGCGCATTCCGTGTACCTCAGGAGTTACCACCTTTCACTTGCTTTCACACGGTAACTATAAAAAGGCCCGCGGGCCTAGACCCTGCGAGGCGAGGCCGATGGAAACGGAGCGCTCTCGGCGATCGATCCCCGCTCACCCGGCGTCGGCCGACACGTGCGACTCGGCGGACGGACGGCACCTGTGCCCGGTCCTCGCGGCCGTCGGCGTCATCGGGACGGAGTGGCGGCTCGCGATCGTGCATCGTCTGCTCGAGGGACCGCAGCGGTTCAGCGAGATCCTGAAGTCGAACCCGCGGCTCAACGCGAAGACCCTGAGCGCCACCCTGAAGTTCCTGGAGGGCCAAGGCGTCGTACAGCGCACGGTCGTCAGCACTCGACCGTTCTCCGTCGTCTATTCGCTCACCGAAATGGGCCTCGGCCTGGCTCCCGCCGCCCGGGAACTGCGGGCGTGGGGCGAGCGGTGGCTGTTGCCGAGGGCCGCGCAGGCGAGCCGCGCGGCCGCCGCGTCGGCCCGCCGACCGCCGGCGATCCAGGGAGAGCTCCCACGGATCGTCATCGGCGAGCCGGACACGCACCGGGCCCGATAGACGGAACGGCTCGTTCCCGAGCTGTTTCACGACCTCCCGGCCGCGGTTCAAATACCCCGGTTGACCCTCTTCGAATTGCAACCACCCCGGAAAGGTCCTTCCATATCGCCACTAGGGGACAGCACCGTGTCCCAGGCGTGCGAGGGACCTTTCCAAAAACTTCCCGGACGAGGGGAGTGACACGAATTCTTGAGTCCACTCAGCGTGCCCGACTCTTCCGGGTCGGGACGGCCCTCACACCTTCTTCAGTTTCACGAAGATGTTGTGCGGACGGGAGATCGGCAGCCACTCCAGCACGCCGGTCAGTTTCGGGAGATACTTCCGCATGTGGTATTGATACGGCACCTCTTGGAGGACATGGCAGTACTCGAGCCTCCAGATCTTCCTCGGGTACCAGGGGTCCCGTTGACCGTCCCACAAATGGCTGAAGGTCATCGGCACGAAGAACCGGCGATGCGTGAAGTCCCGGAAGGCGGTCCGACCGTTCAGGTGCGGGACGTCGATCTCTAGGGTCCCGCCCGGCTTGAGGACCCGCCAAGCTTCATCGCAAACGCGAAAGATGTGGTCCTTGCCGGTTTCGTCGCCCCCGGCCGGCAGGTGCTCGAGCACCTGATGCGCCACGACCGAGTCGAACGTTGAATCCGGGAACGGCCAGGGTAGGTCCAGAATGTCGTGGACGACCGTCGCCGCCGGGGAGGGGAATTGGTCCATCCCGACGTCCCCGTCCCGGTGGCTGCCGCATCCCACATCCAATCTCATGGTTCGCCACCGCTCCGAGGCCCCGCCTTCATGACGGTACGACGGAAGAGAGAGAACCTCTCGAAATAACCTGAACGCCGAGCCCGCTCCGTCCCGGGCCATCGGATGGACGGCCCCCGCGGCGAACGTCGATGCGCTTCAGTGTTCAGTTTTCAGCGACGCGCGAACCGACTACTTCCGGACCGCGAGTCGAGTCACGATCCCATGTGGCGTCCCGCGTCGTCCCCTCCGCCTCACTCCGCACTCGACCGCTCGGTCAGGTCGCGGACCCCGGTGGACCCCGACGTGCTTCGCTCGCACCCCCGAGCCGAGCGGGCCCCGAACCTCGACGTCGCACGAGCGGCGTTCCGTTCCGTGACCCCTTCACGGCTCTAACCGCCCAGTGACCGGCGTCGCCCCGAAGGACGAGGGGTCCTTCGAGGACGCCCCCCGCGAGCGGACGCCCGGCCGGACGCGCCGGAGGTCCTGAGCGCGGAGGCGCGAGCCGGCCCTGAGCCCCTTCCCGGCCGAACGCCGGAGCCCGCCCTCCCCAGCCTTGCGGCGCTCCGGCCGTGGGGCGGGTCCTGGGGAGGACGGTCCCGGGCCCTCTCCCGAGGGCCGCCCCGCGCACCACTCCGTTCCGCCCGGGACCCGCGGGAGGGAACGGGGGAGTTTTGGAAAACGTGGATGCGAAACGCATCGTCGTAACGTCGCCCGAACCCGTTCCGAGTCAACCCGTTCCCGAACGATCGGTGCCGCGAGTCCGTAAGGTCGGAGAGCTGCGGCTCCCCCTCGCCGGCCCGTATCGTCCGCGCGCGCGCCTCTACCAATACCCGGACGGACGGCTTCTGTGGCTCGTCCGTCTCTGGGAGCGCGACCGGGTCGTGCCGCACCTCGTCTCCACCGCGGTGCTGCACGAGTTCGCGCGCCTGAACCGCTTGGTGCGCCTGCGCGCCGAGGTCGACGCCCTCGTGGACCGGGCGACGGCCGGCGATCGACCGTGAGCACCCGGGATGCGGTCACGGTCGTCTGCCACGCGACTCCGCCGCTCCGGCGCCAGTGGTTCGGAGAGCTCGCCCGGCTCCTCGCCTCCGCGCCACCTCCCGCCGCCGCGCTTTTCGAAGAGGCTTTCGACCGCCCTCACCCGTGGGTGACGGTTCGGCCGAGGGCACTCGTCCGCGTTCTCGGGCGTAGCCTCGCGGGTTCCTGCGTTCGGGTCGAGGAACAAGCCGGAGTAGCCCCCGCGCCGCCGACCTCGCTCGGATGCGAGCGGATGGGATTCCTCGTCCGGGTCGGGGGGTCCTGGGGACGACCGCCGGAGGAGGCGAGGACGGACATCGACCGGGTCGGAATTGCCCCGGCGGTTCCTTCGGGAACCTGGCTTGGACTGCAGACGTTCTGGTTGCCCGCGCCCCACGGAACCCTCTGGATCGCCCGACGGTTCCGATGCGCGAGCCGGTCTCGTGTCGATCTCGACGTCCGGTTCCCCGTGCTCGGCACTGCGGTCGCGGCCGAGTGGGGTCGGGCCATCGGACTTCCCGCCACGTTCCGGGCCGCGGTTCTCGGGCACCGTCGAGATTGGCAACGGGGGGGACTCCGCTCGGTTCCGCCGGAGAGCTGGTTCGAGCGACCTCCCGAATCCGCGGCTCGCTCGGTCCTTGCCCTCGAACACGCGGACCGCTACCCGGCAGAGCGGTGGGTCGAAACGCCCGCGATCGTCCTCGGCGCGTCGGGGGCCGGCAAGACGACCTACCTCGCCCGCTGGGCCGCTCGAACGGTCCAGGGAGGAGGGTCCCTCGTCGCCATCGACCTGCACGGGGACCTCACTCCCGCGATCCTCGGCCGACTAACTCCCGAACGTCGTCGGCGATCGGTGGTGGTCGATGCGACGCTCCCCCCCGTGCCCGGGGTCGCGGCACTCACTTCGGAGGGACCTCGGGACCGAGCCGCTGCGCATCTGGTCGCCGCGCTCAAGCGATTGACTCCGGACGGGACCGAGCTCTACTGGGGGTTCCGCCTCGAACGCGTCTTCGACACCTTCGCGCGCCTCGCGCTCGAATCGGGAGGGTCCCTGACCGACATCTACGACCTTCTCACGAACCCGGACCGAAGGGATGCGGCCCGCCTGGCGACGCGATCTCCTGAGGCCGCGAGGTTCCTCGAGGAGCTCTCCCCGGTGGTTCGCCGGAACCCCGAGTTCCTGTGGTCGGCGGCCACCCGCCTCTCCAAGGTGGTGCTCGTTCCCGCCCTGCGGGAACTCCTAGCACCCGAGGAGGGGGGACTGCCGGTCGAGGAACTGCTCGCGGCAGGACGCTCGTTGTTCGTTCGGCTACCGTTCGCGAGCCTCGGGCCGGAGGCGAGCGCATTCGCGGCGACGCTCGTGCTCGGACGAGTCTACCTCGGGATCGCCGCCATGGCCGAGCGGCGCGGTCGTCCGATCCCGGTCTCCGTCGTGCTCGATGAAGCGCACGCCTTTTCCCCTCGGCTGGTCGCCGAGGTACTGACAGAGGGCCGCAAGTTCGGTCTCCGAGCGATCGTCGCGACGCAGTACCCGGACCGCCTTGCCCGCGAGCTGCAGAGCGCCGCTCGGGGCGCCCTCCGAGGGTTCGTCACGTTCCGCGTCCCTCGACCATCGGCCGCCGAGGTCGGGGCGTGGCTCGGTCTCGGGGCGGAGGACGCGGCCGAGATTCTCCCGAATCTCCCGACCGGTCAGGGACTGGTCCTCGACCCGGCCGCCGAGGAACTCCGTCCGACCGCTCCCGAGGGATCTCCGGTCGCCCTCGACCCGGCCGTGTGGAAGGACGGGGCCGAGACGACCCGCCGCGAATTCGGGGTCACCGACCGGTCCGAGGGCGAAGGGTACGGGACGGAAGCCGCTACCGAGCAGCTTCTGCTGGCCGTGCTCGCGAGCGCGGAGTTGGGTTCGACGGGGCGTCGAGAGGATATCGTTCGCGCGGCGTTAGCGTTCCCCGGACCCTGCCTCGACCCTGCCCTCGTGTCCGACCGGCTTGCGACGCTCCTGCGGGACGGGTATCTCCACGAGGTGGAGGAACAGCTGCGTCTGACCCTCGCCGGCGAGAGGCGGATCGGGCTCACCGCCCCGACCGAAGCGACTCGGGAGACAGCCGAACATCGGGCGCTGCTCATGGCCGCGTTTCGCCTATTCGCTCGTCGGGGGTACCGCCTCGAAGTCCTCCGGCAGGGTCGGTACGACACCACCCTGCCCGATGCCCGGTTTCTCCAGCTCCCCGACCGAAGTCAGGTTCCCGCACCCGCCGACCTCGCCCGGGCGATCGAACGAGCGAGGACGGGCTGGGCGTGGCGGTTCTTCGGAGGTCGGGACGTCCACGTCGAGGCCGAGGTCTCGGGCGCGTTGCGCTCCGAACGAGTGCGCCACGGGATTCGCAAGGCCGTTTCTCGGGCAGCGTTCGTGTTGTTCGTCGTCGGGGATGCTCGGCGCGCGCGTCGGGTGCGTTCCGTGCTCCGCGAGATGGGCCTCGGCCCGGACCGGGCCCAGGTCTGGACGCTTCGCCTGCCGGCCGGGTCGTCCGCGCGCCGGCCGACAACGAATCCGTAAGTGCGGCCGCTCGTTCGGCCCCCCCCATGCGGGCGTTCGTGGCGGTCGAGATCCCCTCCTCTCTCGGAGAGTCTTCCCGCGTCCGGGCTCCGGAGCACCTCACCCTCCTCTTCTTGGGAGAGACCCCGACGGAGCGGGTCGGGGCGATCGTGGAGGCGTTAACGCCTCTCGGCGCCGCCGTCGCGCCGTTCGACCTCACGCTCGAGGGGGTCGGGGCGTTCCCGTCGCCCGAACGTCCGCGGGTCGTCTGGGTGGGCGCGACGGAGGGTGCCGCGGAGCTGAACCGACTCGCCGCGCTCGTACGAAAGGCGCTCACCGCTCCGGCCGGAACGACTCACGAGGAAACGTTCCTCCCGCACCTCACCTTGTTCCGGGTGCGTTCGGTCGCGGATCGTCGGCGGGCGGAGGAACTCTTGACCGGCCGCCTCCCCCCACCCGCCCCCCGTC
>Ga0074044_10002503_pt1 | contig 16054 bp, 13 predicted proteins | sample BogForMeECP23OM1_FD_94443 | JGI IMG/M metagenome (GOLD analysis project Ga0074044, IMG submission 94443) | Bog forest soil microbial communities from Calvert Island, British Columbia, Canada - Bog Forest MetaG ECP23OM1 | ecosystem: Environmental > Terrestrial > Soil > Wetlands ...
GACGGGGTCCCCTCCATATCTGGGTTCCGTTCCTCACGCGCCGACCGAGGCGGGGGCGCGCCGGACCGAACCCCGTCCGGCGGAACCGCACCTATTTAGGCGGGGGGCGTGTGAATCGCTCCGCCGATGGGCGAAGCTGTCACTCTCCGTGTTGCCGAGGCCTTTCAGCAGGACATCGGCCTGGGCTCGGCCCGACTGGACGTGCAGACGCGACAGCGCCTCAAGGTCGGGCTCGGGGACGTCGTCGAGATCCGGGGACGCAAGGCGACCCCGGCCGTCGTGAGTCGCGCCCAACCGGATGACGAAGGAAAGGGATTGGTCCGCATCGAGGCGGTCGTCCGCCGGAACGCCGGTGTCAGCATCGGGGACCGGATCAACGTGCAACGCATCGACTGTCCCAACGCCGACTCGGTCACCATCGCGCCGATCTATGCGGGCTCGGCCCGCATGGACCTGGGACCCGGCCTCGAGAGCTTTGTCGCGAAGGCACTGGCGCGCCGTCCGTTCGTCCGGGGGGATGTCTTCGTCATTCCCGGGGTGTTCCTCATGGGCGGCTCGCTCCCCTTCATGGTGGTCGCGACGCAGCCGAAGGGGTTCGTCCAGGTCGCGCCCGCGACGCTCATCACGATCAAAGAGGAAACGGTCAGCGAGACCGAAGTCGCGGCGCCCCGCATCTCCTACGAGGACATCGGAGGGCTCAAGGAAAAGCTCGGCCGGGTCCGCGAGATGATCGAGCTCCCGCTGAAGCATCCGGAGCTGTTCGACCGGCTCGCGATCACCCCTCCGAAGGGGGTGCTGCTCTACGGGCCGCCCGGAACGGGCAAGACCCTCATCGCCAAGGCGGTCGCCAACGAGGCAGGGGCCCACTTCATCGGTATCCAGGGCCCGGAGATCATCTCGAAGTACTACGGGGAGAGCGAGAAGGAGCTGCGGGAGAAGTTCGAGGAGGCCGAGAAGAACGCGCCGAGCGTGATCTTCATCGACGAGCTCGATTCGATCGCGCCCCGGCGCGACGAGGTCGTCGGCGAGGTCGAACGGCGGGTCGTGGCCCAGTTGCTCACGCTGATGGACGGTCTCTCGGGCCGCGGGAACGTCATCGTGATCGCGGCGACCAACCGCGAGGAAGCGATCGACCCGGCTCTGCGCCGACCCGGACGGTTCGACCGTGAGATCGAGATCGGCGTCCCCACCCAAGAGGGACGACTCGAGATCTTGCAGATCCACACCCGAGGGATGCCGATCGAGGGCACCGAGAAGGATCGGGAGCGCTTGTTGAAGGAACTCGCGGCCCAGAGCCACGGGTTTGTCGGCGCAGACCTCTCCTCGCTCGGTCGCGAAGCGGCGATGCGGGCGCTTCGACGGTACCTTCCCGAGATCGATTTCGACCAGCCCATCCCGATCTCCCTGCTGGAACGGATGAAGGTCACCGAGCAGGACTTCCGGGAGGCGCTGAAGCAGATCGAGCCGTCGAGCCTCCGGGACGTGACGATCGAGATCCCGTCCGTCCGGTGGGAGGAGGTCGGAGGGTTGGACAAGGTGCGCAAGGTCCTCGAGGAGTCCGTCGAACTCCCGTTCAAGAATCCCCAGGCCTACCGCCACATCGGGATCGAACCCCCGCGCGGGATCCTCCTCTACGGCCCGCCGGGCGTCGGGAAGATTTTTCTCGCGGAGGCGGCGGCCACCGAGAGCCAGGCGAACTTCATCTCGGTGAAGGGTCCCGAAGTGATGAGCAAATGGGTCGGTGAGAGCGAGAAGGCGATCCGGATGATCTTCAAGAAGGCCCGACAGGCCTCGCCGTCGATCGTCTTCATCGACGAGATCGATTCGATCGCGCCCCGCCGCGGCCTCCAGAATTCGAGCGGCGTGACGGAACGGATCGTCAACCAGCTCCTCACCTCCATCGACGGACTCGAGTCGCTAGAGCGGGTGCTCGTCATCGCAGCGACCAACCGCCCGGACATCCTGGATGAGGCCCTCCTCCGGACGGGGCGCTTCGACCGCCTCCTCTACGTCGGCCCACCGAACGTCGCAGGCCGGCTGGAGGTGCTGAAAGTGCACACGAAACGGATGCCGTTGGCGGATGACGTGGACCTCAATGCGATCGCGACCCGAGCCGAGGGGTATGTCGGGAGCGACCTCGCGGCCCTGTGCCGGGAAGCCGGGTTGGCGGCCCTGCGGGAGAACATCAAGGCGTCCAAGGTCACGCGCGCGCACTTCGACTCGGCCCTGCGGGTCGTCCGCGCCTCGTGCGATGCGGACACGCTCCGTTCCTATGAGGAGTACGAGAAGCGGCTCATGCGCGACCGGGTCGCCCAGCGGACCGAGCCGGTCCAGGGCATCTACCGGTAATACACCCTGCCGAGGGGCCCGCGCGCGGTGCACGCGCGTTCGGCTTCAAGGGAGTTCAAGCAAGCTATATGTAGCAGGGCCAAGTTCGCCGCGCCGGCCTCCGATAAGGAGGCGAGAAACGGGAGTCGTGAAGCAGTTGGTCCGGTTTGGGTCCCATGCCGCCTTGTGGGTCCTGGCGATCGTGGTCCTGGCGAGCGTGCTGGGAGCGTTTGTCGGGGTCGCGGCCGCCACGTCGCCGACGTACACGCTGACTGGGATCGCCGAGTTGCCCAGTGGGGCCCCCGTGCCCCTTGGCGTGCAGGTCGACCTGGTATCCAAGGCGACGGGTGCGATCTGCACCACCACCATTACCGGGACCGGAACGCTCTCGGGCGGTCAGTTCAAGTTTAACAGCACGGGCTCCAACGCCTGTGCGAGCCTCCAGCCCGGCTATTGGGGAGTGTACGTCCCCGACCAGACGAACCTGACGCTCAAGGCCTGCGCTCCGTTCTCCTGCGCGATCCTGCCGCAGAACACGACGCCGGTCTACTACTATCAGAACGCGAGCCAGCTCACCACCCAGAGCTACGCGATCGTCGTCCCGAACGTGAACGTGGTGCCCTACAATGCCACGCTGTACGGGAACGTCACCTCCTCGGGGAGCAAGGAGCAGGGCGCGACCGTTTCGCTCTTGGATGCTACCTACAACCAGGTCACCTTGGTCAACAATACGACCAACGTGAATGGCAGCTATTCCCTCAAGGTGCCGTTCGGGACCTGGGTCCTCCAGACCGTCTACAACGGAGTACCCACGACGTACAACTACACCCAAGTGACGATCACCTCGCGAACGCCCGCCTCCGTGAACCCGAACCTCAACAGCTACGTGGTCAGCGGACGGGTCCGCGTGGCGGCCACCGGTGCCCCGGTCCCCACCGCAGGGAACGTCACCCTCGTCGACCCCACGAACCATCTCATCTACTCCGCCGGTACCGCTGGCGGGTACTACGCCATCGGGACTTATCCGGCCGGGTTCGTTGCCGGTACTCAGACGTTCGACGTGATCCTCGCCGAGTCGGGGTACGCGACGACCTGGTACTACCTCGGAGCGAACGGCCCCGTGACCCACAATGTACTCGTGAACCCGGTGACGCCCGCCCAACTGGGGGTGTACAAGACGGCCATCAACTTCACGCAGGTCAACATCACGACCGGCACGGGGAACGTCTCCGTCGTGTCGACCGTGAACTTGGGCAACAACTCGGTCGTTCCCGGCCTCCCGAACGCGACCGTCAGTAACCTATGGGCCCAACTCGGGCTCGACTACTCCGGGACCGTGAACTACTCGACCGCCAACAACGCCGCTCTCGCAGCGTGGCTGGCGTCGAACGGCCCCACCTTCCCCGCAACCCAGGCCGGGCTCTCCATCAACGGGACCACCCTGCTCGCCCCCGCGGTGACGCCGACCATCGCGAATTTCACGAACGCATGCGTCGCCAGCTGCGGTCCGTCGACCCCGACCGCGACCGGTAACATCGCGTACGGATGGCACGCCGAGTACCAGATCAACGGGACGATCCCGCTGAACTCGACCGCCTACTCCATCTCGTTCGGATTCGCCCACCCGACCTCCGCGGCGGACGTGTACAACTACACCGTGACGCTTCCCGCGGGCTTCGTGCTCTCGGCCGGGACATCGGCGCCCGCCCGCGCGGCGCTCACCCCGAACGGCCCCGACGGCACCTGGACGAGCTTCACGCTCTCCTCGCTGCCCTCGTCGACCCCCTCGGGGACGGCAACCTTTGCGATCGTCAAGGCGAACAACCTCGAGGCGAACGTCTCGGCGTCGGTGAAGAACTTCGCGTTCTCCTCCGCGAACGTGCTCAATTCGACCCACGGGAACTACACGGTCATCGTCGGGGTCGGACAGAACGTGACGTTCAGCACGCTGAACTCCACCTATCCGGCGGGCACCAACGGGACGCGCTTTGTCTGGAACTTCGGGGACGGGTCGCTTGCCGTCACGAAGACCACGCCCACCACGAACCACACCTACGCGACGGTCAGCGGTAGCACGCCCTATGTCGGAACCGTGAACATCACGAGTTCCGGTGGCCAGGTCAACAGCACGACCTTCAACGTCTGGGTCGCTCAGAAAGGCGGCGTCACGGCCGCGATCAAGGGCAATTGGACCCAGGTCTTCTCGACTCCGGCACCCTATGCCCGCATCAACTGGTCGGCGTCCATCCAACTGAACGCGACCGGAAGCACGGCGACCATCTCGCCGACCGCCACCGTCGCCAACGTCATTTCGGTGGCGTCGTGGACGATCACCGCGAAGGGGTACAAGGTCACCAAGAACATCACGGCCAGCTCGAGCGGCACCGTCGCGGTGCCCGGCAACTGGACCCCCTCCTTCCTCGGGGCGGGCAATTACTACACGAAGACCGCCCAGGTCGGTGGGAGCCCCGTGGCCCTTACCGGTTGGGAGTACAACGTGAGTCTCACGGTGTGGTCCGGGACGGGTCAGTCGGCCACCACGACGTTCAACGTGCTCGTGAACGATACCGAATCACCCAGCCCTGCGTTCGTCCTCCAGAACGTGGCGGGGAAGTCGATCTCCGGTAGCGGCTTGCAGGTCGGCAAGAACGATTCGGTGAAGGTCGTCCTCAACGCCGGGAACTCGACCGACCCGCACAACGGGTCGTTGATGCGGTACTACTGGCTCATCACGAACCCGGGGAACACGAGCGTCCACCTGGGAACGAACGCCTCGCTGGTCAAGGTCAATGGGACCCTTCCGTCCACCTGGTTGAACCCCCAGCAGAAGCCGTACGTCGTGAACCTGACCGTTTGGGACCTGAACGGCAATCACGCGTTCACGAACCAGTCGCTCACCATCTCACCGAACACCACCTACCGACCGATCCTGGCGTCCAACAACCTCACCGCCCCCTCGACCTTCACGGCCGGGACGTCCTACACCATTTGGGTCAACGTCACGGTCGGCGGCGGTACGTCCGCGGTCGCGGCCAACGTGACCGTGAAGTTCTATCTGCTCTCACCGAGCGGGACCGGTAGCCAGACGAACATCGGGGGATCCCCCGGCTCCGTCACGTTCTACAGCTACGCGGGTGGTGCGGTCAACACCACGTTGGGGACCGGCCTCCTGACTTCGCTCGCCTACAACAAGACGGTCCGGGCCGAGATCCATTGGACCCCGAGCTCCTCGGGCAACTTCGTCCTCTACGCGAACGCGTCGGCCACGAACGAGTACGCGGGTGACTACATCAACGGGCCCCAGACCGTCCAGCAATCGGTCACGGTCAACCCGAACCCGACGACCCAGGCGTTGATCTACGGTGGGATCGCCGCGGCCGCGATCGTGGCGCTCGTACTGATCTATGTGTTCGTGGTGCGGCCCCGCGGCAAGGGGCGCTCGTCCAAGTCGTCCGGCCGATCGGGCCAGGACCGCAAGGGCAAGGACTCCAAGGACAAGTCCAAGAACGACGAAGACGAGGACGACGACACGTAGTCCTCGCCTCCGTCGAGGCGACCAGAACCCGTTCCGTCCTCCCTTTTAGATCGGTGAAGCGCTAGCCGAACGGCCCGCCGATGCTTTCCGAGGGGCCCTTCCCGGCGGCTCGGGGCCGCGACCGGGTCGGACTAGCCGTACGGGCCGACCTCGTCCAGGAGGTCGACGTGGGTCAGGAGCATCCGTCGGCAGCAGTACCGGGTGAGACCCAGGTTCGTCAGCACCTCGCCCGCGTTCTCCCCGCGGGCCGTGCGCTCCCGATACTCGTCCCAGTTGTGGCCCACCACCGTACCGCACGTGAAGCAGCGGACCGGCACCATCATCGTCATGGTTCTTCCGTCTCCTCAGCGGTAGGACTTCTGTCGGCGTTGGGTGGCCCCGCGTCCGCCGGGGCGCTTGGGGAGCTTCCGGCGAGGGTCGTTCACGATGAGGGAGCGGTCATACTTGCGGAACATCTCCCGCAAGCTGTCGTCCTTGAGCCAGAGCAGGAGTCCGCGCGCGACCGCCGTCCGGGCGGCCGAGGCCTGCCCGACGATGCCTCCGCCGCGCACCCGGACCGCGATGTCGATCGCTTTCACCCGGTCGCCGACCATGAGGAGGGGCTCCTGGATCTTTTGGCGCACGATCTCCGGCTCGACCAGTTCGAGGGGGCGGTCGTTGACCCGGACCTTTCCGATCCCCTTCCGGACCGTGGCTCGGGCCACTGCGGCCTTTCGCTTGCCGGTGGCGAGCACGATGTGGGGCGCCTTCAAATCTTGGCTCCCAAAAGGCGGGTGATCTCCGCGAGCGTGAGCGGAGGGCGGAGTGCGGGATGGGGTTGCGCGGTGGGGAGGGTCTCTCCCTTCGTGCCCTGGAGGGGCTCCGGGACACCGATGTGGACCTGGAGGCGTTCCATGGCCTCCTTGCCGCGGGTCTTCAGGTGCGGCACCATGCCGCGAACCGTCCGGCGAAAGATACGGTCCGGATACCGAGGGAAGTGCGGACCGCTACGGACCGAACCCCGGGCCCGGGCCGCGGTGTAGAAGTCGAGGACCTGCTTTCGGGAGCCGGTCACGACCGCCTTCTCGGCGTTCACGACGACGATGTGCTCTCCGTTCAGGAGGCGCTTCGCGATGAGGCTGGCGGCCCGCCCCAGGATGAGGCCGGAGGCGTCCACGACCGTCACAGCGGGTTCCGACGGAGGTTCAGGCAATGAGACGCACCCCCGAGCCGTTCGGCTTGGCCTTGACCAGGTCGTCGAGCGAGAGGGCGGTGCCGCCCGCGGCGCGGATCTTGGTGCGGGCACCGGCGGAGTAGGAAAACGCCGCGACCGTGAGCTTCTTGGAGAGGTCCCCCTCGGCGAGGACCTTGCCGGGCACGACCAACGTTTCGTCGGCCGACGCGATCCGCTCGAGCTGGCCGACGTTCACGGCTTGGTTCTGGTGGCGCGCCCGTTCGAGACGGTCCGCGACCGACGACCAGACGGGAGCGTCATGCGTCCGGGCGGCGGCCCGGAGGGCGTGTACGACCCGGAGGAGTTCCGGGTTTCCTTTGACGTGAAGTCGGGCCATAAGCGGGTCGCCTCCGACCCGGGTGGCCGATATAAGGATTGGCCTGCGGAATTTTCTGACGGGCGGCGGAGCCCTTCCGGGAGCCGCGGTCGGGCCCGTACCTGACGGCCGGAGCGGGAAGGCTACCGCTCCCGGTGAACGATTAAATACTGCGCTCCGCCATCCTCGCCCGAGGCCTTCCTCCATGCGCAGGTTCCTAACTGAGCTCCGCGGTAAGACAGTGATGACGAACGACGGACAGATCCTGGGTCTCATCGACAACTTCGTCGTCGACACGCTCACCGGCGGAATCGCGCACGTCCTCGTGACCCCGAGCGAGGATGTCGAGCAGCGCCTCTTCCAGAGCGACACGTCCGGCCGACTCGTGCTCCCTTTCAAGAGCATGCGCGCCGTCAAGGACGTTGTCGTGATGGACATTGGGAAGTGACCCTGCCCCCGGGCTGATCTCGGTCGTCATTACCACCCGGAACGAGGAGCTGCATCTCCCGCAGCTGCTGGACAGCCTTCGGGTCCAGGAGCCACCGTTCGAGGTCGTCCTCGTCGATTCGGAGAGCCGGGACCGCACGGTGGCGATCGCCCAGCGCTACGCCCGACAATATCCGGGCATTTTCCGGGTATTCGAACGCTCCGGTTCACGAGGGATCGGACGGAACTTTGGCGTGCGTTCCTCCCGGGGGGAGGCGGTGGCCTTCATCGATGGAGATTGCTTCGCCGACAGTCAGTGGCTCCGTCGGCTGCGGCGGGACCTCGAGGATTCTTCGGTGGTCGCGGGCCGCACCGTCCCGGTGGGGAAGCCCAAGTACGGTCAACTGGAGCGGGTGGAGTTGTTCCAGAAGGAGCATGACGTCACCTATCCGTCCTGCAACCTCGCCTACTCCCGCCGTCTGTTCGTCGAACTCGGCGGGTTCGACCCTCGCTTCGTGACGGCCGAGGACATCGACCTCAACCTGAGGGCGGTGGGGACGGGAGCGTCCATCCGGTACGACGAGACCGCGGTCGTCTACCATCACCTCCGCACGACCTTCCTGCGCTTCCTCGTCCAGGCGTTCTGGAACGGCTACGGCCGCAAGCAGCTCACGGAGAAGCACGGCAACCTGTGGGGAAACTACCGGCTCCGCCGACTCATGTCCGGGCAGAAGAGCGTCATCTCCTGGGCGCGCCTGAACGCCGCCCTGACGGGGTACGTCTTCCGCGTGAGCACCGGGGGAAGTCGGCGCCTCGATCAGACGATGCCGGAACACTCCGGCCTGGACGACTGAGACGCCCCCGCGGGGACCGGTCGACTAGTTCGCCTTGAGAAGTTCGGCCACCTTGCCGACCTCCTCGAGGACCTTCGACACGTCCGCGCCCTTGTCCACGACCGCGACGAGGAGGGCCTTCTTGCCGCTCCCGACGATGATCGTCTTCGAGTCGTTGCCCTCGATGATGATCCGGTCCGGGGGTGCCCGGTTGAGCTCGGTGTTGGCGGTCGCCGCCGCTCCGAGGATCGTGGCGCACATGATCGCGAAGGTTTCCGTGTAGACGCCCGCCGGGACGTCGGCGAAGAGGACGAGCCCGTCGCGGGAGACGAGGGCGGTCGCGGTCCCGCCGATGCGCGTCTTGAGGTCCTTGACGACGGTGCCGACGTTTCCTGTTGCCATCATACCGACCGGGGTCTCCTTACATCTCCTCGATTCGGAAACGGCACTCGGGGTGACCCGTCGATGCACACATCTCTTCCGTGCATTTAACGCGCCCCCCCTTAAAACGTTCGTAGAACTCGCGGAGCATGCCCCGAAGCCGGTGGCAGGTCGGAATGTCGCTCGGGGAGACCTCGATCGAGCCTTTCACGATCACTTCCCGCTCGGAGAACGTGACCTCCTCGACCCACCCGTGCTCCTTCAGCTGCTGCGCGGCCCGCTCGAAGTAGTGCGCCCGGTCCTTGAGCGCCTCCTCGGCCATGGGGGCGCCGATAACGGAGCCTTCCTTGAAGAACAGTCCGTGGCAGGCGTGCGACATCACGCCTTCGTAGAGCTCCTTGATCTGGCGGAGCTCGGCCTGGTCGAGCTTGACTTGACGCATCCGGGGCGGGGACCACCGAGATGTGTATATACGTTCTCTCGGACGCCGGCAGGCGTCCCCCGCACCGGCGGTCTCAGGCTCGACCGCTTTTCTGCAGCTCGAGCAGGTCCTCGGTCGAGACTTTCTCGCCCTTCTTCAGTCGCGCGAGGAAGTCCTCCTCGCGGGGCGGTTCGGAGTCCGCCCAGCCGGGCGGGGCGCGACCGCCGCGGGCCGCGTAGAGCATCTTCTCGAGGTCCCGGACCTCCTCGATCGAGGCGATATGGGCCCGGTGCTCCTCGTCGGCGGCGGTCTTGACCTCGAGGAGCTTGGCCTGGATCTCGTCGGCCTGCCGACGCAGTTCGTCCACGAGCTCGTAGAGCCCCACCATCGCCTCGTGCTCGAGCTGTGCATCCTCGGCGAGCTGTCCGACGGCGGCGTGGTGCTTCTCCGCCTCGTCGCGAGCCTCCTGGAACGCCTTCAGCGTGGCCTCGACCGCGGGGTCCTGCCGGAGCTCCTGGTCCTGCTCCCGGACCGCGGCCTCGAGGCGCTTCATCTCCTCGATGAGCCGCTTCTCCTGCTCGCCGGTGAGCGCGGTCGTCATGTGGCGGAATTCGAGTTCCTTCAGCTCCTTGCGCAGCCGCCAGACCGGGACCGCGCCCGGTCGCGGGGCGCGGCTTCGTTTCAGCTCCTGGACCTTGTCGCCGAGCTCCTGGAGCTTTGCATTCCACTCCTCCCGGAGGCGCTTCGCCTCCCGGACATCGGCGTTGAGCTGGTCGCGATGCCGGCGATGGTCCTGGGCTTCGGCGCTCCGCGCGTGCAGTTCGTCGAGAATGCGGCCCCGTTCGTCCGCGATGGTGCGAGCCTCGGCGTTGAGCTTGTCCCGCTTCGCGCGGTGCTCATCCGCTCGAGCGTTCGACTCCGCTCGCTTGCGTTCGAGTTCTTCTGACGCGTCGGTCAATGGCCTGCGCCCCGCTGTGACCTATTCGTGTCGGGGGCACCATTCCACCGACCCCCGTGATATAAAGACTTCCGGCGGCGCCGGCGACGGCTTGCGTCTCCCGCGTCATACTAATATCCGACCCCCCGGCTCAATCCGCTCGTGGAGGAGGTGGGCCGAATCTTCGGCGATGTCGGCCTGGGACAATTCCAATTGAGCCTCGGCCAACCGGTGGAGCGGGGTGACTACCTCACCGTGATCGACGAGGTCCACGGGAAGGTCCTCTGCCAGTTGGACGACCTGAAGCGGAAAAGCGACCTGGACCTCGAACACGCCGGCGCGCTCCAGCCCACGGACGAGGGCACCATCCACGAGAGTCTGCTCGGCGCCGCGCGGATCGTCGGGTACCGGGACGGACAAGGACTCGTGAAGATCCCGTCGGTCCCCTTCCGGCCGGGCGCGCACGTGTTCCGGGCGGAAGAACCCCTCATCGCCGAAGTGCTGGGCCTGAAGCACCACAACAACAGCGGGGCGTACGTCGGCCTGCTCCGAAATCACTCGCTCAAGGTCGAGCTCGACATCAACCAGCTTGTCCAACGCCACGTCAGCGTGCTGGCCAAGACGGGCGGAGGCAAGTCCTACCTTCTCGGCGTCCTCATCGAGGAGCTGCTCCGTCACAAGGTTACGTGCGTCATCATCGACCCGCACGGCGAGTACGGTTCGTTGCGGGTTCCGGCCGAGAAGAACGGCAGCTCCGAACGGTTCGGGGTCGAGCCGCAGGGATTCGCCCGGCAGATCCAGGAGTATTCGCCTGACGTCAGCCTCAACCCGTCCGCCAAGCCCCTCACGTTCAGCCTTCGGAGCACCGACCCGCGGGACTTACTCGTGTTCATGGGGCTCACGGCGGTGAAGACTTACCTCGCCCCCTTGAAGCAGATCATGGAGAACGTCGCGGCCACCAATCCGGACTACACGGTGCACGACCTCGTCCGCGCCGCCGAGGCCGGCGAGGGGGCGGTCGCCGAGACGCTGCAGGAGCGGCTCGACTACGTGGAACAAACGAAGCTCCTCGGGCCGAAGGGGACGAGCCTGGCCGAGCTCGTCAAGAAGGGCGAAGCGACGCTCATCAACCTCCGCGGGGTCGCACCGGACGTCCAGGAGTTGGTGGTCGCCCGACTCGCCACCACGCTCTTCGAGAATCGAAAGAAGGACAAGATCCCCCCGCTCTTCCTCGTGATCGAGGAGGCGCACAACTTCGCGCCTCAGCAAGGCAGCGCGACCTGCTCCCGAATTCTGAAGAACATCGCGAGCGAGGGCCGTAAGTTCGGCCTCGGGCTCTGCGCGGTCACCCAGCGGGCTGCCCGGATCGACAAGACGGTGCTCTCCCAGTGCAACACGCAGCTGATCCTGCAGGTCACGAACCCGCTCGACCTGAAGGCGATCGCGACCTCGATCGAGGGGCTCACTCCGGGGATGACCGACATGATCCAATCGCTCCCGGTGGGGGTCGCCCTCGTCACGGGGGGCGGATACCACACCCCGCTGTTCTGCGAGATCCGTCCGCGCGCGACGCGGCACGGCGGCGAAAGCGTTCAGATCGTCGCGGCGTAGCCGAGCGACCCGAACCCGGATCGGGTGTCTCCCGAGGGGGGGCCACCGCCCCACCCCGGGTCCTCCGGCGGTGGGGTGTCGGAGGGCTCCGTCGACTCGGGGTCCGAGGAAGGCCCTCGGCCCCGAAGCTTCAGGGCGAGGATCGCGACGACGATCACGAGTCCGACGACGAGCGCGATCCAGACCGCGGAGCCCGAGAACCAGTTCCCGGACGACCCCGAAGTCCCGTTGGTCGCGTTGTTCGATCGGATCGGGCAGAGGGTCTCGTTGGAGGCGACCACCACGGTGAGAGTCTGGGAGGCCTGCCCACCTCCCTCGTCGCCCACCATCAGCACGACCGTAAAAGTGCCGGGCGTTCCGTACCGGTGCGCCGCCACGGGGCCCACCGTTCCGTTGGTCCCGTCCCCGAACGCCCAAGCGTAGGAGTACGCCGGATTCCCACCCGCCGGGTGGGCGGTGAGGACGACGTCGAACGGAGCCGCGCACGAGGGGGTGATCGTATCGGAGATCGTCAGCGAAAGGGCGGGAACCACCTGGATCGACCGCGACACATTTTCCCTGCCTCCCAGTCCGTCGGAAGCGACGAACCACACGCTCGCGCTCCCGGGCACGGTGGGGGTGCACTGGGCCAGGAGTTCCGAGAAGGTGCAGTTGAGATCCGCGCCCCGGCCCCAGGAGGTCTGGAAGGGGGACTGACCGCCCGTGAGGTTCGCGGTCACGAGCACCGAGCTCCCCACGTCGGTCTCGTTGCGCGATGCGGTCAGCGTGACCGAGAGGGCGTTTACGACCAGGACGAGGGCCACGGTATCGACGAAGGCGCCCGCCGCGTCACCCACCTGGAGTTCCAACGAAAAGGAGCCGGCAGCGGACGGAAGACATTCGGCCTGCGGGCCGACCCCGGCGCACGACGGGGGGAGCTCGAGCCAGGTGAAGCGCAAGGGGGCCGCCCCTCCCGTCACGTTCGCGGTGGCGAGCGCGGGAACGTCGCTCTCCATCGCGAGTGTGGGGGACGAGAAGGCGGCCCGCAGGGGAGGAAACACGGAGATAGTGACCGGGCCGGAACGGCTGACCTCCCCCAGGCTATCCGCGACTTGCACCGAGATCGAGAAATTTCCAATCGCGGAGGGAACGCATACGAAGAGGGTGGAGTTGGCAGTCGTGCACCCGGTCGGCAACCCGGAGTACGCGACCGCATAGACGCCCGACCCACCGCTCGTGTTCGCGAACAACGTGAGATTCTGCCCCAGGTCGAGCAGTCGGGAGGATCGGACCGTAAGATCGACCGTGACCGCACCGAGGACGGTCGTGTTCTCCTTCGTCGACGCGACCGAGGCCCCGGTACTATCTTGTACGACGAAGCTCACCGAATACGTCCCCGACCCTGTCGGGCGGCAGGTGAGCACGGTCCCGTTCACCGAGGTGCATCCGACCGGGAGCCCCCCGTACGAGTACCGGTTCCCCCCGCCTCCACCGGTGGTGGATCCCCGAAAGGTCACGTTCTGGCCGAGGTCGATCCTCGACAGGGACGTCGTCAGGTTGGCGGTCAGGGGGGGATTCACGGTCAACGACGTGTTGGCGAGAACCGACGACCCATTCGCGTCGGTCACGTTGACCGCCACCGTAAACGAGCCCACGGCGGAGGGAGTGCAGGAAACACTCGAGAAGTTCGCGGAGGCGCAGCCCGCCGGAAGTCCGGAGTACACGAACGAATACGGTGACTCTCCCCCTGAGGGGATCGCCTCGAGTTCAACCGAGTGGCCGAGGTCCACGTCCGCGGGCACGGCCGTGAGGGTCGCGGAGGTCAGCGGGAGGCTCGAAAACACCCAGCTGTCGTTCAGGAGGAGACCGGCGGGGCCGGTCCCACGGCCCCCGAAGAGGAGGGTCGAATTCGTGGCGGGATCCCATGCGGCCCTCGCCGCCCCTCGGGGGCCCGGCGAGCCCGCCACCGAAGCCGACAGGTTGGTCCAAGTGCCGGCCCGATAGGCCCATGTACCGCTGTCCGGGTAGTAGCTTCCGACGTAACCGGTGTAGCCACCGAACAGGATCGGGAGCCCACTGCCGCGGTCGAAGAATCCGACCGTATCCCAGACAGGGGGCGGGGTGGAGACCGGGAACAGTTGGGTCCAGGTCCCACTCGCGAAGCTCCAAGTTTCGTTGAGCGGTCCGAAGTTCCCCATGCCACCGTACAGGAGGAGGGAGGACGTCGTCGGATCATAGAGTAATGCCGGTGCACGGAGGGGCGGAGGGAGGGTCGCGGCCGGCACCGCGGCCCATTGGCCGCCCGCGAACGCCCAGGTCGCGTTCAGATTGGTGTAGTTGCCAGCGAAGCCCCCCACGAGGATCACCGAGCGGGTCGCGTTGTCGTAGGCGACCCCAATGTTGAACGCCGGAGGGGGAGACGTCGTCTGATTGCCGGTAACGTTCGTCCAGGTGCCGTTGAAGGTCCAGGTGTCCCCGAACACCGTGCCGGATCCGGAATTCCCGCCGAAGGCGACCACGTATCCGTCGGCCGCGTCGTAGGCCATTGCCATCCCGTAGCGGGGCGCCGGGGCGGTCGAGAGCGAGGTGGAGACGTTCGTCCAGTTCCCGTTGGCGTACGTCCAGGTGTCGCCGCCGACGAAGTTGGTGAAGCCGCAGCCGATCACACCGCCGAACGACACGAACTCCTTCAGGTCGGAGTCGTACGCCAGCGTCCCGTCGCCGACACAGGGGGGCGTCGACGGGGAGCTCGCCGAGACGTTGATCCAGGAGGAAGAATTGATGGACGCATTCGCCGGTCGAGGACCGGCGTACGGGGCGGAAGCGAGCCTGGGGGAGAGGTCCGGTCCGCCGGGGGAACGTTCCGTCCGAGGGGCGATGGGAGTGCCAGTCGCGACCGACGTGCTGGAGCAGAGGACGAGAATGACCATCGCGAGGGCGACGACGCGGCCCGATCGCAGCCGATTTCGTCGAGCCCCGGTCACGACCTCCGCATCCGAGACTTCCACTTCGGGGGGCCTTATAACGGTATGACGGCGGACCGTCGTATCTGACGGCGGGGATCGTCCGAAGGGGCCGGGCTACCCCTTGCTCGTGCCGAGGTCCTGCAGGTAGCGTCCGACGAGCCGCACTCCAAACGCGGTCGCACCGAGGCTCTGGTAGCTGGGCTGGTACTTGCGGGTGACCGGGTTCACCCAGGCCGGGCCGGCCATGTCGATGTGGGCCCACGGGGTCTTGCCCACGAACGCCTCGAGGAAGGCGGCGGCGGTCAGCATCCCGGCCGGGGGGATCTCGGTCGAGTTGCGTACGTCGGCGAGCTCGCTCTTGACGAGCTCCCGGGCGTAGTCGGTGAGCGGCATCCGCCAGAGCGGCTCGCCGGTCGCCGCGGAGGCGAGGAGAAGCCCGCCGGCGAGGCGGTCGTCGGTCGAGACGAGCCCCGCCATCGCGTCGCCGAGGGCCACGACCTGCGCGCCGGTGAGCGTGGCGAGGTCGATGACCTCGTCGGGCTTGTACTGGTCGACCACGTAGCCGAGCCCGTCGGCCAGCACCACCCGGCCCTCGGCGTCGGTGTTGAGGATCTCGATCGTCTTCTGGTTGTAGGTACGCACGACGTCGCCCGGGCGGTAGGCGGTCCCGCTCGGGAGGTTCTCGGCGCAGCACATCACCCCGATGACGCGGGGCGCCACCTTGAGGGTCGCGGCAGCCCGCAGGATACCGAGGACGGCGACCGCCCCCGACTTGTCGAACTTCATCTCGGCCATCCGGGGGCCCGGTTTCAGTGAGATCCCGCCGGAATCGAACGTGATTCCCTTGCCGACGATGGCGACCGTGCGGCCGCGCCGGGTCCCGCCCGGGTACTCGAGGATGACGAGGCGCGGTGGATGGCTCGACCCACTGCCGACGGCGACGATCCCCCCGCAGCCCATCTTGGCCAGCTGTTTCTCGTCAAAGACGGTGACCTTCAAGCCCAGGGCCTTGCCGAGCGTGCGGGCCTCGTCCGCGAGCCGCTCCGGGGTCGCGGTGTCGGCCGGCAGGTTTCCGATGTCGCGGGTCCACAGCACGTTCTCCGCGATC
>Ga0074044_10002504_pt1 | contig 16046 bp, 16 predicted proteins | sample BogForMeECP23OM1_FD_94443 | JGI IMG/M metagenome (GOLD analysis project Ga0074044, IMG submission 94443) | Bog forest soil microbial communities from Calvert Island, British Columbia, Canada - Bog Forest MetaG ECP23OM1 | ecosystem: Environmental > Terrestrial > Soil > Wetlands ...
CAACAGGTTCCCTTAAGCCCGCGCTGCAGATTCCCTGCCGCCGCGGGTTTTGTATTTTCAGACGCAGATTCAACCGTGAGGTCTCAATGACATCGATCGCAACCGACTCTGCCATAACTGAGCACATGCCCGTGGCGGATCCCGCAAGCCCGCGCGACACAGTTACGGCGATCGGTGACGTCCCCGACCGCCCCGCGACTCCTCGCGAGCGGCTCAACCACATCCAGCTTCTCGAGGCCGAGAGCATCCACATTATCCGCGAGGTTGCTGCTGAATTCGAGCGCCCCGTGATGCTTTACTCCATCGGCAAAGATTCCTCGGTCATGCTGCGCCTTGCGCAAAAGGCCTTTCATCCCGCGCCCATTCCGTTTCCACTGCTGCACATCGATACCGGGTACAAATTCCGCGAGATGCTTGAATTCCGCGACCGGTATACCGCCGAACTTGGCCTCAAACTGCTCGTCTGGCGCAATGAAGAAGCGCTAGCGAACGGAGCGAATCCGGTCCGCCTCGGAACGCAACGCTGTTGCGGGCTACTGAAGACGCAGGCACTGCTCGACGGATTGCGCGCGCATGGGTTTGATGCGGCCTTCGGTGGCGCACGCCGCGATGAAGAAAAATCGCGTGCCAAAGAGCGCATTTTTTCCTTCCGCGATAGCGCCGGCCAATGGGATCCGAAAAATCAGCGTCCCGAACTTTGGAGCCTCTTCAATGGCCGCATCGGGCCGGGCGAAAGTATCCGCGTTTTTCCCCTTTCCAACTGGACCGAGCTCGACATCTGGCACTACATTCATCTCGAAAAAATCCCCATCGTTCCGCTCTATCTCGCGAAGGAGCGCAAGATGCTCGTGCGGGGCGACTCACTCATTCCCGTCGAACAGTCCTTCGTGCAAGGACTGCCGGGTGAAGAGCAATGGGTCAAGTGCCGCCTGCGTTCCCTTGGGTGTAGCCCCTGCACGGGCGCCATCCGCAGCGATGCCGACACCGTCCCCAAAATAATCGCGGAACTAATGGCCGTGCGGAACTCCGAGCGCGCCAACCGCATCATCGATCACGATCAGGACGGCTCGATGGAGATCAAGAAGCGCGAGGGCTACTTCTGATGATTGCTTCAGATCAGGACGAACTGGAGATTTCTATAGCCTCCCAAGCCGATGATCCGCTAGTCGGAGATCCACTTGCGGACGATATTGACGCGCGCATTGAGCAACAGCTCGAGGCGGAGCGAGCCAAAGACCTGCTGCGCTTTTCAACGGCGGGTAGTGTCGACGACGGCAAGTCCACGCTGATCGGGCGCCTCCTTTACGATTCGCGCAATGTCTACGACGATCACATCCGCTCCGTCACCCACAACGCCGCCATCGACTTCGCGCAGCTCACCGACGGTCTTCGCGCCGAGCGCGAGCAGGGCATCACGATCGATGTTGCCTACCGCTATTTTTCAACGCCGAAGAGAAAATTCATCATTGCCGATACCCCAGGCCACGAGCAGTACACGCGCAACATGGCGACCGGGGCATCCACGGCCGACGTCGCTATTGTTCTCGTGGACGCGCGGAAAGGCATTCTCGACCAGACCCGCCGACACGCCTGCATCGCCGCGCTGCTCGGCATTCCCACAGTCATCGCAGCCATCAACAAGATGGACCTGGTCGATTTTTCTCAGGAAGTCTACGACCGGTATCATCGCGATCTGCAGGCACTCGCGACGCGGCTCGAGATTCCCGAGCTAATCGCCGTTCCGGTCAGCGCTCTCGAAGGTGACAACATCGTTCATCGCAGCCAGCGGATCCCATGGTACGACGGCCCAAGCTTGCTCGAGCTGCTTGAAACCGTTCCGCTCGCCATCGAGCGATTGAATACCGGGCTACGATTTCCCGTGCAGCGCGTGTTGCGCCCGCATCAGGATTTTCGCGGCTTCGCAGGCCAAATCGCAGCTGGCACGGTGCGTCCCGGCGATGAAATTGTGGCGCTGCCTTCCGGCCGTCGTACCCGCGTGCGCTCCATCAGCACCTGGGACGGCGAGCTCGCCTCGGCCCACGCGCCGCAGTCGGTCGTGCTCACGCTCGAAGATGAAACCGACTTGAGCCGCGGAGAGATGATCGCGTCCGCCGCCGATGCGCCGCACAGGACCAGGCATTTCGAAGCAACTGTGGTGTGGATGAACGCGAAGCCCCTCCGTCCGGGGGCTGCCTATCTTCTCAAACACACCACGCAATCTGTGCGCGCGCAGGTCCTCGAAATCCGTTCGCGTATCGATGTCGAACAACTTGACGAACGCGCTACCGATCAGCTCGCGCTCAACGACATCGGCAAGATCGTCCTCGAAACCAGTCGCACGCTCCTCGCCGACGTCTACCGCGAGAATCGGACCACGGGCAGCTTTATTCTCATCGATCCAGCCGACAATGCGACCGCGGGTGCGGGGATGATCCGCAGCATCGCAGACGCGAATGAATCGGATTCGGCCGCCCATCGCTCCATACGTGGCCTGCTGGTTCTTGGCGATCGCTCTCGCCTGGCTTCGCAGCTCGAGGCGTCTTTGCTTCAAGAAGGCGCCCTCGTCCTTCGCACGCGCGCTGCCGTGGCACCATCGCTGCTCACCATCGCGCGACTCGGCGCTGTCGTCATCGTCGAAAGCGACGAAGCTGGGCCGATTGCGCTCACCGCGGTGAATGGCTCCAACACCGCTCCAAACGAGCTCTCCTTCGATAACCCCGAAAAGATTCTCAGTGAGCTTCAACGCCTCGCAGCACTTCCGATAGGAGAGGACAGCAATGTCTACGGTCTCGGCATCTGAATTGGAACAGCGCTCAAGCCTTGCCCAGGAGTTTCTGCGCCAGCGTCTCATCCGCGCGCAGCAGCCTTGCATTACCAGCAGCTTTCAGGCTGAGGATGTCGTCGTCCTTCACATGGTGCGCGCGATCCTTCCCGGAATACCGGTGCTGTTTCTCGAGACCGGTTATCACTTTCCCGAGACCCTCGTGTATCGCGATCGCATGGCTGCGGAGTGGGACCTGAACCTTGTCAACGTGCTGCCCCAGCACACGGTGGCCGAGCAGGAGTCCGAGTTCGGCATTCTCTATCAGTCTGCGCCGGATCGCTGCTGCGGATTACGTAAAGTCGAGCCGCTCTTTCGTTCGCTCGCGCCCTACGACACGTGGGTCACTGGCCTGCGCCGCGAGCAGTCGAAGTCGCGTGCCAATCTCCAAGTGGAAGAATCTTTCGCGCTGCCCACCGGCAACGTTCTTGCGAAACTCAGTCCGCTTGCCGAATGGTCTACGCGCGACGTCTGGCAATATGCCGAAGCGCATAGCATTCCGCTCTTGCCCCTCTATGAAAAGGGCTACACCAGCATCGGCTGTGCCCCTTGTACCAGCCTGCCCTTCGACCCCAACGATCCGCGCTCCGGGCGCTGGTCCGGACGCAAGCTCGAATGCGGCATTCACATTCAGCCGAACTCGTAAACCAATGAGCGTGGGAGTAGATGAGTACGAGTCTAAGAAAGCAAGGTAGCCGGAGATCGCGATGGAACTTCTTCTCGGCTTTCTAATTGCCGCACTGATTGCGATGACCGGCGTTGGCGCGGGCACCATCACAGCGCCGATGCTCATCCTCTTTCTCCATGTCCCGGTTCCCGAGGCAGTTGGGACCGCGCTGGTCTATTCCGCCGCCGTTAAGTTGGTCGTCGTTCCAATTCAAATCTGGCGCCGCCAGGTGGTGTGGCGCACTCTCGGGATCATGTTGCTCGCCGGGGTGCCCGGAGTCGTTCTCGGGGCAGTCTTTTTTAAGCGCGCAGTACGCGTACAAGGCCATACCCTCTGGCTCTATTTCGCCCTTGGCGCCATTATCCTCCTCTCGTCCGGTTGGCATATTTACCGGCATTTTCGCCCGGCTGATGCTGGCCGCAAGCGCGCCAGTCATCCCTGGTGGCTCGCGCTCACCATGTTTCCCGTTGGGGCGGAAGTCGGCTTTTCGTCCTCCGGGGCTGGTGCTCTCGGCACGGTCGCACTCCTCGGACTCACTGCCCTCGACGTGCCCCGCATCGTCGGCACAGATCTATCCTTTGGCCTCTGCCTTTCCCTCATCGGCGGCGGAATGCACCTGACCCAGGGAGGCGTGAACCCTGTTCTGCTCACGAATTTAATCATCGGCGGCGTTGCTGGAGCTTTGGTCGGGACCGGGCTTGCTACACGGATTCCTTCGCGCCCCATGCGGCTCGCCTTGTCGCTCTGGCTCTTCGCGCTCGGCGTGCAACTTTGCTGGCACGCCTTCGCGTGATCTGTTCGCTAGACTAGCGGCCAGGGCCGAGTCCACTAACTTGGAGATCCTTGCCGCGCTAGCGGCGATTGGCCCCACCGCAGGTGGTTGCCATATGTGTGCCCGGCTGGCGATACTCGCTCATGTCGACTTCTCCGACCTCATCTCCCGAGCGAGAACCCAGTTTGGAACGCGAATTCTATTCCGCATGTCTCACCAGGAAGCAGTGTATCTCCGAAGAGGCGCAGACTTACCACCTCGAATTCATCCTCGACGAGATGGAATCCTTCTCTTTTCTTCCCGGCCAATTTATCTCCGCGGTCGCCGAAGATCCCGCCGGCAAGGAACAAACGCGCGCCTATTCGATCGCGTCCGCTCCCGACGGCAATCGATTCGATCTCTGCCTGAACCGCGTCGAAGGCGGATTCTTTTCGAATCTTCTGGCCGACCTCCCAGATCTACCCGTAGGCGGCGCGCTTCAGGTCTACGGGCCGAATGGCTTCTTCACCCTGCGCGAGCCCATCACGGATTCCATCCTGATTGCCACCGGTACCGGCGTTGCCCCCATGCGCGGCTTTCTGCAATGGCTCTTTCCCGAGGGCGGTCCCGATCGCAGCAATGGCAAGCAGATATGGCTCGTCTACGGAACGCGCCACGAGAGTGAAATCTACTATCGAGATGAGTTCGAGGCCTTCGCCGCGCGCCACGACAACTTCCACTATCTGCCGACTCTGAGCCGCGCGCCCGAAAACTGGACCGGTCTTCGCGGCTATGTGCAGGACTATGTCGCGCATATCATCGAGCAACGCGCAGCACGGCTTGATCAAACACTCCATCCCCTGGTCGATCCGGGAATTCCTCCGGCCGAGCTCCGCTTCGATATCAACGCCTATGTCTGCGGCCTGAGCAACATGATCAACTCCGTCCGCGATCGGCTGAAATCCTTCGGCTGGCACCGCAAGCAGATCATCTTTGAGCGCTACGACTGACTGCTCTGCGAGTGTTCGCCCGGGGTGTTGAATCGCCGAATCGCCCTTCGAGACGAGCAAGGCATTTGATGGGATGTTTGTCATCCCCACCGGGCCGCGAGTGTCGCGACGGACATCTTTTACAGATTGAACAACTCGCGCAGCCGTTTCGTCTGCCCGCGGCTCACCGGAATCTCTGTCTGCTTTTTGTCGTTCATGCGTAACTGGTAGGTCGACTTGAACCACGGCACCACTTCGCGAATGTGATTGATGTTGACCACGAAGCCGCGATGTGCGCGCCAGAACATGGCCGGTTCGAGCTGATCGAGCAGTTCTTCCAGCGTCCGGCATTTCGACTGGCCTTCGAAGCTCTGCGTGACGACGCGGATCACACCCTCGTCGATCGCCGCGTAACAGATTTCCGCCTGGTCTACGAGTAAAAGCCGGCTTTGGGCCTGCACGATGAGCCTTGCCGATTGCTGCGCCCGTGTTCCGCCCTGCTCGCGATTGAGCAACCGCAACAGCTCGCCAATCTGTGTTTGAGGCGAGGCGCCCGGGGAACTTCCCGCTATGCGGCCACGCACGCGATCCAGTGCCTGTTGCACTCGCACGCGATCGAAAGGCTTCAACAGGTAATCGACCGCGTTCACATCGAACGCGCGCACCGCATACTGGTCGTAGGCTGTGGCAAACACCACTTGCGGCAACGGCTCCGCGGCATTCTTTGCGTGCCGTTCCATCAGCCTTTTAATGACCGCAAAACCATCCAGCCCCGGCATCTGCACATCGAGGAAAACGACGTCCGGATGGTGCTCCTCAATCAGGTCGACAGCCTCGATGCCATTGGCTCCTTGCGCCACCACGTCCACCCCGCCCGCCTCGTCCAACAGATACTTCAACTCATCGCGAGCCAGCTGTTCGTCATCGATGATGAGTGCGGAGATTGTCATTGATGGCCAGAAGCTTGATTGTAGGAAGGGGAACTTGGCCGGGTCAATGATGGGTGCGCGCCTCATCCACCGGAACGCCGAATGGCCCAGGTATTCCGCAAAGCGAAAAATGATGTCGCTTGTGTCTTAGTCGCCCAGAACTCGCAGCCGTGCCGGCATGTGATCGTGGGCGAGTTCATGGCCGCACCGCGTGCAGTAGAGGTCGGTCGTGCGCACCGTACGGAAGCAATTGCCGCAGCTCGCTGTGAGCTGATAGTTGCATTGCGGGCAAAAGTGGAAGTCGCTCTGCACATGTGTTCCGCAGGCTGCGCAGGTTGAAACCAACGGGGTGCGCAGCAGGAAATACAGCACGGCGCCGATGCCGCCGGGCATCACAAAGCAGATCAGCATCCAGAACCGCGAGCTCATGGAGCGCCGCGGCGCGTCCTTGCTCACAAAGCCGATCATCAGGAAGTACAAGGCCGCCAGCAATCCCCACGAAAGATTCATGTAGATGCGCAAGCCCAGCGGCGGAACGTGATGCTGCTGTGACGGAAAAACAATCCAGAAATAGTACTCAACCAATACGAAGACCGCGGCGGCGGTCATGATCGACCAGACAGGGATCAGGCGCGTGTCTTCGTTGGCGTGAATCGACTGAGGCTCAGGCATATATCAACTCCCTCCCTCGGAGGGCTCGTTTGGGATTTAAGCAAAGCTTAACCGCTATTTCAATGGACGGGAAGATGAAACGGGAAGTTGCGAGTACCTTTGGGGGCACGGGGATCAGGACTTGCGGCGCATCCAGCCGGCCAGAAGAGCCGAGGCAAGCAATGCGGTGCTCATAAAGAAGCTCCAGACAGCAATTTGGCTTACGATGCTGGTCACCCGTTCCTCTTCAATCAGGGTGTCCGCGATCCACCAGATCGGCGGCCCTACGACGAAAAACACCAGCAAGGTCGCTGCGAGCGCCACCGCGCGATTTCGTTTGCGGCTGGCCTTCTGCTCCTGCATCACGCCCAGTGAAGCCATCACCACGCGACGCGTTTGATGCGCAACTGCCCGCTCGCGGTCCGCGTCATTTGCAGAGAGTGCTTCGTTTCCGCCGCGATGCAATGTTGCGTCAGAGCTCTCGCCGGGAGCCCTGCCCGTTACAGCACCAAAGGTCATTCCGCCATCTCCAGACGATGCACTTGGGCCCGCTCCAGCCTGGGCTTAATCGCGGCCAGTCCCCGGTAGAGTCGCGACTTCACAGTCGAGAGCGGCGCTCGCGTCACCTTGGCGATCTCTTCCAGCGTCAGCTCCTCGTGGAACCGCAGCATCAGCACCTCGCGATAAAGCGTATCCAGTTGCAGCAGGGCTGTCGCGATATGTTCGCGGTCCTCAATGTTTGAGAAGGAGTCAAACGGCGTTGGCTGGCTGTCGGCAACTTCGATACTCATGGGCCGGTCATCGTCGCTGCCGGTCTCGAAAAGCTCGTCCAGGCTCGACATGGTCCGCTTCCGGCGGTGGTCGATGACGAGATTTCGCGCGATGGTGAAGAGCCACGTTTCGAATCGCGCTTTGCCGTTGAATTGCCCGCCACGAGTCAGGACGCGCATCCACACTTCTTGAAACAGGTCTTCGGCCATCTCGCGATTTCCGGTCAGGAAAAGCAGATACCGCAGCAGCCGATGCTGATAACGAACAATCAGTTCATCCAGCAGGCCGACCTCCTGCCGCTTGAGACCCTCGGCTATAGCGAGGTTCTCCCGCTTGGCCTGCTCATCGCCGGCAGAAGTGGAAGCTGGAGCGAAGATCGAGCGAATCGCGGCAGTCGCACTCATCGTATTCAATTAGACGACAGAACCTCGGACCGAGCCGCAGTGAATTGACGGAACGCATCCAGTTGCACTATTTCGTGTGCATTGCGGTTCCTCGTTCGCCTCCCGGATCATATCGTAAGCGGATTTCGGATTCGGATCGTTCAGCCTGGTGGCCGCAATCTGGCTTCAATACGAGATCGAATCGCCTAAGCCCTCGCGCGACCCGCTTTTTCGCCGTGCGACCTCGATGCACTTCTCAAGGACATACGCGGTCCGGCGTTCGCGTGCCTCCACGCCTTGTGCCAGGAAAATTCCCAGCAGATGGTTGCGCCGTTGCGCCCGTGTGCTTGCGTTCCAACCCTGCTCGGCCAACGGCTGGCGCTGAAAAGCCGCGCGCAGAATCGGTGGCGGAATCTCCTCGCCCTCCATTACCTGCATCACCATCTCCGCAACCCGTTCGGAGCGCTGCCGGCGGGTCTCGATGCGTTTGGCCTGATCGACAAACATCGCAAACCACCTGCGTGTCGAGGGAGTCATGCCATCGAAACCTTTGCGCAGGTCCCTGTCCTGTCGCAGAATCGCGGTCAGTTCCTTGGGTTCGGCATAGAGGTGCCCTTCGAGATCGGGCTCGAGCTGGATTTCGACCTTGTCTCCTGCCTTTGCACACGCACCTGTCAGCATCTTCTTGTAGACGACGAACCAGTATCCCCGCCCTTTGGTACTGAGCAGCGATGTTTGAAACTCGAAGCCATTCAATGTGCCGCGCACGCGTCGGGTGGTCCACTCCGGCCACGCCTTCTTGGGATCGAAGGGCAACCGCGCAATCACCCAGGGAGGTGTGGAGTCGACCCGCTCCAGCACCACGGGGAATGTCTTTGCGGTTTTTGGGCTCTTGGGGCTCATGCAATCCGACCGGCGATACGGTCAACGACAATCTAAACTAATTGCATGGAAGTTCTCTACGGCCTTCATCCAGTTGAGGAGGCACTCAAGGCCGGCCGCCGCCGCTTTGATCATGTCCTGGTCGCCCGCGAGCGCCACGACGACCGGCTAGCCCGCCTCGTTGCTGACTGTCGCCAGGCCGGCATTCGCGTCCGCCAGGAGCCGCGCGAACATCTCACCCAACTGGCCGGAGTCCCCGCGCACCAGGGCGTGGTTGCTGTTGTACGACCGCAGGAATTTCTTGCACTTGAAGATTTGTTTGAACCTGCTGCAGGCCAGTCCGGCCCTTCCCGCCTTCTATTGGCTCTCGATGGCGTCGAAGATCCGCAAAACCTCGGCGCCCTGCTGCGCGTCGCCGATGGCGCCGGGGTTGATGGGGTCGTCCTCACCGAGCGCCGTTCTGCGCCGATGAGCCCCGCGGCGGTAAAGGCAAGTGCAGGAGCAACTGAACATCTTCGCATTGCGCGCGTTGTGAACCTGGTCCGCGCTCTGGAAGAGCTCAAAGGGCGGAACCTCTGGATTATTGGACTCGACGAGCGCGGCGCAACCAACTACGACCAATTCGACTTCACCGGCAACTGCGTTCTCGTTCTTGGCCGCGAGGGCGCTGGTCTGCACGATTTGGTCCGCCGCACCTGCGACCACCTTCTGCGCATTCCGATGGCGGGCGGCGTCAATTCCCTGAATGTATCGGCCGCCGGCGCTGTCGTACTCTATGAAGCTGCGCGCCAACGCCGGGCCAAAGCTGTTCGCGCCGATGGTACGAATGGCCACACCGCAGGTGCCTCCATCGCAGGTGGCGCGTCTAAGAAGAAGCAGAAAGGTTTAGGTTCATGAGATGTTTCCGTGCCTGCGCGACGGCATCGGTCATTGTTGCCATCGCCCTGGTGCCGTTTCCCTGCACGGCGCAAACAAGTACCGTACCCCTCCCGGAAGGCAACGCCCCGCAATCCGCCGCCCAGTCTCCAGTCCCCTCCGGCAAGGTCATCTTCTCGCGTTCCACCGATGAAAACGGCCAGACCACCACACAGGTCGGCCCAGCCGCCCAACAACCGGCCATCGAAATGGCCAAGGAGCCTACCGCCGAAGACTCCGATCGCGAAGCCGTTACATTCACATCCCTCGATCTCGACGTGCATCTGCACACTGCAGTGCACCAGATCGCTGTCCGGGCCCTTGTCGCCGTGCGCAACGATGGCAAAACTCCACTCGCGCGTATCCCGCTCCAGATTTCCTCCTCGCTTAACTGGGAACAAGTTCGCATTGCCGGCCATAACGTCGCCTTCTCTGTTGCCACGCTGAATTCCGATGCCGACCGCACGGGCCAGCTCCACGAAGCCGCCGTCCCTCTGGCACAACCCCTGGCCCCGGGCGCTACCCTTGCGATTGATGCGGTCTACTCTGGCTCCATCGTGCCGAATGCTCAGCGCCTCGTCACCATCGGCACCCCTGAGGACCTCGCCCTTCATTCCGACTGGGATGAAATCTCTCCGTCGTTCACAGGCTTGCGGGGATTTGGGGATGTCGTCTGGTATCCCGTTTCCAGTGTTCCCGTCATCCTCGGCGATGGATCCCGTCTCTTTGACGAGATCGGCCGTCACAAACTCCGCCTCTCCGGCGCTCACTTCCGCCTGCACCTCGCGATCGAGTTTCCCCATGGCAATCCGCCCACGGTAGCTCTAGTCAACGGTGTGCCTGTTCCGCTCAACGTGACGGACGCGCAAGGCCTCGATCCCGATCTCTCCGGCATCGCCACGGCTTCAGCCGATTCTCCTTCTCTTGGTTTTCTGGCTCCAAGCCTCTTCGTCGCGGTGCGCAAGGCTCATCCCTCCGATCACCTCACCGCGTGGACGATTCCCGACGATGAAGTCTCGGTGCAGTCTTGGATCGATGCGGCCTCCGCCGTGACGCCTTTTGTGCAAGGCTGGCTCGGTCATCATCCCCGCACCCAGCTCACGCTGCTCGACCTGCCCGATCCCAACGACGCGCCCTATGAAACCGGCTCGCTTCTCGCCACAACGCTACATGACGTGCCTGCCGATCCCCTCAACGGTGTACTGGTCCACTCCCTCACGCACGCTTACATTCAATCCGCAACCGAACCGGCGCCCGGCTGGCTCAATGAAGGCCTGGCCACATTCATGGAGTCCCTTTGGGTAGAGAAGCGTCGCGGCCGCGACCAGGCGCTTGAGATGCTCGAGGCCAATCGACCGGCGCTGGCGTTGGCGGAACCATCGAGCCCCGGTGCAAGTGCCGGTGAACCGCTCGCCCTTGCCATCGCACCCATCTATTACCGCACCAAGGCTGCTTATGTTTTCTGGATGCTCCGCGACCTGACCAGCGACGATGCCCTCAGCGCTGCGCTTCACGCCTATGTGGAGGGAACGCCTGAAGCGCGGCAAACGTTCAGCAACGGACCGCGTGGTAACGCCGCGCTCTCTTTGGCAGGCCTTCTGAAACAAGCGGGCGCCGCGCGCGATCTTTCCTGGTTCTTTTCCGACTGGGTTGATGCCGATAAAGGGCTTCCCGATCTCACCATCGACAGTGTTTTCCCCAACGCCGCACAGGCGGGAACTTACCTTGTCGCAGTCAACGTCACCAACACCGGCTACGCAGCCGCCTACGTGCCCGTTACGGTGCGTACCGCGAAAAGCTATGTGACGGAACGTGTGCTCGTTCCAGGGCGTGGTCGTGTGGTCGAACGGCTCGTTGTGATGGGCCCGCCGACCCAGGTGCAACTCAATGACGGCACAATTCCGGAAACGCAAGCCAGCGTCCACGTCACCGACATCACATCGCCATCCAAGCCTGATGCCGCGTTTGGTTCGTCCTCAAGCAGTCAGCAGCCCGCGCCGCAATAGAACCGGCTTGCACAGACCCATCCAAAGCCTTCTCCTGTCAATGCATGGTCGGCCGCATGCAATGCCCTCCACCCAAAGTAGGATGTGCGTTTTCTCAGGCCTCAGTACCATGGCCCAACGATGCAGACCGATCCGCAATCCGGACGGCAAATGGGAGTGTGGGCGGCGACTGCTGTCGTCACCGGCGAGGCTATCTCTCTCGGCATCTTTCTCACGCCTGCTGCGATGGCGCGATCGCTGGGCTCTCCTGCCCTGCTTGCGGCAGTTTGGATCGGTATGGCCGTTCTTACGCTCGCAGGCGCGCTCTGCTTTACGGAGTTGGCCGTGCGCAATCCCTTCGATGGGGGCGAATACCTCTATCTCCGCCGGGGCTTCGGCCGCCGTGTGGCCTTTCTTTATGGATGGATGGCGGTGCTCGTCATGTACCCCGGAGTTGCTGCGTCTCTCTGCGTTGGCGCCGCGCCGTATATCCAAACGCTCCTTCCCGTTCCCTCCCGTATTCTCCCGCTTCTGCCTGCAGCCTTGATTCTTGCCCTGGGAGCTCTCACCTATACGGGAACCCGTCTTTCCGGCAATGTCATGGCGACGCTCAACTGGATCAAGGTTCCCGTGCTGGTTGCGCTCGCCGGCTGGGCGCTTCTTCCCGGCCACGCGACGCTGGCCAATCTGGCTCCGTTCACGCTGCGCCGAGTAGGGTCCGACCCGCTCATTGACGCCGTCGCGGGCGCCGCCATCAGCGCTTTCTTCTGCTTCGGGGGATGGTGGGAGGCGGGCAAGATCGCGGGTCAGGTGCGCAACCCTACACGGACGCTCCCTATCGCCTTCGCCAGCGGAGTCTTTGTCGTCACCGCGATCTATCTGCTCGTGAGCCTTGCCTTCGTGGCTACCGTCCCGCTCGAACAGATCCACTCGAACACCGCTTTTGTCGCGCAATTCGGCCAGGCGCTCTTCGGCGGAGCGGGCAGCCGCATTCTTTCTGCTTGTGTCCTGCTGTGTGTGCTGGGTGGCCTCATGGTGCTCAGCATGGCCGTTCCGCGGGTGACTTACGCCATGGCCCGGGGCGAAAAGGGCAACGCCGAACAGGGGCCCCTCGCGGCATTCGCGCGCCTCGACCCGCGCACCGGAGTCCCGGCCAATGCAGTGCTGCTCCAAACCGGAGTTGCTCTCGCCGTGCTCGCTCTCGGCGCATTCGATCGCATCCTGGCTTTCATTATCTTTTCCGCGGTCGTTTTTCTCGCGCTCACCGTAGCCACACTCTTCCGTGCGATCACACCCGTGCGGCGTTGGTGGTTTCCGATCGCGCCCATCGTCTTCATCACAGGCTGCGGTATTCTCTCTGCCATGCTGCTCCTTCACAATCTCTTGCCGTCCCTGTTGGGCGCGGTCATTGTGCTGATTGGCCTTCCCGCCCGCTCGCTTCTCACGCGCGGAACCAGCGTTGCTCCGACAGTCGCCACGGAGACATCAGCACCATGAGCGACTTCCAGAACTATCAACTAAGAACTGTGAACTAAGGAGTCCCCATGCCCTACATTCCGCTACCCGCAGATCTACCCGGCATCCGCGGCGCCATGGCGTTTCGGCCGGAGACCGCGCGCCCCCTCAACGCATTGGTCGAAGTGCTTTTGCAGGGGCCCAGCACGCTTACCCGCGGCGAGCGCGAGCTGATCGCGACTTACGTTTCCAGCCGCAATTGCACACACTATTGCCACAGCATCCACGGAGCCATTGCCGCTGCGCACCTTGGTGGCAACGAGGCCCTCGTCAAGCAAGTCAAGACCGACTTCACCCAAGCGGATATCAGCCTTAAGTTAAAGGCGTTGCTAACCATCGCCGGAAAAGTCCAGCAGGACGGCAAACTCGTCACAGCAGCCGATGTCGAAGCAGCACGCAAACAGGGGGCGACCGACATCGAGATTCATGACACGGTCCTGATTGCGGCGGCTTTCTGCATGTACAACCGCTACGTCGACGGTCTCGGCACGGTGCAGCCGGATGACGAAGCGCTCTATCGCGAGCGCGGCCGCCGCGTAGCTCGCGATGGTTACGTCACCGTCAGTGAGGAATATCTGGCCAGCCACGCTAGGTAACAGGCCGGAGTTCATAGTTCTAAGTAAGCGAGGGTCGCCTGCTGTAATTGAGAGAACTGAGAACTACGAACTCTGAACTCAAAACTACGAACTGTTCAATGTCCCCTAAGGAGTCCCATGCCGCACATCAAACTGCCCGAAGAACTCCCCGGCATCACCGCCGGATTTGCCTTCCGCCCCGAGACCGCCAAGCCCATGCGCGCATTGGCGCACATCTTGCTTCACGAACCCAACTCGCTCACCGGCGGCGAGCGCGAACTCATCGCGACCTACGTGTCTTCACGCAACAAAACCACATTTTGCGAGTTGAGCCACGGCGCCGCTGCCGCCAGCCATCTAGGCGGAGAAGCGAAGGTCAAGCAAGTTAAAACGGACTTTGCCAGTGCCGACATCAGTCCCAAGCTCAAGACGCTGCTCGCCATCGCGGGTAAGGTTCAGCAGGATGGAAAACTCGTTACCGCCGCTGATGTGGAGGCTGCGCGCAGACAGGGCGCGACCGACCTCGAAATTCACGACACGGTTCTGATCGCCGCGGCATTTTGCATGTACAACCGCTACGTCGACGGCCTCGATACCTGGCAGCCCACCGACCCTTCGATGTATGAGCAGATGGGACGGCAACTCGCCGAAAGAGGCTACGCGGCACCATCCGTTCAGCGACCTGTCACGGTGTAAACGATCCAGTCATCGCGTGGCGCATCCTGTTCCCGATGCGCCGCGTGAGGCCGCTCAAGCTGCGTTGAGCCGATACCCGTCCGGATCTTTGCCGCGCACGCGCCGCCACCACACCTGGAAGCTGGGGATGTTCACGGTCACAAGGAACAGCCTCCGCAATTTTCCCTCAGGGCAGCGCAGCGGCCGCACCCCATGCCACGAATGATGCGTGCGCTGGAAGAGCAGGCTGCCATTGCCCCGCGGCTCGATCGATGCGGCAACTTTCAGGTCGTCAAAGCTCGGGCCTGAGTGAACCGGGAACCGCCGCTCGCTATCGAGAATCAATATCTCTCCGCCCCAGCTCGAATCCCAATCGTCCTCGATATTGAAATAGAAGATGTGCGTGGCCAGCTTACGCGCGGCATCGCAGTGCGGCGATACCGCGCACCCCTCCCACGCGTAATACCACTCAAATGTGGGGATGAATGTGTGGTTCCCCAGCATCCGGCGCAGAAAGTCCTGGTAGACCGGCCCCTGCAATTCAGCCAGAAACTCTTGCCATGGTCCGGCGACTTCCAAACCAGGCCGATAGTGCAGCAAGAAGCGGTCGTGCGGTCCCTGGCCGTATGCCCGTTTCACGCCTACATGTTTGTTGAACCTCTCAACGGTAGGCAGACACGCGCGCAGACGTTCATAGCCGTCGGGCGTGAGAGATTGTTCGATATTTGCCCATGGATAAGGTTGTCGGCTTTGAAAGGACTCTGCGGGGATCTCGTCCAGTCGTTTCAGATTCAGGTATTTCACTGATAAGAATCTCCTTCCGCGCCCTTGCCGCGGCAAGAAGCTCGTAGGCTCTAGCCTTGGTCGCCGAATGGATTCTCGTCAGTGACCTTGGACACCGACTTCTGTTCGGCAGCTTCGCTATTGGCCCCCGATGCGATTCCGCTGCCCGCCGGGCACCACCCACTCTAACGGTAGACCGCTGGAATGAAGGTCTGCTCGTTGATCGGCGGCCGGGTGTAGTTCTGCTTGCTGATCGGTGGCAGCGGCAGCGGCTTGGTCGTCAAATCACGGTAGGGAATCAGCGACAGCAGGTGCCGGATCACATTCAGCCGCGCGGCTTTCTTATTGTCGGCGTTGACCACGTACCAGGGTGCCTGCTTGATATCCGTTCCCGCAAACATTTCGTCCTTGGCGCGCGAATACTCCGCCCAGTACTTGCGCGACTCCAGGTCCATCGGGCTCAGCTTCCACCGCTTGGTCGGATTCTTCATCCGATCCTGGAAGCGCCGTTCCTGCTCCTCATCGCTCACGCTGAACCAATACTTGACGAGCAAAATCCCGGACCGCACCAGCATCCGTTCAAACTCCGGGCAGCTGCGCATAAATTCCAGATACTCAGCTTCGGTACAGAAGCCCATTACGCGCTCCACACCGGCGCGGTTGTACCAGCTGCGGTCGAACAGCACCATCTCCCCGGCTGCGGGCAGATGCGAAACATATCGCTGGAAATACCACTGCGTCTTCTCGCGCTCAG
>Ga0074044_10002505_pt1 | contig 16044 bp, 14 predicted proteins | sample BogForMeECP23OM1_FD_94443 | JGI IMG/M metagenome (GOLD analysis project Ga0074044, IMG submission 94443) | Bog forest soil microbial communities from Calvert Island, British Columbia, Canada - Bog Forest MetaG ECP23OM1 | ecosystem: Environmental > Terrestrial > Soil > Wetlands ...
AGTTGTCCTCGGCGGAAACGGAAAAGCATTTTGCACAGGCGGCGACCTGAGCATCTTTCCGTCGCTTGCTGAGCATCAGGAATCCTTAAACTGGTTGGCTCACGACGGTTATGGCATTGGCAAGGCCATTGAACTTTGTGAAAAAGTGGTCATTGCCAAGGTTACCGGCCACTGTCTCGCCGGTGGTCTGGAACTGGCCCTGATGTGCGACTTGATTTATGCCAAGGAGACAGCGAAGTTCGGCACCACCGAAATCAATATGGGAATCCTACCCGGCTGGGGCGGCACTGTGCGCATTGCCCGGTCCATGCCGATTTATCGGGCAAGGGAGATCATCTATAGCGGACGCAAAGACTTTCTGGCGCGCGACATGTACGAAATGGGCTTCCTCACCCGGGTGTTTAAGGATGATGAGTTCGAAGCAAGGTTCAGCGAAGTCGTAGCGAATATCAGCTCGAAAAAGGTTATCGCACTGCGGATGGCAAAGGAAGTCATGGGACGTTCTCTGGAATGCGGCAGTCTGGACGCGGCCCTGGCGCTGGAGCGCAATGCGATCCAGTGGCTGACCTATGCGCCGGATATCCAGGCGGTTATGGAACAATTCAGGAAGAAACCCGAGGACATGGTAGCGCAACAGAAGAAAGCAAATATCGATTCGGATGTAAAAAAATAGAGGAGATGTATTATGGATTTCAGTTTTAATGAAGACCAGCTTCTGATCCAGCAGACATTTAAGAAGTTCTGTGAGAAGGAGCTTAATTACGAATATGTAAAATGGATGGATGAAAATGTGGATTTTATCCCGGATGAGCTCTGGAACAAGTTTGTGGATTTAGGCTTCTTTGCGGCCCACGTTTCCGAGGAATACGGGGGACAGGGTCTCGGGCAGGTTGAAAGCATGCTCATGTATGAGCAAATCTGCAAGGCCTCCATGTCCGTTTCCCTGGCGGTTGGGACTACGGCGGGATTCGGAGGGCGTTTTATCGGAGAACTGGGTACCCCTGAGCAAAAAGAAAAGTATTTGCCACTCATCTGCGAGGGCAAGTTCAAGACATGCATGGCGTTGACCGAACCGGGCGGCGGGACGGATATTTTGGGCTCTTTATCCACTTTTGCTGAAGATAAAGGCGATCGCTGGGTCATCAACGGCCAGAAAATATTCATCACCGGCGCGCACGTGGCGGATTCGCTCATCACGGTGTGCAAGACCGAGAAGGACGCGAAGAGGAGCATGTCCTGGTCCTCCATCATGGTGCCCCGCGAGTCGCCGGGCATCACCATCCGCAAGATCGGCAAGATCAGCTGCCACCATTGCGAGAGCGTAGAGATCTTCTACGACAACGTGGAGGTGCCCAAGGAAAATATGCTTGGGACCCGCGGCCACGGCTACATGGAGATCATGACTGTTTTGAACCCGGAGCGTATTGGTGTGGCCATGATGGGTGTGGGAATTATCGCGGCCATCTATGAACAATGCTTCAAATACGTTCAGGAGCGCAACGCCTTTGGCGGACCGATCGGCCGTTTCCAGATCCTACAGAATTATCTGGCAGACATGTATATCAACCTGGAAAATTCAAAGAACCTGGTTTACAAGGCCGCCTGGCTTTGCGACAACGGCAAGCCTTATCATCTGGAAGCCACTATGGCAAAACTGGTTGCGGCAGAGGGCGCGCGTCATGCGGCAACCTATGGTGCAGAGATCTTCGGTGGTTACGGGATTTGCAACGAGTACCCGGTATCCATGTTCCTGCGCGATTCCTATCAGATCCAGTTTTCACCCATCTCTAACGAGATGAGCCGGAATATGTTGATGCAGTTTCAGGGATTGCCCAAATCCTGGGCGTAAAACGATAACAGGAGCACTTAAATCACTTAGAGGAGTGAATGTTCAATGTACACTTTAGGAGATATCCCGCGCTACGGGGCAAACAGCTATCCCGACAACATCGCGATGGTGTATGACGGCACGAGGCTGACGTACCGGCAATTCAACAACCGGATCAACCGGTTTGCGAATGCCCTTCTCAAGCTTGGATGCAAGAAGGGCGACCGGCTCTGCATCATCGCTGACAACTGCTCGAAGTACATGGAGGTGTATTTTGCGGCGGCAAAAATCGGCATGAGTGTCACACCACTCAACGTGAGGCTCGGCGATGACGAGTTTGCTTATGTTGTAAACGACAGCGAGGCAAAAATATTTGTTGTCGGCGATGCCTACGAGGACCGCATTAAAAAATTAAAAGGGAGCTTTATCAACATAAGGACCTGGATAACCATGGATAATCCCATCGATGGGTTTGCCGGATACGAGGATCTCCTGCAGAAATCCTCCGAAGCGGAACCCGACCCCGATGCTTTCGATGTCCAGGAGACCGACATGGCGATCCTCATGTACACGGGAGGGACCACGGGGCTTCCCAAAGGTGTCATGATAAGCCACCGGCAGTGTGCGATCCTGGCAATGTCCAGTGTTCTTTCACTGCATTTTACACCTGAAGACGCCACGTGCTACGTCCTGCCGATCTTCCATGTTTCCTTCTGGCCTATCCTGGGCATCCTTACCGCAGGAGGCAAAGCCTGCATCAACCGTCTGCCGAATCTTGAAAAGATTTTGCAGCTGATTCAGGATGAGAAGTGCACGCACATGAATTTGGTTCCCACGATCTACGGCTGGCTGGTGGACTACCCTAACACGGACAAGTACGATCTGTCCAGCCTGCGGCTACTGACCTATGCGGGAAGCCCAATGCCGGTCGAGGTGCTCAAGAAGTGCATCCGAAAATTCGGGAACAAGTTCAAGCAGGTTTACGGGGCAACCGAGGTGGCGCCGATCTCCTGGCTGGAAGAAAGCGATCATCATCTCGAAGGTGAAAAATCAAAGTACCTCCACAGCGCGGGAAAAGAAACCAACTTTGGACGCATCAAGATCGTGAACGACGACGATGTCACGCTCGGCCCCGGCAAAAAGGGCGAGATATGCATCAAGGGAAAGAATATCATGCTCGGCTACTGGAAAAACCCGGAGCTGACGGCCATGGTCATAAATGACGGATGGTACCACACCAGCGACGTAGGCTACCTGGATGATGATGGTTACCTGTACATCACGGACCGCAAAGCGGACATGATCATTTCCGGCGGGGAGAATGTCTATCCGGCAGAGGTGGAAAATGTGATCTATCAGCACCCCGCAGTCTTTGAGTGTTCCGTCGTATCGGCCCCAAATGACAAATGGGGGGAGGTTGTGCAGGCTGTGGTCGTCCTCAAGCCCGGGGCCAAGGCTACGGAAGAGGAGATCATTGAGCATTGCAAGAAGAGCCTGGCGGGATACAAGTGCCCCAAGGCCGTGGCCTTCTGGGATTCCATCCCCAAGACCATCGTCGGCAAGATCATTAAGAAGGACATCAAGGCCAAATTCTGGGAGGGCAAGGACAGGATGGTCAGCTGAGAATTCTATTCAAAATGAGGAGAAAAGTTAAATGTACACATTAGGAGATATCCCGCGCTGCGGCGCTACTATATGGCAGGATAACATTGCTGTGGTTTTTGAGGGGAAACGCTATACTTATAAACAATTCAATGAGCGAATCAATCGGTTTGCCAACTATCTTATCAAATCAGGATACAAAAAGGGCGACGGCATTGCCGTGATGGCGGAGAATTGCTCCAAGTATCTCGAAGTCTATTTTGCCGCGGCCAAGATAGGCATGCGTGTCACACCGATCAATGTACGGCTTGCTGATGACGAGATTGTCTTCATCGTCAAAGATAGTGAAACGACTTTCTTTGTCGCAGGCGATGGGTATGAAGAGAAAGTTAAACAATTGAAAGATCGCTTTCAGAAAATCAAGACGTGGGTCACATTCGATAATCCTTTGCCCGGATTCCTCGATTACGAAAAGTTGCTGGAAAAATCATATGCAGCGGAGCCTGATGTCGATAAGAATATTGTTTCGGAAAACGACCTCGCTATCCTCATGTATACAGGTGGGACCACAGGACTTCCCAAGGGAGTGATGATGTCGCATAGAAGCGCGATGTTGTCCGGTATATCATCCGCGCTCGCATTCGGATTCAGGGAAGATGATTCCACCTGTTTTGTGTTGCCCATCTTTCATGTGTCCTGGTGGCCGATCCTGGCGATCCTGCTGACCGGAGGCAAGGTGTGCATCAATCGGTATCCGAAACTCGACAAGATCCTGCAGCTCATCCAGGACGAGAAGTGTACGCACATGAATTTGGTTCCCACGATCTACGGCTGGCTGGTGGATTGGCCCAATGTCGAGAAGTATGATCTTTCCAGCCTGCGGCTGCTGTCCTATGCCGGCAGTCCCTTCCCGGTGGAAGTCTTAAAAAAGTGCATTCGCAAATTCGGGAATAAATTTTACCAGGGATATGGAGCAACGGAAACGGCCGGCGCAGCTATATCAGGATTGGCCCCATATGACCATCATCTGGACGGACCTGAATCGAAGTATCTCTCCAGTGCCGGAAAACCTGCGTTATGTTCACGGGTTAAAATCGTGGATGAAGATGATAAGACTCTGGAGCCCGGCAAGTCTGGCGAGATCTGCGCCAAAGGCGAACATATCATGCTGGGTTACTGGAAGAATCCCAAACTCACCGCAGAAGTATTGAAGGGCGGCTGGTATCATACCGGCGACATGGGCTACATGGATGAAGATGGCTACCTCTTCATGACCGACCGTAAGGCAGACATGATTATTTCCGGCGGCGAAAACGTTTATCCCAAGGAAACAGAAGATGTCATCTACCAGCACCCGGCGGTTCGGGAATGCACCGTCGTTTCAGCGCCCGATGCCAAATGGGGTGAAGTGGTTCAGGCTGTTGTAGTGCTTCAACCCGGCAAACAGGCGACAGAGCAGGAGATCATTGAGCACTGCAAGAAGAGCCTGGCGGGATACAAATGTCCCAAGGCTGTTGCCTTCTGGACCGATATTCCCAAAACTGTTGTCGGTAAGATCATCAAGAAAGATGTCAAAAAGAAGTTTTGGGAAGGCAAAGAAAGAATGATTAGCTGAAAATTCTATTCAAAATAAGGAGGGAGTTATGGCTGAAAAAAAGTTGGACAATTATTTCAAAATCGATCCGGAGCCGCATCTTATCGGAGACATGTCACACATCAATCATTTTCCCGGTGTGCAGATGTGGTGGAAAGCCATTGATAATATCAGGAGACCGCTTATCTTTGGCGCACCTGCAAAATTATTAGGGCCTATGTTGGAGGGGATGGAAGACTGGGAACTCGTAAAAAACGAGGATCCGAATAGCCTTCTAAGATCAATGGATAAATACGGCGTGGACATTGCCTGTCTCTTACCGGAGGCCATGATGGATACGACGGGTTACACCAGCCGGTGGATGTCTAACGGCGAGATGGCCAAGGTTGTGGAGAGCAATCCCGATCGGTTTATGTATCAGCCTAATGTCTCCCCTATAAAACATAAAGGCGTCAAGAACACGATCTGGGAGATGGAATACTGGGTCAAGGAGAAAGGCGCGAAGATCTTTAAGTTCTATCCGCCGGAAGATACTTACATGAACGATCCTGAAATATGGCCGTTCTATGAAAAGGCCCAGGAACTGGGCATTGTTCTGGACATTCATACAGGATTCTGCTGGGTGCCGCCGGGAAAGAGCAAATATGCCTTGCCTATACAGCTCGACGATGTGGCCCGCGATTTTCCCGGATTAAAGCTGGTTGCCTTTCATATGGGTTATCCCTACTGTGATGATCTCAATATGGTAGCCATGGGGCATCCCAATGTCTACGTCTGTTTAAGTCTGTTGATTCCCTGGGCCGTAACCGCTCCGCGGAAATTTGCGAAGATAATTGGAGAGGCAATCCGATGGGTTGGGCCCGACAAGGTTATCTGGGGCAGTGATTATGCCGGTTTCTCAGCGCAAATCAAAGGCGCTGTCGAAGGACTCAGTAATTTCCAGATACCGGAAGATATGCAGGATGGCTATGGCTATCTACCCATTACTGACGAGGACAGGGCCAAGATATTTGGCGGCAATCTCGGGCGGCTGCTGGGCATCGATACGACGAAGAGAAGATTTAAAAAAAAATGATCAAGAAAAGTGTTTCATAAAAAGCCGGCTTGTTTAGCGTTTTTCGATATTCTGCTGTGGATGTGAGTCCGCTTGAGATCAGTAATGATGCGCCAAAAAAATAAAAGGGGGCGTATTGTTATGTCAACAGAAGGAAAAAAACAGTTCGAAATAAACAATGGGAGGGTGAATGATGAGTATTAATACCTTATTCGAGCCTATTAGTATTGGAAATGTTGAGTTAAAGAACAGGATTGCCATGTCACCGATGAACATGGGCTATACAGGACCTTATGGGTTCCCCAGTGAACAAACCTATGCCTGGTATGCTACCCGTGCCAAAGGCGGATTTGGCTTGATTATTACCGAATGCATCGTCGCCAATCCTTATCGATGGAGAGGATGCGATACTTTTAATCCTCTGTCGCTGCACAATCAGCGGTTTCACCGCTTCCATAGCAAGATAACTGAAATCATCCATAGCTATCCCAAAGCCAAAATCTGTGCCCAGATCAGCCCGGGCTGGGGTCGGCAAGGACATCCTGATATTGAAGACTGCACAATTTCTGCAGCCGGCCCCTCGTCAGTACCAGTGCGAGTAGATTTAAGGAATTTCAATAAGGGTTGGTTAAAGCAGTTAAAGAAACTTTCCCCGGACCTTATCGGTGCACTGGGGGATTACTCTGAATTCCAGAAAATGCCTGATGAAGTATATGCACAGCTCTTTGACACGATGAGGAAGGAAGTAGCCACTAAAATGCCTTCAATGTCGCATACACTTATCGGTGAAACCCCGAGACAACTGGAAATCCATGAAATCGAACAGATGGTTGACGTCATGGTCGAACAGATTGTGAACGCGTTCAGATTAGGTTATGACGCTGTTGAACTCCATACGCCGCACGGCTATCTGTTGCATGCATTCCTGTCGCCTAAAAGCAACCAGCGTCTGGATAAGTATGGTGGCAGTCTTGAGAACAGGGGCCGGGTAGTTACCGACATTATTGAACGGGTAAGAGCCCAGGTTGGTCCGGACAAAGCCCTTGGCTGCCGGCTCTCCGGGGATGAATGTTTGCCGGGCGGGCTGTCTCATGAAGAAGCATGCCAGTTCGTGAAATTGTTTACAGATGCCGGGGCTAATTTCTTTAACGTCTCCCAGGGTTGTTACGAAAACCCAAATAAGGCTTTTGCACCGGACGGCGAAGATGACTTTACCGTATGGGCGCCTGGATTTAAGAAGGCTTCCGGAGGCCTGCCGGTTATCACACCCAACTGGATTACTCCTGAATTAGCCGCCAAGGCGATTTCGAGTGGGAAAACGGATATTATTTCACTCGGCAGACAAGCCATTGCCGATCCCTTCTGGCCAGCCAAGGTGAAAGCCGGAAGAGAAAAAGACATTGTGAAATGTTCCCGTTGCCAGCAGTGCTACATGGCCCTGACTCAGTCCTGCTGGATGACCTGCTCTGTTAATCCCACCGCTGGGTTTGAAGAATATTATCCTGAACTGTGGAAAGATGACGGTTTTGATAGAAAGTCTAAAAAGTTTATCCAGAGATGCCAAGGTCTGGAACAGATTTAACCTCCAAAAGCCCAAAAAGACGGGCTGCTGCTGAAGCGCCCGTCTTTTAATACATGGAGAGGTATTAACCCTAATGATTTTGATATGGGGAATGTTAGATAAAATAGGATTGTATGAAAAAACTGTTGGGTATCATTGCTTCCGCGCGCAAGATCGGCAATGCGGAGATCGTCACTAAAGCGGTCGCCGAAAAGCTGGGAATCGGATGGGAACTCTCGCTGGTGCGCCTTCCGGATATTTCACTCAAGCCCTGCAAGGGTTGCTTCGCCTGCATCCTACCGGATGGAGACTGCAGAATCAGCGACGATACTGAATGGCTCCTCGCTCGCATCAACCAAGCGGACGCGGTCATCTGCGCCGCGCCAAATTATCTCCTGGGACCTGCGGGCATCGTAAAAATGTTCGCGGACCGAGCATTACAGGCAATGAAATATCGCGACTTCTTTAACAAAAAACCCATGGCCGTTGCCCTAACCATGGGCGGCGAAGAATATCGCGGCTATGCGGACACGGGGCTTGCCACACAACTTATGTCCCTGCACCTTCACCTCGTTGATCTGGAAATTTTCATCGGGACTTTTCCAGGCGAGGTTGCCGTCGCAGCTGATTTTCACGAAAAAATAGAACGTATGGCGACCGCCCTGGCAACCGCCGAACCTACACCGGTTGCCTCCGACCGCTGTCCCCGCTGCCGTAGCGACCTGTTTCGCCTGAGGGACAACGAAATGGAATGTGGTATCTGCCGCGCGCGAGCAAAAATTGAGGGAGGCAAGCTCGCCTTTTATTATTTTGATCCGGAATTTGGCGAGGAGGGACAGGAGGGTCATGCGCGCTGGCTCATTGCCAAAAAAATAGAATACGACAAGATTGGGGGCGCCCTGAAAAGGATACAGGAAAAATACCGGGGAGGGAAATGGCTCAATCCCGGCGCGTGAAGGTTTTCGATATTTTGCTGTGGATGTGAGTCCGCTCAGATCAGTAATGATGCACCAAAAAATAAAAAGGGGGAGTATTGTTATGTCAACAGAGGGAAAGAAGCAGTTCGAAAATATTTTCAAGCCAATTAAAATAGGCCCGATCGAGTTGAAGAATCGGATCGCATTGGCCCCGATGAATGAGACCATGTCCGGGGTTCAAGGTGAAGCGACCGAACAGATGCTTTCGTACTTTGCCGCACGGGCAAAAGGAGGCACGGCTCTTGTTACTACAGGTGCAGTTATGGGCACCCGACTGGCCTCGGAATTCGTCTGGGGCAGAAACCTGTATCTTTTCCACCAAGGGCATATGCATGGGCTGAGTATGCTCACCGATAGGATCCATTATTTCGATGCCAAAGCGGCCATCCAGATGACCATCGGGTTCGGCCGGCAGGGGCATTCCTACGACCATCACAAGCTGGCCCCGGCGCCTACCGGCGGATTGCCCTATGAGATAACAATGGATAAGGCACCCAACCATATCGCGGATGCGTGGCGCATAGCTGAACATCCCAGATCCTTTCTCACCGGACAGATGACAAGGGAGATGACCATTGATGAGATCCACTCCGAGCAGAAAGAGTTTGCAAATAGCTGCCAACTGGCCGTCATCTCCGGTTTTGATGTCATTGAGATCCATGCTCCTCATGGGTATCTTGAACACCAGTTTTTATCCCCATTGAGCAATAAACGAACGGATCTGTACGGAGGCGAGTGGCGCAATCGCAAGCGATTCCTCCTCGAGGTTGCCGAACAGATACGCTATGCCTGCCCGGGCGTAGCCGTGGGGTGCCGGATCAGCGCCGAAGAGCATATGGAGGGGGGTCTCACCGAGGAGGAAATGATTGATGTAGCCAAGGATCTTGAGGCGGTCGGTGTGGATTATATCAGCCTGTCGGATGGCGCCGGATATGAAGAAGGCGGACATCTTATCACCGATATGGACCGTTCCAAGCACATCCCTGAACATGGTCATGCCTTCAAGAAGGCTCTCAAAATCCCGGTGATCGTGGCCTCCCAGCATGATCCCGTCAAGATCGACAAGAACATCGAGGAAGGCAAATATGACATACAAGCCCTGGGTCGGCAGCTCTTCTGCGATCCTGAATATCCTAACAAGCTTGCCGCAGGGAAGGCCAAAGAAATTGTACGGTGCACACGGTGCAACACCTGTCTCATGCGTGACCTTGCTGGACTTACCCCGGCCTGCCCCAACAACCTGAATCTGGGTCGCGAATATACCATGGATGAATACCGGATCGGCCCCTGGAAGAAGGGAGAGCTTCTCTTCCCTGAGGGCATGCTTCGGGCTCCCATGCCTGCGCTTGATCGGCCGTGGTGGAAGAAGGAATTGGCCTTTATGGAAAAGAACTGGCGGGCTTTGCAGGGACGCACACCGAGGTAAGCGTGCGAAATGATGAGTGTGCCTATAGATCTGTGCTGAGGTAGGTTGGTCGTTACAAGTTATGAAACCATACTTTGGAGAACATTCTTTCCATGTAAATCCCTCCTCAAATCTCCCTCCTAGTCTCACGTCTCCCCCTGAAGATGGGGGGAGACGCCAAAGAGGAGATGATAAAAGAGAGGAGGACATAAGGAGGACAATAATTTATGAAACTAAAAGATAAGGTAGCGGTGGTTACGGGTGCGCAGAGAGGCTTCGGCAAGGCGATTGCGTTGGCGCATGCCAGGGAAGGCGCAACTATGGTAACGCATTTGATTTGCCCTAAAATTTCCTTAGGCTTATCGTTAATATCGCTAAATCACTAAATTTTAAGGGGGTTAACTATTATGAAAGTGTACTTCTTCGCAACCGCTTTTTCATCGATCCCTAAGGGGCTTTTTGTCAAAGGACAGCCTTGGAAACGTGTTCGATTTCCCATTCTTAATGCTGTAATTGAGTATAACGGAGATTTAATTCTATTGGATACTGGCATGGGTACCAGGATTGAGCAAGAGTTAAAGGGCCCCAAATATAAGGCCAGTGCATGGTTCAACCGTAGTGTCATGAAAACGGTTTTCGATGCGGGCCGTGATCCCTTAATATATCAGATGCAGGCCAAGGGTTTAGACCCTGCAGCGGTCAAATACGGCATCTTGTCTCATCTTCACTTTGATCACGCTGGCGGCATGCGCGACTTCCCTAATGCCAAATACTTTGTAAACAAGAAAGAGTGGGAAGCGGCAACTGCAGCAGATTCGCATAAGCATGCCTACGTTCGTGAACAGTATGATGTTAACCCCAAACTGGATATCGATTTATTTTTGACGGTTCCAGGTAAATCATATCTCGGGTTTCCCGCTTCGCTGGATTTGTTTCGAGATGGCAGTTTTATTTTAGTTGATCTCCCGGGTCACTCTGACGGGTTAACGGGAGTATTTGTCAACCTGCCATCAGGAAGAAGGTTCCTATTTCCCGGCGACTCCGTCTATTTCCCGGAAAACCTGGAAGGTCCGGCACCCAAGTCATGGTTAATGCAAAAACTCGTCCACGAAAAACCCCTGGCCTTCGAAACACTTAAAACGCTTCACAATCTGGCCAAAGCCGAACCCGACCTTGAAATAGTCAGCTTCCACGACCACAGTCTTCCAGGAAAATATGAACTTGCTCCAGTATACTATGAGTGACGCAACCATTTAATCCTACGCTTATTGAGAAATCATCATGCCCTTAAATAAATATTACATTCAGGAGGTATAAGCATCATGAAAAAAGTTTTTGTTGGTGTCGTCATTTTTATGTTTGCCGTTTTTTTCTTTAATGTTTCTGTAAAAGCTGAAAGCGCCATTACTGGAATATGGAAAACGGTCTCGGATGAAGGTATTGACAAGGGAAAGGCGAAATCCCACGTGGAGATATTCGAAAAGAACGGAGCATATTTCGCTAAGGCTACTAAACTATTGCTCAAACCCCAAGATGTGCTTTGTGAAAAATGCGAGGGGGATTTAAAAAACAAACCTATGGTCGGCATGATATTCCTGCAAGATATGAAAAAAACCGGAAATGTGGATAAAGAATTCGGCGATGAATATGCAGGTGGAACAATTATGGACCCTGATAACGGTAAAACTTACAAATGCAAAATGTGGGTCAAGGACGATGTTTTGACATCACGGGGATATATCGGATTTTTTTATAGAACCCAACAATGGTTCAGAATTAAATAATTTACAATTATATGTTGTCCTCCCCGTCTTCAACGGGGAGGACAACATATAATAACCTGTGCTACAGACGTTAAAAAACCGTGGTGGAAAAAAGAACTGGGCACGAAGGAAAAGAACTGGCGGCCTTTGCAGGGACGCACACCAAGGTAAGCGTTCGAAATGATGAGTGTGCCTATAGATCTGTGCTGAGGGAGATGATAAAAAATAGAAGGACATAAAGAGACAATAATTTATGAAACTAAAAGATAAGGTAAAGGAGGGCAATAATTTATGAAACTAAAAGATAAGGTAGCGGTGGTTACGGGAGCTCAGAGAGGGTTTGGTAAGGCGATTGCGTTGGCGCTTGCCAAGGAAGGCGCAACGATTGTTGCCGTTGATATGGGGAAGGATATTGAAGGCACAGCATCTGAAATTAAACAAATGGGTCAAAAGGCAATTGGACTCATTGCAGATATTACTTCTCCCGAACAGATAAAAAATATGGTCAACACAGCTATAGATGCTTTTGGCCGCATCGATATCCTGGTGAATAACGCCGGTATTTTACCAAAACGGTCTTTTCTTTGGGAGGCAGATGATAAGGACTGGCGAAAAACCATCGAGGTCAATTTAATTGGAACATATAATATGACCAAAGCGGTATTGCCTTTAATCATTAAAAACGGCAAAGGGCGCGTCATAAATTTATCTTCAGTTTCCGGTAAAAACGGTAGCCCGACAAGTTCTGCTTATTGCGCCTCCAAGCACGGCATCGTCGGTATAACCAGAACACTGGCTATGGAGCTTAGCCTTCTGGGTCTAACTGAAATCACCGTCAACGCAATTTGTCCGGGCGTGGGCAATACTGAGATGGTGACCGAGAAAGGTGGGCTCCTGGATGAAGTTGCCAGGATTACAGGCACGACAAGAGAAATCGTTCTTACAAAACAACTTCCCCAGGTATCTTTGCTAAAACGACTTATTGAACCGGACGAAATCGCAGACATGGTTGTCTATCTTGCTTCCGACGCGGCCAGGGGCATAACGGGTCAGGCCATTAATGTATGCGGAGGTACTGCATTTTATTAATCAAAAGACATTTAAAATGGATCTGTTTCACAAAAAGGGAGGTCAAATGAAAATGCATGAAAAAAAGTAAAGTGAAGAAAATGCTCAATATTTCTCTGGTCATGAACTTGAGTTCTTCGAAAAGAATGTAAAAATGTGGCAGGCGTATGTTTGAGGGACTGATATTTCCTACAAACAATAGTAATCAACGAGGAATTGCAAAGATTGCAATGAAATATAAGGAGGGATTGTATGCGATTGAAAGATAAAGTCGCGGTTGTTACGGGTGGTGGGAATGGCATCGGGCGCGCCATCTGTATGACTTTCGCAGACGAGGGCGCGGATGTAGTTGTTGCCGATATCGATGCCGCGTCCGCTAAAACTGTTGCTGATGAGATTATCAAGCACGGAGGCAAAGCGATCGCAACGGTCATGGATGTAACCAATCCTGCGGATGTGAACAAGGGTGTTGAGAAAACCATGGATGCATTCGGAAAAATCCATATCCTCGTGAACAATGCCGGCGTCGAGGGCCACCGCGCCAACATCTGGGAGGCCGATGATCGCGACTGGCGAAGGACCATCGATGTGCATCTCTTCGGCAACTACAACTGCACCAAGGCTTTTCTCCCCAGGATTATGGAGCAGGGATGGGGTCGAATCATTACCATGGCCTCCATTCAGGCCAAGCAGGCGAGCCCTCAGAACAGCTCCTACACCGCGGCCAAGCATGCGCTGGTGGGCATGACCAGAACCGTGGCCCATGAGGTGGCTATGGCCGGATACCCAAAGATTACGGTCAATGCAATATGTCCCGGGATTGTAGCTACTGATCTTGTTCTCGGACCGGGAGGGGCACTTGAGCAGGTCGCCGCTCAATACAATATTTCCAAGGATCAGGTGATCGCGATGGCGAAATCGAAGTGTCTTCAGAACCGATTCCTTGAAGTGCAGGAGATCGCCGTCATGGCCGTGTTCCTAGCCTCCGATGACGCGAAGGGCATCACCGGTCAGGCCATAAATGTATGCGGCGGGGCAGTATTCCACTGAGAGAAAATGATATGTCGAAATTGATGAATCTTGAAGGGAAAGTAGCCCTGGTGACAGGTGCTTCCCGCGGCTTGGGAAGAGCCATTGCTCTGGCGCTGGGGCAGGCTGGTGCGGCTGTTGCGGTAACGGATCTTCTGATTGAGGACGCCGAATATGATGCCAAGGCGTTGAGTGAATACAGCATACTGGCCGGACATTTTTCACGGTCCGGTGAAGTCAAAACATTGCAAACAGTTCAGGAGATTCAGGCAATGGGGTCAAAAAGCGTCGCCATGAAGCTCGATGTGACTGTCCACGAAGAGGTCAAAAGGGTAGTGCAAGCGATAGAAGTCCAACTTGGGCCTATTGATATACTCGTGAATAATGCTGCAGTTATGGACAACCTGGGAAAATTTGACGAACAGAAGCTTGAGCGTTGGGAACGCGATCTGAAGGTGAATCTCACTGGCGCTTACAACTGCAGCAAGGCAGTGTGGTCAAGCATGGTGCATAAAGGCTGGGGCCGGATCATCAATATCTCCTCGGTGGCGGCACTTATGGGGGCTTCTCTGCAGCCATCCTACGGTGCGACCAAGGCTGGGCTGATCGGATTGAGCAAATCACTGGCCATTGAGGCCGGCCGCTACGGCATAACGGTTAATGCGGTCTGTCCGGGTTTCATCGCCACCGAAGCCGTGCAGCTCTATGATGCACGCATGACGGAACGGATTGAGAAAAAAACCGCCCTCAAGCGCCTGGGCCGTCCGGAAGAAGTGGCTCAGGTGGTGGCTTTCCTGGCCTCCAATGCGGCTTCATACATTACCGGAGCAGTGATCCCGGTTACCGGCGGAATCGATTTGCTGACACTTTAGGAATAAAATTACAGAAAGGGATAAAAATACATTTCAGACATGAAGACACAAACAATGATCGAAGAAGAGGAAAACATGACGATGAACATTATCAGGAAGGGCAAGGGAGAACTGTTTACCGATCCCGACCCTGACCATGCGCGAGCATTTTTTCAGAAGAAATCAAGAAAGATGATCAACAAGTCCATGACACTAACAAAAGCCATAGAGACTTTTGTTCATGACGGAGACTACCTGGCGATGGGCGGGTTTGGCGGGAACAGATCGCCGATTGCCGCATGCCATGAAATTCTCAGACAAGGAAGGAAGAACATGGGTTTGGCTGGCCATACCACCACCCATGAATTCGAGATACTCAGCGCGGGAGAAGTCTTTGACCGGGTGGACGCGGCCTACATTGTCGGTCTGGAAGCACGGGGACTTTCCCCCTGCGCCAGAAGATATATGCAGACCGGCAAGGTTAAAGTGACCGAGTGGACCAACTACTGCATATCGGCAAGACTCAGAGCCGCCGCCATGGGCGTGCCCTTTGTTCCGACCCGGAACCTTTTGGGCACCGACACCTTCGAATACAGCGGAAGCATCATCATAGAATGTCCATATACCGGCAAGAAGCTTGCTCTGCAACCCGCGCTCTATCCTGATGTGGCCATTATCCATGTTCACGAATCGGATGTATATGGAAACTGCAGAATCCGTGGCATTCTCAAATCGGACAACGACCTGGCTCGCGCCGCCAAACGGACGATCATTACCTGCGAGCGATTGATCTCCAATGAAGAGATACGCAGAGACCCCTCCGAGACCACCATTCCCTACTTCCTGGTAGACGCTGTGTGTGAAGTACCTTATGGGAACTATCCGGGCAACATGGTCTACGAATACTTCTCCGATGAAGAACACCTGCGGGAATGGCTGAAGGCCGAAGAAGACCCTGAAGTATTCAAGGAATTTCTCAAGAGAAACATTTACGACTGCAAGAATCACCATGAATACATCAATAAGAATGGCGGTATGGAGAAACTGCTTAAACTCAGAACAATTGAACACCTGCTGCACAAGGAGGCTGACTAATGACGACGAATTACAATCCAATGGAACTGATGATCTGTGTTGCCTCAAGAGAGCTGGAGGACGGTTCGACCTTAGCCGTGGGCACCGGCGCGCCCTGTGCGGCGGCCATGCTGGCGCAGAAACTGAACTCACCGAACCTGGCCATCATGTTTGAAGCGGGAAGCGTCAGTCCGCAACTACCTGAGATGCCCATTTCCGTCGGTGATTCGCGAGCCAG
>Ga0074044_10002506_pt1 | contig 16037 bp, 21 predicted proteins | sample BogForMeECP23OM1_FD_94443 | JGI IMG/M metagenome (GOLD analysis project Ga0074044, IMG submission 94443) | Bog forest soil microbial communities from Calvert Island, British Columbia, Canada - Bog Forest MetaG ECP23OM1 | ecosystem: Environmental > Terrestrial > Soil > Wetlands ...
AAGGGGGGAGGGGGTGGGGGGTAGGGGCTTGGGCTTGGGGCTTGGGGCTTGGGGCTTGGGCGCTTTGCGCGGCGCGCCTGGGGCTCGGGGTGGGGCGCTAGGGGCGGGCGCGCTGGCGGCCGCGGGAGCGGCCGCGGGAGGTGGCGGTGGCGGGAGGGCGGTGGCGGTGGCGTGTAGACCGAGGGCGATCGTGTGGTCCGCGTCGTGAGTCTCGTGGAGTGCGAGCGGGTGCGAGGAAAAAGCGACGTGCCTCGAGGAGGCCGCGAGGGTTTTTGCCTGGACGCGGACATAGGAGGCCTTGAGGATACAACGGTTTGATGTTGACAAAAAGGGAGAGAGCCCGGAGGGCGCGCTGTGTGCACTACCCGAGGGCGGACACGACGAAGCTCGAGTGCGGGGCGTGCGGCGCCCCACTCCTTGCGTGGACAGGTCTGTGTTGGCCTGTGGACTTGAGCCGTGTTTCTGTGGAGGATGGTGGTCGTGCCCGAGACGTGCGGGGATGAGAGACGAAGAAGAGCTTGCACGCATCAGAAGTGCGGAGTAGGCTCTGTCAAGTTCATTCGCATGACGTCGATAACCACAATTCAGCGCGTGAGAACGCAAGCCGCCTTTGGCGGTTGCGCGTATCGCCATGCGTTTGCGTGGAGTGAAGTCGATTCGCGCGTAGGAACCGTCTTCTCCCCAAGGAAGCCCAATCAGGAGACGGTCATGCGGTAGGGAGCGGTAGACTCAGTCGCGCGAAAGCGCACGAGAGGCCGCTCCCGGGAGACCGAGGGCGGCCTTTTTCGTTTCATGTGGCGTAGTGGCTGGGACCCGAAGCCGACTGTAACCCGGTTGCCTTTGCGCTAGCTCGGTTCGATTCCGAGACGCCACACCAGGTCAATGGAAAGGAGTACGACGTGAAACGCACCGGCCCAAAGCAAGAGAAGGGAGCGTAACTCAACTAGGCAGAGACCTGGCTTTTACCCACGGTGATCTCGGTTCGATTCCGGGCGCTCCCACGACACACGCGTCCGTAGTGTCAAAGGAGCACACTGGTCTCTTACACCATGAGGTGGGGGTGCGAGTCCCCCCGGACGCACTCGGGTTTCTCGTGGCGAGTAGCGAGTTTTTGAAACTTGTGATGGTGGGTTCGATTCCCCCGACCCGAACCGCGCAAACCGCGCGAGTTGGATCTGTGTGTTCTGTGATCGGGCTTCGATGGTCGAAAGTTGGGTTCTGACCTCAGCGTGGAAGGTTCGATTCCTTCAGCCCGAACCGATATTCATGGGAAGCCCATCCGATGGCTCTCCGGCTCTTTGAAAACCGAATGAAGACTTTCAGAAGCGCGGGCGCCCGTCCCTTCGGGGGCGGGTGTCAGCGCCATTCCAGGGTAGATCAATTGGCAGATCGGGTAGCTGTTACCTACTAAGATGCGGGTTCGAGTCCTGCTCCTGGAGCTCTTGCTGGTCTCGCCCGGGGCTGCCGCTGTTTCGTAATCAGCGTCTGGAGGGTTCGACTCCCTCGGCCAGCTCTGGAACGGGCGGGACCTGTTCTTCTCTCACGCCCCCATCTACCAAGGGCTCAAGTAAGCGGCTTCTCAAGCCGACAATCCCGGTTCGAATCCGGGTGGGGGCGCCAGACGATCTATGCACGCGGAAGACTGCCGGGCGGTCGCTGGCCTTTCAAGCCGGTCTAGAGGAGTTCGACTCTCCCCGCGTGCGCCCGAGCTGCTCGTCGAACCGGCAAGGCGCCGGGCACGGTGCTCTGCGCCGTCGCGTCCCCTTCGGGGGATGTGGTTCGCTTCCACCTTCGAGCAGCGCGGCAATCCACCTCAAGCTAATCCAGTGAAAGCGCTGGTCTGAAGAGCCAGAGAGCTCGGTGCGACACCGAGGGGGTGGACCAGGGAATAGTGTCCAGCGGCTAGCACATCTGCTTCGGGAGCAGAAAGCGGTGGTTCGAGTCCACCTTCCCTGACCGCGCGGGCCCCTCCGCGTGAACTATGGTGTCCATGGTGTAGTGGTTTGCACATGAGATTGTGGCTCTCAGGGTGCGGGTTCGATCCCCGTTGGACACCCTCGGCGATCCCCGAAGCGCGCTTTTCGCGAGAGCGCGTGACGGGCTCGGATCGCCGCCATCTCCTCGTCCCGCCGGATGCGGGCGGCGCACTCCTAAGGCGCTTGTACGCAGTTCGACTCTGCGCGAGGAGGCTTCGCAATGCCTCGTGATGCGACGGGGTCGCAGGCCGATTGTCTATCGGCTGAGAGGGGTTCGAGTCCCCTACGAGGCGCTTTATACCGGAGCCAAGGTGGCAAGCGAGTCTCCAAAACTCGCAAAGAGGGTCCGATTCCTTCCCGGTATGCGGGGTGCTCGTCCAATGGGAGGACACGAGGCTGGCAGTCTCGAGATGCGGGTTCGATCCCCGCGCGCTCCACGGGCTGATCGTCCAAAGGGAAGATGCCTCGTTCGCACCGAGGAGATGCCGGTTCGAGTCCGGCTCGGTCCACTACGCCCTCGTCCGTCGGCACGGCTGACCCCCTGGTATGGGGACAGAGCGAGTTCAACTCTCGCCGTGGGCTCCGTCTCGCCGGTTCCTCTCGGAGAGAGCGCGACCTTGTAGATCGCTCGAGCGCGTTCGACTCGCGCAGCCGGCTCGATGTTTTGCGGGTAGCTGATGGTCAGATCTCAGGCTTCCAACTTGAGAGTGTCGGTTCGACTCCGACTATCCGCTCCCGTGGCGTAGTGTGGGGTGAGCCTCGGCTCGTCTTCTGACGCCGCGGTTACTGCGGCCATAGTTCAGCAGTAGAATGTCGGTTTGCCATTCCGACGACCCGAGTGCGATTCTCGGTGGCCGCTCCTTGACCGGTTGACGGATTAGAAACCCGCGGAACCGGGCTGACCCTTGCAGGGGAAGGCGACACTGGTGGGTGTCGGCTGCAATCGACACCTTCCTCGTCGCGGCCATATCTCAAAGGTAGAGTGACTGGTTCCCAACCAGCCGATCCGGGTTCGAGCCCCGGTGGCCGCTCTTCGCGTGAGCTCGTGATCGAGTGGTCGGCGGAGATTGCAACTCTCCGCGGCGCGGTGCGACTCCGCGCGAGCTCTCCGTCTTTCGCGCCCGACCTGGGGGACCCAGGCTGCCGCCTTCTAAGCGGCGTGGCTCGGTTCGACTCCGAGCGGGCGCACCGCCTTCTCGCGGTCCTGCCGGACGCAGGCGCAACCCTCCGAAGGTTGACGTGCCGAGTTCGACTCTCGGCCGCGAGGCGAATCCTCCCCCCGCCGGCGGACCCGGCGCCCTGGCTACGAACCAAGGTTGTGACTGTTCGACTCAGTCCGGGGGGGCTGTGACGCGCCGGCGACGAGAAGCTCGACGACCGTTTCATATGCGGTACGGAGAGGGTGCGAGACCCTCCGTCGGCACTGGGCGAGGCTACCTGGAGGGACCAGCTCTCTCACAAGGAGCAGGGCAGCGTTCGATTCGCTGGCCTCGCACTGGGTGATGCTATTATGGCGGCGATGAGCGAGCCTCGCGTTCTCCATGGTCACATCGTTCTGCCATTCGTGCTCGGGACGCCGTTTCCTTGTCACTGCGGTGGTGACCCGGCTTGCTATTACTGCGGCGGCTCGAGGAAGGCGGCCGTCGGCAGCGCGGAGTTCGAGGTCCCCGCGGAGCTCGATACGCTCTTCACGAACGCGGCCGGCCCCGGGATGTTCTACTTCGAGTCGATCGCGCACGGCGATGAGGAGCCGGTGCCGTTCAAGGATGACCTTTGGATGTATGGCCTACGCGCCGAGCGTCGACCGCCTCTTCCGTGCTCCCGGTTTGCTGCACCGGCGAGGAGCATCACAGCTCAGGTCCGTTTCACCGGTTGGTGTCCGCCTGGGCATACGTGTGGCTCGGCGTGGGACCTCGTGCTGCACTTCGTGGGTAGGCCCAGCGCTGGGCGGTAGGTCTTCGCAACCGGCACGTGCGGGTGGTTCCTGCAGCGACAACTTATAGGGCCGCGCCCCTGGTTCGATTCCAGGCGTGCCGACGATTGGCAACGATGACGCGAGACGAGTGAGCAAGTGAACACACTGCTGTGACACGGCAGGTTCGCCGGGTGCGTTACCCGGGTCTCGCACCCGTCCTCTCCGTACGATAACGGGGAGAGCGTGAGCTGCAGCGCGCTCATAGAAAAGCTGCTGCTCCAAGGGTGCATAGTCTATTGGTTGTGAACGCCCGTCTGATACACGGGAAGTCTAGGTTCGATTCCTAGTGCACCCACCGGCTTTCGGTGGCATGAAGATGTCGCGGGGTAGAGAAGCAGCATCTCGCAAGGCTCATAACCTTGAAACCGCCGGTGCGAGTCCGGCCCCCGCAACCAACTCGGAGAACGGTCATGGATGGCGCTCGAACACTCATCCTCGACATCGCGATGCGTCCTCACGGGATCGTGAACTGGATGCAGTCGATCTGTCTCGTCGTGCAGGGGAAGGTCGACGTCCTCGAGGAGTACGACGCCACGGTCAGATCGCCGTCGCTTACGCTGTACGTGCCTGCGGTGGTCAAGCTTCGGAAGGTGTGCAAGCCCAACGGCGGTATCCGGTTCAGCCGGGCGAACGTGTACATGAGGGACAAGTTTCGATGCTGCTACTGCGGCCTCAAGAAGAAGCCGAGGGAGCTCACTTACGATCACGTTGTCCCGCACTCTAAGGGCGGTCGGCGCACGTTCTCGAACATCGTAACGGCGTGTCAGCCGTGCAACTTGAAGAAGGGAGATCGGACGCCAGAGCAGGCGGGGATGAGGATGCACTACCGTCCTACGCAGCCGACGGACCTCGCTCTCCAACCACTTCTCCTCGACTTGTCGAAGGTTCCGCCTCAGTGGGAGCCTTATCTTGGTGCGCTCCGGGCGATGGTGGGCTAGTCGTCAGGCTTCGGCGCCAGCGGCGTAGTCCGTCGGCGGACGAGCTCGAGGCGGAGCTCGTGGTAGAGCATCATGTCGAGGTCGTCGTCGCCCATCATGTCGACGAGGAGCTCAAGCTCGGCGTGCGTGAGCTTCTCGGCGAGCGTCCTCGACAGCTCTCTTGCTTTTTCTCCGTAGTGCGTTGCCATCGGTTTGGGGTTAGCAGAAACGCATGGAAGGTCGTGGGCAATGGCGTCCAACCGGTCTCGAAAACCGGACCATGGTGATGAGCCATGACAGTTCGATTCTGTGACCTTCCTCTCTTTGGAAGATGAAGGGCGAGTGGTCGCCCACCCGGTTGCTACCCGGGGGCGCTCGAAAGGGTGAGCAGTTCGACTCTGCCATCTTCCGCTCCGTGCTTCTGGACCGCGATGGCGAGCCGCGGCCTCCCTAGTCGCCGGTCTTCGCGTCGGCCGGCGCTGGCGGCGGAGGGTTGAGGCATGTGCAGGTGCATGCTGGACAGATAGTCTTGGTGGTGGGACTCCTGAGGATGGCCTCGAGCTCCGCCGGGCTCGCGCACTCTTCGCGGACGTCGTGAAGCGTCGGCAGTTCGCCGTCAGCGCGACCGCGGCCTTCGAGCGTAGCGCGGATGGGAGCGACGTCCTTCTCGCGCATGTCGGCGAGGAGACGCAAGAGAGCGTCGTCTCGTTCGGCAGCCGACTTGCCGAGGAGAATGGTGCTTGCTTGGATCTCTCCCTGGAGGTCACCGCTTGCCTTGAGGACGCTCGCCGATGTCGTGCTGCCGGCGATGGTCGTGGCCAGCACCATGTCTTCGGAGCGCTTCTTGAGTTCTTCGAGCTGCTTGCGGAGGGCCTCGGAGCGGCCCGCGAGGGCGTCGTTCTGCGACTTGAGCGTGGAGAGGCGGCTGCTCGAGTCTTCGCGCTCGGCCGCGACATCGGCGCGGAGGTCCTTGTTCTCTTGAGAGAGGGAGTCGAGCTTTTGTTGCAGGGCTTTCGAGCGTTCGTCGGCGGCCTTCTTCCAGCGGTCGCGTTCGGCCGTGAGCTCGTTTTCCTTTGCGGCCGCGTCGGAGAGATCGTGGTGGTACTTCCAGATGCTCGTCGCGATGACGACCGCAGTGAGCCCCAGCATGACCCAGCCACGCGGTGTGACGTACCTGTGAGGCCTCCACCACTTCTCGGTGGCCAGCTTCGCGTGGTCGTACCCTTCGCCGAAGATTCCGCCGACGGCGATGGCCGATCCCGCGATAATGAGTAGGACGTTCCAGAAGGTGCTCACGACCAGAAGATGATCTGGAGGATACCCGAGCCGCCGGCGCCGCCGGGGGCGCCGTTGGAAGGACCGCTGCCGCCCTGTCCGCCTCCTCCGCCGCCTGCACCGGAGCTAGCGTTCGCGTCGCTACCTGCTTGGCCGGGGTTGCCTGCGCTTCCACCGAAGCCGCCTGCTCCGCCTGCGGCGAACGTGCCGCCGCCTCCGCCTCCTCCTCCGAATCCTGAAGTGGAGGGTGGACCGCCGAGGCCGCCTGGGTTGCCTCCCGCGAACGGGCCGGCCCCATTCGAGAAAGCCTGCGGCATGCCGGAGGCTGAGAATCCGGCAGCGATGGAGTTTCCGCCCGAGCCTGGTAGCGCGGCGCCGACTCCGTCACCTTCTTCGTTGATGGTGCTCGTGAACGTTTGATAGCCGAACGGGCTAGTGTTCGGGTTGCGTACTGGCGTACCAGCGAAACCGTTACTATTGCTCGGGCCTGCTCCTTGGATGTTGCCGGGCGCGCCGCCGCCTGCGCCGAGGAGCACGGCGACCGGGGTGCCGAGGAGGCTCAGTATGGTGTCGCCGCCTGGGCCGCCTTGTCCCGCGCCGGCTCCGGTGTCGGCGGAGCCGGCGGTACCGCCCGCCCCGAGGGCGACGTGGTAGGTCTGGCCAGCTCCAACGACGACGAACGACGTGGTCCAATGCGCGCCGCCGCCGCCTCCGCCTCCGAGACCGGCGGCGACGCCAAACTGGCTTCCGCCTCCGCCGCCTCCCCCTCCGCCCATGCCTTGAATGGCGACCATGCTGACGCCTGCCGGGACGACGAAGTCGCCGTCGGCGAAGAACGTCGTGACGGTCGGTTGGCTGTTCGGGCCAGTGGCGCCGCCAGGCCCGGTGGGACCAGTGGCGCTGCCAGGCCCGGTGGGACCAGTGGCGCTGCCAGGCCCGGTGGGACCAGTGTCGCCGCCAGGCCCGGTGGGACCAGTGGCGCTGCCAGGCCCGGTGGGACCAGTGGCGCTGCCAGGCCCGGTGGGACCAGTGGTGGAAGGGCCGGTGGGACCCGTCGTGCCGGTGGAGCCTGTCGGGCCAGTGAAGGCTGGGCCGGTGGGACCGGTGAGGGAAGGACCTGTCGGACCGCTTGAGCCGGTTGGGCCGGTGACGTTGCTGGCGGGACCGGTGGGACCGGCGGTCGACGGACCTGTTGGTCCGGTGACGTCGCTCCCTGGGCCGGTGGGACCTGTAGTCGATGGACCCGATGGCCCGGTCGCACCCGTTGGACCAGTTGGGCCGGTGGTGCCGGCGCCTCCGAAGGGCGGGCAGATGATGCCCTGCGCGGCGAAGTACGCTTCGCCGGCCCGCACGACGGCGATGACTGCGTCGGCGAGAGTGAGCCAGGTCTGCATCTCCGCGGTGGCGGGAACGAGGATTGGCTGCCTATCCTGGAAGACGGCTTCGGAGAGCGCTTCGGCTGCCTCGACCTCGAAGAGGCACGGGCTCGCGGGATTGTCCCAGGTCTGGTCGTAGGCCTGCGCGTAGGCGCCAGCCACGATCGCGAGAGCGCCGTAGTCGGCCGGGGTGGGGTCTTGGATGTAGCGCCCAGCTGCGACCATCCCGGCTAGCGCGCCAGAGTATGCAGCAGTGAAGATGGTCGGGTTGATGGGCGTGTACATGGGAGGCCTCAGGTCGTCGGGGGTGTCGGAGGTGGCAGCGGAACGGTCGGAACGGTGGACGCCGGTGGTTCAGCGGCCGCCGGTTGCGAGGGCACTTGCGTAGCCGTCTGGTTGAAAACGCCGAGGATGCCGAGGAGGGTCGTCAGCACGACGAACGTCTGGCTCGTGGGCGAGAGGTGTGCGTGGACGAGGACATCGGTGATGACGCCAGCTGCACCGATCGATGCGGCGTGAAACCAGTCGAATGCGGTGAGGTCCTTGATGGCGGCGAATCTGGGTTTTTTCAGCTTCATGGTCACTCCATCGGCAGTTCGCGAGGATGAGCCTTTGGCGGATTCGCTTTCTTCGGGGGAGCGGCGCTCTTCGCCTGTGGCTCGGCGTCCTTCGCGGGGGGTCCCGAGTCGGGGGGAGCGGCTTGCATCGCAGATGGTCCGGCGTCTTGGGCGGTGGAGCCGGGGAGACCGGTGCCGTTCGGCTGCAGCCCTCTCGCACGGATCTGCGTCATGCCGGTAGGCAGCGAGCCATGCATGGCGAGGTAGGAGGTCTGCATGCCAGCCCAAACGTCCTGATCGATGAAGATCTGTAAGGTCTGCTCGACAGCGCCAGCAATGCGGCACACGAGCCCGATGAGATTCGAACCGGGTGGAGGTGTGAGGTTCTGGGCCGCGTCGCAGAGGTCGACGGTGACCGTGACGACGCCGGAGAGCACGGTCTGTGCACCTTGTTGGCTCGCGCTGCAGGAGATGGACGCCGGAGCGCAAAAGAGTACGCCCAGCGTGAGGGCGGAGGTGAGCATCCGGGCGGATCGGACGAGTCTCATGCTCTGCTCGTGACGGCGACGTTGACGACGTAGTCGCCCTCGGCCGAGAGCGAGACGCTCTGCTCGTGGAGGAGGATGCCTTCGCGTCTCTCGCCGCCGCGCTCGCGGTAGATGATCGAAGGGTTGTGGCTCGGGTTGACACCTGCAGCCTTGCACGCCTCTTCGTACGAGAGCGTGCTCGGCGACCAGCGGAGCATCTTGCCGTTGATGGTCACTGCGGCCACTGCGTCACCTTGCGATCACGAACCCGTCGTCGCGGACGTGGATCGTGATGGTCTTCTTGCCCTTGAGCTCGGGGAAGATGTCTCGGTCTTCGGCCGACACGCGGAACCGGTCGCCGCCGCTGGACGTCTGCTCGCCTCCGCCGTCCAGCATCATCTCGTAGAAGTACGGCGTGTAGGCTGGCTCGCCTTCGAACTTGCCCGGGTGGTGCGTCTCTTCGAGGAACTTCGCGCGCATCTCGGCGTGCTTCGGGAGCGGGAAGCTCACCGTGTCTCCCAGCTTGTAGAGCAGGTCGGCGAGAGTCTTGCGCTTCGCGTGTTGCGCGGCAGACATCTCGCCGGAGAAGGGCACAAGGTCGAGCGATGCGTTGATCGCTGCGATCCGGTCTCCGCCGCTCGCCTTGAGCTGTTTCAGGAACTCGGCCTTCGCCTTCTTCGCGAAGGCGACGGGGGGTTTCTTCTTGCGCGACTGGAGTTTCCTCGAGACGCGTTTGGCATTCTTCTTCGCCATGGTCATTCCTTCGGCAGCTTGCCAGTGAGGCGGAGGATGGTCGCCCGCGCCTCGGCCTTGTCTGGACCGCCCATGACGCCGACCATGGCCTCGGGCATCCGGATGGTGTCTCTGGCGATCCTGAGCTCGTGTTGCTCGAAGACGGAGAGCTTGCGGCCTCCCAGGCCGCGCTTCTCGAGCTTGCTCTTCACGTGCCTTGCAGCCATGGCAGGTTCGGCTCCTTCAGGGGTGGCTCGCTTGCGCGTGCCCAGTGGCTGTCGGCTGAGTCCGTCAACCCTTGTCGTGACGGCTACATCATCCCCCAGCTTGACGCGGCTTGCAACTTAGACCTCGCAGGTGCAGACGAACTCGCAGCTGTAGCATTCGAACCACCAGAGGGCCTCGCCGGGTAGATCGGCGATCGAGACGCCCCTCTTGTGCTCGGCCCAGTGGTAGCTGACCGGGTGTGGCCTGTCGCAGCACGGGTCCTCTTTGTCGCAGAGACGGCAGCGGCGATGATTCTTCTTCACGCGGTTTCGTTTTTCTGAGGCGGCGACCGCTCGCGGAGCTCTTCGGTTCGCCGGCCGGCCTCGGCCTGCGACGCGTCTTCACCCGAAGAGCTCCGGCACGCGTTCCTCGAAGAAGCCTTCCGGCCAGGGGTCGAGGAACTCTCCGCGCTGCTCGACACGCAGCGGGAAGACGCTCGGACCTGCGCCGCGGGCAAGTGCACCCTTCGGGTCGGCGAGCACGTGGACCGAGAAGCGTGGGGAGATGTTCGCCCAGTCGTCCGAGTCTTCATGCGCTCTCCGGATGACGGCGAGCGCGCGGAGGATGGGGAGCTCGAAGGTCGAGGCGACGACGAGCCAGCCGGCGCTCTGCCATTCAGAGCTCTCGACCATGTGGAGCTGCGCCCACTCGACCTGCTCGCGCGGGAGGAGGCGCGGCGGGATGGTCTGGAGGCGTGTCTGGCCGGAGCCGAGCTCGAGGACGAGCTTGCGCGCGTACCGGAGGATGCGCCGGTAGCACTGGCTCGTGCTGGTGCAGTAGATGACGGGCATCACTCGCCCCCCTTCGTGCGTTTGGTTTCGAATCCCCGGCCGCCGCAGGGAACGCAGTCTCTCCATCCCCTCGGGTCCTCTTTGTGCGGGACCGCGACGGTTCCGTCGCCGTCGCACGTCGTACAGGCGGATGGGAGCTCGAGTTCGACGTCGCCTTCGGCGATGGACTTCGCCCAGCCTATGCGGCGAGAGACCTCAGCTTCCTTGAGGGTGCGGTGTCGGCCGCGGAGGTGGGGGTAGCGATTCTCGACGTAGGTGTCCGTCGGAGTTCTCTTGCTCACGAACTCGCCCAGGGCGTCGCGGAGGAGCAGCGCGACGTCGGTCTCGTCAGCGCCTCCGAGGGCGGAGAGCGAGGGAAGCTCGATGATGACTCTCTTCATGATGCTCTTGCCTTGTGCAACGGCAGGGCCATGGGTTCGTTCGTGAGAAGTCGCGAGCTTGCGTGGACAGCGGCGGAAGAAAGCTTCTGGGTGCGGAAGCAATCTTCTCTTTCGGTGGGGTCGGCTTGCGCGGCGTCTGCTTGTGGGCTATCTCATCGTTCTCGATGACTCGTCACTTGCTACGCCTTCCGCGGCCGCTCGGCTTAGGTCTCTGACCTGAGTTTGGAGCGGCTCGTTTGCGCGCAGGTGACGGTAATTAGGTAAACCTCTCGAGCTCAAACCTCGAGGTCTCTGGGTTCGAATCCCAGCCTGCGTACGCGCACGTGGCGGAGTTGGTAGACGCGCTGTCTTGAGGGGGCAGTGGCCGCGAGGCTGTGAGGGTTCGAGTCCCTCCGTGCGCACCGGCATGCGAAGCATGCCGGCCGACGAACGGGCTAGTTCGTCGGGTCTCGTCTCTTTTTCTTCATCATCCCACGGTAGACCAACCGGCAGGAGTCACGTCGTTCAGACCGACGGCAGTGTGGGTTCGAATCCCTCCCGTGGGACTCTCAAGTTTTTCGGCGCGGTCGGGAACTTCTCTGCGAGGCGCGCGGCGCACGCGGCGTCGAGATCTGTGATGCCGTTGGCGAAGCGTGTCGCGCAGATGATGAGGTCTGCGAGGTACTTCTCGACTTCATCTGCTCTGAGCGCTCGCTTCTCGTGTTCTGCGTCGTTCGTCGCCGAGGCCACCTTGCCGAGCGCCTTCATCATGTGGACAAGTGCGTGGTTGGTATCTGAGCGGTGGCAGAGGTTGGTGTCCTGGCTTGCCCAACGCGCGTTCACCTCGTCTTGCAGCTTGCGGATCTCCATGTCTTCGCCTCCTTCTTTCCATGGTAGGGGTACTTCCCCGGGCCGGGTAGCGGATCTACGTGGTTGTTCGGAGGCGAGAACCATGAGCTACCAGATCCGTTACACTGGCGAGGACGGCAGGACGCGCGTCCACAACTACAGCGGCAATGAGGGGAGCGCGAAGCAGTGGGCCGAGGTCCTCTCGAAGGGGAACGGTGGCCGCCGCGCGGAGTGCGTGCACGTCGCCGACGGGCCCTACGACTACTCCGGGAAGGTGACGCATGTCGTGACGGTGGGCGACGACTCGAAGTGAGCAAGGTCATGCTCCTCCGCATTGGCGATGCGGGTGAGGCATCGGCAAAGCGGCGTGGCCACAACGGTCGACCGCTTTGCGCACGACGGGACCACGGACTTCTTCGCGGAGAACGGTAGCGGACCTTACAAGCAGGTGGACTTCGAGAGGATCGCGGGCAGGCCCCGCGCGTTCTCCTGGGACGATTGACCCGCCTAACGTTGAGTTCAGGTTCGCCGGCGAGCCTTCGGCTTGTCCGCCTTCTTCTCTTTCTGGCTCCGGCGCGGGCTCGCGACCTTCGTGGCTGCAGCGGGGGACTGCTCGCCCAGCTGGCGGCTGGCATCCATGACGATCGCGAAGCGTGGGGCGTCGAGCGTCCGCACGAGGTAGGTCCCCGGCTTGGCGAACTCCGTCGCGCTCCGGCGGACGTGCGCGGCCCGCCTCGCGGAGAGCTTCGCCCTCGACTTCGCTCCTCCGTCGTGCCCGAGGGTGTAGGTGCCGGCCCCGTCGTGCTGCTCCTCGTTCGTGGGCGTGAAGGTCAGTGTGTTGGCCTCCGCGTCGTAGTCGAGTCCGACGCGCTTGAAGCTCGTGAGGTCGAGCAGGCGGACGAGCGACGCGTTGAAACCGAAGGTCGTTTGCTTGGAGACGGCCGCGAAGCGGACGTTCACCGCTGGGTTGTTCGTCTTTCCCTTGGAACCTATAGCTGTCATAGGTATCCATCGTAGCATTCGGTCAGGTAGCGTCCAGTAGAAGTTAGTCGCTTCCTTCGCCGTGGAAGGAGAGGCAGAAGAGGAACTTCTCGAGGTGGGCGAGTTCGCGCGGGACCTGGCCCGTGTAGCGCCCGGTCATCTCGACGCCGTGTCGGCAGCGCATCGGAGGGAACTTCTTACCGTCCCGTTCGAGCGAGCCGTCGGGGTGCTTGATGATGGCGAACGCGGAGGCGTCGACGGTCAGGTGCCCCCTTTCGGGGTGGTAGAAGGGAGGCGGCGTGGTGCCGTCGATGGACGCGCTCTCGAGGACGACGAAGGTGTCCCATGGTGTGTTCGAGAGGATGCTACTGGGCGAGAAGTCGCGCATCGTCCAGTCCCTGACACGGAACTCGCTCGGGGTGCCGAGCACGAGGTTGGCGTTGAGCGTGAACGAGAATGGGAGGGGTTTGCTCATGCTGCTAGTCTAGTTTGTGCCCGCGCTCAGCACGGAAGATCTTCGAGAGCTCCGCGACCGTGCGATCAGAGCCTTGCGCCTGGCGATTCGGATCGGCGACGAGACCCGGGTGGTGGCGGCGGTTGACGCTATCCTCGAGGCCGCCGTGGCCATGGCGGAGGAGAAAGTCACGTCGATGCTCTCAGAGGACAGGCCCACGGAGCCTCCCCCGCCGGTGCGGTGAGTTCACTTGCGCCGCCGGCGTATGCGTGTGCGCTCCATGGTGGAGCGACGTTCGGGGTCCTGCTTGCGGACGAACGTGAGGAACTTGGCGAAGACTGGGTGAGGGGCGATGGCCTCGAGCGTGTTGTAGGTTTGCTCAAGCTCCCTGTTCGTCCAGATCGCGTGGATGGCCTCGTGGCAGTCCATGCAGGTCGTTTTGGTCGCCTTTCCGCCGCGCGACTTGGGGATAAGGTGGTGGTCGCTCTGGAACCAGTTCGGTCTCTCGCATAGCGGGCACGGGTCCGGGATCGTTCCGGAGTGAAGTTCGGCGTAGAGGCTCAGCGCATCACCTGCTTGAAGCGGACCTTGCCCTCGGGCGTGTACCAAGGGTCGAGGATGACGACGACTTCTTGGGGGATGGACTCGAGGAATTCGTGCTGCTCTTGGACTTGCTTGATCGAGTCGAACTCGACTTTGGCCCTCGCGGTGAGCTCGCGGAGCTTCTCCTCGCTCGAGAAGAGCGCGAGGTACTCGTGCGGAGAACCGGGCATGTTGAGCAGGACCGGCTGCTCGTTCTTCCAAGGGATGAGCGCGTCGTCGAGCGTGAGCTCCTCGAGGGGCTTACCCGTGCGGGTGGGGGCAGGCGTTGAGCTCATGGTGGCTCCGGACTAAGGGACTGGAATCGCTCGGAGTGGCTTTCCGCCGGGTGGCGTTCCTCGCCACGGACCTTCGCCGGGTGGTTTGTCGTGGGCGTATGCCCACTCCTCGTCGTCGGCCATCTGAGCCGAGAATGAGCGCAGAAAAGCGTTGTAATCGGCGAGAGACTGACCTTTGCATTCCGGGTGGTAGTACACGTACGCGCCAGCCCCGGACCCGTAATACTTCTTGCCTGTCGGGTCGCCTGGGAAGTTCTCCGGCGGACTGCCTGGGCCGACCATGTTGGCGTGCGCAAGGTCGCCGCTCTCGACCGTCATCGCTACTCCGACGGCGGTCTTCAGCTTGACGGTCTTCGTCGTGCCGATCGGCTGGATCGGCACGCGCTGGTTGACCGCCGGCTTGCCTTCTTTCCCGCATACGATGCAGCGCGGCTCTGTCATGTTTGCCTACTCGATGGTGATGTTGTGTTTGGCCGCTGCCTCGCGGAGGCGACGGCGGTCGGTCTCCGTCTTCATGGATTCGATGCCACGCTCGATTGCCCGCTTGATCGTCCGCGGGTCGAGCTCCGTCTCGGCGGAGAGGCGCAGGACGTCGCGCCTATCGATGTGCTTCTTCTGCATCTCCTTGCTCGGGGTAAAAGAAGAGGCCCGGGCGTAGAAGTCGCGGCTGCGGTCTTATCTCGCGCTCTGCCACTGAGCTACAGCGTCCTTGCGGACGCCGGACGGGTTCGAACCGTCGACCACGAGAGCCTTGGGAATACAGCTGCATCGGCACGGGCCTCGAACGTTGGAATAAAAACCCAGGGCGTAGGGGCGAGGCTGGGGTGGGCCTGTTTGGATTGGGTAACCCAGCTTCTTCGGCTCTGGGCCGTGAAAAAAGAGAACTCGGGGCGTAGGAGGTGGCCTTGGAGGTGGTTGTCCGAACCGAAGTCCGGATACCGGGCTATCCTGTATAGGGGTAACCAAAGCCGTTCGGCTCCGAGCTCTCGCGTGAAAAAAGGTCCGGGCGTAGGGGGTGGGGCTGCGGTTTGGACCGCTCGACAGAGCAACCTCTCTTGCGAGAGGCGGGGGAATCGCACCCCCTAGTCCCGAGTAGCAATCGGGTAACGCAATCCCATTCGGCTCGGACCCCGTACTCTTAGGGTTGCACCTCCCGTGCGGCGATGAAGTCGGAGAGAACCGCCGGGGCGGCGCTGTCGAAGCCCACGACGTCCATCATGCCGGCATCCGTCGGGTCGGCGATGGAGAACTCGTTGCTCTCCATTCCCACGACGACGAGCTTGGCCGGGATGTTGAACTTCTGCCGGTATTCGCGGAGAGCCTGGTACGGGTGCACCTCGCCCGCCCAGGTTTCGCTGTCGGTGTAGATGACGAACGCGTCGACCTGGATGTTCTTCGCGTAGGCGTAGATCATCGGGAGCGAGCAGTCCGTTCCGCCCATGGGCAGCGCGCTCGTCGTCTTCACGATGTCGTCGAGGCGCTGGCGCGGGGAGATGGTGAGCTCGGAGAGGCCGCCTGCGCCGCCCCACCGGCCGCCTATCGAGGAGCCATTGCCACGGCCGTAATGGACATCCCACTGACCGCGGACGCCGCTCGTGAAGGCGGTGACCATGTACTGCTTCTCGGTGCGCGCGGTGACCATGGCCATCGCGGCCGAAGCTTCGCGGCAAGAGAGCGGCGCACCGCTCATCGGAGCGCTCATGGAGCCCGAGACGTCGAGGGCAAGCATGATGCGCTTGCCTGTCGGCTCGATGGTTTCGAAGCTCGAGTAGAAGGTTCCGTCGAGGGTGTCGACAATGCGGGGGACCGCGTTCCACGTGGAGTTGCCACGCAGGCCATGGCCCGAGGCGTAGGTCCGCATCGCGATGAGGACGGCGAGCGGGTGTACGCGCGCCTTGAAGAGGGCGCGTTGGTCGGAGAGCCTCTGGCACACGAGTTCGGATTCGGGCGACATCGGCCGGAGCAGGCCTACCGCCGACATCTTGCCGAGGTTGCGCAGGATGGCCGTCAGGCCCATCGACTCGAGGAGGGCCGCCCATACTTCGGGCTTGCTCTTCATCTCGTTGGGCACGCACTCGTGGGGCATGCGGTGCTGGCGGATGAGTACACACGCGCGCGCGACG
>Ga0074044_10002507_pt1 | contig 16035 bp, 17 predicted proteins | sample BogForMeECP23OM1_FD_94443 | JGI IMG/M metagenome (GOLD analysis project Ga0074044, IMG submission 94443) | Bog forest soil microbial communities from Calvert Island, British Columbia, Canada - Bog Forest MetaG ECP23OM1 | ecosystem: Environmental > Terrestrial > Soil > Wetlands ...
CTTGCGTCCTTTCGTTTAGGAGGCCGTAGAACAGCCACATAAACAAGCGACGCAAGCCCTAACTTTCAAGGCCAAAATGGCTTACCGCTGCACAATTCCTGGTGGTGTTGGGCGAGAAGTCTCACGAGATGGCGGCTTTTATCAGCCTTCGAGACCACCCGGCAAGACCACCGGTTTTGCCAGACCGGAGCCTCCTGGGGTAAGCTAGGAGATGAGATCACGCAGGGGCCATCCGAAGCCCCAGGATTGGCAGGACTCACCATGATGAACATCGCTCTCACAGACGACCTTCGACGGCTTCTCAGAAAAAAGGTCGAGAACGGCCAGTTCCCGAACGAGCAAGCCGTTGTCGAACAAGCCTTGAGGCTCTTCCTCATCGAGGAGCCGGACCAGGGACAACCCCCGATGAGCTCTGCGACCGAGCACGAGAAGGAGAGCGATGAGGAGGCCCGACCCTGGCGTGGCGTCTACGCTCTGGAGTTTCCTGAAGAGGTTCTTTTCACGAAGTCCATCGACATCCGCCCCGAGCAGCTTGACGAGTGGCGCCCCCAAGGAGTCACAAGCGAGAGACGGGTCCGAGACGAAAATGAGTAACCCTTGGTACGAGGTTGTTGGGCCGGACGTCCGTTTAACTCAAGGCGATATCATCCTTGAGTGCCCACTGCTCAAGTGGCAACTCGACGACGCAGCCGAAGGTGAGTCGAGGGCGTCGGGCGAGCGCCTGTTCAAGGCGGCGAAGGGCGTCAAGGCCGACGTCGTTGTCATGACCCAGGCGTGCGACCTGGAACAGGGCAAGGTCTCGGATGTGGTCCTGTGCCCGTGCCGCCCGCTCTCCAGGTACAAGCCGGTCTGGGAGGAGGCAGAGAGGGCCAGGAAACAAAACCCAACCAATAAGGCTTGGTCTGCGTTCTGCGAAGATATCAAAAATGGCTACGTGTGGAACCTGTTCATGATGGATTCGCTCCAGGAGGGTGACATCACCACGGAGCATCGAATCGTTGATTTCCACAGCGTCCATACGGTGCCGCGTGCCTTCCTCGATACGCTGATCTCCGAGCGAGAAGCGAAGAGATTGAAGTTGCTGCCACCGTACCGCGAACACCTCTCACAATCATTTGCCAGATTCTTCATGAGGGTTGGGCTGCCCACTCCCATAACCAAAGCCTGGTAAATCCGAGCAGGCCGGTCCCGAAGCGCGGCACGGGGGACGAGCGAAGTGCCACCCATCGGGCCGACAGGACGTTGACGGATCTCCCAATCTCCCCGCCCTCGACACATCGTTCCTCCGGAGCCACATCACCTCCTCCGGCCGACGCACATCAGAGCCGAATCAAGAGCACGTAACGTAACCATACGTCATCCGGGGCTCTGCCCCGAACCCCGGGGTTTTCAAGGCATCACGCCGCCTCAGCGATGGCGCCCCGGAGAGGGCGCGAGTGTTTCCGCGGGCACACTCACGAGGCACGAACCTTCGCTATCCTCCGTAAAACTTGGCCGGTGGACCTGACCGCTCATCGTGAGCGGCCAGGTCACCGGACCCATCGCCTCGGCGGACGACCTGGTACATTCCTCAGTGGGTCGCTCCCCTGCGTTGCCCACCTCCGCTTCATCAGGCAGGTCGGATCATGGACGACCTCCGCGACCCCGTCAACCGCGCTTCGCTCTGGGCCTTCCCTCCGCCTCCGTAACGCGAGCGTCCAGAGGGTTCCTCCTCAACCTTCACTCCGTTCGTGACTTCGCCCCCCGGATCGGCTAATCCCCTCTCACTCGGTTCCTACAACTGCCTCGAGTAGAAGGCTCACCCCGGCTCGCGACCTGGCCCGGCGCCAGGCCGAGAGCATCGGTGGTGTCGCAAAGGTTTTCCGGCGCGCCGCTGTGCTCTCGGTCCGTTCCCGACGCACACAGAACCTTACGAGGGAGGCAGCCATGCCGCCTACGCAGCGAAGCGGGAAGGCCCGCTCATGCGGACGTGGACCCTTGACGGATGCTGGGACCCTGTTCCTGGCTGCGCTTGAGGTCCTGCACCAGACGTGCGATTTCCAGGGCGTCGTGGATCGTGGGAGCCAGCGATTGCCCCTTGTGAACGAGGCGGTGGAACTGGTCATTGAGCACATCGCCGATGGTGGGCTCCAGCGGCAGCCTCTCTTCATGAGTGCCGCTCGAGTCCCACCACTGGATCCGCTCGGGCATCTCGAGCCAGGCCGCCCCACGCTCGGCGTAGACCTGGAACCCCGAGGCTGGCAAAAAGCGGGTAGCCTCTCCCCAGCGTGTTCGGTAATAGCGGCCAAAAGCGATCTGGGCCGTTGCGCCGTCCGGGAAAGTGGCCGCGAAGCTCTCAAAATCCGGCTCGGCATTCGTGCCGGCCTCGGAGGGGAGCACCAGACACCGCGTGCCGTTAATCGACGTCGGCAACGCCTGCATCAGGAATGCGCACCAGTCAATGAGGTAGCTTCCCGGATCGATCAGGAGCGGCGCGGGTGCGATCTGGGTGGTCGGACCGGGAACCGCGTAGCGATCGAAACCGAAGAGTCGGGAATGGCCGAGAACGAGCCGTGGCGGTCCCAGCGCGGTCGCCAGCAGCTCCTTGAGCCGCAGTGTCGCCGGATAGCAGCGGCGAGCGAACTCCGGCATGAAGGCAATGCCGGTCTCGTCGACTCGTTGGATCAACGATTCCAGCTCAGCCTGGTCTCCGGCCAGGGGCAGCCCACAATAAACGGCCTTGCCCGCCGCACACGCCAGATGCGCGGGATGCAGTCCGAACCATTGCGGCGACAACAGGTAGATAACGTCCACGTCAGGCCGTTCCACCAGTGCGGCAAGGCCCTGGCATGCTGCACAATCTAGCTGGGCTGCCTCGATCTCGGCCCGACGGTAAACCTGGTCATAGACCGCCGTGATCCTGAACCGGTCCTTCAACCGCGCCAGCGACGGCTTGTGCCGGGTTTCCCAGAGCCGGCCCAGGCCGATGACACCCACCCGGAGCCGAACGTGTTTCGACTCGCCCAAAATTCGCCTCCTCGCGCTCCCTGGCCGCCACTTCCTGCGCGCCGCGGATCGGCAGATCATAAGACTTCACAAGGTTAGCACCTTACTTCGAAATCAGCTACCCAAAACAAAAGCGGAGCCGTCGTTCCATCGAGGAGTTAAGATGTCCAAGATCCCGCACCGATCTCAGGTCGGAGACCCCGATTCATGCGTGCAGTCATTCAGAGAGTCTCCGAGGCGTCGGTGAACGTGGAGGGAACAACCGTCGGCCGGATCGGGCCAGGTTGGCTGGTGCTTCTGGGCGTGGCCCGCGACGACCGCGACGAGGATGCCGTCTGGATGGCCGACAAGCTACTTAACCTTCGCGCCTTCGAGGACGATCAGGGCAAGATGAACCGGAGCGTGCTGGACGTCCGAGGTGGGATCCTTGTGGTCAGCCAGTTCACACTGCTGGCCGATTGCCGGGCCGGTCGCCGCCCCAGTTTCACCGCCGCCGCCGAGCCCGCCCTTGCCGAGCGCCTCTACCAGCGGTTTGCAGACCTGCTCTTAGCCTCCGGACTTGAGATCGCCACCGGAGTCTTTCGCGCGATGATGAAGGTCGCGCTCGTCAACGATGGCCCCGTGACGTTTCTCCTGGATAGCCGGAAGCCGACTTGATCCAGATTCAGTCCGGTGCGTCGAAGCTGCGCTGACGCACCTACACCGCAATCAGTCTTGATGAATCCGAGGTCCTCTCTCATGAACACGACACTGGCGGAAGAACGGTTTGTGCTGGGGCTCGACGTCGGCACCCAGGGCTTGCGTGCTGCCCTCTTTGATCTTCAGGGCAGGTCAGTGGCCTTTGGGGTCGCACCTATCGACACGACCTTTCCGCGCCCCACCTGGGCCGAGCAAGATCCCGCCCAGTGGTGGAGCGCGGCCCGTGCCGCAGTCCAAGAGACTTCGACGAGGCCGCCCGGGCCATGGTCGCCATCGAGAAAACCGTCGAGCCCAACCCGGCAACGGCCGGAGTCTACGATGACCTGTTCGGGCACTATGTCGAGCTCTACCGGAGGCTCAATGCCGGCTGACCGAAGCGTGTGGATGTGTCCGCTCCGAGGTCGAAAAACGTTTCGAGCTTGCCAACCACGAAGCCACTACTGAGCGGACACGCGACGTTGGCGCGGTGAAGGGACCTGGGAGATCCAGCGAGTCGAAATCGGCCTCTCTCCCTCGGCTCTCACTCACCCACGCGGGCCAGTGCTTGATTGATGACCTGGTCCGAGAGATACATGCCCGAGAGTCGAAGGTGTTCAATAACCGGGCGGGCGAGTGATACCTGGCCGAGTTGCTTGGCCAGGAGGACCAGCCCAAGAGTGCCGATCACGGGAATGTTCAATTTCCGAGCACAACGCCGAGCTTCCCGATCATCGATCACGGCCCAGGCGCCTTGCTCACTCGCCGCAAGCGTCAACACAGCAGATTCACCGGGCCCAAGATCCCAGGCATCGATCTCGGGATCGACCTCTGATACAGATACCAACTTGAGCCATTCCACCTCATGAATTGCTTTCATAGTTGGATCGTCAGGTCCATGAGCCTGAATCTCCAGGAGGACTGGCTCGGGCACGACAACCTCAGTGGCCCCCTCCCGCAGCATCTTCAGGAGCCCCACGCGGGCGAGAAAGACCAGGGGGGATGTGTTCACAAATCGCCTGCCGAGCAAGTTCGACCTCCTCCATCAACTCGTCGACATCGACGTGAAAAGCCGGTAGCCTGGCTGCCGCCAGTGCGTCAATGAGGTCGATCCGACTTACCCCCGCGAACTGGGCGGCCTTCTCGTGTGAGATTCGGCCTTGAGAGTACCAGAGCATCGCGGCGGCCAGTCGGATCTCCCGGCCCAGTTCCTGGGGAGAGCGATGCAGTGCCCTGAGGGCATCGTCGGGAACTTCGATCGTGACAGTGGCCATCGCGATTCCTGGTTCAATCGGATTCGTTCAGCGTGCGGCTCTCGCACTCATGTGGCAAGATTGCCCTCCCAGCATTGTAATCATACCTGGCTCCCTCCGACTCAGTCCACCTGTGCAACGTGCCAGACGGGCTCCGCCACGCACGGCTTCTCCGTCGAGCGAATCTTCATCGGCGCCGGAGCTCGGTCGGCCCTCTGGCTCCAGGTTCATGCCGACGTTCAGGACATGACCGTGCATCTGACCCGCGCAAGCTAGCCCAGCAGCCCCATCACGGTCCAGACCAGACCGGCGGCTCCGGCGACCTCGCTCAGGTAATAGATGGCGCGGATGCGCACGAGGATCGAGACCGAGGCCAGGACAATGCCGACCTGGAAGCAGGCGATGCCCAGGGCAAACTGATGGTGCTTGTGAAACTCGTGCTGGCTTTCGGCTTCCAGGTGCTCAGCCTCCTTCTTGACTTCCTCCTTTTCGCGGTCGTAGCGCTCGGATTGCTCCTGGAAGTGCCGCAGCGACTGTCCGTGGGAATCGCTGGCGGTTGTGCTCTGGGGCAGGGACAGGGCTTTGATGATCTCACCACCGACCTGGTAAACATGGCTCTTGGTGCTCTTGGCCTGGTAAAACGCCCACTGGTCGGTGGCCTTGGTCTGTTCCAGGATCGCCTGGTTGACGGCATGTCCGGAAAGCAGCGAGCCGAACGCGGCGAGCACGGCAAGCACCGCGGCGGTGACGGCCGAAACGGTCATCTCGCTGCCTCGAGCATCCGAGCCGTGTTCATGGCCGTGATGATGTTCCTCGGCGGCTTTTTCCACCCATTCGTGAGGTTCAGGACCTTCTTCCATCAATCTATCTCCTGCGCCATGATTCCCTGTTTGAGCTGGGGGATCGACCAGCCCTCGTGACCGCCTAGCGATCGTCGGTCCTGGCGGAGAGTGAGCGGGCGGGAACCCCAACGACCGTGTCGCCGCTCTTGACGTGCTTGCCGCGCGTGATCACCGCCCCGGCACCAATGACGGCGTCATGGTCGATGGCGACCGGCGCGACCATCACGGCTCCCGCGCCGATGCGGACCCTGTCGCCGATCTTGGTCTCGTGCTTGCGGCTGCCGTCAAAATTGGCCGTGATGGTTCCCGCGCCCACGTTCACGTCGCGACCCACGGAGGCGTTGCCCAGGTAGGCAAGGTGGCGAGCGATGGTGCCGGAGTCGATGTGCGACCGGCTGACCTCGACGAAGGCGCCGACCTCGACATCGTTTTCGAGCACGGTGCCATCGCGCAAGTGAGCGAACGGTCCGACCTGGCACCCGGCGCCGATCTTGACCTGGCCCGAGATCACGGTGAACGGGTGAATCACCGTGTCGCGGCCGATCGTGGCCCGGCCGTCGATGTAGGTATTATGGGGATCGACGATCGTGACGCCCTCGGTCATCCAGTGGTCCTGGATTCTCGCCTGCATGACGGTTGCGGCTTGGGCAAGGTGCTGGCGGGTGTTGACGCCAAGAATGTCGTCGGCCCGCAGCACGTTCAGGGCCATGACCTTGTGCCCCATGGCCAGCAACCGCTCGGGGGCGTCGGTCAGGTAGTATTCGTGCTGAGCGTTGCTGGTGCCGATCTGATCGAGAGCATCCCAGAGCAAGGGAAGCTGGAAAACGTAGCAGCTCGGGTTCACCTCCCGGATGGCCTTTTCCTCGGGGGCGCAATCGCGCTCCTCGACGATGCGGAGGAACCTGCCGGCGGAATCGCGGAGAATCCGGCCGAACCCCAACGGGTCATGCACCTTGGCCGTACCCAGCAGGCAGGCCGCCTCATCATGCTCCTGGCGCGCCAGGAGATCGGCCAGGGGCTCGGGCCGCAAGAGCGGCTCGTCGCCGACCAGGACCATGACAGGGCCGTGATAATCGGCCAGGATCTCGCGGCAAATCTTCACGGCATGGCCCGTTCCAAGCTGTTCGGACTGTGTCACGAAGAGGATGTTGGGCTCGTCGTGCAGGCTTTCGTGGACCTGGTCGGCGGCGTAGCCGATGACGACGATGATTGTCCGGGCGCCTGCGCCGCGGGCGGCGTCGACCACGTAGCCGATCATCGGCCGGCCGCAGACCTCGTGCAGCACCTTGGCCTTGTCCGACTTCATTCGCTTGCCCTGTCCCGCGGCAAGGATGATCGCAACTGGTCCGTGCAGACTCATGGAGTCGATTCCTGGTCCGGAAAGTTGTGAGCGGCCGTTTCCGCCGGCCGGAAGCCAAGATGCGGAATGGATTTCAAATCATAGAATAGGATACCCGCCATCGTCAAACGCCCGCCGCCATTACGTGCGAGCGAACCGCGGTGGGCGAACCTTGAAGGCCCCGGCTGAATCTGGCAGACTGGCGTCATTGGCTTGCGGACGCTGCAGCGCGGCCCGTCCCGGAAGCAGGCATCCAATCCGCTCGCACGGATTCCGTTGGAGGACCGATAACCCCATGTCATTGACGATCGACGATGTCGCGAAGGTGGCGCTTCTGGCCCGGTTGCGCGTCAGCCCCGACGAGCTGCAAACGTTCACAGGGCAATTGAATTCGATCATGGACTACGTCGCTCAGCTTCAGCAACTGGAGACGACCGACGTGGAACCGCTTTCCCATGGCATCGAGGTCCGCAACGTGTTCCGCGACGACGTCCGCGGTGACGCCCTGCCCCGCGAAGCCGCGCTCCTCAATGCGCCCAAGCGCAACCAGGAGAGCTTTCTGGTTCCGGCGGTCCTGGAGTGAGCTGCTCACCCCGGCTCACGGGCCAGCGACAGCGATGCGAACCACGACGTGCCCGGTGAGCGACCGGTCCGGACTCGAGCCCAGGTACAGGACTCAGATTGATGAACAGTGCTACCGCGACGGTTCTGCTTGCCGAATTGGAGCAAGGGGCCATCACCTCCGAAGAGATCGTCAAAGGCTTGCTCGACCGCGCCCTTCGGCTGAAACGCCTCAACGCGTTCGTTTATCTCGATCCCGATCACGTTCTCGGCCAGGCCCGCGCGATCGACCAGCGGCGCCAGTCCGGTGACCCGGTCGGTCCACTGGCGGGCGTTCCGGTGGCGATCAAGGACCTGCTCTGCGTCGAGGGGGAGCCGACGACCTGTGGGAGCCGGATGCTCCGGACGTTCCGGCCCCCCTATGATGCCACGGTCATAAGCCGCCTCAAGCAGGCCGGTGCCATCCTCTTCGGCAAGACGAACATGGACGAGTTCGCGATGGGTTCGTCTACCGAGAATAGCGCGTACGGTCCGACGCTCAATCCCTGGGACGAGGCCCGGGTTCCCGGCGGCTCGTCGGGCGGCTCGGCCGCCGCGGTGGCCGCCGGCCTGGCCCCGCTTGCGCTGGGTTCCGACACCGGCGGGTCCATCCGGCAACCGGCCGCGGTCTGCGGTATCGTCGGGCTCAAGCCCACTTATGGCCGGGTCAGCCGCTACGGCCTGATCGCCTTTGCCAGCTCGCTCGATCAGATCGGCCCGTTCGCGCACGACCTGGCGGACACGGCGCTGATCTTGAAAGCCATCTCGGGGCACGACCCGCGCGACTCGACCAGTGTGGACGATTCCGTTCCCGACTACCCTGCGACTCTTGACACGCCCCCCGAATCGCTCCGCATCGGCGTGGTTCGCGAGTTCTTCGGTGAGGGGCTGGACCCCGAAGTCGAGTCAGCCATCCGGGAGGCCATCCGGGTCTACGAGCAGGCCGGTGCCACCCTCAAGGAGGTCTCGCTGCCTTATTCCCGATCGGGCATTCCAGCCTATTACATCGTCGCTCCGGCGGAGTGCTCGAGCAACCTGGCCCGCTATGACGGCACGATCTACGGCCACCGCGCCGCGGACTTCTCGCCCCGGTATCCGGGGGAGGAGAACCTGGCCCCGATGGTGAGGATGATGATGGCCAGCCGTGCCGAGGGGTTCGGTGCGGAGGTCAAGCGGCGCATCATGCTGGGCACTTTCGTGCTCTCGGCCGGCTACGCCGACCAGTATTACAACCAGGCCCTCAAGGTTCGCCGGCTGATCCGCAACGACTTCGACTCGGCCTTCAAGGAAGTGGACGTGCTGATTGGCCCGACGTCGCCCACTCCGGCGTTCAAGCTGGGCGAGCGGACCGCGAGCCCCCTGGCCATGTACCTTTCGGACATCTACACGATCACGGCCAACCTGGCCGGCATTCCCGGCCTGAGTATTCCCTGCGGCCTGACGAAGTCCAACCTGCCGATCGGCCTGCAACTCCTGGCCCCGGCCTTCGCCGAGGAAAAACTGCTGCGCACCGCCCGGGTCTTCGAGCGCGCGACGGACTGGCATCTGAAGCGGCCGGAGTTATTCTGATGCCGAGCCACTTTGCCCAGCTCAATTTGGGACTCACTGCAGCCGACCTTGATCAGGCATGGAAAGACCGCTTGGACGATGCAGAAGCACTCGTCGCGGCCGGCCGCCATGGGGCGGCAATCGCTGCCCGGCTCTATGCCATCGAGATATACTTGAAGTATCGGATTTGCCAGCGTCTGAACCTTGTGAATCCACTTAAGAGACTTGAGATTCATGATCTCGACGCGTTGGTCGTCTTCGCGGGTTTCTCTCAGGTGCTTGCGGCCATGCCAGCGGGTAGCAATCTGAAGCAAAACTGGGACCAGATCGTAACTTTCTCCGACGATCTGAATGATCTCCGCTACCGACCGGCGGCGCGATGGAGTCAGCAGCAATCTAAAGACCTTTCTCGCTGGCTCGACGATCCTTTGGATGGAGTCATGACATGGCTAAAGAATCAGAAATAGTGGGGCGGTCGGTCTTCCTCGTCGTCGGCGCACTCACCAAGTTCGCCAAGTCCCAGGGGTGGGACGACCTTGATTACTGGATCTACTATAAAACCAACCCGGAGTGGGACAAGGTTCATTTCATTTTCGTCGCAAAGGGATTCAACGACAAGGATCCGTACGAATCCACCAAGAGTGTCTGGTCCTATCTCGAGAAGGAGCTTAGCGGAGAGCAAGATGTTCTGAGATCTCTGGGACTGGTTGTGCGGAGCAAGAAAAAGGTGGAAGAAGGCGGGCTTTATGCGATCGGTCCTGGCTATGAAGAGTTTTGGACGATCTATCCAGCGCAAACGAGCTGAGTGGGATTCGAATTTATGGATCACCCTTACGACATCATCATCGGCCTCGAGATTCACGTGCAGCTCCAGACCGAGAGCAAGATGTTCTCGTGGTGCGGTACCGAGTTCGGGCTGCCGCCAAATACGCAGACCGATCCGGTATCACTGGGCCTGCCCGGCACACTGCCGGTCATGAACCGCAAGGCGTTCGAGCTGGCGCTCAAGACGGCCGTCGCGCTGCACGCCGAGATCGCCCCGTTCACAAAGTGGGACCGCAAGAACTATTACTACCCCGATTTGCCGAAGAACTACCAGATCAGCCAGTATGACCTGCCATTCTCGCATGGGGGGTGGATCGAGATCCCCGAGCGGAAGGACGGCGGAGGCGGCGGCCGGTGCGGGTTGACCCGGGTCCATCTCGAGGAAGACACCGGCAAGCTCATGCACGCGGCTGGCGGGCTCTCGGAAGTGGACCTGAACCGGGCGGGCATCCCGCTCCTGGAAATCGTCACCGAGCCCGATATCCGCAGCCCGGCCGACGCGCGCGGCTGTCTCGAGGAGCTGCGACTCACCTTGCGGTACCTGGGAGTCTCCGATTGCGAGATGCAAGAAGGTTCGTTGCGCTGCGACGCCAACGTCAACCTGCACATCCCCAAGGACGGCAAGACGATCGCCACGCCGATCGTGGAAATCAAGAACCTCAACAGCTTCCGCGCCGTCGAGAAGGCACTGATCTATGAGATCGAGCGGCAATACAAGAAGTGGCGGGACGATGGCCTGACCATCAAGGACGCTGCCAAGACCACCCGCGGCTGGAGCGACGTGGAAGAGGTTACCAAGCCCCAGCGCGAGAAGGAGACCGCGGCCGATTACCGGTACTTCCCGGAGCCCGACCTGGTTCCCGTCGTCGCCGATCTTGCCTGGCTGGCCAGGATCCGCGAGTCGATCGGCGAGCTTCCAGCGGCCCGCCGCGACCGGTTTGAATCGGAGTACGGCCTGTCTCCCTACGACGCCAACGTCCTGGTCGAGCAGGGAGAGGACGTTGCCGATTACTACGACGCCGTGGCCCGCGCCACCGGCCAGTACAAGCTGGCCAGCAACTGGATCCAGCAGGACGTGCTGCGGACCATCAAGGAGAAGAAAATGTCGGTGGCCGAGTTTCCGGTTGCACCCGCGGGTCTGGCCGACCTGATCAACCGGGTCGAGCGGGGCGAGTTGAACACCAACCAGGGGCGTGAGATCCTGGGCCGGATGATCGAGACGGGCGACCCGGCCGAGATCATCATCGAGATCGGCGGTTACCGGATGGTGTCCAACCGCGATCAAATCGCCGCCGCGGTGGACGCAGCAATTGCGGCCAATCCCCAGGCCATCGATGAGCTGAAGCGCGGCAAGAAGAAGCCCGAGGCGGTCAAGGGCTTCCTCCGCGGCCAGGTCATGAAGCAGACCGGCGGCAAGGCCAACCCGGCGCTGGTCGGTGAACTACTCGAGGCCAAGCTGGCGGAGTCGCTGCAGTGAGCGGAAATCTGCGCCTTATTCCTCCTCATTCTCCCGGGGTCGCGAAGATGAAGAGCATCAACCGAAGAACGTTTTTCAAGGCAATCGCCGTTGCCCTTGCAGGCGCTGCCGTGCCCCAGGGCACCGCGGCCCGAGCAACTTTGCAGTCGGGTCCCGGGCGGTGGCAAAAGGCCTTCATGCTTGGCAATGTCACCAAGGGGCCCGTCCTGCCCGCCTTTCAACTGCTCAAGGAGGCCGGTTTCGCAGGCGTCGAGCTGATCAGTCCCAGCCAGCTCGATCTCAAGGAGGTTCTGGCCGCGCGCGACAAGACCGGCCTGGTGATCCACGGGGTCAGCGGCAGCAAACACTGGCAAGAGCCCCTGTCCGACCCCGATCCCCGGGTCGTCGAGCGTGGAATGGCCGCAATCCGGCAGGCGTTTCTTGATTGCAAGGCCTACGGCGGCACCACCGTCCTGGTCGTTCCGGCCGTCGTGAACAAGAAGGTCTCCTACCGCGACGCGTATGCGCGGTCCCAGGAGAACATTCGCAAGCTGATCCCCGTTGCCGAGCAGGCCGGCGTCAAGATCGCCATCGAGGAAGTCTGGAACAAGTTCTTGCTGAGCCCCGTCGAGTTTGCCCGCTACATTGATGAATTCGGCAGCCCCACGGTCGGTGCCTACTTCGATGTCGGCAATGTCGTCGAGTACGGTTATCCCGAGGAATGGATCCACGAGCTGGGCAAGCGCATCCTGAAAATCCACATCAAGGAATACGCCAAGCCCAAGCGGTTTGACTACAGGCTTGGCGAGGGCGAGATCGATTGGGCGGCGGTGCGCCAGGCACTGGTCGACGTCGGTTACGAGGGCTGGATCACCGCCGAGGTCAATTACGGCGACCTGGCCGCGATGAAGGACGTCGTCCGGCGAATGAACCAGGTGCTGCAACTGAGCTGAGCAGCTTCCTGAGCCCCATGGTGGGAGCCGCGCTGCCGTTCCCACTGGCGGTTGACGCCAGCGTCAGCCTGGCATGCTGCAAAGTTGGTCTTGACCGCCCTCTGATCCCGGCTGCTTTCGCAGCGAATTTGTTTCGTTCGGCGAGGGTCTCCCGACCCCGCCGTTCGGCCGACGGAAGGTCTCCAGGTAACGGGCCAACGGTCGGAGACCGCGGTTGCAGAGGACGGGCAAGTCCGGATACCGTGCCCGAACCAGCCTGGAGGCGCCAGCCTCAGGTCACCGCGATGGGACAATCAAATCCTCTGCCTCGTACCCCGCACGGGCAATGGAGCGTCCGTCGTCAGAGGTTTGGCGTCAACCCGCCGGGGCTCGGAAGAGCCGGGGACGAATTCTCCTATCTGACCTGGGGCCTGTGCCACCAACCTACGATTTGCCTGCCCACTCGGGACTTGGCGGAACGGAGGGAGATAACGCTCCACGCTTCACGCCCCACGCCTTCAGTTGCAAGGGCCCGGAGCGAATCTTCATAGGGCCACGGCGATGAAGCCGTGGAAGACGTCCTGCGCGACGAATGAAACTCGCAGTGCCTGTCCGTCTTTTGGCCTTGACCCGCAATGGTGTGGCCATGGCCCAATATTACCACAGGGAACGTCGCGAAAACCGGAAACCGGAAGCCGATCCCGCGATGCCGCAAAAACCAGGTCGGACACCCCCTTCCCGCGTGACGCCCCCCTCCCGCGAAAACCAAGAACCAAGTCTGACACCCCCTTCCTTGCGTCGACCGATCCCATGGCAGCGACTCCCAAAAACGAAAGAATCCCGCCCATGCGAAAGTTCGCACGCTGGGGCCTTCGTGACCAGGCCGGGCTCGCTCATCGCGAGCGGGCCACCGACTTGAGGATAGATTAGATACGAGGGTAACTCGGCCGGTCAACCAAAAATCCTTGCCGTAGTCCATCATACGGTGAAGTTCCATGCTAGCTCCTCGTTGTTGGCCCGCCGTGGTGGTCGTCGTCTCGTGGGTCTCGCTCACCCCTGCCGAAGAGTTCTCGGGGAAGGTTGTCGGTGTTTCGGACGGCGATACCATCACGGTCCTTCAGAACCGGACCCCCATCAAGGTTCGCCTGCACGGCATTGTCTGCCCCGAGATCGGCCAGGACTTCGGGAGCCGGGCCAAAGCGTTCACCTCGGAGCTCGTCTTCGGTCAGGTCGTGAAGGTCGTGCCTCGGGACATAGACCGCTACAGGCGAACGGTGGCCGATGTCATCCTCGCCGATGGCCGCATCCTCAATCACGAGCTGGTGCGATCGGGCCTGGTCTGGTGGTACCGGAAGTGTGCTCCGGATATCGGTACGCTTGCCGAACTCGAAGCAGCGGCGCGAGATGCGAAACGCGGCCTGTGGTCGCAGCCGAACCCCCTCCCGCCTTGGGAGTGGCGAAAGACCAAGGGCGAAGCCCAGCCCGGGGAGTTCATCGGGAACCGGCGAACCCACGTCTATCACAAGCCGGGCTGCCCGAACGCGGCCTCCATCTCCCCGGGCAATCGCATGCCGTTCAACTCGGCCGGAGCCGCTGAAGCCGCCGGTTTCCGCCTCGGAAAGGATTGCCTGGACCGGTGACGGATCACTCGTCGGCGTTGTCGAGACGCTCATTGCCCTCGCCCCGTGCCCGGTGTATGCCGCTCACGGCCGCCGCTCGATGCATCGCGGGTCCTCGTTCCTCGGGTTGTTCACCAGCTTCCCGACCGGTTGGGCGGATAACCAATCATCGGGGAGTGGGGCGAGCAGGCGCACGAGGGCCTCGGTCCGCCGCTGCTCCTCGGGGTCGAGCCATCGGGCGTAGTCTTCGGGCTTCAGGATGACCGGCATCCGGTTGTGCACTGCCGCGACGACGCCGTTGGCCTCGCACGTCAGGAGCGTGCACGAGTCGACGGGCTCCTCGCCCTTCTCCCAGCGATCCCAGAGCCCGGCGAACGCGAAGGGACTGCTGTTCTTGAGCCGGAAGTAGTAGGGGGTCTTCCCGTCCTCTCGCTTCCACTCATAGAACCCATCGGCGACGACGAGGCAGCGACGCCTCTTGAATGCGGTGCGGAAGGCCGGTTTCTCGGCCACGGTCTCGGCCCTGGCGTTAATCAGCCGGTTGCCGATGGCCGGGTCGTCGGCCCAGGATGGGATGAGGCCCCACTGGAGGAGCGCGATCTCGCGCTCGCCGCTCGCCCGGTCGAGCCGCACGACGGGCACCAGGTCTGGTGGTCAGACTTGGTTTTTGGTTCCCGCCTCGATCCGTGCCACGATCTGCTGGAGCTCATCGGCCAGTCGGAGACGGGCTCGCACTGGCCATCACGTGATCGATGGCCCCCAAATTGGATGCGAGGTCGTCGGGAAATTTCCCCGGTAGAGCTCGTTCAAGCGAGGGACACAACAAAAACCCAAGTCTGACACGCTCTCTCATGTTGTCATCTGAGGGGCTGGGGTTGGGGAGGGAGGAAAATGGGTGTTTTGGCCCGTGGTCACATGCTCTTGAGCACAACCATCATGATCCACAGGGGCTCGTCTCTGAAGATCGAGAGATCGTATCCGTTGTTTTTCCTGCCTTCCTACCAGCGGGCGACCACATTGTATGCCTCGATCACCACTGTTTCTCCCACTCGGCTCCGAACGGCGACGGGGTGGGGAAGGCCCTCTGACGCAGGGTCTCTATGAACCATTCGTCTGCCTTGCGGTGGTTCTCGGAGTTCATCTCTTCCCATTCCATCATTTCGTCGAAGTCAACGATCATGAAGTTTCCTTTCATGAAGTCAAGATCATGCTCTGGATCAACGCGTCCGCGACATCGGGCGAATGTCCCAGGATGGTCGCCCACTCGTCCTTCGGCATCAGCTTGGTCTTCCTGCCGACCAGTCCGTAAGTCAAGGGCCGCAGCTCTTCGACCAGCCGGACATAGTAGTCGCCAGAGCAAAAGAAGAATGGCCGCTGTGGCATCGGTCGGGGTGGGCAGCCTGGGGTGGGCGGCGCATAGACCGGGTGTCTCGTGTCCAGCCGATTGCGCAGCTTCCAGCCGGCCTCGGTGCGCAGGTTGACGTAGGAGTTCGGGTCTTGCGGCCTGCCCTCCCCGGCGTAGGGGATCGCCGTCGTGATTCCATGACGCGCCAGATGGTTCGGGAAGTTGCGGCCGATTCCCAGCTTGTCGTAAGTGATCCAGTCGTGCGCTACCTGCCACTTGCTCACCAGCCGATGGATCGTCGCGGCGGCTTCCGGCAGGCCCGCGTCGTTGCTCAGCACAACCTCGAGAACGCCCCAGTCGTCGAGGACCATGATGCAGGTACTGTCGCGGCCCACTCCCTCGGCCAGGTCGCAGGAGATCCGCCTGGTGGAGTTGACGGGATGAGTCGGCGGTAGTTGCGGCCGTTGCTGCGCGCTGTGGTGATGCAGCCACTTGGGATCGATCAGTTGTTCGGCGGCCACATCGGGGATGCGGGCGTCGATATGCGAGCGCACCCAGAGGGAGCCCTTGCCGTACTTGCGGTACATGCTCTCCAGCCAGGTTCGATCGGCCAGCC